>MCNE01000101.1_pt1 | contig 20722 bp, 20 predicted proteins | sample 778201 | NCBI WGS metagenome assembly MCNE01 (sample SAMN04296813, study PRJNA304217) | bioreactor metagenome | isolation source: sewage enriched with benzalkonium chloride | place: Turkey: Istanbul urban wastewater treatment plant | reverse complement strand
ATGCGGCATGATGCTCCGGCTTCAATTCAATAACCGTGTTGCACTCAGCTCCTGCAACCGCCCTGTCAATTTGCAGGACTTGCTTTGCATGGCAGCGTGCCACATGTGTGGTGCATTGACAGGCGCAACCAAGTTAAGGCGATTGTATCGCTGGAGTAGCGCGAATTTCCGCGTATTTTCAGGGTCTGGCGGAGGCATGCCGGGATCTCTACCCTTAAGTTCTGGCTCGAACGTAGGGTCAAGCTTGTATTCAAACCCACGTTGAGGGAAAAATTCAGTTATGCGTCTGAGATCATCAAGAGAGATCGGCGGATTGACCTTTCGAAGCGAGACGAATTGCCGGACGTTAGTTTTAAAAATCGGACGTTGTTCCCAAGCCCCCAGGGATTGGTCAACATGTGCATAAATGCTGCCCGGGGTGATGTCTCCAGTAAGGTTGGCCGCCCCTCCATGAAGAGCATCTACCAACAGGGTTGTGAATACGCCCCTACCATTTTCTTCCGTTGCATATTGATCAGCTGCTGAAGCAGTCAGGATCGTCAAACCTTCAGACAAACTGGCAAGCTCTCCTGCGACTGGAGGTGTGCCGGCTATTCCGGAATGGCAGCTATCAAGGATGATTATCTTGTTGCGTGCTGGCGATTTATTTGCCAATGCGAGGACTTCCGACAGCGATAGACCTTCGTCACCACGGCGAGAGTCCGTCGCCAGCAAATATCCTCCAGTTGCTTCAATATGCCCATGACCAGCAAAATAAAAAAGAGCAATATCAGCTTGCGCCTTGAAAAGCTCCTCAACCCGATCTTTTAATAAAGACCGTTCGACGCGATCTGTTGGGCCAGTCCCGGTGAACATTTTGCAATCGAAGTTGACGGAGCCATCCCCATGACGAGCTAGGACAGCTTGCACCGCGTGAGCGTCATCGACACATCCATATAAAGAGCCACCATGCTCGTAATGATTTATGCCAACGATAAGAGCTATGCGCATAACGTCACTCCGCGTATGTCAGAGACCGTTGATAAAGTTCTTTATGGCATCCCATGTCCATACGACAGTGTTTACGCCTTCAATTTTTGTCCTGTCATCGGAATAGGCCCAGATGCCCAGCACCTTTTTCCCCTCCTCACGTGCGCATGCAATCTCCCATTTCTGCCCGCTTGACGCCAAGGAGTTCTTGCTAATCAAGGCGATCACGCCATCCGATCGGCGAATTCGGGTACGGACTTTGTCTTTCCATTCCGACGCATCCAGCTTGGCCAGCAGGAGCAGGTCGTTGAGCAGGTTCTGCATGCGTCCGGCCTGCTGCTGCATCTGCTGCAGGGCGCGCAGCCAGCGCGGGTTCACATCCTCGACGTTGTCGAGGAGGGTCTCCAGGTAGCCGGCGATCACCGTCAGCGGCGTGCGCAGCTCGTGGGAGACGTTGGCCACGAAGTCCTTGCGCATCTGCTCCAGCTGGTGGACGCGGGTGACGTCGCGGACCAGCATCAGGTGCTCGCGGTTGCCGTAGAGGGTGATGTGGAATTGCAGGCGCAGGCGCTCGTTGATCGGCGAGGGGATTTCCAGCGGCTCGCGGTAATCCTCCTGGTCGAAGTATTCCTTGAAGCGCGGATGGCGGATCAGGTTGCTCACCGGCTGGCCGCCGTCCTGCGGGGTCTTCAGGCCGAGCAGGTTTTCCGCGACGAGATTCCACCATTCCAGGTTGCCGTCGCTGTCGAGCATGATCACCGCGTCACGCAGGGCCGCGGTGGACTCCTGGATCCGGTCGATCACCGCCTGCAGGCGGCCACGGGCGCGCTGGTTGCGGCGTTGCAGGTGGTAGATATTGTCGAAGACTTCGCCCCAGAGGCCGTAGCTGTCCGGCGGTGGCTCGTCTGGCTGGTGGTTGCGCAGCCACTGGTGCAGGCGCAGTAGCTGCCAGAGGGTCCAGCCGAGGTAGAGAGCCAGGCCGAGGGCCAGGGCCCAGCCGTAATGGCCGCTGACCACGCCGAGCACGAGGCTGGCGGCCAGCACGAGAAGCAGGTGGCGGATCAGCGCTCCACGCCAGTCTTGGTTCACGACGGATTGCATCCTGTCCAGTGGCGGTCCGTCACGGACCGTCCAGGGGAAACGACTCCGGCCGCCGGGCGGCCGGGCGCGGGGTCAGCTCTTGGTGGAGAAACGATAGCCGGTCCCGCGGACAGTCTGAACCAGATTTTCGTAGACCTCGCCGAGCGCCTTGCGCAGGCGGCGGATATGCACGTCGACGGTGCGCTCCTCGACATAGACGTTGCCGCCCCAGACCTGGTCGAGCAGTTGGCCGCGGGTATAGGCGCGTTCCTGGTGAGTCATGAAGAACTGCAGCAGGCGGTACTCGGTGGGGCCCATCTCGGCCGGCTTGCCGTCGATGGTCACGCGGTGGCTGATCGGGTCCAGCAGCAGGCCGCCGACCTCGATCGGCGCCTCGCTGTCGCCAGGCCCGGTGCGGCGCAGCACGGCCTTCAGGCGGGCGACCAGCTCGCGGGGCGAGAACGGCTTGGTGATGTAGTCGTCGGCACCGACCTCCAGGCCCTGGATCTTGTTGTCCTCCTCGCCCTTGGCGGTGAGCATGATGATCGGGATGTCGACGGTCAGTTCGTCACGCTTCAGGCGTCGCGCCAGTTCGATGCCGGAAGTGCCGGGGAGCATCCAGTCGAGCAGGATCAGGTCCGGCTTGCGGTCGACGATCACCGCGTGCGCCTGCTGGGTATTTTCCGCCTCCAGGCACTCGTAGCCGGCCATCTCCAGGGCCACGGCGATCATCTCGCGAATCGGTGCTTCGTCATCAACGATGAGGATTGTCTTGCCAACCATGGTCTTGCCTCGGGTCGATCTGTCTTGCGCCGCATTAGATAACGAAATTGTGTCAGGTATGTGACACAACGGCGTAGTTTCCGCCGACTGCCCGCGGCGGGGCTATGCTCAACAGGTTCCGGTGCCGTCCCTGCGGGCGGCGAACGCTCCACCTGAAGACACAGGAGAGAGACGCGATGAACAGAATCCACCTGGCGCTGGGTCTGGCGCTGGCCCTGCCGGCGTTCGCCGCGCTGGCCCAGGAAACGGTGGCGCCGGCCACCGAGAAGGACGGCGTGCTGGTCGATGGCAAGGGCATGACGCTCTATACCTACGACAAGGACAGCGAAGGGCAATCCGCCTGTTCCGGGCAGTGCGCGAAGAACTGGCCGCCGCTGGCAGCGGCCCAGGGAGCGCAGGCCAGCGGCGACTGGAGCCTGGTCGCTCGCGAGGACGGCACCCAGCAGTGGGCCTACTACGGCAAGCCCCTTTATACCTTCATCCAGGACAAGAAGCCTGGCGACAAGAACGGTGACGGCAAGATGGGCGCCTGGCACGTCGCCCAGCCGGACATGGACTAGACGGTCGCCGGCCTGCGCGCCGCTCAACGCAGCGCGTAGTCGGCGACCGTGCCGAGGAAGATCGCCAGGCCAGCCCAGTGGTTGTGCAGGAAGGCGCGGAAGCAGGCCTGCGGGTCGCGGTCGCGGGTCGACCAGGCTTCCCAGACGAAGCAGGCCGCCGCCACCGCCAGGCCGAGGTAGAAGCACAGGCCCAGTTCGAAGCGGCTGCCGGCCAGCGCCAGCAGGAGCAGGGTCAGGCCCTGCAGGCTGCCGATGATCAGGCGGTCGGCATCGCCGAAGAGGATCGCGGTGGACTTGATGCCGATCTTCAGGTCGTCCTCGCGGTCGGTCATCGCGTAGTAGGAGTCGTAGGCGACCGTCCACAGCACGTTGGCCAGGAACAGCAGCCAGGCGCTGGCCGGCAGTTCACCGCGCTCGGCGGTGAAGGCCATCAGGATGCCCCAGGAATAGGCGGCGCCCAGCACCACCTGCGGATAGTAGGTGTAGCGCTTCATGAAGGGGTAGAGCGAGGCCACGGCTACCGCGCCGAACGATAGCCAGACGGTCGTTGCGTTGGTCAGCAGGACCAGGCCGAAGCTCAGCGCGACCAGGACGGCGAAGGTGATCCAGGCCTCGCGCACGCTGATCTTGCCGGTGGCCAGCGGGCGCGCCTTGGTGCGTGCGACGTGGCCGTCGAAATTGCGGTCGGCGAAGTCGTTGATCACGCAGCCGGCGGCGCGCATCAGGATGACGCCGAGGACGAAGATCAGCAGGTTCTTCAGCTCCGGCACGCCGTCCGCGGCGATCCACAGCGACCAGAGGGTCGGCCAGAGCAGCAGGTAGATGCCGATCGGCCGGTCCAGCCGCACCAGTTGGACGAAGTCCCAGGCGCGGGGGTGCAGGCGGGCCAGCGGCTTGATCAGGGTGACGAACATGGGGACCTCCGGAGTCGACCGGGGGATTATACGTCGGCGATTCCCGCCTGGCCCCACAGGCTCGGTAGGAATACCTCCGCCACCAGCACCCCGAGCGCGCCGCGGGAAAACCGTGAGCGACGGCCCCAGAGACCCTCGGCGCGGACCTCGGCGGGCAGACCGGCCGCCGGATAGCGGCAGACTTCGATGGGCCCGCGCTCGAAGGCGCTGTCGCTGAACAGCAACTCGCCCAGCGAGCGGGTGCCGAGCAGCGCCAGGTCGAAGCCCGAGCCTTCCAGGGCGCTGCGAGCCGCCACGCTGCGGGCGAACACCCAGGGACGGTCGTGGCCATGCAGGTAGACCTCGCGGACCCAGCCGCTACTGCCGGGAGGGACGTCGAGCCCCTGGCATTCGTCGTCGCGCAGGGTCTGCCAGCCTTCCAGCAGGGGTTCGACGCGGAACGCGCCGTCGGCGAGGGCGGTCAGGCGCCGGGTCAGCGACCCTTCGTCGAACAGCCAGTCGAGGACGGCGGGGGAGACGCTGGACAGTTGGTCGGCGCGAAGCCAGAGCGCATTGCTGGGCATGACGGGACTACGAGACGGCGGCAGAAGGCGGCGAGGGTAGCACGTTCGGTCGGCGGCCGGTCTGCGACGCGGTGGCGCGTCACCCCCAGCCGTTCAGGCGCAGGGTGGCGCGGACCAGGCGCTGTTCTTCCTGCTCGATCTCCCGCAGGTTGTCGCGGATGCTGTGGATATGTTCGCGCGCCGCCCGTTGCGCCTGGTCCGGCTGGCGCTCGCGGAGGGCCGCGTAGAGGCGCGCGTGCTGGCGGTCGATCTGGCGTTTCTGTGGCGGCCGGTGATAGAGGTTGTTCACCGAGGCGAACACCGTGCTCAGCAGCAGTTCGTTGAGCGATTGCAGGGTATGCACCAGCACCGGATTGTGCGATGCCTCGCTGATCGCCCGGTGGAACGCGTGGTCGCGGCGGGCGTGCTCGCGGGGATCGATCGGCTGGGTTTCCTCGTGGCTGGCGAGCATCTCTTCGTAGCGCCGGGCGAGCAGGACGAAGTCTGCCTCGGTGCCGCGTAGCGCTGCCAGGCGGGCCGCCTCGCCCTCCAGCAGGGCGCGGACTTCGAGCAGGTCGTAGAGGGTGCGCGGCTGGGAGCCGAACAGGTGCATCAGCGGGCTGGCGTCGGCGTTGCGGTCGAGATCGGCGACGAACGACCCACGGCCATGCTCGGTATCGATGATGCCGCGCCCGCGCAGCGCCCGCAGGCCCTCGCGCAGGGCCGAGCGCGAGCAGCCGAGCTTGGCCACCAGGCGCCGCTCGGACGGCAGTGCCTGGCCGACCTTGAGCACGCCGTCGACGATCAGCCGCTCGATACGCTCGGCGACCTGGTCGGCCACCCGCTGTTTCTGCATGGAAGCTCCCGTTGCACTGGTAGGACCAGTTGGCTGTCGTTATTCACTATAGAAGCTCACGGGCTTTCTAGCATGCGCCTCATGTTCATGGGGCCTGGCGATACTGGTAGGACCAGTTCGACGCCTGCTGGACCCCGGCCGTCCGCGCGGTACAGGCTGTGGACGCTTGCTGATCCCGCCGACAACCACAACAAGGACAGCCGCCATGAACATCCTCTACGACGAGCGTCTGGACGGTCCGCTGCCGCAGGTGGACAAGGATGGCCTGCTGGCCGAGTTGCGCCTCCGCCTGCCCGACCTCGAACTGCTGCACGCGGCGGAAGACCTGCGTCCCTACGAGTGCGACGGACTCTCGGCGTATCGCTGTACGCCGTTGCTGGTGGCATTGCCGGAACGCATCGAACAGGTTCAGGGCCTGCTCGCGCTCTGCCATCGGCTGAAGGTACCGGTCGTGGCGCGCGGTGCCGGCACCGGCCTGTCCGGCGGCGCGCTGCCGCTGGAGAACGGCGTGCTGCTGGTGATGGCGCGTTTCCGGCGGATCCTCGAGATCGATCCGCTGGGTCGTTTCGCCCGGGTCCAGCCTGGCGTGCGCAACCTGGCGATCTCCCAGGCCGCTGCCCCTCATGGTCTGTACTACGCACCGGACCCGTCCTCGCAGATCGCCTGCTCCATCGGCGGCAATGTCGCGGAGAACGCCGGCGGCGTGCATTGCCTGAAGTACGGCCTGACCGTGCACAACCTGTTGCAGGTGGACATCGTGACCCTGGAAGGCGAGCGCCTGAGCCTGGGGTCCGGCGCCCTGGACAGCGCCGGCTTCGACCTGCTGGCGCTGTTCACCGGCTCCGAAGGGCTGCTCGGCGTGGTGGTGGAGGTCACCGTCAGGCTGTTGCCGCGCCCGCCGGTGGCGAAGGTCCTGCTGGCCAGCTTCGACGATGTGGAAAGCGCCGGGCGGGCGGTGGCCGACCTGATCGGTGCCGGCATCGTCCCGGCCGGGCTGGAAATGATGGACAACCTGTCGATCCGCGCCGCCGAGGATTTCATCCACGCCGGTTACCCGGTCGACGCGGCGGCGATCCTGCTCTGCGAACTGGACGGCGTGGAAGCCGACGTGCACGAGGATTGCGAGCGGGTTCGCGAGCTGTTCGAGGCGGCCGGCGCTACCTCGGTGCGACAGGCCCAAGACGAGGCCGAGCGCCAGCGCTTCTGGGCCGGGCGCAAGAATGCGTTTCCGGCGGTCGGGCGGATTTCCCCCGATTACTACTGCATGGACGGCAGCATCCCGCGCCGCGAGCTGCCGCGGGTGCTGCATGGCATCGCCGAGCTTTCGCGCGAATACGGCCTGCGGGTGGCCAACGTATTCCACGCCGGCGACGGCAACATGCACCCGCTGATCCTCTTCGACGCCAACCTGCCGGGCGAGCTGGAGCGCGCCGAAGCGCTGGGCGGCAGGATCCTCGAGTTGTGCGTGGCGGTAGGCGGCAGCATCACCGGCGAACATGGCGTCGGCCGCGAGAAGATCAACCAGATGTGCGCTCAGTTCAATGCCGACGAGCTGACCCTGTTCCACGCCGTGAAGGCGGCGTTCGACCCGGCCGGGCTGCTCAATCCCGGCAAGAACGTGCCCACCCTGCATCGCTGCGCCGAGTTCGGCGCCATGCACGTCCACCACGGTCGACTGCCGTTCCCCGAACTGGAGCGTTTCTGATGAGCCAGCCGTATTTCGATCCGGACGCTGGCGCCGACCATGCCGACGCGCTGCTCGAGCGGGTCCGCGACGCCCTGGCGCGGCGCGCGCCGCTGCGCATCGTCGGCGGCGATAGCAAGGCGTTCCTCGGCAGGCCGGTCGCGGGCGAACCGCTGGCGCTCGCCGAACACCGCGGGATCGTCGCCTACGATCCCTGCGAACTGGTGATCACCGCCCGTGCCGGTACGCCGCTGGACGAGCTACAGGCCGTGCTGGCGCGCGGCGGGCAGATGCTTGCCTGCGAGGCGCCGGGTTTCGGCGGCCGGGCGACGGTCGGCGGGGTGCTCGCCAGCGGCCTGTCCGGACCGCGCCGGCCCTGGGCGGGAGCGGTGCGCGATTTCGTCCTCGGCACGCGGCTGATCAGTGGCCTGGGCACCCACCTGCGCTTCGGCGGCGAGGTGATGAAGAACGTCGCCGGCTACGACCTGTCGCGGTTGCTGGCGGGCAGCTTCGGTTGCCTCGGGGTGGTCACCGAAGTGTCCTTCAAGGTGCTGCCCATGCCGCGCTGCCAGGCCGGCCTGAGCCTGGACCTGCCGGTGGCGATGGCGTTGCGCAAACTGGCCGAGTGGGGAGGCCAGCCATTGCCGATCAGTGCGGCCTGCCACGACGGCGAAGCCCTGCGCCTGCGCCTGGAGGGCGGCGAGGGCTCGGTACGCTCGGCACGCGACCGCCTCGGTGGCGAAGCGCTCGATGACGGCTTCTGGGCCGACCTGAGCGAGCAGCGCCTGCCGTTCTTCGACGACCCGCGACCGCTCTGGCGCCTATCGCTGCCGGCGCTGGCGCCGGAGACGCCGTTGCCCGGTCGTCAGTTGCTGGACTGGGGCGGGGCGCTGCGCTGGCTGAAGAGCGACGCGCCGGCCGCGGACATCCGCGCGTGGACCGCCGCCCATGGCGGCCACGCCACCTGCTACCGCGCCGGCCATCTCGATGCGCCGTTCCAGCCGCTACCGCCTGGACTGCTCGGCCTGCACCGGGCACTCAAACGCCAGCTCGACCCGCAGGGCATCTTCAATCCCGGGCGGATGTACGCCGAACTCTGAGGAGGCGCGATGCAAACCAACCTCTGCGATTCCGCCCGGCAACGCGCCGAGGCTGCCGAAGCCGAGCGCATCCTGCGCAGCTGCGTGCACTGCGGTTTCTGCAACGCCACCTGCCCGACCTACCAGGAGCTGGGCGACGAACTCGACGGCCCGCGCGGACGGATCTACCTGATCAAGCAGTTCCTCGAGCGCGACGAGGCCAGCGAGCGCACCCGCCTGCACCTCGATCGCTGCCTGAGCTGCCGCAACTGCGAAACCACCTGCCCGTCCGGAGTCGAGTACCACAAGCTGCTGGATATCGGCCGCGACCTCCTCGCCGAACGCCTGCCGCGCGGCTTCCGGCAACGCCTGCTGCGCGACGGGCTGCGCCTGCTGGCCCCGCGTCCGGGGTTGTTCGGCGCGCTGGCCGGCGCTGCCGGGCGGCTGAGGCCTCTGCTGCCTGAGGCGATGCAGGGCAAGCTGCCACGTCGGGTCGCGGCGCCGGGCAGGCGGCCGCAGCCCCGGCATGCGCGGCGCGTGCTGCTGCTCGAAGGTTGCGTGCAGCCGGCGCTGTCGCCGAACACCAACGCCGCCGCCGCGCGGGTTCTGGACCGCCTGGGAATCAGCGTGACGCCGGCGGCCGCGGCCGGCTGCTGCGGCGCGCTGGATTTCCACCTGGATGCGCAGGAGCGCGGCCGCCAGCGCGCGCGGTGCAATATCGACGCCTGGTGGCCGTTGCTGCGCGAGGGTGCCGAGGCCATCGTGCAGACCGCCAGCGGCTGCGACGCCTTCGTCAAGGACTACGCCTACCTGCTGCGCGACGACCCACGGTACGCGGACAAGGCGCGCGAGGTCGCCGCCGCTGCCCGCGACCTGGTGGAAGTGCTTCGCGACGAGCCGCTGGAGTCCCTCGGCCTGCGCTGCGACCAGCGCCTGGCGTTCCACTGCCCATGCACACTGCAGCACGCGCAACGACTGGGCGGGGCCGTGGAGGCGGTGCTGCGGCGACTGGGCTTCCATCTCACCGAGGTGGCCGACGGTCATCTCTGCTGCGGGTCCGCCGGCACCTACTCGCTGACCCAGCCGGCGCTGTCCCGGCGTCTGCGCGACAACCGCCTGGACGCCCTGGAAAGCGGCGCGCCGGATGTCATCGCCACGGCCAACGTCGGTTGCCAGGCCCATCTCGACGGGGCCGGACGGACCCCGGTACGCCACTGGATCGAGCTGCTCGACCAGGCCTTGCCCGGAGGAGAGTGAAACCATGCACAGCAAGCCGGTACTCGGCCGCGAGGAGGTCGCCCGCGTCCTTGGCGCGGCCCGCGAGGAGGCACAGCGCCAAGGCTGGGCGGTGAGCATCGCGGTGGTCGACGACGGCGGCCACCCGCTGGCGCTGGAGCGCCTCGACGGCTGCGCGCCGATCGGTGCCTACATCGCGACGGAAAAGGCCCGCAGCGCCGCTCTCGGGCGCCGGGAAACGAAGCGCTACGAGGATATGATCAACGGCGGACGCAGTGCCTTCCTCTCGGTGCCGCTGCTGCAGGCCACCCTGGAGGGCGGCGTGCCGATCCTGGTGGACGGACAGGTGGTCGGCGCGGTCGGGGTTTCCGGCGTACGCGCCGAAGAGGACGCCCAGGTGGCGCGGATCGGAGCCGAGGGGCTGTGAGGCGACCGGTGGGCACCACCCATCTTTGGTTGGCCCGTTCGGCACCACCTTGCCTTTCGGGCAGGTTGGCGGACAGGGTGGATTTGTTATAGGATGCCGGCGCTGAACCGTGGTAACCCGCCCGAGGTAAACAATGAAGAAGTGGCAATGCGTGGTGTGTGGACTGATCTATGACGAGGCCAAAGGCTGGCCGGAAGAAGGCATCGAGGCGGGAACGCGCTGGGAAGACGTGCCTGAAGACTGGCTGTGCCCCGACTGCGGCGTCGGCAAGCTGGACTTCGAGATGATCGAAATCGGCTGAGCCCCGCTCGCCGGCGAAGAAGGCGGCCCTGGCCGCCTTTTTTCATGCTTGGCCAGCGGCCGTCCAGGGGTTATCCTTGGGGCTTGGGTCCGGTCATTGACTGTCCTGCCGGGAACGCCCGGCAGCCTTGCCGTTGGCCGGCCACCGACGCTGAGCTAGGTTCGACGAACGAGGAGGGTGGCTATGCGCAAGTGGCAATGCGTGGTCTGCGGCTTCATCTACGACGAAGCCCTGGGCCTGCCCGAAGAAGGCATTCCGGCGGGAACCCGTTGGGAGGACATCCCAGCGGACTGGGTCTGCCCGGACTGCGGTGTCGGCAAGATCGATTTCGAGATGATCGAGATCGCCTGAGCGAAATCCACAGAAGCGGCGCCCGGCGCCGGCAATCACAGAGGAACGGAAATGAGCGAGCGTGCGCCCCTGGTAATCATCGGAACCGGCCTGGCGGGCTACAACCTGGCCCGCGAGTGGCGCAAGCTGGACGGCGAGACGCCGCTGCTGATGATCACCGCCGACGACGGCCGTTCCTATTCCAAGCCGATGCTCTCCACCGGCTTCTCGAAGAACAAGGACGCCGACGGCCTGGCCATGGCCGAACCGGGCGCCATGGCCGAGCAACTGAACGCGCGCATCCTGACCCATACCCGGGTCACCGGTATCGATCCGGGCCATCAGCGGATCTGGATCGGCGAGGAAGAGGTGCGTTATCGCGACCTGGTCCTGGCCTGGGGCGCGGAGCCGATCCGGGTGCCGGTCGAGGGCGATGCCCAGGACGCGCTCTACCCGATCAACGACCTGGAAGACTACGCGCGCTTCCGCCAGGCGGCTGCCGGCAAGCGCCGGGTACTGCTGCTCGGTGCGGGGCTGATCGGTTGCGAATTCGCCAACGACCTCTCCAGCGGCGGCTACCAGCTCGACGTGGTGGCGCCTTGCGAGCAGGTCATGCCGGGCCTGCTCCATCCGGCCGCGGCAAAGGCCGTGCAGGCCGGCCTGGAAGGCCTCGGCGTGCGCTTCCACCTGGGGCCGGTGCTGGCCAGCCTGAAGAAGGCCGGCGAGGGGCTGGAAGCGCATCTTTCGGATGGCGAGGTGATTCCCTGCGACCTGGTGGTCTCCGCTGTCGGCCTGCGTCCGCGCACCGAACTGGCCTTCGCCGCCGGGCTGGCGGTCAACCGCGGGATCGTCGTCGACCGCTCGCTGCGCACCTCCCACGCCAACATCTACGCGCTGGGCGACTGCGCCGAAGTGGACGGCCTCAACCTGCTCTATGTGATGCCGCTGATGGCTTGCGCGCGCGCGCTGGCGCAGACCCTCGCCGGCAACCCCAGCCAGGTGGCCTACGGTCCCATGCCGGTGACGGTGAAGACCCCGGCCTGCCCGCTGGTGGTGTCGCCGCCGCCGCGTGGAATGGATGGCCAATGGCTAGTGGAAGGCTCTGGAACGGACCTCAAGGTCCTGTGCCGGGATACCGCTGGTCGAGTGATCGGTTACGCCCTGACCGGAGCGGCGGTGAACGAAAAATTGGCCCTGAACAAAGAGTTACCCGGCCTCATGGCTTGAATGCCATTGGTTCCGGCCGTTATGCCGTCGAGACTTGCGGCAAAATTGTCGGACGATACTGGCGCAGTCCTCGGGAGCATGCCATCCTCCATCGCGTCTACCGCAGTCTAGAGCCTATGGTTCCGGTGGACTGCGGTGCCTTTGAGCGCTGCTGGGAAGACAGCACGGACACAAAAACAACAAACCGTCAAAGAGGCAACTATGCGTAAACCAGAACTAGCCGCCGCTATCGCCGAAAAGGCCGATCTCACCAAGGAACAGGCCAATCGCGTTCTCAACGCCCTGTTGGATGAAATCACCGGCGCGCTGAACCGCAAGGACAGCGTGACCCTGGTCGGTTTCGGCACCTTCCTGCAACGCCATCGCGGAGCCCGCACGGGGAAGAACCCGCAGACCGGCCAGCCGGTGAAGATCAAGGCCAGCAACACCGTCGCCTTCAAGCCGGGCAAGGCCCTGCGCGACGCGGTCAACTGACCGCCGAGAGCCCGGAGTCAGAGCGGCTCCGGGCTTCGTCGAAGACGCTTCCGCGCTCATCGAAAGGACAGCTGTAGTCCTCCTCGCGAACAGCTACAATGCGCCGCTCATCTCCCCGGATATCGAGGCGCGTGCATGAAATTTCGTCTTCTCCTGTGGATGCTTGGTCGCCTGATGGCCAAGGCCAGCCGCGACAATCCCGCTTTCCAGAAGCAGCTCGAGGGCAAGGACCTGGTGTTCCAGTTGCATACCCTCGATGGCAAGGTGGCGCGCCACTACCTGGTCAGGGACCTGCGCGTCAGCAGCAAGCGCGGTACCCATCCGCAACCGGCATTTTCCCTGGGGTTCAAGGACGGAGCCTACGGTTTCGCCGCGATGACTTCGAAGAACCCGCAGTTGGCCTTCATGCAGGGCATCCAGAACAAGGACATCCAGATACAGGGCAATCCGGCGCTGGTGATCTGGTTCCAGGGTCTGGTGAAGTACCTCAAGCCGAAGAAGAAGGCGCCGGAGAAGAAAGCCGCCTGAGGGCGGCTTTCGATCTCATCCGGGCTGCGGCCGCAGCCTTTCGGTAGTGCGTTTCGCAGCGGACTACCCGGTCACCCCGGCAAGCGATTGAACTGGGCCGCCAGTTCGCGCAGGGCCGCTTCCGCTTCCAGCACCTTTTTCACGGCGTCCCCGGCCTTCTCCGGGCTGATCCCCAGGCGCTCGTACAATGCCGCCGGAATCGCTTGCTGCGGGCCATCGCCGATGCCGCTGTTGCGCAGCAACCGGTTGGTCAGGCAGATCAGGTTGGCGTAGACCGCGTTCGGCCCGGTGTAGCTGGGGTCCTGCTGGAAGCGCAGGGCGCAATAGAGGTCGTCAGGCATGTCCCAGACGCGCATCAGCCAGGCGCCGATCTGCTCGCGGGTGATCCCCAGCAGGTGCTGTTCGATATAGGCATGGCCGAGGTGCGGGTTGACCTCCAGGTGCCGGCAGATCAGCGAGAAATGCGGCGGGAAGACATGCGCCAGGACCAGGTAGCCGAAATTGTGCAGCAGGCCGCCCAGGTAGCTCAGGCCGGACTCCGGGCGCAGTTCGCGCGGCATGGCGCGGGTCAGGCCCTCGATCACCGCGGCGGTGTAGATCGCCTGCTGCCAGTAGGGCGTGGCCTGCTGCGGCTGGTCCTTGGGCAGGCTCAGGCTCTTGCCCAGGGCGAGGCCGAGGGCCAGGTTGATCACCAGGTCGAAACCGAGGACGCGGACGATCGCGTCTTCCACCGAGCGGATCTTGCCCGGCGCGGCGTAGTAGGGCGAGGCCGCCCAACTGACCACCTGGGCGGCGAGCGCCGGATCGGTTTCCACCAGGCCGGTGATGTCGTCGACGCTGGCGTTGGGGTCGACCCGCAGCTTGATGATCTTCTGCGCCGTCTGCGGCAGCGGTGGAATCTCGATGGTCTGCTCCAGGCGCTGCTGGATGCGCCGGGCGGTGAAGGCCTGCACGGCCTGGCTGATTTCCGCGCGGTCGTCGTCCGGGCGGTCAAGGTTCAGGTTGATGTTTTCCAGCGGTTCGCCGAAGCGCGCGGCGCTGGCTTTGCCCAGCAGGCCGCGGAAGTCGTTGCTGGCGATCTCCAGGAGGATGCCGGGCTGGCCTGACTCGATCAGCAGGCGCGGTTCCTGCAACAGGCGCTCGTCGTACAGGCAGGGCGAACTGGTCAGGGGCGGCAACGCCGGCAGGCGGTGCAGCTCGTGCTTGCCGAGCATTCGTTCCAGGCGCTCGGGCTCGATCGCCAGCAGCTTGCGGCCGGTCAGCTCGGTGAGCCGGGCGAGGTCCAGCAACTGGCTCTGCGGGAACAGCACCAGCAGGGTGCCGACGGCGTCGTCCAGCAGCACCGCCTGGACCCGGCGGGCGGCAGGCAGCTCCGCGCTGTCGCTGACCTCGCGGCAGGCGATGCCTAGCTTGGCGAGCAGCTGGAGGATGACCTGGGGGGCGTGCGGAGCATCGGCGGAGGCCAGGGCGGCTTCTGTCATGACGAGACCATGCGAGCTGGATTTTCCCTCAGTATAACCAGAGCTGCTTCAAGACTGAGACCTACGCCGGTCAGCGAGAGCGAAATAGATCACACTTGACCGTATTGCTGGCCGTGGCGCAACCACCGTTCGAGCAGCGGGCTGACATGCTGCGGCCAGTGCGCCAGGAGGGATTGGGCGGCATCGCGGACCGCCGGCAGCAGGTCTGCGTCGCGCATCAGGTCGGCGACCTTGAATTGCAGCAGGCCGGTCTGGCGGGTGCCGAGCATTTCGCCGGGGCCGCGCAATTCCAGGTCCTTCTCGGCGATGACGAAGCCGTCGCTGGTCTCGCGCATGATGCCCAGCCGCTCGCGGCCGATCTGCGACAGCGGCGGGTGGTAGAGAAGCACGCAGTGGCTGGCGGCGCTGCCCCGGCCAACCCGGCCGCGTAGCTGGTGCAGTTGGGCCAGGCCAAGGCGCTCGGGGTTCTCGATGATCATCAGGCTGGCGTTGGGCACGTCGACGCCGACCTCGATCACCGTGGTCGCCACCAGCAGTTGCAACATGCCTTCCTTGAAGGCCTCCATCACCACGGCCTTGTCCGCCGGCTTCATGCGCCCGTGGATCAGGCCGACACGCAGTTCGCCCAGCGCCGAGGAAAGCTCTTCGTAGGTGGTCTCGGCGGCCTGGCAGGTAAGCTCCTCGGACTCTTCGATCAGGGTACACACCCAGTAGGCCTGGCGCCCTTCGCGGCAAGCCGCGCGGACTCGCTCGATCACCTCGATACGGCGGCTGTCGGCCACCAGCACGGTATTCACCGGGGTACGCCCGGGCGGCAGCTCGTCGAGGATCGAGGTGTCGAGGTCGGCATAGGCGCTCATCGCCAGGGTCCGCGGGATCGGCGTGGCGGTCATGATTAACTGGTGCGGGCAGAGCCTGCCGTCCACGCCCTTCTGGCGCAGGGCCAGGCGCTGCTGCACGCCGAAGCGGTGCTGTTCGTCGATGATCGCCAGTGCAAGGCGCTTGAATTTCACTTCATCCTGGAACAGCGCGTGGGTGCCGACCACCATCGGCGCGCCGTCGCCGATGCGGTCCAGCGCCGCCGCGCGGGCCTTGCCCTTGAGCTTGCCGGCCAGCCAGGCGACTTCGATGTCCAGCGGCTGGAGCCACTTGCTGAAGTTGAGGAAATGCTGCTCGGCGAGGATCTCGGTCGGCGCCATCAGCGCCACCTGGTAGCCGGCTTCTATGGCTTGCAGGGCGGCGAGGGCGGCGACCACGGTCTTGCCGGCACCGACGTCGCCTTGCACCAGGCGCAGCATCGGCTCGTCCTGGGCCAGGTCGTAGGCGATCTCCGCGCCGACCCGGCGTTGCGCGCCGGTCGGCTGGAAGCCGAGGTTGGCAAGGAAGCGTTTCGGCAAGCGGCTGGCCGCCGGCAAGCGCGGCGCTGCCTGCGAACGCACGGCTTCGCGCAGGCGCTGCAGGGATAACTGGTGGGTCAGCAGTTCTTCGAAGGCCAGGCGCAACTGCGCCCAGTGCCGGCCTTCGGCCAGTTCCTCGATGTCGGCATCCGGCGGCGGCCGGTGCAGGTAGCGGATCGCCTGGTCGAGCGGGCCAAGTTGGTAATCGCGGGCCAGTTCCGCGGGCAGCCAGTCGGGCAGGCTGCTGGGGCCGAGCATGGCCAGGGCCTGTTGGCTCAACTGGCGCAGGCGCTGCTGGGTGAGTCCTTCGGTAGTCGGGTAGATCGGCGTCAGGGTCTGCTCCACCGGAATCGGCTCGTCGCCGTTCAGCGCGCGGTATTCCGGATGGTAGATCTCCAGGCCCGAGGCGCCCGGCCGGACTTCGCCGTAGCAGCGCAGGTGGGTGCCGCGCTTGAGACCGTCCTTCTGCGCCTGGCTGAAATGGTAGAAGCGCAGGCTCAGGGTGCCGCTGCCGTCCTGCAGGCGCACCAGCAGGCTGCGGCGGCGCCCCATCACCACGTCGGCGCCGGCCACCACGCCCTCGACCACCGCGTCGGCCCCTGGCCGCAGGGCGCCGATGGCGGTGACGCGGGTACGATCCTGGTAGCGCAGGGGCAGGTGGAACAGGATGTCCTGCAGGGTTTCCAGGCCTACCCGAGCGAGCTTCTCCGCCAGTGCGGCGCCTACGCCCTTCAGCGCGATGACCGGGACCCTGGACAGCTCGGTCATGCGATTTGCGGTTGTTCCTGGGTTTGCGGACGGGCCACCGAGCACAGGCGGATCGAGTCGGCCAGCACTTCGATGGCGCGTGGACGCGGGAAGCTGGCGCGCCAGGCGATGGCAACGGTACGGAACGGCACTGGCGCGCTGAACGGGCGCACTTCGATGACGCCCGGCGCGTAGTGGTGGCTGTCCACCGCGGAGAACGGCAGCACCGAGACGCCCAGTCCGGAGGCGACCATGTGGCGGATGGTCTCCAGCGACGAGGACTCCACCGTGGTGTGCTTGTTCTCGTCGCCCTTGCGCACGGTCGGGCAGGCTTCCAGCACCTGGTCGCGGAAGCAGTGGCCTTCGCCGAGCAGGAGCAGGCTCTTGTCGTTGAGCAGCTCGGAATCGATGCTGGCCTTGGCGGTCCAGGGGTGGTCGGCCGGCATCAGCACATAGAAAGGCTCGTCGAACAGCGGCTTGGTCAGGACGTCGGCTTCCTGGAACGGCAGGGCGATGATGATCGCGTCGAGTTCGCCGGTGCGCAGCTTGTCGCGGAGGATATGGGTGAAGTTCTCCTCGATGTACAGCGGCATCTGCGGCGCGACCCGGTGCAACTGGGGAATCAGGTGCGGGAACAGGTACGGTCCGATGGTGTAGATGGCGCCGACCTTCAGCGGTGCGGCCAGCTGGTTCTTGCCGGCCTGGGCCAGCTCGCGGATGCCCTGGGCCTGTTCGAGGACCTTCTGTGCCTGGGCGACGATGCCTTCGCCCACTGGCGTCAGGCGCACGGCGCTCTTGCTGCGCTCGAAGATCAGCACCCCCAGCTCGTCCTCGAGCTTCTTGGGGAGCCGAGAGAATTCGGAAAAAATCGTACGCTAAGGCTTTCCGAGCTGTCGTAACGGCCTGAATTTCCCTTCCTCCAGCTTGCGGCTCTGCCGCCAGACGTAATCGCCGGTCAGGTTAATGTGCTCCCAGCCCAGCGGCGACAGATATTGATACATATCGGTATTCACCGGCTTTCCGGCGTCAGTCAGCCCTTGGGTTGCCCGCTCCAGGTAGACGGTGTTCCACAGCACGATAGCGGCGGTCACCAAGTTCAGTCCGCTGGCCCTATAGCGCTGCTGTTCGAAGCTGCGATCCCTGATTTCACCAAGGCGGTTGAAGAACACCGCCCTGGCCAGGGCATTGCGCGCCTCGCCCTTGTTCAATCCAGCGTGCACGCGACGACGCAACTCGACACTTTGCAGCCAGTCGAGGATAAACAGCGTGCGCTCGATCCGGCCCAGCTCCCGCAGGGCCACGGCCAGGCCGTTCTGACGTGGATAGCTGCCCAGCTTGCGCAGCATCAACGAGGCAGTGACGGTGCCCTGTTTGATCGACGCGGCCAGACGCAGAATCTCGTCCCAGTGAGCGCGGACGTGCTTAATGTTCAGCGTGCCGCCGATCATTGGGCGCAGCGTCGGGTAGTCCTGTACGCTCTGCGGGACATACAGTTTGGTTTCGCCCAGGTCGCGGATGCGCGGGGCAAAACGAAAGCCCAGCAGATGCATCAGGGCGAAGACATGATCGGTGAAGCCAGCCGTGTCGGTGTAGTGCTCCTCGATCCGCAGATCCGACTCGTGATACAGCAGACCATCGAGCACATAGGTCGAATCCCGCACTCCGACATTCACCACTCGGGTACTGAACGGCGCGTACTGATCGGAGATATGGGTATAGAACAGCCGCCCTGGTTCGTTGCCGTATTTCGGGTTGACGTGCCCGGTGCTTTCGCCTCGACCGCCTGCACGGAAGCGCTGGCCATCGGAGGATGAGGTGGTGCCGTCTCCCCAGTTGGCCGCAAAGGTGTGGTTGAACTGATTGTTGACCAATTCAGCCAGAGCCGCCGAGTAGGTTTCGTCACGGATGTGCCAGGCTTGCAGCCAAGACAGCTTGGCGTAGGTCATACCCGGACTCGACTCGGCCATTTTCGTCAGCCCAATGTTGATGGCGTCACCAAGGATTGCTGACAGTAACAGCGTTCGATCCTTGGCCTGAGCACCATCCTTCAGGTGGGTAAAGTGACGGGTGAATCCTGTCCACTCATCCACGTCCATCAGCAGCTCGGTAATCTTGATGCGCGGTAGTAGCTGACTGGTCTTGTCGATCAGCGCCTGGGCGGTGACCGGTACTGCCGCATCCAGCGGCGTGATCTTCAGTCCGGACTCTGTGAGGATCGCGTCGGGGAGTTCATTGTCCTTGGCCAGCTTGGCGACGGTCGCCAGTTGCTGCTCTAGCAGCTGCAAGCGCTCCTCTAGGTACTGGTCGCTGTTGGGATTGGTCGCCAATGGCAGCGCCTGTTCCTTCTTGAGCGCGGCAAACTTCGCGGGCGGCAGCAGGTAATCTTCAAAGTCACGAAACTGCCGTGAGCCCTTGACCCAAATGTCGCCGGAACGCAGCGCGTTTTTCAGTTCAGACAAGGCGCAGATTTCGTAAAAACGCCGGTCAATGCCTTCCGGCGTGATCACCAGCGGTTTCCAGCGCGGCTTGATGAACGCAGTTGGTGCGTCCGATGGCACCTTGCGCAGGTTGTCTGCGTTCATCTCGCGCAGCTGCTGGATGGCATCCAGCACACGTTGAGCTGCCGGTGCGGCCCGGAGTTGAAGCACCTCCAGAAAGGCTGGAGTGTAGCGGCGCAGAGTATTGAAGTTTTCGCTGACCAGGTGCAAATGGTCGAAGGTTTCGGGACGGGCCAGTAGCTCGGCGTCGGTCACACTCTGGGCGAATTCGTCCCAGGGGATGACCGCCTCGATGGCGGCGAACGGATCGCCACCGGTAGTTTTGGCCTCCAGCAAGGCCTGACCTATCTTCGAGTACAAGCGAACCTTGTCGTTGATCGCCTTGCCCTGTTTCTGAAATTGCTGCTGATGCTTGTTCTTGGCGCTGCTGAACAGCTTGACTAGGATGCGGTCGTGTAGATCCACCAGTTCATCGGTCACTGTCGCGGTGCTTTCCAGCACCACGGCAACCAAGGTGGCGTAGCGCCGTTCGTTCTCGAACTTGCCAAGATCCTGCGGCGTCATCTGCCCACCTTCGCGGGCAAGCTTGAGCAAGCGGTTCTGGTGGATATGCCGGTCGAGCCCTTCGGGCAGGGCCACCAGTTGAAAAATCTTCAGCCGCTCGATGTGCTCCATCATGTGCCGCGAATTCGGTTTCAACGGTGACTGCCGTAGCCAGGTCAACCAGGTACTATTGCTGCCTGTCTTGATGGTCAGCAGTTCGTCGAGTTTGTTGCGATGCTGCTGGCTTAGCGGCTCGATCAAAGCACGGTAGATCCTCCGGTTCGCTCGCGCCACTGCTTCGGAGCAGGCCCGGTCGATCACCGTCAGGGTCGGCAAAATCCGCCGTTGCTGACGCAGACTCTCCAGAGCCTGCCCAGCCAGTAACAAACCTTTGTCGGTCTGCTGGGCAAGGTTGGTCAGCTCACGTACCAGGGCGCGAAAGTCTGACAGCCCGAACGGCAACAAGCCCAGGTAGGTTCGCAACTCCTGGGCATGTTCACGGCGGGTGACATCGCGCTCACCGTACTTCGCCCAGCTTTCGGGCGCAGCCTGAACCTGTCGTGCCACCCACTCAATGACCGGATCTGGCAGCACGCTGTCGCTGGACAGCGCGTAACCGGGGTAGCGCAGCAGGCAGAGTTGCACGGCAAAGCCGAGACGATTGGCATCACCCCGTCGCTGACGGATCAGCGACAGGTCGGACTCGTTGAAGGTGTAATAGCGGATCAGATCGTCCTGGCTTTCCGGCAGCGCAAGCAAAGTCTCGCGCTCAGAAGCCGAGAGTATCGAGCGACGGGGCATGTATCAGTCATCCGTGCGTAGGTACTGGTAAAGGGTTTCCCTACTTATACCGAACTCACGGGCTAGCTGGGCCTTTGGTTCACCGACAGCGGCCCGTTGCCGGACTGCGACAGTCTGTTCGTCGGACAGGGCTTTTTTACGAGCCCGGTAACCGCCGCGTTGCTTGGCCTGGGCGATTCGCTCGCGAATGAGCGCTCGCTCGAACTCGGCGAAGGCTCCCATGACCGACAGCATCAGGTTGGCCATCGGCGAATCACCTCCCGTG
>MCNE01000097.1_pt1 | contig 21929 bp, 7 predicted proteins | sample 778201 | NCBI WGS metagenome assembly MCNE01 (sample SAMN04296813, study PRJNA304217) | bioreactor metagenome | isolation source: sewage enriched with benzalkonium chloride | place: Turkey: Istanbul urban wastewater treatment plant | reverse complement strand
CCCTTGTGCACTGCCTTTCAAAAAAGTACGACGATGAAACTTTGGGGCGTCTGTCATCGATAAGCTTCCTGTAAGGTGCGTTGGGGAAACGCCCTCATAAAAGGTCGACCTTATTGTTCTTTCTTGATGTTTTTATTAAATAGACCGCTATTTTCTCGAAGCTCTAGTCGCAAGTGCCAGGCTATGCTCTGTTGCAAAGTTAAGCCCTGGCATTTCAAATGCGACAGTTACTCATAGTAAAGACGACACCCAGGCAGCTATTCAAGGCATGAAATCCAGCAAAGGATAAGATGCACTTTTATGGGGCATGGCTATTTTTATCGGCCCAATAAGCGCTTTCTTCCAAGAGGCTCCTATCGTTTCTAATCTGAGGGTTGCGCCGCAAATACTACCAGGGCATTAAAGGACAAAAAGCGGACTTTGAAAGACACAGATTTGATTTTTAAATAGTCGACGTCCCACTAGCGGCCCTTTATTGCAGCAGGAACTGAGGTTCTTCCATGCCAAAGATCTGCTTGCGCAGTGCGCTGAGCCTTTCTTCGATAAGGCTGTGCTGTTGCTCTTCGTCTTCAACGCTATCGAGCACCTCATCAATCACCTGTTCAGAGGCTTTCGCGTAGAGGCTGATCTGCTCGCGCTGAGCGGCGCAGGGCAGCGGCGGGGTATGGCTGTCCTTGAGCTCCATCCAGAGCTTGTAGTTCAAGGCCTCCAGGGAATTGGGCTGAGGCTCGATGTACGGCGTCAGTTCTTGAACGTGGGCGTAGGCCTGGTTCAGGTTCGCCCCTTTGGCGACGGCACTTTTTATTTCCTCTATCAAGTTTTCCGCGCGCTGCTTGCGCTCCGCCTCCGGCATCGCGCTGGCCGATTGAGAAAACGTGGTGATGTTGGCGACTAGCACTTTGCTTTCAACCATGGTCGGTTCCCTGAAGAAAAGAGTGCGTGTGTTGTCGAGCTCGAGCCGATTAAGCCCCTGTACTCAGTGGCCGGTAGGGTAGGGTACAAATATTACAAAACAACTCATCAATACCCAGGTTCCTGGGTAGGGCCGGCACTCATTGATAATGACTGCCGGGTCAGAATAACAACGAGTCAAGAGCAGCCAGGTTCGGGTCATGTCCAACGGGGTGAGTGGACAGTTGTTTACAAGTAGGGTGGCGCTATCTTGAGTGGCGATATTAAAGAGAACCATCTTGAAAGCGACGCTTATTGATAGCGAATGCGACGAGAGTATCAAGTGCAGGCCAGGCGACCAGCACTTGATAGTCATCCCTGATGAACAAACAAACGAACCCTGCCAGAAGTAACGTATTACCAGCCGAGGGTCAATCAGCCACCACTTCAAACTTTCGGGTAGTTCCTGTAAAGGCACTGATAGTGCCCCAGACATTCTTCTGATCACCGCCATGGCTGATGTAGTAGAAGCCGGGTTTGGCATCCTGCGGAATATCCCAGGAAATAGTCGCCTTCGATGCAGAAATACCGACCCGTTCCCAGCGGTACTTGGTTTCCCAGTCGTTGTCGGTCGCCACGCGTATTGCCGGATTGTCACGGGCGGGGTCGGCTGAGGTGTAGTACACGCTCAGGAAGGTTTCTTCGGTATGCAGGTTGTTCTTCGGGTGTCCGGTGACGAAGGCCACCGTCACGGTTTGTCCCCGGTGGTAGATCTTTTCCGGTTGCTGCAATACATCGCCGAACGAGGTGCCGATATAGGGGGCATCGGTGACGACGCCAGTCTGGAAGTTCAACAAGCAGCAGGACAGGTCAGGTGGCTGGGCGGTACTGGCGACCGGCCGATTGTCACGCATGGCGCTGGCCATGTCGGTGAACAGCTGTTGATAGGCGGCCTGGGTCCAGGGGCCGAAGATCGTCGAACCGCCTTCATATTCCTGGACGCTGTATTCCTCGCGAGTGGTGACGTAACTGGAGTAGGCGTTGGCATAACCATTGAAGATCACATGGTTGATTCCCATGGGTGTGACGATGGCTTGTACTGCCCGGCGAATGCGTACACCGGACATCACCGTAAACTCGGCCGGTGCACCCAGTACGGCGAGTTGGCCGATGCGGAACATCTGGATCGGCAGCACATTGGGGGTCCAGGGAAAGGGTTTTTTGTTGCCGGTATCGGCCAGTATCTGTTTTTCAGCCTGGCACTTCTTCAGCTCTTTGGACGGCACACCAGTGAGCAAGCCGCCGAGGAAAGACAGCAGCGGATTATTGCTTTCACTGATGCCCAGTGGGCCAGGGCCATCCTCCGTACTGCCGGCCGCCAGGCTACTGCCCAAGGCGGCAATACACAGCGTCTTCGGTGTGCCATCGGTGTAGTCAGGGCGTACGGTCAGGCCGTGGAAGTCGACAAACTGAAAGCGGTTGTCGAGCCTCCCGGTCACTTCCTCGGTCGGCCCGGTGGCCAGTTCATAGGCTTTGTTGAACTGCCTCAAGCCGATTTCCTTGGTGTTGGCGAATTCGTTCTCGGTTGGCCCGGAGCCTGGGCGCAAGTTCAAGTTGGGCGACAGATTGCCGGCATTGGTCTGGGCAAAGGCGGCGATAAACCCCGGTTTCTTACTGATGTCGTGTTCCCAGTGGTAGGACGCATAGCCTTTGTTATCAGAAGAAATCAGATGATTGTTATTGGTCATGGACGTGGCGTGCACAGGGAACCAACTGATGACTCCGGCCATCTCGCCCTGTTGGTCGACGAACTTCAATACCGTCATTTCCGGGTCGATACCATCTAGGTAGCCGGCAATATCCGGATTGCGCTGGTGGGAGAGCAGCGACCTGTTCTTGCTGGCATTGGTGAGATCACCCTTGGCATAAAACAATCGGCCAGGCTGCATGTGTTGATGGGCCTGATCAATTGAGCGCACGATGCCATCGACAATCACGTTAAAGGTCTTTTCCTGAAAGCCCAGTACCGACAAGTCGTAGATCGTGTAATGGGAAAAGCCACCGGGACCTGAGTGAGTGTGAGTGGCCGCCAGCATCACATTGTTTTCGTTATAGATCCCAGGGTATTTCTTCTCCAACGTGCGCAACACACTTTGCTGCACCGCTTGGAAAATCATGCCCAGGTCGGTGTTGACGTACACCAGCCGCTTGCCCGTGGCCGCATCTTCAATGATGAACGCCCTCGACCATTGCCGCGTATGAATACCACCGGTCTTCTGGTCGGTGGAGGAGTACCCCATCATCCCGACTTCCGCTGCTTCGCCGGTAATATCAGCTTTGCCCAAGCCGAATCGATAAGGTTGTTCGCCAGCAAAGCCGGTTGAACATAACAAGCAGGTGATGACAACGAGAACAGAACGATACAGTCGGATACTCATTTGAATCTCCCTGTGTATTGTTTTTGTGTGCGAAAGATAACCCAGCGTTACCAGGCTCATTGGAAGCGAGCCTGCACTGAAGACCGAGCCGCTGATCAGGGGCTGGTAGAAACTAGAACAGTCCGGTTCAGAGGGATGGGGTATTTACGGACACAAACGGGACTCTCAGGGCCAGCTGTAGCGTTATAAGGAATCGGCCACGCTTAAGGCGGCCCAAAACGGATATTGCGCAGCACCTGGGCGAATCAGTGCGCGAGCGATCTGGTGTTGAAGTCAGGCTTCGGTAACCAGAGCCACAAACGCAGCAGCCTGTTCATCGGCTATTTGGATGGGTGCTGCAATGCTGTGCCTGGCGGTGCTGGTGCGGGCGGTCTGGGGGAGGGCAAGGCGCTGGAACAGGTGGCCAGGCCGTTGTCGCAAGCGAGCGACTGAGCCGGTCAGCATAAAAAAACCACCTCGGCTGTGTGCCGGGGTGGCTTTACTGTTGAGGGTCGCTCGCCAGCTTCAGGTTGGTGGCGATGTAAAACCCCTGCACCGTGCGTTTTTTCTCTTCGTGCTCACACAGCACCAGTGTGGAGTGCGGCAATGGCGTCGCCTCCGGTGGCGGTTTGACCAGCATCCTTTTGCCCCCCGAGCGCAGGCGCACATATTGCCCGGGCTCGAAGGTACTCATGGCCGCGTCTCGGCAGCGGCCAGTTGGGTCGGTTCCCCCCATGCGCCGCCGAGGGCGGTGTACAGGTTGACTTCGGCGATCAACTGCGCCAAACGGTCGGTAATCAGCCCCTGCTGTGACGAAAACAACGAGCGCTGCGCGTCGAGGAACACCAGGTTGCTGTCCAGGCCCAGGCGGTAGCGGCGTTGAGCTAAGTTGTAATAGGTCTGGTCGGCCTGCACCAGGTCGCGTTGGGCGTTCAGTTGGTCGTCGTAAGTCTGGCGTGCCGCCAGGCCGCTGGACACTTCCTGGAAAGCGGTCTGGATAGCCTTCTCGTACTGGGCCACGCCAATGTCTTTTTGCAGCTTGGCGTAGTCGAGACTGGCGCGCAGGCTGCCGGCGTTGAAGATGGGCAGGTTGATCTGCGGCTGGAATGTCCAGCTGCCGGAACCACCCTTGAACAGGCTCGACAGTTGCGAGCTGGACGCGCCGGCGTTGGCGGTCAGGCTGACACTGGGAAAGAACGCTGCGCGGGCCGCACCAATATTGGCATTGGCGGATTTGAGCTGGTATTCGGCTTGCAGAATGTCGGGGCGGCGCTGCAGCAGGTCCGACGGCAGGCCGGCGGGTACTCGGGCGATCAGGTTGCTCGACAGCGGCAGGCTCGGCAGGGATTCCGGCAGTGCGGTGCCAACCAGCAACGTCAGGCTATCGCGGTCCTGGGCCACTTGTCGCTCATAGCGCGCGAGGTTGGCGCGGGCGTTCTCGACACTGGTTTGCGCCTGGGCGGCATCCAGCGACGACGCTGTACCCACCTGCAGGCTGCGTGTCGTCAAACGCAGGCTTTCCTCATAAGAGGCGAGGGTCTGGCGTGTCAGCGCGAGTAATTCCTGATCGGCACGCCAGGTCAGGTAAGCATTGGCCACGCTGGCCACCAGGCTCAATTCGGCACTGCGCTGCGCTTGCTCGGTGGCCAGGTACGCCTGCATCGCCTGCTCGCTGAGGCTGCGGATGCGACCAAAGAAATCCAGCTCATAGGAACTGATGCCCAGGGTCGCGGAATACGTCGAAGTGATCGCCGCCTTACCGGTCTTCGTGATACTGGCCGGTACCCGCTGGCGGGTGCCGCCTGCCGTCGCCGAGACCGCCGGGAACAGGTCAGCGCGCTGGATCTGGTACTGGGCGCGGTACGCCTCGACATTCAGCGCCGCCACACGCAGGTCGCGGTTTTCGGTGAGGGCGGTCTGGATCAACTGCCGCAAGGCGGGGTCATGGAACAATGTGCGCCAGCCCTGGCGGGCAACCTCTTCGCTGACGGTACCTGCAGCGGCGGCATAGGCCGGGCCTTGCGGGTATTGCGTGGTCACCGGAGCTGCCGGTTGCTGGTAGTCAGGGATCAGTGAGCACCCGCTCAGTACCACTGCAACCGCCACCGCAGAGAAAGCAAACTTGTTCATTGGCCAGCCTCATGTGAAGGGGAACACGGGTTGCAGCGCAGCAACCCGCCTCTTGAATGTCGTCAGGCGCCGACCGCCCACTTGGTCAATCCATGTCGGCCGCTGACCCCAAGCTTTGCTGTTGCACGCTTGAGATAGGTTTCGATAGAGCTGTTCTTGAGACGTAGTTTCTCGGCTATTTCCGGCACGGTTCCGCCGTTGAGCAAGCCGAGGCAAACTTCCTGTTCGCGGGTTGAGAGCGTGATATCGCACAGCGACAGACGCTTTTGAAACTCACGATGAATGTGCGACGGTTCGGTTTCGCTGAGCGGGATCGCCATCCAGCTGCCGATTTTGCGCAGCGCACTTTGGCGGTTGAACTGGGCATAGCTTTCAATCAATGGCAGCAAGGCTTCGGAGAGGTTTTTCAGACGCGACAATTCGCTCAAGGAAAAATCCTTCTGCGTCTGGGACCGATACAGCATCACCACGCAGCGTCGGCTGCCATCGCGCGATACCAGTGTGCATTCGTGCGCCGCAACGCGTGGCACCTTGCCCGCGGCCCCTTTGGTTCGCGTATTCAGGCGAATCAGCAACGAGCCCTCCATCTCCTGCACTTCCTTGAGCAGGGGAGGGTTGGCGTTGGCGCCGTTCGCTTCTGCTCGTTGTACGGGGATGTCGGCGGGGTCGCCGGCGGTGCCCAGAGGCTTGATATCGACCAGGCTGCTGTTTGACTCGTCCAGGGTCCACTCGCTGAGTGTCAACGCCGTGACCGGCAGGAACTTGTCGATCAGCTTGAGCATATTGAGTGCGAAGTGATCCTGGTCGGTACTGGAAACCAGTTCGCCGAGTACGAAATAGAAGTGTGGGCTGTCCGCATTTTGAATGCTGCTCGTCATTTCCATAGTCCAATCATCCTTGGTAGCGAAGAGGTGGGTGAGCGATCAGAACAGCCATCTTCACTACTGAAGGGTCCGGCTCGGGACCGTATTAGGCCCATTCATGCTGCGCCGGTCTGCAATGGAAAGCTGGGACATTCGGAGGGCCGTCCGCCTCGGCGGTGTGTTTTGTCTCGGTCCATGTTTTGTACAGGCTTTCGGGGACATCCGAATTTGCGCCAATCCGTACACTTGGCGGCGCCGGCAACAGGGCCGGTAGCAGCGGCTTGTGTGGCAGGCTATGCCCGGTCTTGCGTGTATTTGAGGAGTTGGTCCATGAACAAAGAGCATGAAAAGCCGCCCAAGCCGGGCTCGGTCTTGCGCCTGCTTTGGCAAAATCATCCCTGGCTGGCGTTCTTTTCCCTGGTCACCGGCATCGTCAGTGGGGTGGCGGCGATCGCGGTGGTTAACGTGGTCAACCAGGCTATCTACGAGCAGGGGTCGCGCTTGCACCTGCTGTACTGGTTTATTGGCTTGAGCGTGGTGGCGCTGGCGTTTCGTAACGGCGCGACCTTGTTTCCCGCTTACGCCAACATGAAGCTGATGACGCGCCTGCGCATCGCGCTGTGTCAGAAAATCCTCTCCTCACCCCTTGAGGAAGTCGATCGGCGTGGCCCACCCAATGTGCTGACACTGTTGACCACTGACATTCCGCAACTCAACGCCACCTTGTTGGTGATGCCGGTGATGCTGGTGGAATCCACGGTATTCATGTTCGGCCTGGCCTACCTGGCCTACCTGTCATGGACGGTGTTTGCGTTGACGCTGGCGCTATTGGTGCTGGGCGCGGTGTTGTATGTGTTTCTGTTCCTTGGCGGGGTGAAGTTCACTGGCCGTGTGCGTGATGAGTTCACGGCCTTCAACGAGCATACCCACGGTCTGGTCTTTGGCCTCAAGGAACTCAAGCTCAACGGCATCCGTCGGCGCTGGTTTGGCCGTTCGGCGATCAAGGAATCGTCGACGCGGGTAGCGCGTTTCAACTTCATCGAACACCTGTGGTACCTGGGTGCGGAAAACATGGGGCTGGTCACTCAGTCCCTGCTGATTGGCAGCCTGGTGTTTGCCTTGCCGCTGCTGACCAGCACCGACAGCCAGGTGCTGACCGCCAGCGTCCTGACCGTGATGTACATCCTCGGGCCGCTGGGCCTTTTGATCAGCACCATGCCGGTGGTCGCGCAGGGCCGGATTGCGATCACCCGCCTGGCCGATTTCGGCTTCCTGATCAATGAGCACCATGCCGAGCAAGGCGAGCCGGAAACCAGCAATGTCCTGCGCCTTGAACACAAAAAGCACTGGCAGGAAATCACCCTCAAAGGCGTGGTGATGAACTACCGCGGTGCCGAGGCCGAGAGCGGCTTTGCCCTCGGGCCGGTCGACCTGACCATCAACCGCGGTGAGTTGATCTACATCATCGGTGGCAATGGCTGCGGCAAAAGCACCCTGGTCAAGGCCTTGTGCGGGCTGTACGTGCCTCAGTCCGGGCAGATCCTGCTGGATGGCGTTGCCGTCAATGATGACAACCGCAGCGACTACCGCGACCTGTTTTCCGCAGTGTTCAGCGACTTTCATCTGTTCAACCGGTTGATTGGCCCGGAAGGCGAAGAGGTCAACCCGGACCTGGCGCAAAAGTACCTCGGCGCGCTGGGGCTGGCCGACAAGATCAAGATCGAAGGGCTGGGTTATTCCACGACCAAAGAGCTGTCCTACGGCCAACAAAAACGCCTGGCCCTGGTGTGTGCCTACATGGAAGACCGCCCGGTGTATGTGCTTGACGAGTGGGCGGCAGACCAGGATCCACCCTTCAAACGCTTCTTCTATGAGGAGTTGCTGCCGGAACTCAAACGCCGCGGTAAGACCATTCTGATCATCACTCATGATGATCAATACTTCCAGTTGGCCGATCGAGTGATCAAGCTGCTGGATGGCCATATTGTCTCCGATGTAAGCCTCATCGCCCAGGATCGCCGCGCCTGATTCCAGGCGTTGCCGCAGGCCGTCCATTTGCACGACGCCCGTAGCCTTCAAGGCTATCGGCCTCGTGCTTTTTTTTGTATTTAAAAAATCATATTTATCAAATAGATAGAGCTGATTTTAAAAAATAATTCAATGTCCGCCGATTGTCCGGGTTTGGGGTGACATACAGCCAAAAAACCGAGTGCTTAAATTTGCCAATGCGCTCATCAGGTCGTGCTGTGGGTGGCTGTTTCAGCCGCGTGAAGCTCTGCTGGCCAGCCCACCCTTGCTGATGTTTTGAGTTGGCGTTTTTAACAATTTTTTCGCCTCAACTTCCCTCGCTGCTGCGCTGTGACCCAGGTGGCACTGACAAAACTCTGAGAAGGCTTTTATGAAACGTTTTTCTGCAGTGGCCATGGGCGACCTTGTCGCGAAAAAACTCCTTTCCAAACTCGTTTTTGCCGCTGTGGCGCAGGTGATCGTATGAAGCCTCAAACCTTCCCGCTGACCGCCGCGCAGAAAGCCATCTGGCTCGACCAGATCAGCCAGGGTGATTCGCCGCTGTACAACATCGGCAACTACCTGGAAATCCAGGGGCCGATCGTCCCCGAAGTGATGCAGCGTGCCGTGCAGTTGATGGTGGACAAGCACGATGCCCTGCGCCTCACTCTGGTTGACGAGACGGATGCCGATGGCGTGCCGTTGCAGGCGTTCGTGCCGGCGATCAAGGTCGACGTGCCATTTCTGGATTTCTCCACCCAGACCGATCCCGTCAGCACGGCCATGGCCTTCGTTGAAGAGCACATGGCGCGGTCATTCCCCATGACCGAGGCACCGCTGTGCCGGTTTTTCCTGATCAAACTGGCCGACACCCATTACTGGTCGATCAACCAGGCCCACCACATCATCCTCGATGGCTGGGCCTTCGGTGAGATGCTGCAATCGCTTGGCGCGCTGTACAGTGACCTGCTCGAAGCGCGGCAGCCGGATATGGAAGCCACGTCTTACGTGGACTTCATCCACGACGACCTGCGCTACCGTGAGTCAGCGCGCTATGCCAAGGACCGTGAATACTGGCAGGCGAAGTACCAGAGCCTGCCGGAGCCGCTGTTCACGGCGCGCCATCACAACCAATTCGCCAAGGGCAAGGCCCCGGGCCGACATTACGCACGGCCGTTCCCGGTGGCTTTACATGAGCGCATGGGAGAGCTGGCCAAAGACTTCCAGGCCTCGACCTACCATGTGCTGCTGGCTGCCATGTATGTCTATTTCACCCGCGTGACGCAGCGCGATGAATGGGTGGTGGGCCTGCCCTTGCTCAACCGCACGGGCAAGTTCAAAGGCACCGTTGGCATGTTTACCCAGGTCAGCGCGGTGCGCTTCAGCCTCGGTCGCGAGCTGACTTTTGGCGAGGTGATCTGTGCCGTGCGCGACGGGCTCAAGCAGGATTACCGGCACCAGCGTTTCCCCTTGAGTGGCTTGAACCTGCGCAACGAAAGCGGGCAGCTGTTCGATGTGACCTTGTCCTACGAACAGGACGACCATCTGTACCAGTTTGCGCAAGGGCTGGGCGACTCGGTCAAGGTCACCAACAGCCACGAGCAGATGCCTCTGGCTTTTCACCTGCGTGCGAGCAACCTGAAAGACAAGGCATGGGCCCACTACGTCTATAACGAAGCGTATTTGAATGCCGAGGAAATCGAATGCCTGGCGGAGCGCTTCACCTACGTGCTGGAGCAAGCGCTGGAGAATGCCGCGCTGGCGGTGAATGACTTCTCGCTGACCACCGAGCGCGATCGCGCGCTGTTGCAACAGTGGAACGCCGGCTCCAGTACGCCGGCCAGCGATGCCACCCTGCATGGGTTGTTTGAAGCCCAGGCAGCTTCTCGACCTGATGCGACCGCCGTGGTTTTCCATGAGCAGCGCTTGAGCTACGCCGAATTGAACCATCGCGCGAACCGGGTGGCCCACCGTCTGTTAAGCCTGGGTGTGCGCCCGGATGACCGGGTGGCGATCTGCGTTGAGCGCGGCCTGGAAATGATCGTCGGGCTGCTGGGCATCCTCAAGGCCGGCGCCGGTTATGTGCCGATCGACCCGGCGTACCCCCAGGAACGCATCAGTTACACCTTGCAGGACAGCGCGCCGGTAGCGGTGCTGGTGCAGGCGGCGACCCAGGCACTGGTGGCCGAACTCACGGTGCCGGTGATTGATCTGGACGCGACGAGCCTGCACCAGGAATCGATACAGGACCCGCACGTTGCAGGCCTCACCGCAGCCAGCCTGGCCTATGTGATTTACACCTCAGGCTCCACCGGTTTGCCCAAAGGCGTGATGATCGAACACGGTAACGTCACGCGGCTCTTTACCGCCACCGATGCCTGGTTCAGTTTCAACGATCAGGACGTGTGGGCCTTGTTCCACTCGTTCGCCTTCGATTTCTCCGTGTGGGAAATCTGGGGGGCGCTGATTCACGGCGGCCAATTGCTGGTGGTGCCGCAAGTCACCAGCCGCTCGCCGGACGAATGCTACGCGCTGCTGTGCAGCGCGGGCGTCACCATCCTCAACCAGACGCCGAGCGCCTTTCGCTCGTTGATCGCCGCACAGGGCCAGAGTGCCTTGAAGCACTCCCTGCGCCAGGTGATTTTTGGTGGCGAAGCCCTGGAGCCTGCGATTCTCAAGCCCTGGTATGCACGCATGGCCAACGGCGGCACGCAACTGGTGAACATGTACGGCATCACTGAAACCACCGTGCACGTGACGTACCGGGCGTTGGAAGCAGCGGATGCGCAATTGGTCGGTACCAGCCCCATCGGCGGGCGTATTCCGGACTTGCGCCTGTACGTCCTCGACGCCCAGGGCCGGCCGGTGCCCCACGGTGTCGAAGGGGAGCTGTACGTGGGCGGTGCGGGCGTGGCCCGTGGCTACCTGAACCGCCCTGAACTCAACGCCGAGCGCTTTGTGCATGACCCCTTCGACCCCACGCCCGGTGCGCGTATGTACCGCACCGGCGACCTGGGGCGGTGGCAGGCGGATGGCAGCATCGACTACTTGGGGCGTAACGACGACCAGGTCAAGATCCGGGGTTTCCGTATTGAACTGGGTGAAATCGAAGCCCGTCTGGCGGCCTGCGACGGCGTGCGTGAAGCGGTGGTGGTCGTGCGTGAAGACGAGCCGGGTGATAAACGCCTGGTGGCCTACCTGATTGCCGCCGAGGGTGCCCAGCCTTCAGCCGCCGCGTTGCGCACGCAGTTGTTGGTGTCCCTGGCCGATTACATGGTGCCCAACGCCTTCGTAACGCTGGACAGCTTCCCGCTGACCACCAACGGCAAGCTGGATCGCAGGGCGTTGCCGGCACCGGATGCCGAAGCGTTTGCGCGGCGTGAATATCAGGCCCCACAGGGCGCGCTGGAAACTACCCTGGCGGGGCTTTGGAGCGAGTTGCTCGGAGTCGAGCAGGTGGGCCGCCACGACCAGTTCTTTGAGCTGGGCGGCCACTCGCTGCTGGCGGTGAAGTTGATCGAGCGCATGCGCCAGGTCGGCCTTAACGCCGATGTGGGCGTGCTGTTCGGTCAGCCGACCCTGGTCGCACTGGCGGCGGCCGCTGGCAACCGGCACCAGGTGCAGGTGCCCGTCAATGCCATTGCGCGCGACTGCCAACGCATCACCCCGGACATGCTGCCGCTGGTCCGGCTGCCCCAGGCGCAAATCGACACCCTGGTCGCCGGCATTCCCGGCGGCGTGGCCAACGTGCAGGACATCTACGCACTGGTGCCGTTGCAGGAAGGCATTCTGTTCCACCATCAGACCAGCACCGAGGGCGACCCCTATCTGCTGCAAGCGCTGCTGCGCATGGAGAGCCGCGAACGCCTTGTGGATTTCGTCGAAGCCCTGCAACAGGTGATCGCCCGTCACGACATACTGCGCACGTCGGTCGCCTGGCAAGGCCTGGACGAGCCGGTGCAAGTGGTCTGGCGTGAAGCCCGCCTGCCGGTGCAGGAGGTGCAACTGGCGCCTTCGGCCGAAGATCTGGCCACGCAGCTCACCCAACGCTTCAACCCGCGTCACACACGCATGGACCTGACCCGCGCGCCCATGATGGCGTTGCATTTCGCCCAGGAACCGGGCGGTGAGGGCTGTGTCGCGGTGCTGCAGTTCCACCACCTGATCGACGATGCCACCTCGCTGGCGCTGCTTGGCGCGGAAATCGAAGCCTGCCTGCAGGGGCGTGCTGACCAGTTGGCGCCTTCGGTGCCCTACCGTAATTATGTGGCGCAGACCCGGCTGGGCATCAGCCAGGCCGCCCATGAAGCGTTTTTCCGCGAGATGCTCGGCGACGTCGATGAACCGAGCCTGCCGTTCGGGCTTCAGGATGTGCAGGGCGATGGCCAGGGTATCCAGCAGGCCAACTTGCCGGTGGCCGCGCAACTGGGCCAGCGCCTGCGCGCCCAGGCACGGCGCCTGGGGGTCAGTAACGCCAGCCTGCATCATTTGGCCTGGGGCCAGGTGGTGGGGCACTTGTCCGGTCGCCGCGACGTGGTGTTCGGCACGGTATTGATGGGCCGCTTGAGCAGTGGCGAAGACGCCGACCGCGCCTTTGGCATGTTCATCAACACCTTGCCGTTGCGCGTCGAGGCGGGCGGTCAGGGCGTGGAAGACGCGCTGAAAACCACCCACGCGCGCCTGGCTGCCTTGCTCGGCCACGAACATGCGCCGTTGTCCCTGGCCCAGCGTTGCAGCGGTGTGGCCGCGCCTACACCGTTGTTCAGCGCCTTGCTCAACTACCGGCACGCGGCTGTCGGCGCGCAGTCGGCCGAAGATGCGGGCAAAGCCTTGAAGTGGGCGGGCGTGGAAATGCTCGGCGGTGAAGAACGCACCAATTTCCCGTTGATGCTGTCGGTGGACGACCTCGGCGACTCCTTTGGCCTGAGCGTGCAGGCAGTGGCGGGTGTCGACCCGCAACGCGTGTGCGGTTACATGCACCGCGTGCTGGAAGCCATTGCCGACGCGCTCGAGCACCAGCCGGAGCAAACCCTGCACAGCCTGGCGTTGTTGCCCGATGCCGAACGGCAACACCTGCTGGGCGACTTCAACGCCTTCGACACCCAGTACCCGGCCACGGCCACCGTGCATGCGCTGTTCGAGGCCCAGGCGCTGCGCCAGCCTGACGCCATTGCGGTGACGTACGAAGGGCAGGCCTTGAGCTACGGCCAATTGAACAGCCTGGCCAACCGCATTGCCCATCGCCTGGTCGCCGATGGCATCGGTGTGAATGATCGTGTGGCGATCTGCGCCGAACGCGGCCTGGAAATGGTTGCCGGGTTGCTGGCGATTCTCAAGGCGGGCGCGGGCTACGTGCCGCTGGACCCGGCCTATCCGGACGAACGCCTGGCCTACATGCTCCACGACAGCGCGCCCAAGGCGCTCTTGACCCAGCAATCCCTCATGCCGCGTTTCGGCGCGGCGGGTGTGCCCACCTTGTGTCTGGACAACCCGGCCGGCATCGCCGCACAACCTGCGCACAACCCGCTGGTGCAAGGCCTGCAGGCTGACGCCCTGGTGTATGTGATCTACACCTCCGGCTCCACCGGCCAGCCCAAGGGCGTGGCCATGCCCCACGGGCCGCTGGTCAACCTCATGCAGTGGCAGATCGCGCAGACCGTGGCGGATGGCCGCGAGGCTCAGCGCACGTTGCAGTTTGCGGCACTGGGTTTTGACGTGGCATTCCAGGAAGTCTTCAGCACCCTGTGTGCCGGGGGTGAACTGTCGTTGATCCATGGTGATGTACGGCTTAACTTCCGCCAGCTGTTCCGTCATATCTGCGAGCAGCGCATCCAGCGTTTGTACCTGCCGTGCATTGCCTTGCAGGCGCTGGCAGAAGCGGTGGCCGATGAGCCGGAACTGGGCGCTCTGGCCTGTGCACTGAGCGATGTCATCACCGCGGGTGAGCAGCTGCGCATCAGTGCGCAGATGCGTGCGTTGTTCCAGCGCCTGCCGGGTTGCCGCCTGCACAACCACTATGGCCCGACCGAATCCCACGTGACCACGGCCCTGACCCTGGACGGCGATGCCGCCTCATGGCCGGTGCTGCCGTCCATTGGCGTGCCGGTGGCCAACACCCGTATCTACCTGTTGGATGAACAGCTGCAGCCTGTACCACTGGGCGTGGCCGGCGAAATCTACATCGGCGGCGTCTGTGTGGCGCGCGGCTATTTGCACCGTGATGACCTCACGGCCGAGCGCTTCCTGGCCGACCCGTTCGTGACGGGCGGCCGCCTGTACAAAACCGGCGACCTGGGGCGCTACCAGCCCAATGGTGAAATTGATTACCTGGGCCGCAACGACGGCCAGATCAAGATCCGCGGCTTTCGTGTGGAGCTGGGCGAAATTGAAGCGCGCCTGGCCCAGTACGCCGGCATTCGCGATGCCGCGGTGCTGGTGCGTGAGGACAGCCCGGGTGACAAGCGCCTGGTTGCCTACTTTACGGCCGAGGCCGAACGCGCATCGCCGGGCATTGATGAGCTGCGTGCGCACCTGCAGGCACTGCTGCCCGACTATATGATCCCGGCCGCCTATGTACAGATGGACCGGTTGCCTCTGTCGCCCAACGGCAAGCTGGACCGTCGTGCGTTGCCGGTGCCGGAGGTCGAGGCGTTTGCCAGCCGTGAGTACGCGGCCCCTCAAGGCGCCACTGAAACGGCCCTGGCCGATCTCTGGGCCCAGGTGCTGGGCGTCGCCCGTGTGGGCCGCCATGACAATTTCTTCGAACTCGGTGGCCACTCGTTGCTGGCGGTCAAGCTGATCGAGCGCATGCGCCAGTTGGGCATGAGCGCCGACGTGCGCGTGCTGTTCGGCCAACCGACCCTGGTAGCACTGGCGGCTGCGGTGGGCGGCGGCAGTGAAATCCAGGTGCCGGCCAACCGCATTCCGGCGGACTGTACGCAGTTGCGCGCCGACATGCTGACGCTGATCGAGCTGAGCCAGGACGAGCTCGAGCGGATTGTCGCGCGGGTGCCCGGTGGCGCGCGCAACGTGCAAGACGTCTACCCGCTGGCACCTTTGCAGCAGGGTATTCTCTACCACCACATCACCGCCGAGCAGGGCGACCCGTACCTGCTGCAAGCCACATTTACCCTGGGCAGTCGCGAGCAGCTCGACACCTTTGCCCAGGCCCTGCAAGCGGTTGTCGAACGTCACGACATCACCCGCACTGCATTGTTGTGGGAGGGTCTGGAACGCCCTGTGCAAGTGGTGCTGCGCCACGCTGAACTGGCCCTTGAAGAGCTGCATTTCGATACCGCCCAAGGCAGTGTGCTGGAGCAGTTGCGCGCGCACTTCGACCCGCGCCTCACGCGTCTTGACCTGGGCCGAGCACCGCTGATGCACCTGGCCTTCGCCCATGATGAAGCCAATCAGCGTTGGCTGGCTCTGTTGTTGTTCCATCACATCGCCATGGACCACACGGCCCTGGATGTCATCAGCGAAGAAGTCCAGGCTTTTCGCAACGGCGAGTTTGCGCAGTTGGGCGCGGCCATGCCGTACCGGAACTACGTGGCCCAGGCCCTGCTGGGCGTCAGCCAGGCGCAGCATGAAGCGTTCTTCCGCGAGATGCTGGGCGATGTTGACGAGCCAACGTTGCCGTTCGGTTTGCAAGAAGTGCAGGGCGATGGCCTGGGTGTCAAGGAAGCGCGCCTGAACCTGGACCCGGACCTGTGCCGCCGCCTGCGGGCCCAGGCCCGTCACCTCGGCGTCAGCGCCGCCAGCCTGCACCACCTGGCCTGGGGCCGCGTGCTGGCCAGCGTCAGCGCACGGGACGACGTGGTATTCGGCACAGTGCTGCTGGGCCGCATGCAGAGCGGCGATGGCGCCGACCGCGCCCTGGGCATGTTCATCAATACCTTGCCACTGCGCGTGGATGCCGGCGTAGCCGGTGTGCGTGCAGCGGTGCGGGCCACCCATGCGCGGCTGACCGCCTTGCTCGGTCACGAGCATGCGCCGCTGGTGTTGGCGCAACGTTGCAGCGGCGTACCGGCGACGTCGCCGCTGTTCAGTTCGATCCTCAATTACCGCCACAGCCCATTGCTGGAAAGCGAAGGGCCGCAGTACTGGGCCGGTACCGAAGTGTTCGAAGTGCGTGAACGCACCAACTACCCGTGCATGCTCTCGGTGGATGACCAGGGCGAAGGCTTCCAGCTGGGCGTACAGGCCACGGGCGTGGACGCTGCCCGTGTAGCGGCTTACATGCAAACCGCCTTGCACAGCCTGGTCCAAGCGTTGGAAAACGCACCGAATACCGCCGTGCAGCACCTGCCGGTATTGCCCGATGCCGAGCGTGAAACCCTGTTGGTGGCGTTCAATGCCACCGCCCGCGATTACACACTGCAACAGACCCTGCACGGCCTGTTCGAAGCCCAGGTTGAACGCACCCCCGAGGCCATTGCCGTGTTGGCCGACGGCCAGCGCCTGAGCTACCGCGAGTTGAACGCCCAGGCCAACCGCCTGGCCCATCACCTGCAGGCGCACGGCGTGCAGCCGGATTCGCCGGTGGCGATTTGTGTCGAGCGCAGCGCCGACATGGTGGTCGGCCTGCTGGCGATCCTCAAGGCTGGCGGCGCGTATGTGCCGCTGGACCCGGCCTATCCGCAGGATCGCCTGGCCTACATGCTTGAAGACAGCGCCCCGGCTGTAGTACTGGTGCAAACCGCCACCCGCGCCTTGCTGGGTGACATCGCGGTACCAGTGGTGGATCTCGATCACGCCCACTGGCAGCACCTGCCGTTAAGCAACCCGTCGGTTGCCGCGTTGACCCCGCAGCATGCGGCTTACGTGATCTACACCTCAGGTTCCACCGGCAAGCCCAAGGGCGTGATCAACGAACACAGCGCGGTGGTCAACCGCCTGCTGTGGATGCAGGAAGAGTACCGCCTCGGTGCCGACGACACCGTGCTGCAGAAAACCCCGTTCAGTTTCGACGTGTCGGTGTGGGAGTTCTTCTGGCCGCTGTTCACCGGTGCGCGCCTGGTCATGGCGCGCCCTGGCGGGCACAAAGACCCGCAATACCTGTGCGATATCATCGAGGCCGAGCAGGTCACCACCTTGCACTTTGTGCCGTCGATGCTTGACGTGTTCCTGGCCCATGGCGATGTCAGCCAGGCGGCCGGGCTGGTGCGGGTAATGTGCAGCGGCGAGGCGCTGCCGGGCAGCGTGGTGCGGCGCTTCAAGCAGCAACTGCCGGGCAGCCAGCTGTTCAACCTGTATGGCCCGACCGAAGCGGCAGTGGACGTCACGGCCTGGGATTGCAACGCCGTGCTGGCCCCGGACAACACCCCGATCGGCAAGGCCATCGCCAACACCCGTATGTACGTACTCGACGCGCACATGCAGCCGGTACCGCTGGGCGTCAGTGGCGAGCTGTACATCGGTGGCGTGCAGGTCGCCCGTGGCTACCTGAACCGCCCGGACCTGACGGCCGAACGCTTCCTCAAAGACCCGTTCAGCGAAGGCCGTTTGTACCGCACCGGTGACGTCGGGCGTTTCCTGGCGGACGGCAACATCGAATACCTGGGGCGTAACGACGATCAGGTCAAGATCCGTGGCTTGCGTATCGAGCTGGGGGAAATCCAGGCACGCCTGGGCGAATTCCCGCAGATTCTGGAGGCCACGGTGCTGGCCCGCGAAGACGTGCCGGGCGACAAACGCCTGGTGGCGTACTACACCGGCGTGCCGGCGGCCACTGACGAGCTGCGCGCCCACCTGCTTGCGCAACTGCCGGAGTTCATGGTGCCGCAGGTGTTTGTGCACCTGGACGCGTTCCCGCTGAGCCCCAACGGCAAGCTGGACCGCAAGGCGCTGCCGGCACCGGACATGGCCGCGCTGCGCACCCATGAATACGAGGCGCCGCAAGGTGACACCGAAATCGCCCTGGCCCAGCTCTGGGCCGAACTGCTGAACGTGGAGCGGGTAGGGCGGCACGACAACTTCTTTGAACTGGGCGGCCACTCACTGCTGGCGGTCAGCCTGATCGGGCGCATGCGCCAGAAGGACCTGAATACCGATGTGCGGGCGTTGTTCGGCCAGCCGACGCTGGCTGCGCTCGCAGCCTCTATGGGCAGTGCGCGAAGCCACGTGATGGTGCCGCCGAACCGCATCGGCGCCGATTGCCAACGCATTACCCCCGACCTGGTGCCGCTGGTGGTGCTCGACCAACCGACCCTTGACCGCATCGTCGAGCAGGTACCGGGTGGCGTGGCCAATGTGCAAGATATTTACCCGCTGGCCCCCTTGCAGGCGGGCATCCTGTTCCATCACTTGCAGTCTGCCGAGGGCGATCCGTACGTGCTGCAGGCCATGATTGGCCTGAGCAGCCGCGAACGCCTGGATGCCTTCAGCCAGGGCTTGCAACGGGTGATCGACCGCCACGATGCCTTGCGCACCGCCGTGCTTTGGGACGGTTTCGCCGAGCCGCTGCAAGTGGTACTGCGCGAAGCCCGATTGGTGGTGCAAACGTTGACGCTGGACCCGGCGCAGGGGGCCATCGAGGAGCAGTTGCGTGCGCGTTTCGACACCCGCCATCACCGCCTGGACCTCAGTGAGGCGCCGCTGATCCGCATCGCTTGCGCTGCCGACCCGCAGAACGATCGCTGGCTGGCGGTGCTGATGTTCCACCATATGATCATGGACCATACGGCACTGGAGCTGCTGCGCCAGGAAGTGCAGGGGTACCTGCAAGGGCAGGCCGCACCGCTGGCCGAGGCACAGCCTTATCGCAACTACGTGGCGCAGGCCCGCCTGGGTGTCAGCGAGGCGGAGCATGAGGCGTTCTTCCGCGACTTGCTGGGCGATATCGTCGAGCCGACGCTGCCGTTTGGCGTTCGCGATGTGCAGGGTAATGGCAGCCAACTGCGCGAGTCGGCCTTGCCGCTCGAGGCCGAGCTGAGCCAGCGTCTGCGCAGGCAAGCCCGCCAATTGGGGGTGAGTGCGGCCAGCCTGTTCCACCTGGCGTGGGCCCGGGTACTGGGCGCGGTGTGCAGCAGCGACAACGCCGTGTTCGGTACGGTACTGCTCGGTCGCCTGCAAGGTGGCGAGGGGGCTGAACAGGCCCTGGGCTTGTTTATCAATACCTTGCCTCTGCGCGTCGACGTCGGCTCCGAGGGCGTGCGCGCTGCGGCGCAGGCGACCCATGGTCGTCTCACCGCACTGTTGAGCCATGAACATGCGCCACTGGCACTGGCCCAGCGTTGCAGCGCGGTGGCGGCGCCACAACCGCTGTTCAGCGCACTGCTCAACTACCGACACAGCGCCATTGCCGCGGTGCAACAGGATGAGCGGGCGTGGCAAGGCATCGAGTTCTTCGCCGCCCAGGAGCGTACCAACTACCCGCTGACCCTCAGCGTGGACGACTTGGGTGATGACTTCAGCCTGGTCGCCCTGGCCGTGGACGAGATCGGTGCAGAGCGTATTTGCGACTTTATGCACACGGCCCTGGTGAACCTGGTGACAGCGCTGGAACACACGCCTCAGGTAGCGGTGAATCAGTTGCCGATCCTCTCGACCCGCGAGCGCCAACGGGTGCTGCAGGACCTGAACGCCAGTGCCAGGCAATACCCGGTTGGCCAGACCATTCACGCGCTGTTTGAAGCCCGCGCCGTGCAGCAGCCCGAGGCCATTGCCGTGCGCCAGGGCGATGCTCAACTGACGTACCGTCAGCTCGACAGACGTGCCAACCAGCTGGCGCACAGCCTGCTCGAACACGGCGTGAGCCCGGACGATCGGGTCGCCATCTGCGCCCGTCGCAGCCTCGAAACACTGGTGGGCCTGCTGGCGATCCTCAAGGCCGGTGCGGCTTACGTACCTATCGACCCGGCCCACCCGCAGGAACGCATCAGTTACCTGTTGCAGGACAGTGCCCCGCAGGTGGTTCTGGCCCAGTCAGGCACCCGCGACTTGTTGGGCGACACCGACAGGCCGGTGATCGCGCTGGACGGCGATCAGTGGCACCACCAGCCGACCAGCAACCCGAGCGTGGCCGGTTTGACCCCGACGAACCTGGCTTATGTGATCTACACCTCCGGCTCCACCGGTTTGCCCAAGGGCGTGATGGTCGAACATCGCACCCTGGAAAACCTGGTGAACTGGCACTGCGAGGCGTTCGACCTGCACGCCGGCAGCCATACCTCCAGTGTCGCCGGTTTCGGCTTTGACGCCATGGCCTGGGAAATCTGGCCGGCCCTGTGCGTGGGCGCCACCCTGCATTTGCCACCGGCACAGCAGGCCCATGAGGACATCGATGCATTGCTGTCATGGTGGGCCGCGCAGCCGCTGGACGTCAGTTTCCTGCCCACGCCCGTGGCTGAATACGCTTTGAGCCAGCACCTTGAACACCCGACCCTGAAAACCCTGCTGGTCGGCGGTGATCGTCTGCGTCACTTCAGCACGCCGCAGCGTTTTACCCTGGTCAACAACTATGGCCCGACCGAAGCCACGGTAGTGGCGACTTCCGGGCGGATAGACGCGGGCCGGACACTGCATATCGGCCGGCCGATCGCCAACACTCAGGTGTATGTGCTGGATGAGCACCTGCAACCGGTTGCGCGGGGCCTCACGGGCGAGTTGTATGTCGGCGGTGCCGGTGTGGCGCGCGGTTACCTCAACCGCCCCCAGATGACCGCCGAGCGTTTTATCCAGGACCCGTTCAGCCACGCCCCCGATGCGCGCCTGTATCGCACCGGTGACCTGGCCCGTTGGCTGGAAGACGGCACGCTCGACTACCTGGGCCGCAACGATGACCAGGTGAAAATTCGCGGTGTGCGCATTGAGCTGGGCGAGATCGAAACCTGCCTGGGCGAGCACCCGGATGTGCGCGAAGGCGTGGTTGTGGCCCGGGATGGCCGCCTCGTGGCGTACTTCACCGAGTACCAGGCGCTCGACCTCGACAGCCTGCGCGACTGGCTGCAAGCCCGGCTGCCCGACGCTATGGTACCGGCCGCCTATGTGCGGCTCGACAACCTGCCTTTGACGGCCAACGGCAAGCTCGACCGCAAGGCCTTGCCGGAGCCGGATCAATCGGCCGTGCTCAGCCAGGCTTATCAGGCGCCTGAAGGCGAGGTGGAAGTCGCCCTGGCTGCGCTGTGGGCCGAGGTGCTCCAGGTCGAGCGTGTCGGTCGCCATGACAACTTCTTTGAGCTGGGCGGGCACTCCTTGCTGGCCGTCAACCTGATCGGGCGCATGCGCCAGGCCGGGTTGAAAGCCGACGTGCGCAACCTGTTCAACCAACCGACACTGGCGGGCCTGGCGAGGGAGCTGGGCAACGCCGATGAAGTACAGGTACCGGCCAACCTGATCAGTGCTGACTGCACCCGGATCACCCCTGCCCATTTACCGTTGGCGAACCTTGACCAGGCGAGCATCAACCGTATTGTCGCCACCGTGCCGGGCGGCGTGGCCAATGTGCAGGATATCTACGCACTGGCGCCGTTGCAGGAAGGCATCCTTTATCACCACCTGAGTGCCGCGCAAGGCGACCCCTACCTGTTGCAGGCGCGTTTCAGCTTTGCCGATAAAGGCCGTCTGGACGCGTTTGCCCAAGCGTTGCAGGCGGTGGTGGACCGTCACGATATCCTGCGTA
>MCNE01000096.1_pt1 | contig 23045 bp, 22 predicted proteins | sample 778201 | NCBI WGS metagenome assembly MCNE01 (sample SAMN04296813, study PRJNA304217) | bioreactor metagenome | isolation source: sewage enriched with benzalkonium chloride | place: Turkey: Istanbul urban wastewater treatment plant | reverse complement strand
AAACCCTAAGTGGCCGTGACCGCAGCAACGGATATGCTCACATCCCTTTTTCATCAAGAAGATCAGGGTGTCAGGTTTTACGACCGCTGCGCGGCCGAGCGGGAGCAAGCTCCCTCGCCACAGTAAGTTCGCGGAGCCCCTGGCTCACTGTGGAACTCCAACCTGACTCGTTGCAGGACGCCGCCACACCCGCAGCAACGAATCTGCCCACCCATCTCAATGCACAATCTGCGCAAGAAACGCCTTCGCCCGCTCACTCTTGGGCGCCGCAAAAAACGCCTCCGGCGGCGCATCCTCCACAATCCGCCCCCCATCCAGAAACAACACCCGCTCCGCCACCTGCCGGGCAAACCCCATCTCGTGGGTCACGCACAGCATGGTCATGCCGCTGTCGGCCAGTTTCACCATCACATCCAGCACTTCGCTGACCATCTCCGGGTCCAGCGCTGAGGTGGGCTCGTCGAACAGCATGATCTTCGGTTCCATGCACAGCGCCCGGGCGATGGCCACGCGCTGTTGCTGCCCCCCGGACAGTTGGCTGGGGTATTTGCTGGCCTGGCTTTCGATGCCGACCTTGGCCAGGTAGCTGCGGGCCAGTTCTTCGGCCTTTTTGCGCGATAGGCCGCGCACGGTGGTGGGGGCCAGGGTGCAGTTGTCCAACACGCTCATGTGCGGGAACAGGTTGAAGTGCTGGAACACCATGCCCACCTGGCTGCGCACCTTGGCCGCTTCGCGGGTGTTTTGCGCAAGGTCGGTGCGGTCCACCAGGATCTGGCCCTTCTCGGCGATTTCCAGGCGGTTGATGCAGCGGATCAAGGTGGATTTGCCGGAGCCGGAAGGCCCGCAGAGGACGATGCGTTCGCCCTGGCGGACCTTGAGGTCGATGTCGTGCAGCACGTGGAAGGCGCCGTAGAACTTGTTCAGCCCGGCGATATCGATCACCACCTCGCGGCGGTCGATGGTGGCGCGAGCGGCGGGTTCGGGCACGGCGGACAGCGGGGCGGTCTGGGTCAGCATGGCAGGTCTCCGACGGTCAGTTGAAGCGCTCGGCGCGATAGGGGGCAGGGTCGGTGAAGGGTGTCTGGTCGGTCATCAGTTGCGCCAGCAGGCGACCGCTGACCGGGCCCAGGGTCAGGCCGTGGTGGGCGTGGCCGAAGTTGAACCACAGCCCCGGATGGCGCGGCGCCGGGCCGATCACCGGGCACATGTCCGGCAGGCAGGGGCGGCGGCCCAGCCAGGGTTCGGCGTCGACGCGCTCGCCCAGGGGGTAGAACTGCCGGGCCAGGGTTTCGCAGCGGCGCAGTTGGATTTCGTTGATCGGGTCATCGCTGTCGGCGAATTCGATGCCGGTGGTCAGGCGAATGCCGTCCACCATCGGCGCCAGCACGTAGCCGCCCACCGGGTCGAGGATAGGGTGGCGCAGTTCGTTGCCGGGCAGGGCGGCGTAGTGCATGTGGTAGCCACGCTTGATCGCCAGCGGGATGCGGTAGCCCAGGGGCTCGAAGAGGCCTGCGGCTTGCGGGCCGAGGGCGACCACCACTTCCTGGGCGCTGATCGGGCCCTGTTCGCTCTGCACCTGCCAGCCGCCTTCGACCTGGGCCAGGCTCAGGGCATCGCCGAGGACGAATTGGCCGCCACGTTGCTTGAACAGTTCGGCGTAGCCGCGGGTCAGGCCGCCGGGGTCGCTGACGGTCTTGGGATCGAGCCAGTGCAGGCCGCCCACCACGTCGCCGTGCAGGCCGGGTTCCAGGGCGTGGATCTGCTCGCGGTCCAGCACCCGGTAGTTGAGCTGGTACTGGGCCAGGTCCGCGGCGGCGGCCTGGGCGCTGTCGAAGGCTTGCTGGTCATTGAAGGCTTCGAGCCAGCCGCCGTCGTGGATCAGCCCGAGCATGCCCGCCGGCTCCGCCAGGGCCAGGTGATCGCTGACGCATTGTTCGATCAGCGGCAGCATGGCGCGGGTGGCGGCGGCCAGGCCCTGGGGCGAGGAGTGGTGCCAGTATTGCAGCAGCCAGGGGCCAGCCTTGGGCAGGTGGCGCAGGCTGTAGCGCACGTCCGATTGCTGGTTGAGGCCGTAGCGCAAAAGCTTGGTCACTTCCCGGGGGAAGGCGTAGGGGATCACGCTGGCGCGTTCGATCAGCCCGGCGTTGCCGTGGCTGGTGCCGTTGCCCGGGGGCTGGCGGTCCAGCAGCACGACTTCGCGGCCACGGGCCTGCAAGTGCAGGGCGGTGCTGACGCCGACGATCCCGGCGCCCAAGACGATGGTCTGGCAATGCATGGTTCTATCCTTACTGCGGGGGGCCGTGCGCGGGCTCCCAAGGGTTCAGTTCAAGTGCCGGCCGAGACGGCCTTCCAGGTATTTCAGGCTGCGCCGCACCACCTCGACGATCACCAGGTACAGCACCGCGGCCCACAGGTAGATCTGGAAATCGAAGCTGCGGGAGAAGGCCAGCTTGGTCACGCCCATCAAGTCGTAGAGGGTCACCAGGGAGGCGATGGCGCTGGCCTTGATCATCAGGATCAGCTCGTTGCCCAAAGGCCCGACGGCCACCAGCAGCGACTGCGGCAAAATCACCTTGCGAAACGCCGTCCAGCGCGACAGGCCCAGGGCCTGGCAGGCTTCACGCTGCCCCTGGGCCACCGCCAGCAGGCTGCCGCGCAGGATCTCCGCCTGGTAGGCGGCGGTGTTCAGGGTGAAGGCCAGCAGGGTGCACAGCCACGCCTCGCGAAAGAACCACCACAGCCCCACGTCCTGCCAGAAGCCTTTGAACGAGCCCAGGCCGTAATACAGCATGAACAACTGGGCCAGCAGCGGCGAGCCGCGGAAGAAGTACACATAGGCCCCGGTAAAGCGCCGCAGCAGCGGGTTGCCGGACAGCCGCCCAAGGGCGATCAGCAGGCCCAGCAGGGCGCCGAGGCTGAAGGAGATCGCCACCAGCTTGGCGGTCACCAGCAAGCCGTCGATAAAGCGCGGGCCGTAGCGCTCCAGCAGTTCCTGGTTGAGCACCAGGTTCAGCCATTGATCCAGGTTCATGGTTGCAGGCTCCGTTGATGGCGGCTGAAGCGCCGTTCGAGAAAGCCGAACAACTGCCCGGACAACGCCGAGAACAACAGGTAGCCCAGGCAGGCCACGGTGTAGAACAGCATCGGCTCCTTGGTCACGCTGACTGCCAGGTTGGTCTGGCGCATCAGGTCCACCAGGGAGATGGTCGATACCAGCGAGGTGTCCTTGAGCAGCGACAGCCAGTTGTTGGACAGGCCCGGCAGGGCGATGCGGGTCAGTTGCGGCAGCAGCACCTGGTTGAAGGTGGTGCGCCGCGACAGGCCCAGGGCGCTGGCGGCTTCGTACTGGCCCTTGGGCAGGGTCTTGAACGCCGCCAGCCAGATCTCGCTGGAGAAGGCGGCGAACACCAGGCTGAAGGCGATCATCGCGGCGACGAAGGTATTGATCGCCACCTCGCCGGGGTAGCCCAGGGCGGCGAGGATCTTCTGCGCGGCGATCTGGCAGCCGTAGTAGATGATCAGCAGGGTCAACAGCTCCGGCAGGCCGCGAAACACCGTGGAGAAACTGGTGGCCCAGGCTCGCGCCCAGCGGTTTTTCGAGCGGGCGGCCAGGGCCACGGCGAGCCCCAGGGGCAGGCCGATGGGCACGCAGGCCAGTGCCAGGGCGATGGTCACCAGGGCCCCGGCCAACAAGGCCGAGCCCCAGCCGCCGCTGGCCAGGGAAAGAAGAGACAGCTGTTCGAACATGCTCGGACCCTCTTGCGCAAAGCTTCGTGCAGCCGGTCGCCGCGCCAGGGCGGCGCGGCACCGTGGCGGCGGATCAGTAGATGTCGAAGGCGAAGTAGCGGCTGGAGATCTTCTTGTAGGTGCCGTCGGCGACGATCTCGTCCAGGGCCTGGTTCAGGCGCTCGCGCAGGGCGTTGTCTTCCTTGCGCACGGCGATCGAGGCGTCGGCGGTGGTGCCGTTGACGTCACCGATGATCTTGCAGCAATCCTTGCCGGCGGTGTCGGCCCAGGCCAGCAGCGGGAACTTGTCGGCGATCACCCCGTCGATGCGCCCGGCGGCCAGGTCGCTGTTGGCTTCGTCCAGGGTCGGGTAGAACTTCACGTCGGCCCCGGCCGGGCCGTAGTGGTCCTCGGCGTAGATGGCCTGGGTCGAGGACGATTGCGCGCCCACGGTACGGCCCTTGAAGTCGGTCTGGGCATCGGTGATGTCCGAGTCCCTGGGCACCGCCACCGACAGCGGGGTGCGGTAGTAGTGGTTGGTGAAGGCGATCTTTTTCTTGCGTTCGTCGGTGGCGATCATCGAGGCCACCACGGCGTCGTACTTCTTGGCCATCAGCGCCGGGATGATGCCTTCCCAGTCCTGGGCGACGATCTGGCACTGCACCTTGAGCCGCTCGCACAGGGCGTTGGCGATGTCCACGTCGAAGCCGTGCAGCTGGTTGCTGGAGTCCACGTAGTTGAAGGGCGGGTAGGCGCCTTCGGTGGCGATCTTCAAGACCTCGGCCTGGGCCGCGGTAGCGGCGACGGCCATGACGCAGGCACTGGCGAAGCGAACGACGTTTTTCATGGAGCACCTCGATTATTTATTGTTTTGCTCGGGTGGAGGATGTGTAGCCAACGAACTCGTTATGCAGGGCGGCAGTGGCTTCCAGGCGCTTTTCCACCTCGGGCCCCAGGTGCTTGCACACCTGGTTGACCAGCAGGTGCACCAGCGACAGCATCGCCGCGGTGGACTCCCAGAACAGGTTGAACTCGGTGGGCACGCGAAACACCTCGTCGGCGTTCTGCTCGGCCCAATCGCAGAAGGTATCGGTCACCAGTGTCACGGGTATCCCCGCCTCGCGAGCCTTGTGGCACAGGGCCAGGGCGTGGCGCGAGTAGCGCCGAGCTTCGAACACCACCAGCGCGCAGTCGGCGGGCGGGGCCAGCAGCACCTCGGCGAAGTGCCCGGCGGAACCGTCCACCAGCTGCACGCCGTCGCGCAGGTATTGCAGCAGATGGACCATGGAGGCGGCGATGCCGCGCTCGGTCTGGAAGCCGGCGACGAACACCCGCGGCCGGCTGGCCAGGCGTTGCACCACCTGGTCCCAGGCCGGGGTCAGGCTGTATTCATAGACCTTCATCAACGCCCCGACTTCCAGCTCGAAGCTGCGTGGCAGGCCCTGGCCGGTGGGGCTGGGCTGCTGGCGGAACTCCTGCAAGCGATCGCCCACCAGCCACGGCCCTTCGCCGAGGTCGTTCTTCAGGTCGTTCTTCAGATCCTTGAAATGGCTGTAGCCGATGGCGCGGCAGAAGCGGCCGACGCTGGACTCGCTGACGCCGAGTTTCTCGGCAATGTCGGCGGCAGTCTGGAACGGCAGCTCGTAGAGGTTGGCCAGCATGTAGCTGGCGATTGCCCGGCCTGAAGCGGTGGCGCTGGGCAGGCTGCTTTCAAGGCGTTGTTTGATGGATTGGCTCATGGTTTTTCATTGTTATTGGCCGTTGACAACGGAAAATGAATGTTTTCTGTCATTAAGTCAACATTTGACAGTTAACTGTCGTGACGCGATAGTCAGGTGCCTTCCAATAACAATTCCAATGGAGCCACCCATGTCCGACGCCCCCCTGGCGCAGGCCGCTGTCGAGCACCTCGACCTATCGGCCTTGACCCATCTTCTGCAACGTATCTTCCTGCGCCACGGCACCAGCGCCGAAGTGGCCCGGGTCCTGGCGGACAACTGCGCCCGGGCCCAGCGTGACGGCTCCCACAGCCATGGGGTGTTCCGCATTCCCGGCTACCTGTCGTCCCTGGCCAGCGGCTGGGTCGATGGCCAGGCCGTGCCGCAAGTGGAGGATGTAGCCCCTGGCGTGGTGGCAGTGGATGCCGCAGGCGGCTTTGCCCAGCCGGCCCTGGCGGCGGCCCGCGAGGCGCTGGTGAGCAAGGCCCGCAGCGCCGGGATCGCGGTGCTGGCGATCCGTAATTCCCATCACTTCGCCGCGCTCTGGCCGGATGTCGAGCCCTTCGCCGAAGAAGGCCTGGTGGCCCTGAGCCTGGTCAACAGCATGACCTGCGTGGTGCCCCACGGTGCCCAGCGGCCGCTGTTCGGCACCAACCCGATTGCCTTCGCCGCGCCCCGCGAAGGCGCCGAGCCCATCGTCTTCGACCTGGCCACCAGCGCCATTGCCCATGGCGACGTACAGATCGCCAAGCGCCAGGGGGAGCAGCTGCCCGAGGGCATGGGGGTGGATCGTGACGGCCAGCCCACCTGCGATCCGGCGGCGATCCTCGACGGCGGTGCCTTGCTGCCCTTCGGCGGGCACAAGGGCTCGGCGCTGTCGATGATGGTGGAGCTGTTGGCAGCGGCGCTGACCGGAGGCAACTTCTCCTTCGAGTTCGACTGGTCCCGGCATCCCGGGGCACAGACGCCCTGGACCGGCCAGTTGCTGATCGTCATCGACCCCAGCCACTGCGGCGGTGGACGCTTCGCCCAGCGCAGCCAGGAGCTGGTACAGCAGATGCAGGCCGTGGGCCTGGAGCGCCTGCCCGGTGACCGGCGCTACCGCACCCGGGCCAGATCCCTGCAAGAGGGCATTCCCCTGGCCACCGCCGAACTGGCGCGGCTGCGGGGCCTGGCGGGCGACGACTAAGGGCTTCATCCCTTCGCATCCGGGTCCATGAGCCCTTGGTGTTACTCCAGGTAGGGGGCCGGTAGCGGGGCTGGTCGTGGATCGAAACGGCCGCTCCGCTGCTGCCCCACCAAAGCACCGGCCACTTGCCCCCAAGGCAGCCTATGGGCGCTTGCGGCGCCTTTTGATAATCGCCTCCGACATCTCGTCCCCCGAATGCGGAGCGCGCCATGCACAACAATAAGAATCGCCAGCACCCTCTGTTCCCGGCCCTGATCGCCGGCCTGTCGACCCTCGGCCTGGGCAATGCCGCCCAGGCCCAGATCATGCTCTACGACAAGGACCAGACCACCTTTTCCACCGACGGCTACGTCAACGCCTTCTACGTCAACAGCAAGGTCGACCGTGCCGGCGAGCAGTACGACCGGCGCCAGGCGCGGGTGAAGATGGGCTTTTTGCCCAACTACCTGGGCTTCAACATGGGCAAGCAGGTGGACGACCTCAAGCTCGGCGCCCGGGCCTCGTTCTGGGTAACCATCAACGACAGCCAGGACAACGGCACCGACACCGCCATCGACGTGCGCCAGTTCTACGGCACCGTGGCCAACCCGGAGTGGGGCGAAGTGCTGATCGGCAAGGACTTCGGCCTGTTCGCCCGCTCCAACATCCTGCTCGACGAGATGCTCGCAGGCTATGGCCAGGTCAGCGACAGCCTGGGGCTGGTGGATGGCGGCGGGGTGTCGTTCGGCAATATCGGCAGCGGTTATCCCTATCCCTTTCCCACCTCGCAGATCACCTACCGCAGCCCGTTGATGGACGGCCTGCGGGTGGCGGTGGGCATCCTCGACCCGGTGGACACCAACGACAGCAGCACCCTGGGCAAGGCCTACCAGAAGAACCCGCGTACCGAGAGCGAGATCACCTACCAGTTCGACCTGGGCGGGGCCAAGTTCTACAGCTGGCTCAACGGCAGCTACCAGACCTCCGACAACACCGACCCCGAGGTGCGCTCGGTGACCTCCAAGGGCCTGGGCTACGGCCTGCAAGCCAAGCTGGGCGGGTTGTCCCTGACCGGCTCGGGGTTCCAGGCCAGGGGCATCAACCCGTTCTTCACCAACAACGCCGGCAAGGCCACCCTGCGCAATGTCGACAGCCGCGGCTACCTGCTGCAGGGCTCGTACAAGCTGGGCAAGAACCGCCTGGCGCTGTCCTACGGCAAGACCCGTGACGACGGCAACGGCGTGGTGGGCAGCGGCGCCGACTACCAGACGCGCGGCGTCGCGCTGTTCCATGACATCAACGACAACCTCAAGCTGGTGGCCGAGTACAACCAGTTCCAGATCGACGGCCATCGCGGCAGCGCCCAGAACGAAGACACCAACACCTTCGCCGTAGGCGCAGTGCTGACCTGGTAACGGCAGCGGCAAGCCGCCAGTTGCCAGCTGCAAGCCGCAAGTGGGTAGCCGCAAGCGGTGTGCGTCTGTTCTTGCGGTCGATTGTGAGAATCCTGTGGTGCGCAAGTGCGCTCGCGCTGGAAGGCGCAGCCTACGCCCATGGAACCGGCCACCCGCTACCCAAGTAGCATTCGTGCCCCGGGGCCGGCTTCGTACACTCATCCCTCAGACAATCCCGCGCCGGAGGCGACGATGCAGCAAGCCCAGAGCGAGGGCGTGGTCAGCGCCATGTCCCAGGCCGGCGATCCGCAGCAGGTGGCCCAGGACCTGGCCCGCCAGCTGCTGCATCCGCACCTGGGCTTCGTGCTGTTCTTCTGCTCCGCCGAGTACCCGCTGCAAGCCCTCGGCCAGGCCCTGCAACAGGGCTTTGGCGGTATCCCCCTGGTGGGCTGCACCAGCGCCGGGGAAATCACGCCCCAGGGCTACGGGCGCAACTGCGTGACCGCCATCGGTTTCGACCATCGGCACTTTTCCATCGCCGCCGAGCTGATCGACCAGATGGAGCATTTCAGCCTGATCGACGCCCAGCGCATGGTCGAGCGCCTGGTGGGCGGCTGTCGCAGCAACACCCTGGCGCCGATCAAGGGCAACACCTTCGCCCTGACCCTGCTGGACGGCCTGTCGAGTCGTGAGGAAATGGTCCTGGCCGCCCTCAGCGCGGCCCTGGGCGATATCCCGCATTTCGGCGGTTCGGCCGGCGACGACAACTACCTGACCCACACCCACGTGTACTTCGGCGGTGAATTCCACAGCGGTGCAGCGGTGGTGGTGCTGGTCAATACCTGGCTGGATTTCGAGGTGTTCACCACCCACCACATCCAGCCCCGGACGGAAAAACTGGTGGTCACCGGCGTCGACAGCACCTTGCGCCGGGTCTATGAGCTGAACGCCGAGCCGGCCGCCGAGGAATACGCACGGCTGATCGGCGTGCCGCTGGCGCACCTCGACCACCGGGTATTCGCCGCCCATCCGCTGGCGGTGCGGATCAACCAGCACTACTACGTGCGTGCGGTGCAGCAGGTGCACCCGGACCTGAGCCTGAGCTTCTACTGCGCGGTGGAGAACGGCATCGTCCTCACCGCCATGACTCCCGGCCCCTTGCTGCCCAACCTGCAAGCCTTGTTCGACGGCTTGCAGCAACGCCTGGGCAGCTTGCTGCTGACCATCGGCTGCGACTGCTTCCTGCGCCGCCTGGAGCTGGAGGATCAGGGCGGCCTGGAGCGTATCGGTGCCTTCCTGCGCGAGCAGCGGGTGATGGGGTTCAACACCTACGGAGAACAGTTCAATGGCATGCACATCAACCAGACCTTTACCGGGGTCGCCATTGCCCGCAGCCGAACTGCGGCCCGTCGCTGAACTGCAAGCCCGGATCGACTGCCTGCAACGGGAGAACCGCAAGCTGCGGCGGATCAACGACGCGCTGATCGAGCGGGTCGAGTCCGGCATCACCCGGGGCAACGATCCTTATGCGGCGTTCCAGCACTCGGTGGTGCTGGCCGAACAGGTGCGCGAACGCACCGACGCACTGAACCAGGCCATGGCCGAGCTCAAGGCCGGCAACCATTTGCTCAGCGAGGCGCGGTTGCGGGCCGAGACCGCCCACCAGCATCTGATCGATGCCATCGAGAGCATTTCCGACGCCTTTGTGCTGTTCGACCAGGAGCAGCGCATCGTCCTGTTCAACAGTCGCTTTCGCGCCTTCTGGGCCCGCAGCCGGGTGCGGATCATGGCCGGCATGCGCCTGGCCGAGGTCCGGCGGCTGCTGACCAGCACCGGGCTGTTCAGCGAAGAGCCGCGCAGCGGCGGTGACGAACACCTGTTGTATCGCCTGCACAACGGCCGCTGGCTGCAGGTCAGCGAACGACCGACCCGTGAGGGTGGGCGGGTGATCCTGTTCACCGACATCACCGAGGTCAAGCACAGCGAGACCCAGCGCCGCGAGCAGGCGGTGGCGCAAAAATCCCACCTGTTGCAACGGGCGGTGGACAACCTGTCCCAGGGCGTGGCCATGGTCAACGCCGAGGGCGTGCTGGAGTTGTGGAACCGGCGCTTCCTGGAGCTCAGCGGGTTGGCGCCGGTGGCCGCGCACCGCTTGTTTGCCGAGGTCATCGGTGACAGCGAACTGAGCCTGCTCAGCCCTGACAGCCGTGATGCCAATGGTCGACCGATCCATGAGTGCGAGCAGCGCCTGAGCGATGGCCGGGTCCTGGAGATCCGCACCCATCCGCTGCCCACCGGTGGTTTCGTCAACACCTTCACCGACATCACCGAGCGCTACCAGCATGCCGAGGCCCTGAGCGAGAGCGAACGCTGGATCCGCCTGATCACCGACCAGGTGCCGGCGCTGATCGCCTACCTCAATGCCGACCTGGTGTACGAGTTCACCAACAAGGTCTACGAGGAGTGGTACTGCTGGCCCCGGGGCGTGATGCTCGGCCAGAGCCTGCGCGAGGTGCACAGCGAGCAGCACTACCAGCGCCTGGAGTCCTACATCGTCCGGGCGCTGGCGGGGGAAAGCGTGACGTTCGAGTTCCCCGAGACCAACATCAACCATCAAGAGCGCTACATGCTGCGCTCCTACGTGCCCAACCGCCTGGCCAACGGTGAGGTGGTAGGGATCTTCGTGCTGATCCGCGACATCACCGAGCGCCGGCGCACCGCCGAGGCCCTGCACCAGGCCTACCAGAACCTGGAGTTGCGAGTGCGCGAGCGCACCGCCGAATTGACCACCCTCAACCAGCAACTGCTGCGCGAGATCGAGGAGCGCAGCCGGGTCGAATCGCGCCTGCGCGAGGCCAAGGGCGAGGCCGAGCGGGCCAACCTGTCGAAGACCAAGTTCCTCGCCGCGGTCAGCCACGACCTGCTGCAACCGCTGAACGCCGCGCGGCTGTTCACCAGTGCCCTGCTGGAGCGTCGCGACCCCGAGGCGAGCCAGGCCCTGGTGCGCAATGTCAGCAACTCCCTGGAGGACGTGGAGAACCTGCTGGGCACCCTGGTGGACATCTCCAAGCTGGACGCCGGGGTGATCAAGGCCGATATCGCACCCTTCGCCCTCGGCGAGCTGCTGGACAACCTGGCCGCCGAGTACGCCCAGGTGGCCCGCAGCGAAGGCCTGGAGCTGCACTTCGTGGCCTGCTCGGTGCTGGTGCGCAGCGATATCCAGCTGCTGGCGCGGGTCCTGCGCAACCTGCTGAGCAATGCCATCCGCTACACCCGCCAGGGTCGGGTGGTGCTGGGCTGCCGGCGCCAGGGCCGCTGGCTGTCGATCCAGGTCTGGGACAGTGGCCTGGGCATCGCCGCCGAGCGGCTGGAGGAGATCTTCCAGGAGTTCAAGCGCGGTGATGAACAGCGTCCCGACCAGGATCGGGGCCTGGGCCTGGGGCTGGCCATCGTCGAGAAAATCGCCGGGATCCTCGGCCACCGCATCGACGTGCGTTCCTGGCCTGGGCGCGGTTCGGTGTTCAGCGTGCAAGTGCCGATCAGCGCCAGCGCGCCGCCACCTACACCGTGCCTGGAAGGGCGGGCGGCGCCGCTGGAGCGTTTGCAGGGCGCGCGGATCTGGGTGCTGGATAACGATGCGGCGATCTGCGCCGGCATGCGCACCCTGCTCGAAGGCTGGGGCTGCCAGGTGGTCACGGCGTTGTCCGAGCAGGACCTGGCGCGCCAGGTGGACGACTACCGGGCCGAGGCCGACCTGCTGATCGCCGACTACCACCTGGACCAGCAGCGCAACGGCATCGACGCCGTGGCGCGGATCAACGCCCGGCGCGCCCTGGCGATCCCGGCGATGATGATCACCGCCAACTACAGCAACGACCTCAAGCAGCAACTGCGCGAACTGGGCCACACCCTGATGCACAAGCCGGTTCGGCCAATGAAACTCAAGACCGCCATCAGCCACCTCATAAAGCAGCGGCAAGCTTCAAGCTGTAAGCCCCGAGCTTGAGGCTTACCGCTAGCGGCGCAGGTAGGCGCCGAAATCGATGTCGCCGGCGCTGAGGATTGCTTGTACCCGGTTGTGTACGTTGAGCTTGCGCAGGATCGCCGAGACGTGGGCCTTCACCGTGGTCTCGGCGATGTCCAGGGTGTAGGCGATCTGCTTGTTGGATTCGCCCTTGGTCATGCGCTCCAGCACCAGCAGTTGCTTGCGGGTCAGGGCCTGCAACAGCTCCGGCGGGAAGCTCGGGGCTTCGCTGCTGCGCCGTCCTGGCGAGCTCTTCTGGGTGCGGATGATGTCCGGCGGCAGGTACACGTTGCCATTGAGGATCTGCTCGATGGCTTCGGTCATCTGCGAGCGCGGCGAGGACTTGGTGATGAAACCCACGGCGCCGTAGGTGATGGCCTGCAGCACGATCTGCTTGTCCTGCTCGGCGGAGACGATCACCACCGGGATGGTCGGTGCTTCGTTGCGCAGGGTGATCAGGCCATTGAGGCCGTGCATGCCGGGCATGTTCAGGTCCAGCAGGATCAAGTCCAGGTCGTCGTGGTCCTGGGTCAGGGCCAGGGCGCTGTCCAGGTCGGCGGTCTCCATCACCTCGCTGCCGGGGAAACCGTCGCTGATGACGTTGTGGATGGCTTCGCGAAACAGTGGGTGATCATCGGCTATCAGGATTCTGTACACGGCCTTTCACCTCGTTATTGTGGTTATGGGGGCACTTGAGCCAGGCAGGGTCAGGGCAGGGGTTCGGGCTGGGCGGCCACCAGGGGCAACCCGGCGGCTTCCCAGGCATCCAGGCCATCGCGGTACCAGTAGATATTTTTATAGCCCAGGGCTGCGGCGCGTTTTACCGCGTTCCAGCTCAGCCAGCAATCGGCGCGGCAATAGAACACCAGCGCTCGCTGGCGGTCGCCCAGGCTCAGGCGCTGCAAATGCTGGTTGAAGTAGTCCTGCCACTGGGGCGTCAGCTCGCCGTCGCCGGTATTGGCCAGCCAATGGCTGCCGGGCAGGTTGGCGTGGGGTTCGCTGTCGATGAAGCGGCCTTGCAGCCATTGCCGGCGATAGACATCGATCAGCAGCGGCGCCGGGCGCGCTTGCAGCAGGCCCTGTAAGGCCTGGGTGTCGACGATCTGCGCCGCCTCGATGTGCAGCGGGGTCGGGCTGCGATAGAGACCGGTGCGATAACCTTCGGCGGAAAACAGCGGGTCGGCGGCCTGGGCGCTGCCCAGCGCCAGGCTCAGGCACAGCGTGGCCAGGGTTTGCAGGGCACGAGGCATAAGGCTTTTATCCTTGTTGTTATGGGCCCATTACATGCCAGGGCCGGGCACTTGGGAATGCGACCATCGACACTAAAAGCAGTACCAAAGTCGTAGAAAACCATGCCGCCAAGAGGGTGTTCGCAAAGGGGGGACGCGGGCTTTGCGGCGGCTGCCTGACGCGAGTGTTCGGCGGCTATGCAGAAAGTAGCGGGGCAGCGGTACCAAGGTAGTAGGCCGGCACTCTTGCGCTGGCCTTAGCATGGGCTGCAGCGGCCATGGCCACCCGGAGGACCTTCCCATGCGCATCCTGAAAGTGCTGCTCTTGCCGTTGCTGCTGATCCTCAGCCTGATCGGCGTCGATCGCCTGCACGGCTCACGGCCGGCCCCGGCGGCGAGCCAGCCGGCGGCGCTGGGGCGCTAGGCATGTCGGCCCTGTGGCGGATCAACCTGTGGGTCACGGCCTGTTTTGCGCTGCTGACCCTGGCCGGCGCCGGGCTGTTGCTGCGCCAGGCGGCGGACGATGTGGAACGCGAAGTGCAATCCGCCGAGGCCCTGGTGCAGTACCTGGGGGATAGCGCCGAACGGCAGCCAGCCAGTCTGCAACCAGAGCTGACCCGCAGCCTGCGACATGTGCGGGTGCACTGGCTGGTTCCGGATGAAGACCTGACGCCGCTCAGTACCATTGCTGCCGATGGCTGGCTGGAGCGCCTGTTGCTGGGTGACAGCCCACCCAGTACTCGGTTACTTCAACTCAATGATGGCCGGCGCGTGCTGATCGCGGTGAATGCCGCCGCCGAACTGGGGGAAGTGCGCCAGGCCTTGCAGCAATGGTTTGGCCTGTGCGCGCTGGCGCTGCTGCTCAGCTTGCTGAGCATCGGCTGGGCGGTGCGCCGTGGCCGGGCCTGGCTCGATGAAGTGCTGCATGCTCTGGGCCAGGTGTCCGACGGCCAGATGGTTGTGCGCCTGCGCAGCAGCGCGCTGCCGGAAACCCGGCAACTGGCTGAACATTTCAACCGCATGGCCAGCGCCCTGGAGCAGGCCCATTGCGACAACCAGCAACTGACCCAGTCCCTGCTGGCGGTGCAGGAGCAAGAGCGCAATCACCTGGCGCAGACCTTGCACGACGACCTCGGCCAGTACCTGGCCGGCATTCGCGCCCAGGCCTGCCTGCTGCGCCTGGTGGTGGACCAGCCGGCGCGGGTGGCCAGCACCGCCCAATCCCTGGAGCTCAACTGCGAGCACCTGCAACAGGGCTTTCGTGCCATGGTCCAGGACCTGTACCCGGTGGTGCTGGGCCATCTGCCCCTGGCCGAAGCCCTGGGGTTGCTGGTGCAACAGTGGCAAGCGCGCCAGGGGATTGAATGCCGACTGCGGGTTGGCGAGCGCCTGCCGGCCTTGCCGAGGGCGAGCAACACCCACCTCTATCGCCTGTTGCAGGAAGCCCTGACCAACGTCGCCCGACACGCCGGCGCCAGTCAGGTGCGGGTGCGCCTGCAACGAAGCGGCCCAGGGCTGCGCCTGCTGATCCGCGATAACGGTCGCGGCGCACCCCAGGCCCGGCGTACGGGCGTCGGCCTGCACTCCATGGCCGAAAGGGCGCGCAGCCTGGGCGGTGAACTGCGCATCATCAACTGCCCCGGCGCCGGTTGGGCGCTGGTCCTGGACATACCCCTGGAGGCCTGATGAATATCTTGTTGGTGGATGACCACGCGGTGGTCCGTCAGGGTTACGCCAGCCTGTTGCAGGCGGTGTTGCCGACCATGCAGGTGCGTGAAGCCGCCAATGGTGAAGAAGCCCTGGCCCGGGTGCTGGAAGACGTGCCGCAACTGGTGATCATGGATTTTGCCTTGCCGGGTATCAGCGGTTTGGAGACGACTCGGCGCTTGCGCCAGCGTTTGCCGCAGTTGCGGGTGCTGTTCTTCAGCATGCACGACGAACTGCCCCTGGTGCGCCAGGCCCTGGAGGCAGGAGCCTCGGGCTACCTGACCAAGAACTCGGCGCCCCAGGTGCTGATCGAGGCGGTGCACCGGGTGCTGGCCGGCCACGCCTACATCGAGCAACCCTTGGCCACCCAACTGGCCTGTACCCCCCAGGCGAACGCCAGCGACCCGCGCTTGCAGAGCATGACCCAGCGCGAGCTGGAGATCTTCGTGATGCTGGCCCGGGGCACCCCGGCGCGGCTGATTGCCGAGCAGCTGTGCATCAGCGCCAAGACCGTGTCCAACCACCTGACTCTGCTCAAGAGCAAGTTGCAGGTCAGTTCCCATGGGGAGCTGGTGCATCTGGGGATCGACATGGGGGTGGTCAGGGTGGCGGGGTGAGGGGTGTATATTTTGGCAAATTTTGTCAAAAGCGGACAAAGCCATGAGCACCATGAACATCTCCCTGCCGGACGCTCTCAAGTCCTTTGTCGATGATCAAGTCAGCCAGCGCGGCTACAGCACCAGCAGTGAATATGTGCGTGAGCTGACTCGCAAGGATCAGGATCGGCAATACCTGCGTGGCCTGTTGTTGGCCGGTGCTCAATCGGCTCCGGGCACTGCTGTGGAGGGTGACTATTTCGAATCCCTGCGTGCCAGGGTGCACAAGACGCGAGGATGAAAGCCAAGCCGGTCATTCCACGTGCCTTTGCCAGTCAGGACGTGGAAGGCGCTATCAACTACTACCTTGACCAACAGGCCGAGCAGGCTGCGCTCGGTTTTATCGATGCTTTAGAAAAGGCCTATGTTCATATCGGCCGCCTTCCGGCCTCGGGTATGTCTCGCTACGCCCACGAGCTGGATCTGCCGGGGTACCTTGCTGGCCGTTGAAGCGCTACCCCTATTTGGTGTTCTACGTTGAACGCGATGACTACATCGACGTATGGCGCGTTTTGCAGGGTATGCGGGATTTTCCTGAGTGGTTGGCTGAAGGTGTTTTCCGGTAGTGGTGAGGGATGTTGGGGACGGGGTACATATCCGTTGCTGCGGTCATGGCCAACTTAGGGTTTCGCCCTTACGGCGAGTCCCTTTTGTCAAACGCCACAAAAGGAACCAAAAAGTCTTGCCCCTCCATACGGCCCCTCGCCTAGGCTCGGGGTGCCCTCGCTCCGGCATTGCTCCGGAGGGCCCGCCGCCACAGGCCATCCATGGCCTGGGGCGGCTAGCTCGGCATCCTTGCCGAGCTGCCCCCTACGCAACGCCTGCGTTCGGCCTCCTGAAGGGGCAGGCAGATCAAGATCAAGATCAAAAGCCAAAGCCAAAGCCAAAGCAAAGGTGCGCAGGCCGGTTCCATGTAGCCTCATTCATCGTGGAGAGGGCAGTGAAAGAGGGGCAACAGGACAAAAACAAGGCCGGCCGACAGGCCGCCGTCAGATTTTGCTTTTGATCTTCCTGCCCCCTTAGACACGATGGCCGAACGCAGGCATTGAGCCGTGGGTAATCCGGCAGGACGCCGGATTAGCCGCCATCCGGCCAGGGACGGCCGGTGGCGGCGGCCCACGGATCAATGCCGGAGAGAGGGCATGCCGAGCCTAGGCGAGGCACCGAGTGGAGGGGCAGGAGCCTTTGGTTACTTTGGGCTTTTCAAAGTGACTCGCCGTAAGGGCGAAACCACCAGCCGCCACACCCGCAGCAACGGATATGCACCCGTCCCCTTACTTATCCCACGTCCCCGGACACCCCTGGCACCCCTCCATATTGGCATCCTGGAAATTCCCATAATGCTGGCGCGCTCCGCGCAGGTCGGCGCGTTCCAGGTTGCTTTCGCCGAACTTGGCTTCCTGCAGGTTGGCATCGCGCAGGTCGGCGCCTTGCAGGTCGGCCTTGCTCAGCCAGGTCATTTCCAGGTCCGCCGCTTGCAGGTTGGCCTGGTGCAGCTTGGCCCCGGACAGCCGGGCAAATTGCAGGTAGGCGGCGCTGAGGTTGGCGTTGGCGAGCTGTGCGCCTTGGGCGAACAGGCCCCAGCCCTGGATGGCCACCAGGGTGGCGCCGCTCAGGTCCGCCAACCGCAGGTTGCTCTGCTGCAGGCTGGCGCGGGTCAGGTTGGCGCCCTGCAAGCGGGCTTTTTCCAGGTTGGCCAGGTCCAGTTGGGCGTGACGCAGGTCTGCATCGCGCAGATCGGCGCCGGCCAGGTTCATCTTGCGCAGGTCCTGGTTGGCCAGGTTGGCGCCCCGCAGGTTGGCCCCGGGGCACTGGCTGGATTCGGCGATCAGGCAGCCGTTGATGGTCAGCGGGACGTCGTTGCCCTCGTCGTCGACGTTCATTGCGAAGGCGGGGGAGAGGGTCAGCAGCAGGGCAAGGGGCAGGTAGTTCATGGGGCGGTTCTCCGGAAGCAGTGAAGGCGGGTGTGGCGAGGGAGCAAGCGCCCTCGCCACAGGTCGATCAGCGCTGGGCGGTCTTGCTGTCCCAGCTGGGGATCTTGAACACCCAGAACGAGCCGCCCTGGGCCACCGGCTTGGTCAGCTCGGCCATGTCACCGCCCCACAGTGGCACGGCGCCGCCGTAGCCCACGGTCACGCCGATGTACTGCTCGCCATCCTGCTCCCAGGTGATGGGTGGGGAGACGATGCCGCTGCCAGTCTGGAATTTCCACAGCTCCTTGCCGGTCTTGGCGTCGAAGGCCTTGAAGAAGCCGTCGCCGGTGCCGGTGAATACCAGGTTGCCCTTGGTGGCCAATACCCCGGCCCACAGCGGCAGGTGCTCCTTGTGTTCCCAGACCAGCTTGCCGGTGGTGGGGTCCATGGCGCGCAGGGTGCCGACGTGGTCGTCGTACATGCGCTTGATGCGAAAGCCCATCCCCAGGTAAGCCGAGCCTTTCTTGTAGTTCACCTCTTCGGTCCAGTACTCCTCCTTCCACTGGTTGCCGGGGATGTAGAACAGCCCGGTGTCCTGGCTGTAGGCCATGGGGTTCCAGTTCTTGCCCCCCAGGAACGGCGGCGAGACTTCCACCGGCTTGCCCTTGGTTTCACCGGGCAGCGGCTTGGCCGGACGCTGGCCTTCGTTCTCCACCGGACGCCCGGTCTTCAGGTCGATATGGCTGGCCCAGGTGATGTTGTCGACGAAGGGGAAGGCGTTCTGCAATTTGCCGTTGTTGCGGTCGACCACGTAGAAGAAACCGTTGCGGTCGGCGTGGCCGGTGGCCTTGACCACCTTGCCGTCCTTGCCCTTGTAGTCGAACAGCACCAGCTCGTTGTTGCCGGAGAAGTCCCAGGCATCGTTGGGGGTGTGCTGGTAGAACCACTTGACCTCGCCGGTACTCGGATCGACGCCGACCTGGCCCGAGGTATAGAGGCTGTCGAAGTCGTGGGGGTTGCCGTCCTTGGCGGTGCGTGCCCAGGTGTTCCAGGGGCCGGGGTTGCCGGCGCCGACGATGATGGTGTTGGTCTCGGGGTCAAAGCTGGCGCTCTGCCAAGGGGCGCCGCCGCCATGGCTCCAGGCCTCGACCTTGCCGGTCTCGGTGGTCTTGTCATCAGGCCAGGACGGCGCGTTGACGTCGCCGGTGGGGGTGCTGTCCTTGCCGTTCAGGCGGCCCATGTGGCCTTCGACAAAGGGCCGCATCCACACCTCTTCACCGGTGTCCGGATCGCGGGCGAACAGCTGGCCGACCACACCGAACTCATCGCCGGAGCTGCCGTGGATCAGCAGCACCTTGCCGCTGGTCTTGTCCTTGATCAGCACCGGGGCGCCGGTCATGGTGTAGCCGGCGCTGTGGTCGCCGAACTTCTTGTTCCACACCACCTTGCCGGTGTTCTTGTCCAGGGCGATGACCCGGGCGTCGAGGGTGCCGAAATAGATCTTGTCGCCGTAGATCGCAGCGCCACGGTTGACCACGTCGCAGCACGGGCGAATGTTGTCCGGCAGGCGGTGGTTGTAGGTCCACAGGCGCTTGCCGGTCTTGGCGTCGAGGGCGAACACCCGGGAGTAGGAACCGGTGACGTAGACCACGCCGTCGCTGACGATGGCCTGGGATTCCTGGCCGCGCTGCTTCTCGTCGCCGAAGGAGTAGGACCAGGCCGGGGTCAGCTTGAACACGTTCTGGTCGTTGACCTGGGCCAGCGGGCTCCAGCGCTGGGCGTTGGTGCCCATGCCGTACTGCAGCACGTCCTTGGTGGTCAGGTGGTCGTTGGCGATGTCTTCCCAGGTAACGTTGCGGGTGCTCGGTGCGGCTGGGGTGGCGGCACTGGCGCCGGCGCTCAGGGACAGGCTGCCAGCGAGCAGACAGGCCTGCATGGCCAGGGTCAGCGGGGTAAGGGTGGGTAGCGTTCTTATTCTCATGGTGGCAGTTCCCAGTGGAGGTTTTGGCCTGACTAGGGTGTGCCGGGGCGTGGCCTGGAGATACGGAAAAAGTCCCGCGCTTGCCGGGAAAAATTCCCAGCCGGCACCTGATTTAGAACCGCACCACAAGCCCTACTACCAAGGGAGTAAGGCCCGGCCACCAAAGCAGCATACGGCTGCCCCGGAGGCTGTTTCTAAGATGGCGCCACGGCCTCTGTCCAGAGGCCTAGCGTGCAATCTTGAGGGCATGACAATGATAAGAAAACACAACGCCTGGCTGGCCGCCGGGCTGCTGGCCGGCCTGTTGAACAGCGGTGCATGGGCCCACGGCAACGTAGTGCCCCAGGCGGTGGAGACCAAGGGCCTGACCCCGGTCAAGGACGCTGGCGTGACCCTGGACGGCGACGGCTGGGCCGCGGTCAACCCTTACCGGGCCAGCCCCGAGCGGGACAAGGCGGTGGAGATCGGCGCCTCGGCCTACAACCAGAACTGCGCCGCCTGCCATGGCCTGGAAGCCAAGTCCGGTGGCATTGCCCCGGACCTGCGCATGCTGGATGTCGGCGAGGCCGGGGATGAGTGGTTCGTCGAGCGGGTGCGCCATGGCGCGGTGCGCGATGGCCGGGTGTACATGCCGAAGATGGCCGACTACCTGAGCCAGGAGGCCTTGTGGGCGGTGCGTAGCTACCTGGACAGCGTGCACGTCGAGGAATGACGGCCATGCGCCTCTGGGTGCTGTACCTGGGCGGCCTGCTGCTGAATTCGCCACTGGTCTTCGCGGCCCTCATCGAGCCCGGCCCGGACCCGGTGCCGTCGGTGATGTGGGCCTACTACCATCGGCAGATCCTGGCGGACGCGCCCTTCGTCTTCGATGAACGGGTCAAGCTGCTGGCGCCGCCGTTCGCCGAGGATGCGCGGCAGGTGCCGTTGGAAATCGACGCCCGGGCCTTGGCCGGCGAAGTGGTGAAGATCCTCGCCTGGGCCGAGCTCAACCCACTGCCGCGGATCGTCGATTTCACCCCCGGCGCTGGGGTGCAGCCCTGGTTGTCGATCCGTATCCGCATCGAGCAGGCCACGCCCCTGCGCGCCGCGGTGCTGACCCGCGATGGCCTGTGGCACGTCGGCTCGGCCCTGATCGATGCCGCGGGCGGCGGCTGTACCGCCCCCAGCGTGGTGCGCAGCCAGCCCGGCTGGGAAGAGCACGTCGGCCAGGTGCTGGGCGCGCGCTATCCCCGGGGCGGCGCCAGCCGCTTGCGCCTGCAGGTGTCGCACCCGATGGACAACGGCCTGCTCAACGGCATTCCCGAATTCTTCCTCAACCAGGCGCAACTGCTGGACGCCGACCATCGCGTGCTGGCGCACCTGGAGCTGTACCCGGCGGTCAGCGAAAACCCCAGCCTGGGGTTCGACCTCCAGGCCACCGGGCAGACCCGCCTGCTACTGCGGGACAACAACGGCAATCAGTTCGAAGCGGCCATCCCCTGAGCCCAGGAGCCAAGCATGCGCTGGATACTACTGGTGTGTCTGAGCCTGAGCCTGCCGGCCCGGGCCGAGCTGGACTACCGTCTCGAGCCCCGGCAGATCGCCGAGGACACCTGGCTACTGGAAGGCGGCACCGAGAATTTCTCCCGGGACAACGGCGGCAACATCGTCAACACCGGGTTCATCGTTACCGAGGCCGGGGTGCTGGTGATCGACACCGGGCCGTCGAAACGCTATGGCCAGGCCCTGCGCGAGGCGATTGCCGGCACCACCGGCAAGCCGGTGATCCAGGTGCTGCTGACCCACCATCACCCGGACCATGTGCTGGGCAACCAGGCCTTTGCCGATGTGCCCATCGGTGCCCTGGCCGGCACCACCGAACTGCTGCGCCAGCAGGGTGACGCCATGGCCGAGAACCTCTACCGGCTGGTGGGCGACTGGATGCGCGGCACCGAGGTGGTGCTGCCCAACCGGACCCTGGAACCCGGAGTGCTGGAGATCGGCGGACACCGCCTGCGGTTGCTGGCCCTGGCCGGCCATACCGGCGCCGACCTGGCGATTTTCGACGAGCGCACCGGGGTGTTGTTCGCCGGCGACCTGGTGTTCTACCAGCGCGCCCTGACCACCCCCAACAGCCCGGGGCTTCCGGTCTGGCTCAAGGACCTGGACCGCCTGCAAGCCTTGCCCTGGCGGCTGGTGGTGCCCGGCCACGGCCCGGTGGCCAGCAGCGCTGTCCCCTTTGCCCAGATGCGCGACTACCTGGGCTGGCTGCACCAGCTGCTGAGCGACGGCGCTGCCCGTGGCGACGACATGGCTGAACTGATCCGCGCGCCGATCCCCGCGCGTTTTGCCGCCATCAGCCTGACCCGCTATGAACTGATCCGCAGTGTCAGCCACCTGTACCCGAGCTACGAGCGCAAGCAGATGCAGCGCGTCGACTCGCCATAAGACACCAGCGCCGGGAACCGCCCTTGTGGCGAGGGAGCTTGCTCCCGTGGGGGCGGTCGATGTTCTGATTCTTGCCAGCGAGAATCCGCTTAGCGGGTTGCATCAGGCAGACCGTGGTCTCAGGTCTTGCCGGGGCTGCGCCCCGGAGCGGGAGCAAGCTCCCTCGCCACATTTGTCTGGTCAGCCTCCCGACTTGAAGCTTGCAGCTCAGCTCCTGCCACTCTGCGGCCCTACGACCAAATGACGAGAGTCCCACTGCCAACGATGCATTCGTCGGTGCCCCGGGGCTCTCTACTATCGAGCCATCGCCTGTCGTGGGACAGGCATCGACCCGCAGAGGCCCAGCATGATCTACGCACAACCCGGAACCCCAGGCGCCATCGTGTCCTTCAAGCCGCGCTACGGCAATTTCATCGGTGGCCAGTTCGTGCCGCCGGTGGCCGGCCAGTACTTCACCAACACTTCGCCGGTCAATGGCCAGGTGATCGCCGAGTTCCCCCGTTCCACGGCCGAAGACATCGACAAGGCTTTGGACGCCGCCCATGCCGCGGCTGAGGCCTGGGGCAAGACCAGCGTCCAGGAACGCTCGCTGATCCTGCTGAAGATCGCCGATCGCATCGAGCAGAACCTGGAGCTGCTGGCGGTCAGCGAGACCTGGGACAACGGCAAGGCGGTGCGCGAGACCCTCAATGCCGACGTGCCCCTGGCCGCCGACCATTTCCGTTATTTCGCCGGTTGCATCCGTGCCCAGGAAGGCGGCGCTGCAGAGATCAACGAACTGACCACTGCCTACCACTTCCATGAACCGTTGGGCGTGGTGGGGCAGATCATCCCGTGGAACTTCCCGCTGCTGATGGCCGCCTGGAAGCTGGCCCCGGCCCTGGCCGCCGGCAACTGCGTGGTGCTCAAGCCGGCCGAGCAGACGCCGCTGTCGATCATGATCTTCGCCGAGCTGGTGGCCGACCTGCTGCCGGCCGGCGTGCTGAACATCGTCCAGGGTTTTGGTCGCGAGGCCGGCGAGGCCCTGGCCACCAGCCAGCGCATCGCCAAGATTGCCTTCACCGGCTCGACCCCGGTGGGCTCGCACATCATGAAATGCGCT
>MCNE01000092.1_pt1 | contig 25491 bp, 28 predicted proteins | sample 778201 | NCBI WGS metagenome assembly MCNE01 (sample SAMN04296813, study PRJNA304217) | bioreactor metagenome | isolation source: sewage enriched with benzalkonium chloride | place: Turkey: Istanbul urban wastewater treatment plant | reverse complement strand
GGCAAGACCACCCCGGTGATCGTGACCCTGCGCGGCCTGCTCAAGGAAGTCGACATGGGCGATTGGAAGTCCGGTGACAAGGCCGAGATCAAGCACAACGTCGCAGTGAGCTACTACAAGCTGGAAGTCGACGGGCGCCTGATCTACGAGATCGATGCCCTGGGCATGAAACGCGTGATCAACGGTGTCGACCAGCTCGCCGCCCAACGTTCGGCCCTGGGCCTGTAAGGAACTTCCTCGATGTCTGAAGCAATCAATGGCACGCCGTCCTGGATGGTGTTGAGCCCCGAGAACGTGGTGATCAGCCTCAGCAAGGCGGTGTCGATGAACGGCGTGCAGTGCGACAAGCTCACTCTGCGCGCCCCCACCGTGCGTGATATCCGCGCTGCCAACAGCGTGGCGGCCGGCGATGACGAACAGCGCGAGCTGATGCTGTTCGCCAGCCTGGCCGAGGTCGGCAGCAAGGACCTGGAGGGCCTGACCCTCAAGGACTACCAACGCCTGCAGGCCGGTTATTTTCGCCTGGTGCAAGACGACGAGCTTTGACCCGGCAGTGATGAAGGTGGCGGCGAAGCGGCTCGCTCGCGAGCTGCATTTTTGCGCTGAGGAAATCATGACCATGCGCTATTGCGACATGGTCTGGTGGCTCACGGATTGAGCCTGTCACCACGGGGGCGGCAAATGGCGAACAACACGCTGGTATCGACAGTGATAAAGATCGGCGGCGCCCTGGACGCGACCTGGGCTGCTGCCACCAAGACGGTGGAAGACCGGATCAAGGCGCTCGACGAGCAGGCCAGCAAGGCCCGGGGGCTGGCGACGGCCATCGGTGAAACCCAGCGCCTGCGCCGGGAGCTGAACCAGGCCCGCAAACAAGGCGCGCTCTCGGTTGGTGACTTGCAGGCCAAGCTGGACAGCAGCCTGGACGGATTACGCAAGCAGGGCATCCAGGTACGCAAGCTGAACCAGGAGTACCAGGCCCTGGGCCGTGCGGCCCGGAGCCTTGAGCTCAGGGCCACGGGCCAGCGGCAGATCGAGCAGGGCAAGACGGACCTCAAGTCCAGCTACGAGCTGGCGAAGAAAGCCGTTGGGGTGCTGGCGGTGCCGGTCAAGATCAACGCCGACTACCAGGCGACGATCCGCGACATCGCCATCAAGGGCAATATCGCCAATACCCCGCAGGAGGCGCAGCTGGCACGCAATGTCCTCCAGGTTTCCCGGGACTCCGGGCTGGGTCGCGGCGAGGTCGCCAGCCTCATCGCCGGGATGACCGCCAATGGCACGTCGTTGGACAAGGCCCAGCAGTATGCCGGGCTGGCGGCCAAGTTCGTGGTTGGCCAGGGGGCCGACGTCGGCGACACCGCGACTCTGATCCGGGCCCTGGAGACGCAGGCCGGGATCACCGATCCCAAGACCCTGGAGCGGGCCCTGGAGGCCATGGCCTTGCAAGGCCAGGCGGGCAACTTCGAGGCGGCCGACATGGCCCGCTTGCTGCCCGACCTGCTCAAAGGCGCCAAGGACATGAAACTCACCGGCATGGATGCGGTGAGCCAGGTGGGGTCGATGCTGCAATTGCAGATGTCGACGGCCAACGGCGCCGATGAGGCCGCCGGCAACCTGAAGAACTGGATGGGCGAGATTCGCTCACCGGCCACTGCCGCGGCTTATGCCAAGGCTGGCATCGACTATGAGGGATCGCTGCAGACCGGCCTGGAAAAAGGCATGTCGACCCTGGAGGCGAGCTTCGCCCTGGCCATGAAGTACATCCAGGTCACCGACCCGGCCAAGGCCGCGCAGATGACCGCGGCCCAGGCGCAGATCAGCCAGCAAACCGATCCGCAGAAGGCCCAGGCGATGCTGGCCGCCCTGGCGCAGTCGCTGCGCGGCGACAACCTGTTCGCCAACATGCAGGTCAATGCGGCGTTGCAGGCTTACGCCCAGGGCCAGGATGGGTACCAGAAGCTCAAGCAGGACTCGCTGACGGCCTCCGGTGTGCTGGACAAGAACCAGGCCGAGCGCCGGGGGACGTCGGCGCAGATCTGGAAGGAAGCCGATGGCGCGGTCGACAACCTGCAACAGGCGTTCGGCCAGGCCCTGACCCCGGCCACGGACCGCTTGGGCCAGAGCCTCACCTGGCTGGCGAACGGCATGACCGAGCTGACCCACCAGGCCGCTCCGGCGGTACTGGGGGTGACCGTCCTGGCCGGCAGCCTGCTGGCGCTGAAGAAGTTGCAAGCGGCCTACACCCTCGGCAAGGGCCTGTTCAACGTGGCCCGGGGCTCGATGATGGGCAACCCGGACTTCATCCAGAAGGTGCTGGTCACCAACCCGGGGGCACTGGGTGGCGGTGACTACGACATCGACACCAGCCGTGACAAGAAAGGTGGCAAGGGACGCAGGGGGGGGCGGGGCGCAAAACCCAAGGGTGGCTTGGCCACCAAGGCCGTCCAGAAGTTGAAGGACCTCCTTGGTTCAGGTAATGCGGGCAGGGCAGGCAAGGCGAGCAAGGGCGCCCTGGTCTTGGAAGCAGGAATCTCGGCGGTTAAAAACAGCGGTAATGTGATCAAGCCGCTGATCAAGGGCGGCAGCGTCCTGTCCGTGGCCGGCGCTGTCTATCAGGCAGCAGACACCTACCAGAATGCCAAGACCCGGGACGAGAAAGCCGAAGGTTATGGCAAGGCTGCCGGAGGCCTGGCCGGTGGCGTGCTGGGTGCAGCGGCAGGTGCTGTGGCCGGTGTTGCCGCCTCCGCCATGACCGGTGCCATGGTTGGCTCCGCGGTACCGGTACTCGGGACGGTCGTTGGCGGCATCGTTGGGGCTGGGGTGGGAATCCTGTCGGCCTGGGCTGGAACCGAAGCAGGTGGTTACCTGGGCAAGAAACTGTTCGGCGGCGATGACTCGCTCAAGTCGATGCCCGCCGCCGGCCCGCTGATGATGCGTGACGCCGGCAAGAACATTCCGCCGGTCATGGACGATATCGCCAACTCCTTCAAGAGCGGGCAGACCCCGCCGCTGATGGGCCAGGTGGTGCGTTCCATGCCGTCGGCGCCCGGCACGTCGAGCACCCTGGCCGAACCCTTCAAGGCCCCCTTGGCGCCGGCGATCGAGCAGCAGTTCAGCTTTGCGCCGGCGATATCGGTCACGGTCCAGGGTGATGTCAAGGACCCGGCGCAACTGGCCCGGGAACTGGAGCCCTACCTGCGTTGGCAGTTCGACGAGTACAGCCGCCAGGCCTCGGCTCGCCAGCTGTCCGATGCACCTCACGTTTAAGGAGACGCCATGGCCTATATGGAACAGCTGCAATCGGGGTTGCAATCCCTGGTGGCGGCAGCGGAGGCGGGGCGGCGCAGCGCGGACGAGATGCTGGGCCCCATGAACGGGGCCATCGGCGATATCACCGGCGCCGCCCTGGAGCTGGAGAACCTGCCCGTGGTCGGGCCGCAAGTCGGCACCCGGCTGCGCCGCATCCTGCGCGGTATCGACGCCGCGCAAAGCCGGGTCGGCGAGGTGGCGGCCCAGTACAACCAGGCCGTCACGGTAGCCGGGCAGGTGCAACAGCGCCTCGGCGCCTTGCAAGAGCAGACGGCCAAGGTCGGGGCGGCGATCAACCGTATTGGCGGGCAGATCAGCCCGGCCCTGGGCACGATCTTTCCCAGCAGCCTGTTCGCTGCCAAGGAAACGCCCACCGCCGAAGCGGTCAAGCCGTTCCCGCACCTGCTGATCCTCCAGCCCCTGGGGGCTGCTTCCCAACCCTATTACTTCAACCTGGACACGGCGGCCTTCGATGAACTGCGGCGCCAGACCAGCTTTCGCTGGACTGGCCAGGAGCGCCTGGGGCGCAGCAGTGCCCAGCAGGCGGTGGGCCTGGGCGACGAACGCATCAGCCTCAAGGGTGCGATCTTCCCCGGGTTCAAGGGCGGACTGGGGCAGTTGCAGGCCTTGCGCAGCATCGGCCGGCAATTGCGCCCCTTGAGCCTGACCACCGGCTACGGCGAGGTCCTGGGCACCTGGTGCCTGACCAGCATCGACGAAGACCAGGGCCATTTGCTGGCCGGCGGCATTCCACGCAAACAGGCCTTCTCACTGGAGTTCGTAAGCTATGGCGACGACTTGCAGAACCTCTGACGGCGATCTGCTCGACACCTTGTGCCAGCACTATTACGGGCATTTGAACGGCACCGTCGAGGCAGTGTTGGATGCCAACCAGGGTCTGGCCGACGAGCCCCAGCCATTGCGTGCCGGGGTGCTGATCCTCTTGCCGGACCTGCCGGCGCCGGAGCAGGCGCTGGTCCAGCTATGGGACTGAGCCCTGGTCTCGCTTCTGCAAATTCCTTTACTGATCGGCACCCAGTGCGAGGCGTTTTATGACCCCAGAGTTTCGTATCGTTGCCGATGGCCGGGACATTACCAGCCAGATCAACGAGCGGTTGCTGTCCCTGCGCACCTCGGACAAACCCGGCATGGAGTCGGACGAATTCGAGCTGCGCATCGACGACCGCGATCGTGCAGTGGCGCTGCCCAGCCGTGGCGCCAGCATCGAGGTGTTCATGGGGTATGCCGGCCAGGGGCTGACCCGCCTCGGGCGCTACACCGTGGATGAGGTGGTGGTCTCCGGGCCACCGGACACCCTGGAGATCCGCGGCAAGGCCAGCGACATGCGCGGCAGTGGCAAGACCACCCGCAGCGGCAGTTGGGAAGACGTACCGCTGCAACAGGTGGTCCGCGACCTGGCGGCCCGTAACGGCTGGACCCCGGTGTGCCCGGTGGCGATCAAGGTCCTGCGGGTCGACCAGCTTAACGAGTCCGATTTCAACTTCATCACCCGTCTGGCCCGGCAATACGACTGCACCGCCAAGGTCGCCGAAGGCAAGTTGCTGGTGCTGCCGCGCCAGGCGGGACAGAGCGCCAGCGGCAAGGCCCTGGGCAAGGTCACCATCCACCGCCACGAGGTGAGCCGCTATCAGTTTCGCCTGGGCGACACCAGCAGCCACAAGGCGGTGCAGACCCGTCACCAGGACAAGAAGAGCGGCAAGCTGCAGGTGATCGAACTGGGTAACGACAGTGCCCCGGCCGGGGTGCCCGCGGTGCACACCGACCGGCATATCTACCCGAACAAATCCGCGGCAGAGCAGGCCGCCAAGGCGCGCCTGGCGGCGTTCAACCGCAGCACCGCGGCCCTGCGCCTGGATCTGCCCGGGCGCATCGACCTGTTCGCCGAACGCCTGATCGACGCCCAGGGTTTCAAGGCCGGGCTGGATGGCGAGTACCTGGTGGATTCGGTGGAGCAGGTCTTCAGCCCGTCGGGCTGGAGCACCACGGTGGAGTGTAATGGCGGCAAGCAGGGCAAGGCCCGGGCCAAGGGCAAGCCGAAACCCAAGGCCAAGCCGCTGAAGGTGCTGCAACTCTAGGTCGGCGGCGTCCGCTGCGAGCCTTTGGACGGCCCCTTTGCGGACGTCCGGTTTTTTTCCCGATGCGGTTCACCCGCAGGAGATTTCATGAATTCCAACTTCATCCAGCCGGCCTCGACGCGAGGCATCCGGCGGTTCTTGCGTGGCCTGCTTGGCGGCTGCGCCCTGGCACTGGCCAGTGCGGCCCAGGCCGCGCCCTTTGTCCTGGCCTACACCGACGGCCAGGTCGAGACCTCCTACAGCAACCTCAAGGCTTTTTATCGCAACCTCTCGGCCGTGGGCCTGGGCAGCACCTACGGCCTGACGGTCACCGGCCAGTTGCACCAGGAGGGCATGAACGACACCACCCGGCAGATCATCGCGTTCGCCAAGTCCAAGTCCTTGCCGCTGTACCCGACGGTATCGGACTACAACCAGGACATCGCGGCCTTCGACCCGGCCATTTCCCACTCCATCGTCAACAGCAAGGCCTTGAGTGCCAGCACCATCAAGCAGTTGGTGACGCTGGCCCGGGATAACGGGTTCGCCGGTATCAACCTGGACTTCGAACAGGTGGAACCGCGCAACGCCAAGGCGTTTTCCGCCTATGTCAAAGCCCTGGGCCAGGCCCTGCATGCGCAAGGGCGCAAGCTGATCATCAGCGTGCCGCCCAAGGTCGACGACCAGCAGCCCGAATACCTGCAAGGCTACGACTACAGGGCCCTGGCAGCAGCGGTGGATTACTTCCAGCTGATGACCTACGACCAGGTGGGCCCGGGCTGGAGCAGCGGCGGCTTCCACGGCGAAGTCTGGCCGGGCCCGGGCTCGGGCCTTGACTGGCAGCAAGCGCTGCTGGCCTACGCGGTAACGCGAGTACCGGCCGGCAAGCTGCTGTCCGGGCTGGCGGCCTACGGCCAGGACTACAGCATCGGCAATCGGGTGCACTGGTCGGCCTATGAGGAAATCATCGCCGAGCACAACGCCGTCACCCACCTGGACGCCCCCTCGGCCACTCCTTACGCCACCTGGGGTTCGGTCAACAGCTTCGCCGACGGCGTCGAGTGGAGTGCGGAGCGAGCGCAGCCGGTGCTCTGGTATGACGACGCCCAGAGCATTCGCAGCAAGGCCGCCCTGGTCGGGCGCCTGGGCCTGGGCGGCACCAGCGTCTGGGCCATGGGCTACGAAGACGCAAGTTTCTGGAGCGCACTGCAGGCCGGCCTGGCCAAGGCCCCGGCGTTGCTGCCCAGCGGACGCGAATGACGCAGTCCCGCGCTCGCCCAATAACCTTCGATGGATACGGAGCACCCAGCCATGAATGACGAAGAACTGGCGGCCATCAATCGCCTGATCGCCGCCCTCCAGGCCCAGGCCGATGGCCAGTTCGCCTTGAACGGCGCGATCCGCCTGCTGGCGCAGAGCAACCAGGCCCTGGTGGACCTGATCAAGAGCCGAGAGCCGGACCCCAACGCGCCACCCTACCTGGACGGCTCGCCAACTCCTTGAGCCCTGGCCCCGGCGCCTTTGGTCCGCACCCGAGCAACACACCCTCGACCCGCCAACCGCGGGTTTTTCATTGTTTTCTGGAGAACACCCGATGTCGATTCTTACCCAAGGTACGCAAATCTTCGCCCTGGTCCCGCCTGTGACCGGCAGCGGCCCCTACACCGTGCTGGAAGTCGAGCACGTCACTTCCTTCGAGCCCGGCGGCGCGCCTGCCGAGCAGATCGAGGACACCACCCTCGACGCCCAGGAGCGCAGCTACAAGAAAGGCCTGCGTACCCCTGGCACCGCCAGCCTGGGGCTCAACGCCGACCCGGCCAATGCCAGCCATGTGCGCCTGCACCAGCTGTCCGAAGCCAATGGCGAGACCAGCATCAAGTGGGTCGTGGGCTGGTCCGACGGCAAGGGCGTCGCGCCGACCGTCAACACCAAGGGCGATAACTTCGAGCTGCCCACCACCCGCACCTGGTTCGCCTTCGACGGCTACGTTTCGGACTTCCCGTTCAACTTCGCCCTCAACGCCGTGGTCACCACCACCGTGACCATCCAGCGCACCGGTGGCTCCACCTGGATCAAGAAGGCCTGAGCATCGCCATGAACCTCAAGCAACTCAAAGCCAAGGGCGGCATCGTCGATGTCCTGCCCGTGAAGAAGCAGGTGAGCTGGACTCACCTGGACAGCAAGACTGGCAAGGAGGTGACCGACACCTTCACCTTGCACATCCGCCGGCAGTCCTTCGGGGTCATCGAGCGGCTGTTCGCCGACAGCGACAACGAGCAGAGCCGCAACGCCCGCTACATCGCCGCTTCGGTGGCACTGGGCACCGATGGTGGCGAGGCCCTGAGCTACGAGGATGCCTACGGCCTGGAGCCGACCCTGGGGTTTTTGATCCTCAATGCGGTCAATGAGGTCAACGGCACCGGCGGTGCGGCAAAAAACTGACGGCCGCCGATGAGTTCTGGCACGAGTTGGTGCTGAACGGAGTCGGCGGCCGGACGATTGCCGAAGCCAAGGAACGCATGACCTACCACGAAGCCCTGGCATGGGGACGCTATATCGACCGATATGGCTCCTTGCATACCGGTAGGCGGCTGGAGGCGGGCAGCGCCCTGGTGGCGCTGCAGACCCACCGGCTGGGCGGGGGCGTGGCGGAGTTGTTGGACTTCATGCCCCATGAACAACGTTTGGGCCTGTCGCTCGAACGCGCGATGAACGAGTGGCGCTGATCCCAGGCCACTTTTCCCGAACCCGTTTCGACGGGTTTTCATGACCCGGAGAACCCCATGGCAACAGCTTCCCAAGGGCTGGACCTGAGCGGCCTGGAGCGGGCCCTGGACAAGGCCCAGCGCATCACCGACCAGGCCATGCGCAACATGCAGCGGCGCATCGACGAGGCCGGCAAGAAAATCGCCGAGTCCATGACCCTGTCGTCCGCCTCGGCGCTGGACGCCAGCGCCAGTGCCTTCGACGACATGCGCAAGGCCTATGACCCGGCCACCACCGCGGTCGACCAGTACATCAAGAAACAGGGCAGCCTGGCGGCGTTGCTCAAGCAGAACAAAAGCGCTGAAACCGACTACGCGCAGACCCTGGAAAAATCGGGGAAAAAACTCGCGACGTATTCCGACGAATTCGACAAATTGCGCAGCGACGGCGCGCTGGCAGCGGCCCAGGTGGGCATGGGCGCGCGGCAGAAGGAACGGGCCAAGCTCCTGAGCGACAACGACCTGAAGTATGCCCAGGCCCGCAAGGCCCTGGATGCCCAGTTTCCAAAGGGAGCGACCCAGGCGCCGGCCACCTATGCCGACCAGGCCGGGATCAAGTTCCCCTCCGGCGATGCCTACGGAAAAGGCGGTGAGCAGGGTGACGAATACGCCACCAGGCTCGAAGAGCTCAAGACCAAGCACAGCGAAACCGCACTGCAGATCCAGAGCAACTACCAGCAGATGACGGAGGCGATGCAGGACTGGAAGAACGGCGCCTCGGAAGCCTTCGACGACTACATGAACGCCTCCGACAACACCGCAGCCCAGTCGAAGGCCGTGTTCGCCAACGCCTTCGACAAGATGGGCGCGGGTATCGTGCAGTTCGCCACCACCGGCAAGTTTTCCTTTTCCGACTTCGCCAGTTCGGTACTCAAGGACATGGCGATGCTGGCGGCCAAGACGGCCGCATCGCGGGCGTTGAGCTCGTTGTTCAGCATGGCCGGCTCGGCCCTGATGAGCCTGTGGCCGGGTTCTGCTGCTGCGACTCCTGCTGCCCAGCAGTTCAAGGTGGGGGATGCCACCACTGTCTTCAACTCACAGATTGACACTTCGAAAATGCCGATGCCGGTATTCGCTAATGCCAAGGGCGGGGTCTTCAGCAACACCGTGGCCAGCGCTCCGACCCTGGCGCCCATGGCCTTGTTCGGCGAAGCCGGGCCCGAGGCGATCATGCCCCTGAGCCGGGGCGCCGATGGTTCCCTGGGCGTGGTGGCGCTGGGGGGCGCACCGGCCGGCAGCACCAGCAACCAGCAGGTGGTGATCCAGCAGACCATCAACGTCGGCGAAGGCCAGGGCGCTGCCCAGGGAGCCGGCGCCAACCAGCAGAACCTCGCCAACGCCTATGCCAGCGCCGCCCGACAAGGCGCTGCCGAACAGATCGCCCGTGACCTGAAGCCGGGCGGCCAGATCTGGTCCGTCATCAACGGCCGCTGATACCCAGCGGCCGCGACGGCTCACGCCCGGAGAAAAGCATGACCATCGAAACCTTCGCCTGGGTGCCCAAGGTGGAACCCGTGGGCACCGTCGAATTCCGCCTCAAGTCGGCCCGCTTCGGCGACGGCTACCAGCAGGTGGTCCAGGACGGCATCAACAACAAGACCCAGTCCTGGCCGCTGACCTTCGTCGGCGATGAAAGCCGGATCAAGCCGATCATCGCCTTCATCGACGCCCATCGTGGCGCCACGCCGTTCTACTGGACCCCACCCCTGGGAGAACAGGGACTGTACCGCTGCAAGACCTACCAGCCCTCGCCGTTGGGCGCAGGGATGTACACCCTCAGCGCCACCTTCGAACAGGCCTTCCATCCATGACCCTCAAAACCATCAAGGCGGGCGCCCAGCCCAACGATGGCACCGGCGACAACCTGCGCAGCGGTGCCCAGATCATCAATGAGAACTTTGCCGAGCTGGATCAGCGAGCGGCGCAGGCCAGTGCCCAGCTCAACTCGATCGAAACGGGGGCGACCAAAAACCGGCCGGATGCCGAGCTGCTCGATCGCGCGAACCACACTGGAACCCAGCTAGCATCCACGATCAGCGACTTCTCAAGGGCTGCGGTCAAGCGCGTGATCGTATCTACCGGCTCTATCGACGACATCAAGACTCCCGGTCAATACGCCATCATTGGCCCTGGAAGTACATCTTTGCCTGGTGCTCCTGTGCTCGAAGGTGTTCCGCGGGTCAATGGGTTTCTTGACGTAACTTCCCTTGAACAAGTATCGGGGGCGCCTCTGGATACAATCATGCAGGAGTGGCACGCGCCCGCCGCAAAGCCGTCTTGGGTTCGCCATTGGTCCTCTGCCCAGGGATGGTCAGCGTGGACTCGGGTTCTTTACGAGGGCGATTGTGGCGTTGGCGCAAAAAGCAACGCTCCATTCCTTGGCGTAAACCTAAATCCTGACAGGTATCTAACCGGCGGTTATGTGGTGGGACAGTTCGACATCGCTCCCCATGGCCTGCGTACTGGCGCCCTTATCTCTCAGGCGGGCAGTAACGAGACCGTCTGCTCTCAGCAGTTCGTCGACTGGGCGGACGGCCGCATTTATACCCGTACCATGCAAAGCAATGTGTGGAATGAATGGAAGAAAGGCTTGTTAGCTGGCGATAGTGGTCTGGGAATTGCGGATGGCATCCCTATTGTTTCGGACTGCGACACGGCAAGAACCCAGGGCGTCTACCGCTGCAACCCTGGCGCACTTCACGCGCCAAGGACCACGACTTACGGCACGCTTGAGGTTAGCGTCCACTCCAAGGATTCAGGGTGCCAAACGTACACAACGACACGTGGGCACGCCGAGGGTGAGCAGAAGTTCTTCCGCACATTCTCTGGTACGGGAGGCATGTTTAGTCGCTGGTTCGAGATACTGAAAGAGGGCGATTATGGTATTGGCGGAAGGAGCGCAGTAACCATCGGAAGCGCGGATGCGGTCCCGGCAAATGGAATTTTCCGGATCACCGACGGCACACCTGGCGGCCCAGGGTTCTTCGGGACGCTTACCCACCACCAACACGATGACAGCTCATTCATTCAGACCGCTATCAACGTCAGCACGGGCATCATGTGGGTCCGACAGCGCCTTGGAGGAACTACCGGTCAGTGGAAGCGAGTAAATATGGAAGGCACCTACCTGCCTCGTAACGCGCAGGGTAGCTTGACCGACCTAAACGCCATCACTGGACGACAGGTATTGTGGGCTGACGGCTCCGTAAAAAACATACCGCTACCCGGAGACTGGTACGTCGAAGTTTTCGGGCTTGAAGCCGGGGCGGTTGGTGATTACTGCATGCAGCGGGCATCACTCCTGAGCGTTGACAGCCCAGTCTGGACGAGGAAAAAAATCAATGGTGTCTGGTTTGCTTGGACCCAGGAGCATGCAGGGAGCGGCTCGATACGCATGCACGATCTGAACGCCGTGGTAGGTGGCGGAACGTATCGTTACGACCCGAACTCGCTCAATACTCCGTCCGCCGGCACCTACGGGACGTTGACGATTGCAATGTACGACGCTACGAACTGGACGCAGACCGCCCTGACTACCGCTGCGCACGAAATGTGGGTAAGGGGCTGCACCAACGGCAGTATCTGGCCGTGGCGCCGAGTGACACTGACTTGATAACAGAACCGGCTCATCGAGCGGGTTTTTGTCAATTGGCTTGCATGGCAGTTGATATCCCCACCAGCCCGCCCCGTAACTCCAACCGTCGAGGACGACCTGGACTTCTCGCTGAGCAAGAAAACCCTCACTGGGCTGGACCAGAAAGCCAACGAGGCCCGGGAGTACCTGCGCCAGACCGACTGGCTGGTGGTGCGAAAACTTGAGACCGGAAAAGAAGTCCCGGCAGATGTCGCAGAGAAGCGCGCAGAGGCCCGCAGCCTGATCTAGGCGCAGCCAGCATCCATCCCACCCGCCAGCGTGCGGGTTTCTTTTTGCCTTGTGCACAGTCTTGGTGACCATCTTCGGACTGGCCTTCTGCTCGGCTGCTCCTGACGGCAAGCTCCTCAGTACCCATCTTTAACAGGCTGTTCATCCATGACCCTCAGAACCATCAAGACGGGCGCCCAGCCCAACGATGGCACCGGCGACAACCTGCGCACCGGTGCCCAGATCATCAATGAGAACTTTGCCGAGCTGGATCAGCGAGCGGCGCAGGCCAGCGCCCAGCTCAACTCGATCGAAACGGGGGCGACCAAAAACCGGCCGGATGCCGAGCTGCTGGCTCGTGCGAACCATACTGGCGCACAACCGGCCAGCACGATCAGCGACTTTTCGCCCACAGTAAAGACAATCCTCCAGCAGTACGGGTTGACGGAAAAAATCCGGGATATACCTGAGGGTCAATTAAACGGCCTTTCCGCGAATACCTTCACGTTTTGCAGGCCGGCTGGCGCCGGGGTTCTCCCTTCACAGGTAAACCATTACGTCATTCATCTGCAATTGAACGACGCGGGATTTGCCATGCAAATCGCTGTGAATTTCTTGAGCGGGAAGTCCTATAGCAGAATCAAAGATAACGGGAATTGGCAGGCCCAATGGGTCGCCGGAATCGCCAAGGGGGATTACGGTGTTGGCTCCAAGGATGATGCTCCATTCGTAGGGGTGAATCAGAACCCCGATACATATCTAACCGGTGGGTACGCGGTGGGGCAGTTCACCATCCTAGGTGCAAGTTTGACCGGCGTGCTCATTACCCAGGCTGGTAGCAACGCCACGGCGGCATCCCAGCAGTTCGTAGACTGGGCGTCTGGAAAAATGTACTCGCGAGGGAAAAGCTCAAATGCCTGGAGCCCGTGGCGCAGCCTGCTAGCTGCCGGAGACTTTGGCGTTGGCGCAACCAACCTTGTGACCTGTACGGACGCCAACGCAGTAGCCGCCAACGGTGATTTGTTGGTGTATCCAGGGACGCTAAACGGCCCGAACCCTGGCGTGTACGGAACGCTAAGGACGTCGTTCTATGACAAGAGCACCGGAAACTGGACGCAGCTGATTCTTAGCACGGCTAACAACAAGATGTTTTATAGGGGCTGTGTCAATGGCGCAATCCAGTCGTGGATGCAGGTCAACGAGGAGTTCATCACGAATGCAAACGGCAGTGCGATAAAGTTCTCTGATGGAACGATGATTTGTTGGAATATCGCGCCTACGCGGTCAGCTACCACCATAGGTGCTGGGAACGTATGGGTTTCACCGACGTTTGTTTTCACATTCCCGGCTGCTTTTGTTGTCGCCCCGCTTATCTCAGTAGGGGCTGTAAATAGTCCAAACGGGTCCGCCTGGGGCTCAAGCTCGTACTCTACTGCTACAGAATGTAGAGGAGCGATGTTTTCCGCATACAACGGTCTTGAGGCATACCCTCAATATATTGCCATCGGGAGGTGGCGGTAATGGTCATTATCAAGTTTTCTCCCGTGTATACGGACAGGCTACCGACACTCGAATCAGTTTCAGTCAAGGGGTATGCCATCACCGTCAACGGCGAGCTGTTCGACTTCTCGCCGCTTGAGCCAGGGTATGAGTTGGAACCCGAGGCCATCGGCTCGAAGTTGTTCGCCGACAAGGCTGCAATGTCCGCTGATGGCGTCCTGTCGATCACGCTGCTCATGCCCTACGACGAAGCCACGGCCACCGACGCCATCCGCTTCCCTGAGCCTGTGACCGTCACCGCCGACGGCCCGGTGGATATCCCCACCGATCACCCCGCACAGCCCCCCGTAACTCCAACCGTTGAGGACGACCATGGACTTCTCGCAGAGCAAGAAAACCTTCACTGAGCAGGACCGGAAAGCCAACGAGGCCCGGGAATACCTGCGCCAGACCGACTGGCTGGTGGTGCGAAAACTTGAGACCGGCAAAGAACTCCCGGCAGATATCGCAGAGAAACGCGCAGAGGCCCGCAGCCTGATCTAGGCGCAGCCAGAGCCCACCCCACCCGCCATCGCGCGGGTTTCTTTTTGCCTTGAGGAAACACGATGCCAATTACGGCCGATATCCAGACCCTGGAGCCTGGCGCGTGGGTGGAGCTTTTCGAGCTCGACGCCACCAGCCTCGGCGCCGAACTCTACCGTTTTCACGGTTACCCCCAGCAGTCGTCGATCTTCTGGCAGGGGCTCGAGTATTCCCCCTGGCCGATCCAGGCCGAGGGCTTCGAAATGACCGGCAAGGGCTCGCAGCCGACCCCGACCCTGTCGGTGGGCAACGTCGATGGTTTCATCACCGCCCTGGTGCTGTATTTCGAAGACCTGGTAGGGGCCCGGCTGATTCGTCACCGGACCCTGGGCAAGTACCTGGACGGCCAGCCCGAGGCCGACCCCGAGGAAGAGCTGCCGCCGGACATCTGGTACGTCGAGCGCAAGGTCGCCGAAGACAACGAGGTGGTGCAGTTCGAGCTGTCCAGCGCCCTGGACTTCAACGGCGTGCAGCTGCCACGGCGGCAGATCGTCGCCAACGTCTGCTGGTGGCTCAGCTGCGGCGGTTATCGCGGCCCTTACTGTGGCTACAACGGCGGCCCGGTGGCGGACGTCAACGACGTGATCGTCACCGATGCCGCCAAGGATAAATGCGGCGGGCGCCTGAGCAGCTGCAAGCTGCGTTTCGGCGAGAACAACCCGCTGCCCTACGGTTCGTTTCCTGCGGCGGGCCTGCTACGGAGCTGAACATGAACAAGGCGAACCTTGCGGCCATCGAGCGCCACGCCCTGGCCGAATACCCCCGCGAGTGCTGCGGGTTGCTGATTCGCGAGGGCCGGCGGCGGGTCTATGTGCCGTGTCGCAATACCGCCGCCACCCCCAGCGAGCACTTTCGCCTGGCTCCCGCGGACTACGCGGCAGCCGAGGAGCGTGGCGAGGTGCTGGCGGTGATCCACAGCCACCCGGATTACCCGGCCACGCCCAGCGAGGCGGACCGGGTGGCCTGCGAGGCCTCCGGGTTGCCCTGGCACATCGTCCAGGTGCTGGCGGACGACGCCGGCCAGCCGCGCATTGGCCAATGGGCCCAACTGGCACCCAGCGGCTATCAGGCACCCTTGGTTGGCCGGGCCTTCGCCCATGGCGTGCACGACTGCCTGAGCATCATCCTCGACTATTACCGGCGCGAGCTGGGTATAGAACTGGGCAACTACCAGCGCGAGGACGGCTGGTGGGACAAGGGCGGCAACCTCTACCTGGAGCACTTGCCCGAGGCCGGTTTCGAGCGGGTAGGGGACCTGCGCCAGGGCGACGTGGTGTTGATGCAGATCCGCTCGCCAGTACCCAACCACGCGGCCATCTACCTGGCCGACGGCGTGCTCAAGAGTGAGCCTGCGCACTACCCGGCGCCGGGCTCCATCCTGCACCACCTCTATGGCCGCGACAGCAAGCGCGACACCTATGGCGGCTACTGGGACGAGGTCACGGTCAGCATCTGGCGCCATCGCCAGCTCATGGCGTCGGCTTGAGGCCGCTGCCTTTCCCGGCTGCCAACCGGGGATCTTTCTTCCTGGGAGTCATGTGATGAATCAGCAAAAAGTTCGGGTCGTGCGTTTGTACGGCTCGCTGGGAGCCCGCTTCGGCCGGGTGCATCGGTTGGCGGTGGGCAGTGCTGCGGAGGCGATCCGCGCCTTGTGCGTGCTGGTGCCGGGATTCGAGGCCTTCCTGATGGAGTCCAAGGATCGCGGGGTGACCTATTCGCTGTTCCTCGGGCGCGACAACCTGGGCCAGGATCGCCTGCATGCTCCCTGCGGCAACAGCGATATCCGCATTGCCCCGCTGCTCATCGGCAGCAAGCGCTCGGGCGGGTTGCAGACCATCATCGGCGTCGCCCTGGTGGTGGCAGCCTCCTATTTCACCGGTGGCATAGCCGCCACTGGCAGTACCGCCTCAGGCCTGATCGGCACCGGCGCTTCCAGCGGCTGGACCTTCGCCGCCAGCATGGGTATTTCCCTGGCCATGGGCGGGGTGATGCAGATGATGTCGCCGCAGCTCAAGGGCCTGGGGGCCATGGACCGTCCCGACAATCGTGCCAACTACAGCTTCAATGGCCCGGTCAACACCACGGCCCAGGGCAACCCGGTGGGCCTGCTCTATGGCCAGTTGATCGTCGGCAGCTCGGTGATCAGCGCCGGCATCTACGCCCAGGACCAGCTCTGAAACAGCGGTCTGCGTTGTCCATCCCAACCCGCCGCAGCGGGTTTTTTATCGCCAGGAGAACCCCATGGGCTTGGCCGTAGAACCACAAAAGATGCAAACCGTGCTGCTGTCCGGCTCCCTGGCACGGCAGTTCGGGCGTGAACACCGGGTGGCCATCAGCGCAGGCTTCAAGGACGTGATGGGTTACTTCCGGCAGTTCCCGGGTTTTGAGCGCTACATGGTGCAAAGCGCCGACAAGGGCCTGCGCTTTGCCGTGTTCAACGGCCGGCGCAACCTGTCCGAGACCGATATCCACCAGCCCCTGGGCAAGCAGGTGATCCGCATCGCCCCGGTGCTCGGCGGCTCCAAGCGCGCTGGGGGCCTGCAGACCATCCTCGGCGCGGTGTTGATGGCCGTGGCCTACTACAACCCCTTCGGCTTTCTCACCGGCCCGGCAGTCACTGCCATGATGATGACCGGGGCGACCTTGGTGATGGGCGGCGTGACGCAGATGCTCGCGCCCATGCCCAAGGGCCTGGGCGCCCAGGAGCGCCCGGAAAACCGCCCCAGCTACAGCTTCAACGGGCCAATCAACACCACGGCCCAGGGCAATCCGGTGGGCCTGCTCTATGGCCAGTTGACCATCGGCAGCACCGTGATCAGCTCCGGCATCTACGCCCAGGACCAACTCTAAGCATTCCCGTCTTCCACCTGCCTGCGATGCCGCGGGCCTCATTTCGCCTGAAGGAAAGCCATGACCGACCCCATTCTCGCCGGTAGCAAGGGCGGCGGCGCCAAGCCGCCCCGTCCCTCCGTGGAAGCCCCGGACAGCCTGCACAGCACGGCCTATGCCCGGATCCTCGATCTCGTCAGTGAAGGCGAGATCGTGGGCCTGAAGAACGGCAAGCGCTCGGTGTTTCTCAACGAGACGCCCCTGGCCAACGCCGACGGCAGCCTGAACTTCTCCGGGGTCAGCCTCGAGACTCGCAACGGCAGCCAGGACCAGACCTACATCCCGGGCTTTCCGGCGGTGGAGAACGAGTCCCAGGTGGCGGTGGAACTGCGCAGCGACCAACCCTGGACCCGCGCCATCACCAACCTGCAACTGTCGGCGGTGCGCATCCGCCTGGCGGTCTCGCGCCTGGCCCAGACCAACACCAGCAACGGCGACACCAACGGCTACACGGTGCGTTACGTCATCGAGCTGTCCACCGACGGCGGGGCGTTCGTCGAAGTGCTGCAATCGGCCTTCAGCGGCAAGAGCTCCAGCAAGTACGAGCGCTCCCACCGGGTCGATCTGCCAGCGGCCAAGGCCGGCTGGAGCGTGCGGGTGCGGCGGCTGACGGCGAACTCCAGCAGCGGGGCGATCGCCGATACCACCAGCGTGGAGTCCATCACCGATGTGATCGACGCCAAGTTGCGCTACCCGGGTTCGGCGATCATCGGCCTGCAGTTCGATGCCTCGCAGTTCCAGTCGATTCCCAACCGCTCCTTCGAATTGCAAGGGCGGATCATCCGCGTGCCGAGCAACTACGATCCGGCCTCCCGGACCTACAGCGGCGTGTGGGACGGCACCTTCAAGTCGGCCTGGACCGACAACCCGGCCTGGATCTACTACGACCTGCTGCTGCACCAACGTTATGGCCTCGGGCACCTGCTCAACGCCGGCCAGGTGGACAAGTGGGAGCTGTACCGCATCGGCCAGTACTGCGACCAACCGGTGTCCGATGGCAAGGGCGGCACCGAGCCGCGCTTTACCTGCAACCTCTATCTCTCGGTGCGTGCCGATGCGCTGAAAGTGCTGCAGGACCTGGCCACCACCTTCCGCGGCATGGCCTATTGGGGCGCAGGCTCGGTGATGGCGGTGGCCGACATGCCGGAAGACCCGGTGTACACCTACAGCAACGCCAACGTGATCGACGGCAAATTCGTCTACGGCGGCTCGGCGAAAAAGACCCGCTACAGCGTGGCCCTGGTGAGCTGGAACGACCCGGCGGACTTCTACCGGCAGAAGGTGCAGTACGTCGACGATCCGGAAGGCATCGCCCGTTATGGCGTGCAGCAGACCGAGATCACCGCCACCGGCTGCACCTCCCAGGCCCAGGCCCAGCGCATCGGCAAATGGGCGCTGCTGACCAACCGCCTGGAAACCGAAAGCGTGAGTTTTTCCGTGGGCTTGGACGGCACCCTGGTGCGTCCGGGGCAGGTGATCCGCGTGGCGGACAACGACCGGGCCGGCCGGCGGATCGGCGGGCGCCTGCGCTCGGCGACCCTGGACGCCCTGGTGCTGGATGCCGACGTCAAGGCCTACCCCGGCGATACCCTGACCCTGATCATGCCCACCGGCAAGGCAATCTCCCGGGTGATCAAGTCCGTGGGTTATCCACTGACCTGGGACAGCACCGGCATCACCTGGGACAGCGGCGCGATTACCCTCGACACCACTGGCTTTCCCGCTGAAGTGCAGCGGGTGGTGCTGGAGAAAAAACTCGAGGAGCTGCCACCGGTGCACTCGATGTGGGCCATCGACTCGCCGACCCTGGCGGTCCAGCAGTTTCGCGTGTTGTCGGTGGCCGAGGATTTTTCCGGCTCGGCGATCAAGTACAGCATCAGCGCGGTCAAGCATGTCGCCGCCAAGTTCGCGGCGATCGACAACGGCGCGCGCATCGACCAGCCACCGGTGACGGTGATCCCGCCGAGCGTGCAGAACCCGCCGAAGAACGTGCGGGTGCGCAACGAGCATTTCGTCGACCAGGGCAGCGCGGTCGGGGTCATGACCATCGATTGGGAACGCCCGGACAACGCCATCGCCTACGAGGTGCACTGGCGCAAGAACGACGGGGACTGGGTGTTCGCCGGACGTACCGGGGGCAACGCCTTCGAAGTCAGCGGTATCTATGCCGGGCGCTACGTGGCCAAGGTCCGGGCGATCAACGCCCTGGACATCGGCTCGGTGTTCGCCACCTCGGTCGAGACCGTGCTCAGTGGCAAGACCACACCGCCGCCAATGGTGGCTTCCTTCAACGCCGAGTCGATCGTGTTCGGCATCAAGCTCAAGTGGAGCATCCCGGCCGGGCTGAGCACCGCCGACCTGCAACGGACCGAGATCTGGTACAGCCAGAGCAGCGACGTGGCGACCGCCACCAAGTTCGGCGACTACGCCTACCCGCAGACCGACCTGACCATCATGGGCCTGGCCGCTGGCGTACGGTTCTTCTTCTGGGCGCGCCTGGTGGACAGGATCGGCAACCAGGGTGCCTTCCATGGGCCGATCACCGGACAGTCATCCTCGGATGCCGGGCCGATCCTCGAATACCTCAGCGACAAGATCAGCGAGACGCAACTGAGCCAGCACCTGCTGCAGAAGATCGAGTCCGGCGGCGGCGCCCAGGTCGAAGTCGAGACCATGAAGCGCGAGCTGGCGGCGATGTACTCGATCAAGACGCAACTGACGGTGGATAACAAACCCTATCTGGCGGGGATTGGTGTTGGGGTCGAGAACGATAAGGGCGTTATTACCAGTCAGGTATTGGTTGCGGCTAATCGGTTTGCGGTTGTCGATCCTAATACTGCCAAGGCGATATCCCCGTTTGTTATTCAGAATGGTAGTACCTATATAGACTCTGCATATATTGCTAAGGGCTCGATAACCACTGCTCATATTGGTGAGTATATCGAGTCTGATGATTATGAGGCAGGTAGTCGAGGCTGGCGTTTAGATAAGGCGGGGAACCTTGAATTTAATGGGTCTATATCTGGCGGTGGTCATCTAAGTATAACTAATCGCTCAATCAAGGTTATCGACTCTAATAATAAGCTTCGAGTGCATATAGGAGACTTGACGGCATGAGTTTCGGGTTTGCGATATATGACTCTGATCAGAAGCTCGTTAACACGATGACTGGTCAGTCTTTGCGTGTGGTAGAGCGTTTTTCAGTCGGAAAAATTGAGGCTGGAGAAAAAAGCGTCCCCGGTTATGGGCCACATAATGCGTACGTATACTCCATACCTAAAGGAGATCCTTCACAGGTTGGTGTCTCGGTATATCTCATGGATGGGAAAATAGTCTGGAGTTACGCCTGGTATTATCGACCAGCCTACATGTGCCCTAGCGAAATAGTTTTGGTGGTAAAAAAATGAACTATGGGATGATTATAAAAAATCCTGATGGAGATACTCTCGTAGACTCTAACTTTCTTAATTATTCTCTAGGTTCTTCAGGAGTGACGGACTGTGGAGTTGGCGTTACTCAAGTTTCATTCAAGGCTTCTATCAACTCGGCTAATCTACCTATCATTTGTGTTGCTCAATGGTCAGGGGCAGGACTGATTGGGGGTATTACCGTTTTAGGTGCGCCTGGAGCTTGGACGGGAATTTCAGTCAGGGTAAGAGGCGCAGCAATCAAGTTGGATTGGCAAGTATATGCCACCGACTTGCCTCCAGGAGAACGATGGACACTTTCTGTCTTCAATGAAAAGGATAAATGTATTTGATGCTGGTCGGAGAATGCTCACGTTTTCAGGAGAAATATCCGGAGAAACATCTGGCTGGGTTAAAGCTGGTGGAAGCCCGTTTGTTAACGGTCGTGACGATCTATTTCACTATGGGACGTCGCCGGTTAAGAATGGTCAGTATGTTGCATTAGGCTTGCTGGCGTTCGCTTTTTTTGGGCTCACCAATAGTAACTTTGGTCCGGTTTCTGTGGTGACTGAAGTGGGTTTTGGGTGGGAATCTGCAGGCAGGCCTTTACTTTTTCTAGAGTCGTTTATGGATGCTCCGGCAGGGATGTTTCCATACGGAATCCCAGGGGCCGTATTCTTTGACTTGCCTTCAATGCCGATTCTAAATGTTTAAATTTTATATGCTTTATTGAAATCATCAGGTCTGATGAATACCAGTTGAAAAGACTTTGTGTCGAGGGTGGCTCCCTGCTTTTTTAGATTGGTGTTGTTTCGGCTCTAATGTATTGGGTGTCGTGGGATTATGTAAAGAGCTTTGTAGACGTCCGTTTTTACGGGGCTTGGCTCTCCACATAGCGCAGTAATATCCCTTTGGAACATAAATGACTTATGGGGCTTTAATAGTTATTAGGAAACCTGATGAATATTACCGCTGTTGCCAAACAGCTGCGTAATCAATGTCCGAGTATTGCCGAACATGTGATAGCAGGTCCGGTACCTGCAGCAGCTGCCATATCCTCCCTCGTAGTTGCTTACATTCTGCCTGTGGCGGACCTCGCCACCCCCTCCACCGCACAAAACACCTTCCGCCAGATCATCCGCGACCGCTTCGAAGTCGCCTTGCTCCTCGATGCCACTCACCCGCAACAGGCCCTGGACCAGCTCCATGACCTGCGGGCCGAGGTCTGGCGCGCGCTGGTGGGTTTCAAGCCCGGGGCCGAGTACAGCCCGATCCAGTACGAGGGCGGTGAGCTGGTGCCGGTGGGCAATGAGCGGTTGCTCTATCGCCTGCGCTTTTTCGCCGAGTTCCAGTTGGGGCGCAATCGTTCCGGGCAGCCGGCGGAAACCTGGCATGAACGTGAACTCGACGGCTTGCCGTCCTTTACCGGGGTCACGGTGCGGGTCGATGCCATCGATCCGGCGGACCCCAATTTGAAAAGCCCGGGTCCCGATGGGCGCCTGGAGCTGACTTTCTCAGGAGAGCTGAAGCAATGAGCAAACGCATCACCGTGCTGCCGGCCGCTGGCCGTGCCGTACCCGATCCGGAAGCGGGCGACCTGCTGCCGGTCACCGGCCGTGAAGTCACGGACAACGCCTGGTGGCGTCGCCGTCTGGCCGATGGCGATATCACCATCAACGCCGTGCAAGCGGCACAACCGAAGGGAGCCCAATAATGGCGATCGGATTCAGCAATATCCCCGCGGACATTCGTGTTCCGCTGTTCTATGCCGAGATGGACAACTCGGCGGCCAATAGCGCCTCGTCGGCCATGCGCCGCCTGATCGTCGCCCAGGTCAACGACAATGTGCCCGCCAGCGACGTGGGCAAGCTGGTGCTGGTGTCCAGCGTGGCCCTGGCCAAGAGCATCGGCGGCCAGGGTTCGATGCTGGCCTCCATGTACGAGACCTTCCGCAAGACCGACCCGGTCGGCGAGATCTGGTGCCTGCCGCTGCACAACAGTGAAGGCAGCGTGGCCAAGGGCACTTTGACCCTGACCGGCAGCGCCACCGAGAGCGGCGTGCTCAACCTCTATGTGGGCGGCGTGCGGGTCCAGGCCGCCATCGTCAAGGGCGCCACCGCAGCCCAGGCGGCCACCGCCCTGGTGCAGAAGATCAACACCTCGGCCGACCTGCCGCTGAGTGCCAGCGCCGCCGAAGGCGTGGTGACCCTGAACGCCAAGTGGACCGGCGACAGCGGCAACGACATCAGCCTGCAGCTCAATCGCCTGGGCAAGAGCAACGGCGAGAGCACCCCGGAAGGCCTGGCCATCGTCATCGGCAAGATGGCCGGTGGTGCCGGCGTGCCTGACCAGGTCGCCGCGGTCGCTGCCCTGGGCGATGAGCCGTTCGAGTTCATCTGCATGCCCTGGACCGACGTCGCCAGCCTCAACACCTGGCAAGCGGTCATGGATGACAGCGTGGGTCGCTGGTCCTGGGCCAAGCAGCTGTTCGGCCATGTCTACACCGCCAAGCGCGGCACCGTGGGCACCCTGGTCGCCGCCGGGCAGGCGCGTAACGACCAGCACATGACCATCCAGGCCCTGGAACCGGGCGTTCCGCAACCGGCCTGGGTCCAGGCTGCGGCACTGGCCGCGCGCACCGCGGTGTTCATCTCCGCCGATGCCAGCCGTCCGACCCAGAGCGGCAGCCTGCCAGGCCTGGACCCGGCCGCGGCCAGCGAGCGCTTCACCCTGACCGAGCGCCAGTCGCTGCTCAACTACGGCATCGCCACCGCCTACTACGAAGGCGGCTACGTGCGCATCCAGCGTTCGATCACCACCTACCAGAAGAACGCTTTCGGCCAGGCGGACAACTCCTACCTGGACAGCGAGACCTTGCACCAGTCGGCCTACATCGTGCGCCGCCTGCAAAGCGTGATCACCAGCAAGTACGGGCGCCACAAGCTGGCCGCCGACGGCACCCGCTTCGGCGCCGGCCAGCCGATCGTCACCCCGAGCACCATTCGCGGCGAGCTGATCGCCCAGTACGCCAAGCTGGAGCTGGAAGGCCATGTGGAAAACGCCGAGCTGTTCGCTGAGCACCTGGTGGTGGAACGCGATGCCCGGGACCCGAACCGCATCAACGTGCTGTTCCCGCCGGACTACATCAACGGCCTGCGAGTGTTCGCGCTGCTCAACCAGTTCCGCCTGCAGTACGACAACGTCGCCTGAACGCACGTTCGACTGTGAATCCAGCCCACCTTGCGTGGGCTTTTTATTGAAGGGAGAAACACCATGGGTCAAGTGATTGCGGGCACCTGCTACGTCAAGGTCGACGGTGCTCAACTGACGATCAACGGCGGCTGCGAGGCGCCGCTGATGTCCACCAAGCGTGAAACCGTCGTGCCGGGTTTCTACAAGGAAGTCGAGGTCACCCCGACGTTCAAGGTCACGGCGCTGCACACCCCGGACTTTCCGCTCAAGCAGCTGGTGGCCGGTACCGACATGACCGTCACCTGCGAATTCAACAACGGCAAGGTCTTCGTCCTGGCCGGCGCCTACCTGGTGGACGAGCCGGTATCCAAGGGCGACGACGCCAGCATCGCGCTGGTGTTCAACGGCGTGAAGGGGACCTGGCAATGACTCAAGTCGTGAAGCTGCAAGTGGCCATCGAAGCCCACGGCGAAACGCTCGACGAACTGACCCTGCGCCGCCCGACGGTGCAGGAGGTGCGCAACATCAAGGCGCTGCCGTATCGGATCGACAAGAGCGAGGAAGTGAGCCTGGACATGGATGTCGCGGCCAAGTACATCGCGGTCTGCGCCGGTATCCCACCGTCCTCGGTGAACCAGTTGGACCTGGCCGACCTCAACGGCCTGAGCTGGGCCGTCGCGAGTTTTTTCATGAGTGCGGCGTCGCAGCCATCGGCGACCTGATCGCGGCCGCCTATGACCTGGCCTGGTTCTGGAAGGTTGACCCCGAACAGATGATGGCCAGGCCATTGGATGTGCTCCGCGAGTCACTGGAGCACGCGCAACGGATCAATGCGATGCAGCAGGTGCAGTGATGGCGAATATTCAACAAAGCATGAGCCTGACGAACATCCAGACCACGGTGCACATGTCCGTGGTGGTGCTCGGCGCACAGAAACTCGAAGCCCAGATGTCGGGGATCCGCGCCAGGATCGGCGCCTTCAAGAAGAGCATCGAGGACAGTGGCCTCGGCTCCCTCGACCTGGGCGGCTTCATCAAGGGTGGCGGTTTGCTGGAGCCGTTCATCCATGGCATCAAGCAGGCGATCAAGGCCGAGGACGACCTGCAAGCCAGCAGCCAGCAACTCACCCAGCTCAAGGCACCGCAAGTGCCCCTGGGTGAAACCTCGGCCCACCTCAAGCAGTTCGACGACGCCTTGCAAGGGGTGTCGCTGAAGATGGGCCAGGCACTGCTGCCGGCGGTCAACAACTTGATCACCGGGCTGACCCCGCTGATCAGCAGTGTCGGTGCCTTCGTCGCCGACAACCCGGCCCTGGTGGAAGGCTTGGCCGCAGCGGCCGTGGCTTTCACCGTGGTTACCACCGGGGCCATGGGCCTGGCGGCGGTGGTCGGCCTCTTGGCCTCGCCGGTGGGCATCGTGGCGGCGGCGATCGCCGTGGCCGCCGGTTTGATCGTGGCCTACTGGGAGCCGATATCCGAGTTCTTCAGCGGGATCTGGAACAGCCTGCAGCAGGCGGCGCAAGTGGCCTTCGCCACCTTCAAGAGTCTGTTCGGCTGGAGCCCGTTGCAGGCCCTGGCCGGTGCCTGGGGCGCGCTCACGGGGTTCTTCTCCGGGCTCTGGAGCTCGGTGGTCGGCGAGGCGACCCAGGCCTGGGCGCCGCTCAGCGAGTTCTTCAGTGGCTTGTGGCAGGGCATCCAGGCCCTGGCGTTGCCGCTGTTGGACTTCTTCAAGACCTTGTTTTCCTGGAGCCCGCTGGGGCTGGTGATCGATAACTGGCAGCCATTGACCGGGTTGTTCTCGGCGCTGTGGGAGCTGTTGCGGGCACTGTCGGTGCCGGTGATGAGCTTCTTCAAGACCCTGTTCGACTGGTCGCCCCTGGGCCTGGTGATCAATAACTGGCAGCCGCT
>MCNE01000090.1_pt1 | contig 26289 bp, 26 predicted proteins | sample 778201 | NCBI WGS metagenome assembly MCNE01 (sample SAMN04296813, study PRJNA304217) | bioreactor metagenome | isolation source: sewage enriched with benzalkonium chloride | place: Turkey: Istanbul urban wastewater treatment plant | reverse complement strand
ATGGCACGGGGGGGGAGGGTCAGTTGCTGCCGGGGTCGGCTACCAGGCGGCCTGCATTCTTGGTCAGTGACTTGAGAAACTCTTTTTGCAGCTCAGGATCGTTGCGAGTCAGCTCGATCAGGCTCTGCTCCAGTTCGCTCGCTTCTTCTTCCAGGCCCAGCTGCGACAGGCGCTTGACCCGGTGTACCCATTCGCTCACTTCGTCGTCTTCAAGGTCGTCGTAGATCAGGGCGTGGGCCTCCAGCAATTTGCTGCGCAAGCCATTGCTGATGCTCAGGGATGAGTCCGAATGCACTTCATCCTGTGCATCCTCGACGCTGATCTGCAGCTTGCCGATTTGCTTCAGGTCCTGTTCGGAAAAAGGATCGTCCAACAGGTTCAGGCGCAAGATGCCATTGCGATCGGTGCTCAACTCATAACTTTGCTTGCCGACCTTGACCTGTACCGGGCGTTCGCTCCAGGGCAGGCTCGAATATTCCACGCGTTTGTCACGCTGGACTTCGTCGATCGCCGCCAGGTTCTGCTGGGCACGACCATGGGATGGCATGTTCATGAACGGGTTGAGCCCGGATACGCCGTAGCTGAGCCAGTCCTTGGTGACGCTGTCCGGCAGGTTGCCCAGGGCGAATACATTGACCACGTTGGCGCCAGCACCGGCCACCAGGGCTACTGCGCCCAGCGGGATCTCGTAGACCTTGCGCCAGGGCTGGTAGGGCGTATAGCGGTCGTAGCGGCGCGTGACTTCGAACTCGGTCACTTCGAAAGTCTTTTGCTCGTGGATGCGTACCCGGCGTTGCGGCAGCTCAAGCACCTTAGGCTCACCGACATCGATTTGCAGGCTGTGGTCGAGCAGTTTGCGCTCGATCCGCTCCTCGTGTTCGCTGCGTTGCGACATTTGGTTGGCGCAGCCGCTGACCAGCAGGGCGCCGCACAAGGCGGCGCCACCGAGGCTTAAGGTGTTTCGCTTGAGCATGACGTCTCTATCTGGTTTCAGCGACGGATACGGGCTTGGAGGAAGGACAATACGTCGGCTGCAGGCAGCGCTTGTGCCTCGGCCTCGGTACGGCTCTTGTACTCCAGGTTGCCATCGGCCAGGCCGCGGTCGCTGACCACGATCCGGTGTGGAATACCGATCAGTTCCATATCGGCGAACTTGATACCCGGGCTGGTCTTCTTGTCGCGATCGTCCAGCAGGACCTCGAAGCCGGCGGCGGTGAGCTGCTCATAAAGCTTGTCGGTCGCTTCGCGAACCAGATCGGTTTCATAGCGCAGAGGAACCAGGGCGATCTGGAATGGCGCCAGGGTATCGCTCCAGATGATGCCTTTCTCGTCGTAGTTCTGTTCGATGGCGGCAGCGACCACGCGGGAGACGCCAATACCGTAGCAGCCCATTTCCAGGGTGACCGGCTTGCCGTTCTCGCCCAGCACTTCGCACTTCATCGCCTGGCTGTACTTGTTGCCCAGCTGGAAGATGTGCCCGACTTCGATGCCGCGCTTGATTTCCAGCACGCCCTTGCCGTCCGGGCTTGGATCGCCGGCTACCACGTTACGCAGGTCGGCCACGGCTGGGACCGGCAGGTCGCGTTCCCAGTTCACGCCGAAGTAGTGTTTGTCGTCGATATTGGCGCCCACACCGAAGTCGCTCATCAGCTCCACGGAGCGGTCGATGATGATCGGCAATGGCAGGTTCACCGGGCCCAGGGAACCGGCGCCAGCGCCGATGGCGGCGCGCAGCTCGGCCTCGGAAGCCATGACCAGCGGATCGGCAACGCCAGATTGCTTGGCGGCCTTGATTTCGTTGAGTTCGTGGTCGCCACGGATGATCAGGGCGATCAGCTTGCCTGGCTCTTCGGCATGCACCACCAGGGTCTTGACGGTCTTCTCGATCGGCAGGTTATAGCCTTCCACCAGTTGCGCGATGGTCTTGGCGTCAGGAGTGTCTACCAGGCGCATGGCTTCGGTTGGTGCAGGGCGCGAGGTTTCACGAGGCAGGGCCTCGGCTTTCTCGATGTTCGCCGCGTAGTCGGAGCCATTGCTGAAGATGATGTCGTCTTCGCCGGATTCGGCCAGTACGTGGAACTCGTGGGAGCCGGCGCCGCCGATCGAACCGTTGTCCGCTTCCACTGGACGGAACTTCAGGCCCAGGCGGGTGAAGATATTGCAGTAGGCCTGGTGCATGCGGTCGTAGGTGACCTGCAACGACGCTTGGTCGGCGTGGAAGGAGTAGGCGTCCTTCATGATGAATTCACGACCGCGCATCAGGCCGAAGCGTGGACGAATCTCGTCACGGAACTTGGTTTGGATCTGGTACAGGTTCAGCGGCAACTGCTTGTAGCTGCTCAGCTCGTTACGGACCAGGTCGGTGATCACTTCTTCGTGGGTCGGGCCGGCGCAGAAGTCGCGGTTATGGCGGTCTTTCAGGCGCAGCAGCTCAGGACCGTACTGTTCCCAGCGGCCGGACTCCTGCCACAGCTCCGCGGGCTGGATGCCCGGCATCAACACTTCAAGCGCACCCGCGGCGTTCATTTCTTCGCGAACGATGGCTTCGACCTTGCGCATTACCCGCAGGCCCATCGGCAGCCAGGTGTACAGGCCGGAAGCCAGTTTGCGGATCATGCCGGCGCGCAGCATCAGCTGGTGGCTGATCACGACCGCGTCGGAAGGCGTTTCTTTTTGTGTGGCGAGCAAATATTGACTGGTGCGCATGGTAGGCCGTTGTCGGTTGCTTAAGACTGGAAGTGACGGAGCATTGTACGGGCGAGTTCCGTTGGCGTACAGAACTGTGCTTGGAGGGGGGGTAAGGGGAGCGAAAAGCCCGCAACCCCCGGGATTTTCTAGGATTCTTCGCCGACGGCATTGCCGTTGGTGGTGGTTTCGGCTTCAGGCTTGGGACCGTCGCGACGGCTTTCCTGGAACCAGTGCACGGCGATCAGGATCAGTGTCGGTACTCCGAGCATCGCAGTGATGAAGAAGAAATCGTGATAGCCGAACTTCTCCACCATGACTCCCGAATAGCCGCCGATCAGGCGTGGCAGCAACAGCATGATGGAGCTGAGCAACGCATATTGGGTCGCCGAGAACTTGAGGTTGGTCAGGCTCGACAGGTAGGCGACGAATGCTGAAGTGGCCATGCCTGAACTGAAGTTGTCCAGGGAAATGGTGACGATCAGCATCTTCAGGTTCGGCCCCATGTCGGCGAGCATGAGAAACAGCAGGTTGGTCGCGGCGGACGCGGCGCCACCGATGAACAGGATCGGCAGGATGCCGAAGCGCACGATCAGCAGGCCGCCCATGCCGGCACCGATCAGGGTCATGATCAGGCCGAAGATCTTGCTGACCCCAGCGATCTGGTCCTTGGTGAATCCCTGGTCGATATAGAACACGTTGGCCATGACCCCCATGACGGTGTCCGACATGCGGTAGGTGGCGATCAGCCCCAGCAACAGGAAGGCTTGCCAGCGGTAGCGCAGGATGAAGTCGTTGACGGGCGTCAGCACCGGTGCCAGGCCTCGACGGCCCATGGCCGACAAGCACAGTGCAGTGAGGGTTATGTAGAGAATGGCGCGCAGGAAGGCCCGGTCTTCCAGCAGCAGGTCCAGCAGGCTGACGCCGTGGAAGATCACGCTGGCGAAGTCGGTGTTGTACAACTGGGTGAAGGTGGCGGGCACGGAAACCAGCAGCACGATCAATACGAATACCGAGATCAACTGGTGGGCGAAGCTGTAGCGCCCGGCCGATAGCTGGGTGCGCAACGGCACCGCCGGTTCACGCATCAGCAAGGTGGTGACCAGGGCCGGGATCATCAGGACCCCGAACAGCACATAGGTGCCGGTCCAGGCCGAATGTTTGTAGCTGAAGCCGGTGGAGCCGAAGCCCTCGGCAAAGAACAACGCGCCAGCGGTAGCCAGCAGCACCGCTACCCGATAACCGGACATGTAGCTGGCTGCCAGGGCCGCCTGGCGGCTATCGTCGGCGATCTCCAGGCGGTAAGCGTCGATGGCGATGTCCTGGGTGGCCGAAGCGAAGGCTACGACCACGGCGATGGCGATCAACCAGGAAAGATGCTTCTGCGGATCGCAGAAACCCATGCCGATCAGGCCGAGAATCACCAGCGCTTGTGCCAGCACCAGCCAGGAACGTCGTCGCCCCAGTTGGCCCAGCAACGGCAGGCGCCATTGGTCGAGCAGGGGCGACCAGACCCATTTGAAGGCATAGGCCAGGCCGATCAGGCTGGCATAACCGATGGTCTCGCGGGCCACACCGGCCTCGCGCAACCACACTGAAAGCGTCGAGAACACCAGCATGTAGGGCATGCCGGCAGCGAAACCAAGCAGCAACAGCACGAGCGTCGAGGGGCTGGCATAGGCGGCAAGTGCGGCGCGCCAGGTTTTACGGGGCATGGGCTGGAGTCTGCCTCAAGAATTACGGAAACAAAGCGCGCACTCTAACCGCTGTGCTCTACCGGGCGCCAGCCATGACGTTGAATATCCACGCGATTGTTGCGTACAGGGACTCCCTCGTCGCGCAGTCGCGCGCGCTGTTCGTCGCCTGATGGGCTACCGGCCGGCAGGCTGATGCGGCCGCCGGCACCCAGCACCCGGTGCCAGGGCAGGCTGGTGTCTTCGGGTAGTTGGCTGAGGGTACGGCCTACCCAGCGGGCCGCCCGTCCCAGGCCCGCCATTTCTGCCAGTTGGCCATAGCTGACCACCTTGCCCTGGGGAACCTGGGCAAGGGTCAGGTACAGCGCCGTGCGTCGGATTTGTGCCGGGGTTTGTGGCGCTTCGGTGGGCTCGGTCACATTCGCGGTTCCAGATAAAAGGAAGAGGCCCTGCTCGATTGTGCTGATGAAAGGCAAATGAGGATTGAACTCACTCTCAATACCCTGGTCAGTCGTGATTAAGGCATTATTCGGTGGGAATAATGCCGCTTTTTTGCAAGATCGAGTCCTGTATTTACTTATGTTGTCTAGAACTTTGCTGTGTTTCGCGGTACTCGGCGCCTCCATGCCGGTTTGGGCCGATACCGTGTGGTTGAAAAATGGCGACCGCCTCAGTGGCAAGATCAAGGTTTTCGATGGTGGCAAGCTACTGATCCAGACTGATTATGGCGGCGCCATCTCGATTGACTGGAAGCAGGTCAAGACCCTGGAGAGCGACCAGGAACTGCTGGTCAAGCAGGACGCCTACTCCGGAGAGAAGGCCAAGTCTTTGCAGCCGGCGGCAGAGGGCAAGGTCACCCTGGCCAATGGCGAAGCGCCCAGGACCGTGGAACTGGCGAGTATCCAGCAAATCATGAAGCCCAAGCCGCTGGTGGAAGACATCGTGTGGAAGGGCAATGTCGACCTTGCCCTGGACTACAAGCGGGCGGAAAAGGATACCGATCGTTATGACATCGACTTCAAGACCTCGGCGCGCCACGGTGCCTGGAGGCATAACGCCGAAGGCGAGTACAACCGCGAATTCCAGAACAAGGTGGTGACCACTGATAACTGGAGCGCCGAGTACGCCCTGGACCGTTTCATTACCCAGCAGTGGTTCTGGCAGGGGCGCTTGACCTACAAGCGCGACAAGGTCGAGGAGCTCAAGCAACAGCGGGTGGTGGGTACCGGTCCCGGCTACCAGTTCTGGGACGATGAACTGGGCGCCTTCTCCCTGGGGTCGTTGCTCAACCGGACGGACTACGCCTATGCCAGTGGCGGCAAGGACAACTTCTATTCCCTGGCCATGAAGTGGGACTATAACCGTTACCTGATTGGCAAACGGGTCGAGTTCTTCACTGGTGGCGAGGTCAGCAAGCCGCTTTCCGGGGTGGCCGACTATGCCCTCGATGCCGAATTGGGGTTGCGTTACAAGGTCACTGACTGGGCTTCGCTGAACCTCAAGGCCGAAAAGGACCTGATTCGTGGTACGCAAAGCAGCGACCTGGACAAGACCCGCTACACCGTAGGTTTCGGCGTGGCTTGGTAAGTTCGGATCTGCTGGCCTGCGGGGGAGGGGAAACCTGCAGGTACAAAAAAGCCCCGCTGATGAGAGCGGGGCTTTTTACTGGATCAGTGCAAGTTAGATAACTTGTACTTCTTCAGCTTGCATGCCTTTCTGACCGCGGGTAGCGATGAAAGAAACCTGCTGGCCTTCTTTCAGGGTTTTGAAACCGTCAGCCTGGATGGCTTTGAAGTGTACGAACAGGTCGTCACCGGATTGTGGGGTGATGAAGCCGAAGCCTTTTTCATCGTTGAACCACTTAACGGTACCGGTTTGGCGATTAGACATGGTGTATCTCCTTGGACAAAGTTAACTGCGACTCAGGAAAAGCCTGGGCCGAGACTGAGTGCAAAGAGCAGGAAAAATTCTTGGAGATGGTTGGATCGAAATTCAACATCGTGTAGAGATTCTCAGTGACACAAGCAGCACAGTGGCGCCACCTTAACCCTTTTTCCTGAACGTGCCAATGGTCAGTGCGAAGGTTTCTCAGTTTTCGTGATCGATGGCTGGGTGACTGCCTTCCAGCCCTTGAAAATCGTGGGATGGAGCAAGAAAAGCCCCCTGGACTTTGAACCCTGCCTCGCGCCCCGGTAAGATGCCGTTCAGAATTTTTCACCTCGTTATTTCAGGACATCCGCCATGAGCATCAAATCGGACAAGTGGATTCGCCGCATGGCGCAAGAGCACGGCATGATCGAACCGTTCGTCGAGCGCCAAGTGCGTGGCGAGCACGACAGCCGGGTCATTTCCTTCGGCGTTTCCAGCTACGGCTACGACGTACGCTGCGCCGATGAATTCAAGGTATTCACCAACATCAATTCGGCCACCGTCGACCCGAAGAACTTCGACGCCGGCAGCTTCGTCGATGTGAAGAGCGATGTCTGCATCATCCCGCCGAACTCTTTCGCCCTGGCCCGTACCGTCGAGTACTTCCGTATTCCGCGCAACGTACTGACCATTTGCCTGGGCAAGAGCACCTATGCCCGTTGCGGCATCATCGTCAACGTGACCCCGCTGGAGCCGGAGTGGGAAGGCCACGTGACCCTGGAGTTTTCCAACACCACGACCTTGCCGGCGAAAATCTACGCCAACGAAGGTGTGGCGCAGATGCTCTTCCTGGAGTCGGATGAAGAGTGCGAAGTGTCCTATAAGGATCGTGGCGGCAAGTACCAGGGGCAACGTGGCGTGACCCTGCCGCGCACCTGAATCCGTTCGTCTGACGAACAGCGGGAATTCCTGGGCAGGCAGACACTCTATTGGAGTGTCTGCCGGTACGCGCAAGGCGTACCGGGTACAGCCCAGGAGTGCCCCATGAAGATAGATCCTCTAATAAGTGCCACTTTGGCGAGGTTGGAACCCAATCAGGTTGGGGTACTGGCCTGGACCCTCCTGGCGCACCCTCCTGTCAGCATGGCCGGCGGTATTCCTGGCCAGCCAGATCCTGATTCCCCCCAGCCTCCCGAACCCCACGAACCGGGCGAACCGACATTGCCGGACGAGCCGCCACCGGTCCCCGTGGCCTGACTCTTCCTTGTGTCCTTGCCCGTGTCCAAGTTGTGAATACGGGCAAACCTTGGCTGCTACTTCAGGTTGCCGCTGAGAAACTGCTGGAGTCGCTCGCTCCTGGGATTGCCCAGTACGTCTTCGGGGGCTCCTTCTTCCTCCACCAGGCCCTTGTGCAGGAACAGCACCTGGCTGGAGACCTTGCGGGCAAAACTCATTTCGTGGGTCACCATGATCATCGTCCGGCCCTCTTCCGCGAGGCCCTGGATCACCTTGAGCACTTCTCCCACCAGTTCCGGGTCCAGGGCCGATGTGGGCTCATCGAACAACATGACCTCCGGTTCCATGGCCAGGGCCCGGGCAATGGCTACCCGCTGTTGCTGGCCGCCGGAGAGAAAGGCCGGGTACTGGGTGGCGACCCGGGCCGGTAGGCCGACCTTGTCCAGGTAGCGTCGGGCCCGTTCCTCGGCCTCCTGGGTGCTGACCCCCAGCACCCGGCGCGGGGCCATCGTGATGTTCTCCAGCACGGTCATGTGGCTCCACAGATTGAAATGCTGGAACACCATGGCCAACCGGGTGCGTATTCGCTGTAGCTCAGCGGGATCGGCCACATGCATACCATGGTGGTCCTTGACCATGCGGATCTGCTGGCCGTCCAGGCTCATGGCGCCATCGTTCGGGGTCTCCAGGAAGTTGATGCAACGCAGGAAGGTGCTCTTGCCCGAGCCGCTGGCACCGATCAGGCTGATCACGTCGCCAGTCTTGGCCTTGAGGGAAACCCCCTTGAGCACTTCATTATCGCCATAGCATTTATGCAGGCCTTCAACGGTCAATTTGTACATGGGGCGTGCATCCTCAAGGCGAAAGTAGATAGCCGCTGCGATAGGCCGCATGGCCTGCGACATGGGCGATCGCCATGCCGGCCGTGGCCATGCGGCGCAGGGAGCGGGCGTACATGAGCCCGGCATTGGTGCAATGTATGGGAGTGACCCGATCATTGATCGGGTCGATGATTTCGGCCAATTGCTGTCCGGCTTCCAGGTACTGCCCTGGCAAGGCCGTGAAGACCAGCAGGCCGCCCACTGGCGTCACCACCGGCTCGACCCCGGCCAGGGGCGTGGCCGGGAATGGCAGGTCGGGCAGCTCCGGCGCCTGGCCGTCAATGGCGCCGTAGTGGGTCAGGTAGTCCAGCAGGGCCTGGCAGTCCTGGCTGGCGGTGGGGTGATCGACATCGCCCTGGCCACGCAACTCGAGTGTGACCGCAAAGCTTCCAGGAGCAATGGCGAAGCGCTCGCCAAAGCGTTGTTGCAGCCGCCACCAGAACAGGGTGAAGCATTCGTCGAATGACTGGCCCCCTGAGTCGGTGGCCAGCAGGCTGGCCTGGGAGCCGATATAGCGGGCCAGGGGTTCCACGTGTGTCCAGGCTTCGGGAGTGGTGTAGAGGTGCTCAACCGCTTCGAAGTCGCAATGCAGGTCCAGCACCATCTCGGCATCGCAGGCCAGCCGCTGCAGGACCAGGCGCAGGGATTGCAATTGTGTCTCGGTGTGCTGGCGCGACAGGGCATCGGCCAAGTGTCGGCGGATCAGCTCGAGGTTGTGCCGCGGGTCGTCGTTGAGCAGCCCGGCGACGGCGTCACCCACCTGCTCGCTCAGGTCGCTGAACCAGCGATTGAAGTTCTGTCCGCTCTCCTGTTCATAGCGTCCCAGGGGAACGTCCATCAGTACCTGTTCCAGGCCGATGGGATTGGCCACCGGTACCAGGACGATCTGATGGCGCAGGCGGCCACTGGCCTCGAGTTGTCCCAGGCGTTGCTTGAGATGCCAGGCCACCAGCATGCCGGGCATTTCGTCGGCATGCAGGGAGGCCTGGATGTAGATCTTGCCCGGGGCCTGGGCGGGGCCGAAGTGAAAGCTGTGGACCTGCCGCGCGGTGCCCGGCAATGGGGCGAGCAGGTCGTGGATTTCATGACGCATTGCTTGGGTTTCCTGCTGCAAGTCCTAGTGAGCCGGGCCGAGAAAGGCCAGCCAGCGACGTTCGGCCAGGCGGAACAGGCCCACCAGGGTGAAGGTCACGCACAGATAGATGAGGGCGGCGATGCCGAACGACTGAAAGGTCAGGAAGGTCGCCGAGTTGGCGTCGCGAGCGATTTTCAGCACGTCGGGAATGGTCGCGGTGAAGGCCACCGTGGTGGAGTGCAGCATCAGGATCACTTCATTGCTGTAGTAGGGCAGCGAGCGACGCAGGGCCGAGGGCATGATCACATGGGCATACAGCTTCCACCCGCTCAAGCCGTAGGCCTTGGCGGCCTCGACCTCGCCATGGGCCATGCTGCGGATCGCCCCGGCGAAGATCTCCGTGGTATAGGCGCAGGTGTTCAGGGCGAAGGCGAGGATGGTGCAGTTCATCGCATCGCGAAAGAACGCATCCAGTACGGGCTGGGCGCGGACGGCGGCGATGCTGTAGATGCCGGTGTAGCAGATCAGCAACTGGATATAGAGCGGCGTGCCGCGGAACAGGTAGGTGTAGAACTGCACCGGCCAGCGCACCAGGCGCCGGGGCGAGACCCGGGCGATCGACAGCGGGATCGACACCAGGAAACCGATGGCGATCGAGGCCGTGAGCAGCCACATGGTCATGGCCAGGCCGGTGATGTGGTAACCGTCGCTATAGAGGAACGGGCGCCAGTATTCCTGCAGGAGTTCGATCATCGCACGGCCTCCCGAGCGCCTGCGGCATAGCGCCGTTCAAGCCGACGCAGGACGAAATTGGAAGCGCTGGTGATCAGCAGGTAGATCAGCGCCGCCAGGATCAGGAAGTAGAACAGCTGGTAGGTACTCTTGCCGGCATCCTGGGCGGCCTTGACCAGGTCGGCCAGGCCGATGATCGACACCAGGGCCGTAGCCTTGAGCATCACCATCCAGTTGTTGCCGATACCAGGCAGGGCAAAGCGCATCATCTGCGGGAAGACCACGAAGCGAAAGCGTTGGCCGCGCTTGAGGCCGTAGGCGGTGGCCGCTTCCACCTGGCCTCGGGGCACGGCGAGAATCGCGCCACGGAAGGTCTCGGTGAAATAGGCACCATAAATGAAGCCCAGGGTGATCACCCCGGCGCTGAACGGATTGATCTCGATGTATTCCCACTCCATGAAGTCGGTGAAGGAGGTCAACCAGGTCTGCAGGCTGTAGAAGATCAGCAGCATCAGCACCAGGTCGGGCACGCCGCGGATCAAGGTGGTGTAGAGCTGGGCAGGTATGCGTAGCAAGGCAAGGCTGGAGAGTTTGGCGCTGGCACCGATCAGGCCCAGCAGCACGCTGACCAGCAGCGACAGGACCGACAATTTGACGGTCATCCAGGTACCTTCCAGCAGCAAGGGGCCGAAACCCTTCAGGCTGAACGCGGAAAGCCCCAGGTTCGTTAGGAGTTGTTCGAGCATCGATCAGTGACCTGTGACGATAAAAAAGGCGCCCATCGAGGATGGGCGCCGGCAGGTTATTTACCGCTGTAGAGGTTCAGGTCACCGAAGTGTTTTTTCTGGATGGTGGCGTAGGTGCCATCATCGTGTAACGCTTTGATACCTTTATCCAAGAGCGCTTTCAGCTCTTTGTTACCTTTCGAGATACCCACTGCAGTCTTGGCCGGCAGCAGGGGGTCGTCCACGGGTTTGCTGATCTCATAGTCGGCGCCCTGGGGCGATTTGAGGAAGCCCAGCTCGGCTTGCAGCATGTCCTGGATCGAGGCATCCAGGCGCCCGGAAGTCAGGTCGGCATAGACCTGGTCCTGGTTCTGGTAGGCCTGGGTCTTGATCCCGGCCTTGTCCAGCACGGCCTTGGCGTAGGCTTCCTGGATGGTGCCCTGCTCGTAACCGATGGTCTTGCCCTTGAGCGAGGCGGTGTCTTCGCTCAGCCCCGAGCCTTTCTTGAACACGAAGGCGGTGGGGCCCGAGAACAGCTCGTTGGAGAAATCGATCACTTTTTCCCGGGCCGCAGTCACGGTCATGGACGAGATCACACCATCGAACTTGTTGGCCTTGAGGCCCGGGATCATGCCGTCGAAGTCGCTTTCGACCCATTTGCACTTGACCTTCAGCTCGGCGCAGATGGCGTTGCCCAGGTCGATGTCGAAGCCCACCAGGCTGCCGTCCGCGGCTTTGGACTCAAAAGGGGCGTACGAGGGATCGACGCCGAAGCGCAGTTCCTTGTACTCCTTGGCCAGGGCCGAGCCGGCGGCCATGCACAGAGCCAGTGCAGAAAGGGTCAGCAATGCTTTTTTCATTATTCAATCCCTAAGAGCCGATATGAGCGCTTGTGGCGCATGGGTGCTGTTACTGCAGCGTATGAGACTTAATGAAAGTAGCAATTTCCGAACCAGAGTCCCGAACAGGTGTTTTAAAAGCTCGGGCTGAGCGGCGGACAAGCAGCGGCGTGCGTTGAAAGAGGGCGGTTTTGGGGAGGGGCCAGGACGGTGCGGGGTGCAGGCAGAGCGTGCTCCACGGGCGCGCGATGCGGTGCCAGGGGCGGATGTTGCCCTGGGTTGGTGCGGCTGGTTATCGAGGCACAACCGCCTGCGCAGGGCGCAGGCGGGAGAGTCTGGCCTGCGGTGTTACTTGCCAGGAACCAGGGTCAGGCGGGTCTTGCCGTAGCTACGGTCGAAGTTTTGCGGTTGCATCGGGAGGCTCAGGTACTGGGCCTTGAGCCAGCCATCGATACCGTTGGCATAGTTCGGGCTGACCGGGTTGCCGGACTGGCCACTGCTATTGAGGCCCATCAAGGGTTCGCTGAGGCCGAAGTCGACGATGAAACGCAGGGCCGGAGTCGCCGTGATGGTGAAATCCTGTCCCCAGTGGTACGGCGCCGCGTTGAGGGTATTGTGGTCGCCCCCGGCCTGCAGCGGGCCACGGATGGCTTTGCCGTTGTCGTCGGTCCAGCGATAGCTGTGCAGCTTGCCCCACTGCCAGGACTTGCGATCGCTGCTCAGCAACTGCTCGCCCTTGGTGATGCTGGCGGCCAGGCTGCGGGCCAGGATCGCCGGTTTATCCTCCTTCTGCGGGGTGCGCGAATCGTCCCAGAATGGGCTGTCTTCCCGGCCCAGCAGATGATCGGCCTGGGCGGCGTAGGACTGCTCGCCATTGGCGATGAAGGCCTGCCAGGGCGCTGCGGATTCCGGGCCCAGTTTGTCGAGGAAGATCTGCCGGGCGCTTTCCTGCAGGAACAACTCATAGAGCGCTGCGTCCGCCGAGCCCGCGCTGATCTTGCCGTCGAACGCCATCAACCGGCTGTAGGCCTCGCGAGCCTTGGCCCGCTCGGCGTCGGGCAGGGCCTCGATGGCTTTCTTCAATGGCTGGGCCATGCCGGGGGCTTCGAACATGGTCTTCAGCTTTGCGGCGAACAGGCTGGTCTGGTCGTATTGCAGGGCGATCAGGCTGCGACTGTCCTGCTTGCCGCTGGAGGCCAGTGCCGCCATGCGCTCGGCGCGTTCCGGGGCGTACCAGGAATTGGACAGCTGCATGCCGTAGCCATGGGGGATCACTCGCTGGTTGGCAATGGCGATCCAGCCCTGGGGCGGGTCCTGGTCATAGGGGTGGAGCATCGGGTCGGCATAACCATCCCAATCGTAGCGGCCGTCCCAGCCCGGGGAGGGCAGCAGGCCTTCGCCTTCACGGCGATTGGGGAAGCGGCCGGTGACTTGCCAGCCGATGTTGCTGGCATCGGCGAACACCAGGTTCAGGGCAATGGCCCGGATTTCCCGGCTGGCGTCCGAGGCCTTCTCGGCATTCTGGGCCCGGGACAGGTCGAAGAAGGCGTCCAGGGTGCGGTCGTCCTTGAGTTCGGGGGTCTGCAGCGCCAGGCCCAGGCCGTTGGCCAGTGCATACCCCTGGACACTGTTGAGCAGCGGGCCGTGGCGGGTTTCGTACACCGCCTCGCGAATCGGCCGCTGGCCTTTGACGAAGTAGGTCTCATTGCGCACGGTCACCGGCTGCCATTTGCCGTTGTTCTGGTAGTACAGCGAGTTGCCCTGGCGCTTGAGTTTTTCCAGGAACAGGTCCTGGTTGTCGCCCACCACCGAACTCAGGCTCCAGGCCACCTTGCCATTGAAGCCCTGGAGAATGGCTGGCAGGCCGGCGATCGAGGCGCCGGCGGCCTGGTACTTCGGCGCCCGGATCTGGACGTAGTGCCAGGCGGCGATCTGGCTGTCGCTGGCCAGCAGGCTGCGGCCACTGCGGCTGCGCTGGGGAGCGATGGCCAGGCTGCTGCCGCCGCTGAGGCCCAGGCTGTTGAGCTGGGCCAGCCGGTTGGCCGCCTGGCTGACGTCGCCCAGCCCGGGAATGGCCAGGTTCAAGCCCTTGAGCTTGTCGGCCTCGGCCAAGGGCAGAGGCTCATCGGGGTAGCTGGGGGTCAGCCATGGCAGCTTGTCGGTGCCGACTTTTTGCGCCAGTACCAGGGTATTGATCTCTTCGAGCAGGTTGGCGGACTGGCCGAAATTCAACAGGCAGAAGATCAGCGCCGAATCCTCGGCCTTCCAGTATTCGGGGGTATAGCCATGGGCCGCCAGGTCCGGTGGCAGCTTGTCGCGATAGCGGAACAGGTAGGCGTTGACGCCCCGGGCATAGACTTCGAAGAAGCGCTTGATCCGTGGCGACGAGGCCTTGTAAAGCTCGTCGGCGCTTTTCTTCAGGTTGACCGCGCGCATCAGGCGATCGACGTCCAGGGCCTCGGCACCGGACATCTCGGCCAAGCGGCCCTGGGCCAGCAGGCGCAGGGTCACCATCTGGCCGATGCGATCGCTGGCATGCACGTAGCCCAGGGTGAACAGGGCATCGTGGAAGCTGTTGCTTTCGATCAGGGGAACGCCGACGGCGTTGCGTCGCACGGAAACGTTCTGTGCCAGGCCCTTGAGGGGTTGCACGCCAGAGGCCGGAGGCAGGCTGTCCTGGGCATTCCAGGACTGGCATCCGGTCAGGCTCAGGGCGCCGGCCACTGCTGCGGCGACGCCGAACCGGGGAAGAAAATGTAAGAAGGCTGGCGAGGCCATGGCAAAGCTCCTGCGGGGGGTAGCGTCGATAAAGGCGCTACGTTAGTGAGCAGGCGAGTGCCGCGCAAGCGGGGCGACAGGTATTTGTCGGGCGCTGCGCACATGACCTTCGCCAGCAGGCCGGCGGACGGTGGGCGGACGCCTTGATCAGGCCGGGTTGACCCGCTCCACCAGGGCATAGGCACGCTCGGTGGCCGGACGCGCCTGGATGCTGTCGAACCAGCGGTGCAGGCGGGGGAAGTCCTCGAGTCGCTGGCTCTGTTTCTTGTGGGACGCGACCCATGGATAAATCGCCATGTCGGCAATGCTGTACTGCTGGCCGGCGACGAACGGCCGGTCTGCCAGGCGCCGCTCCAGCACCCCGTACAGCCGCGCCGTTTCATCGATGTAGCGCTTGATTGCGTAGGGAATCTGTTCCGGTGCGGCATGGCTGAAGTGATGGTTCTGCCCGGCCATCGGTCCCAGGCCCCCCATTTGCCAGAACAACCACTGCAGGGTTTCCTGGCGGCCGCGCAGGTCCTTGGGCAGGAACTGGCCGGTTTTTTCCGCCAGGTACAGCAGGATGGCGCCGGACTCGAACAGCGACAGAGGCGCGCCCCCGTCGAGGGGTTGGTGATCGACGATGGCCGGTATGCGGTTGTTGGGGGCGATCCTGAGGAAGTCAGGCTTGAACTGTTCGCCCCGGCCAATGTTGACCGGGTACAGGGTGTAGGGCAGTCCGGCTTCTTCCAGGAACAGGGAAATCTTGTGACCGTTGGGGGTGGTCCAGTAGTACAGGTCGATCATGCAGTGCTCCAGGTGGGAAGTATCCGGGGTCAACGACAGCAAATTCGGGGGCTGGTTACTCGATGGCTCGCTGGGCAAGGGAGGCCATGCTGAAGTGGGTACAATCCGCTGATCGTCCCGGGAGAATCGACTCCATGTCCCTCAACGCTGATACGGCACTGATCATCATCGACCAGCAACAAGGCATCCTGCACCCGCGGCTTGGCCCGCGCAACAACCCTCAGGCCGAGGAGCGCATGTTGCAGTTGCTGGCCCACTGGCGTGACCGAGGCTGGCCGGTGATTCATGTACAGCATCTGTCGCGCTCCACGGAGTCGGTGTTCTGGCCCGGGCAAGCCGGAGTGGAGTTCCAGCCACGCTTTCGCCCGCAGGGGGCCGAAGGGCTGCTCCAGAAGCAGGTGCCGGACGCATTTTGCGCCAGCTCGCTGGAAGCGCAGTTGCGCCAGAAGGGGATCGGGCAATTGGTGATTGTCGGCGTGGCCACCAATAACTCAGTAGAGGCAACGGCGCGGACGGCTGGCAACCTGGGGTTTGCTGTGTGGGTGGTGGCCGATGCCTGCTACACCTTCGACAAGCCCGATTTTGCCGGACGGCGACGCTCGGCCCAGGAGGTACATGACATGTCGCTGGCCAATCTGCATGGCGAGTACGCCACGGTGGTGAATCTGGAACAGCTCCTTGCAGGAACTGCCTGATAGGAGGAGCGCTTGCCGGCAAGCCAGTGCCGGCAGGCGTCGGTTCACGGCTTGATCAGGCGCCGTGGCACTTCTTGAACTTCTTGCTGCTGCCGCATGGGCAAGGATCGTTGCGACCGACGTCTTTCAACGCGTTGCGCACAGGCTCCTGGTGGCCGTGGTTGCAGTGCGGGCCGTGAACATGGCCATGGTCGTGATCATGATGGTCGTGATCGTGGTTGCAGTCAGGGCCATGGACATGGGGTTGCTGGGTCATTGCGGGTCACTCCGGGATAAAATCGCCGGGAATTATCACGCCATTGCGCTTCAGGTGCACGTCTTTGCCGATGAATAATCCCACCTCCAGTTCTCCTTCCAGGCGGTAGGGAATGGGATGGTCGGGCTTGTGCAGGAGTTTCACCAGGTCACGAATCTGCGGCCACAGGTTGGTGCGTACCGGCACCTTGAAGTAGCGGCTGCTGTGGGGGCTGACGGTGAACCATTGCTCATGCTCACCGTCGCTGAGCAGGAAGCGCTCCAGGTAGACCCGATAGGTCAGGCGGCGCACGGTCAGGTCGTCGTCGTTGGGGTTGTCTACCCGCAGGTGCAAGGTGAAGCGCTGTTCCAGCAGGTTGGCCTTGACCACCTCGACCTTCACCAGATGCACCTCGGGGGCGGGCTGCTCGTCGGTGAACCAGGACGCGCAACCGGACAGGCCCAGGATCACTGGCAGGCAGATGGCGCGTAGCAGGCGTAGCTCACCAAACATTGCAAGACTCCCTTTGTAGTGGCTGCTGCCCATCCTGGGCCTGGATCGATCTTCAGCGGATGAAGTAGCTGGCGCAGCACTTCTTGTATTTCTGTCCACTGCCACAGGGGCACGCGTCGTTGCGCCCAGCCTTGAGGGGCACCGTGGGGTCGATGAAATACCAGCGTCCCTGGTTCTGGACGAAGGACGAGCGTTCGCGATGGCTGTGCTCGCCCTGGCTATCGTGCCAGCGGGCGGTGAAGGTCACGAAGGCGTGTTCGGGCTGGCCGCCGAAGACCTCCGAACTTTCCACGTGCAGCCCCAGCCAGGTGCTTTGCGCGCTCCAGTCGCTGATGGACTGGCGATCCAGACCCGGCTGCTGCACCGGCAGGGTCGTGGCCAGCAGGTAATCCACCTGCCCCAATACATAGGCGCTGTAGCGCGAGCGCATCAGGGCTTCGGCGCAGGGCGCCGGATGGCCCGCGTGGTAGTGGCCGCAGCAGGCATCCAGCAGGTTGCCGCTGCCGCAGGGACAAATCGAGGCACTCATTGTGTTACCACCAGTACTTTCCAAAATTTTCCGGGTTTGCCCAGAAGCGTGAGTTGAGCCAGTCGGGCACTTGCTTGTATTCAAGCAGATCGTAGGTAAACAGCGTCAGCACCTGCTGTTCCCGCTGGAAGCGTTCGCTGGCTTGCAGGGCCAGGGAGAAGAAATCGGTTTCCTGCCAGTTGCACGCGGCCAGGTCGGCCAGCACGGCGATACGGCTGGCATTGAGATTGCGAATGCCGCCCAACAGGTTCAAGCCGTCGCGCTTGGGCAGGTGCTCCAGGCAATCCACCGCCAGGGCGAGGTCGAAGCGTCGTGCCGCCAGGTCTGCCGGCAAGGGGCCGGGGGCGGCCTGGAAGACGTCGCATGCAGGGTGGGCTTGCTTGAAGGCAGCCAGGGCCGGGAAGTCGCTGGCCCCGATCAGCAGCAGCTGTTTGGGTGCATAGCGCTCCAGCAGGGCGGCCAGTGCCTGTTGTGGTGTTCGGGAAGAAATGCTGGCGCTCATCATCGGTCCTCGGTCAGAGCGCCCAAGACTAGCGTGCCGGCATCCTCGGGCCTAGAGCGGTTCGCCAGTTAATCCACGATCCCCCCGTATTTACGGGACAAAACCGGGGCTGGCCCTTTGCTGGCGCAGATCAATAGCCAGGTCTTTACTCCGTGAATCGGCCTCGAGCCGATCCCTGAGGAGAAATCAGATGAGCATCATTCGTACGGCAGTACCCCTGGTTCTGTTGACCGGTGTGTTGACTGGTTGTGCAGGCCTGCAGAAAACCGACTGGCCGATCTGCGCCGCGGTGGGTGGCGTCACGGGCGCGGCGCTGGGCGCCACCGAAAGCTCGGCATGGGCGGGCGGTGGCGCACTGTTTGTCGGCGGCCTGGCAGGCGCCTACTGCTGGGTGCATGGCGATGGCGACGAGGACGGCGATGGCGTGCCGGACAGTCGCGACAAGTGCCCGCATACGCCCAAAGGCGTGCAGGTCGATGCCAACGGCTGCCCATTGCCTCCACCCGTGGTGGAAGAGGTCGTGGTGGTCAAGGAAGAAACCATCGTCATTCGCGATGTGCACTTCCATTTCGACTCGGCCAAGCTGACCGATGCCGACAAGGCCAAGCTCAACACCATCGTGACTCGCCTGAAGCAGGAGTCCGCTTCGGCGCAGCTGCGCGTGACTGGCCATACCGACAGCGTCGGCAAGGCAGCCTATAACCAGAAACTGTCTGATAAACGCGCTCACTCGGTGGTGGAGTACCTGATCGAGAACGGCGTTTCCCGCTCCAGCTTCGTTTCGGTCACCGGTGCCGGTGCCAGCAAGCCGGTGGCGGATAACAAGACAGCTGAAGGACGGGCGATGAACCGGCGCACCGAAATCCAGATCAATCGTTGAGGCATATCGCCCCGCGCGTCCCATGGAGCGCGCGGGGTCCCGGGGGCATTTCAGAAGAGGGTGACCAGAAGATCAGGGGCGCGATCCTCGTCGATCCGGCAGCTAAACTGTCGTCGGGGGAGAATTTGCATCGCCCTCTGGCTTATCCCGGTAAGAAGTCGTTACTGTGCGCGCAAAGAATAATTCACAAGGGGAGCATATGAAGGTTTTATGGGGGCTGGGGAAGTTTCTAACGCTGGTGTTTTGGCTGGTGGTGTTGATCAACCTGGCCAAGCCATTGATCAACCCGCTGCACCTGCTGGTCAATCTGGCCGGTTGTCTCTTGTTGCTGACCCACCTGCTGGAGCTGGCGCTGTTCAATGGCAGCCTCACGGGGCGGGCGCATCCCTGGCGTGATCGCTTGCAGATCCTGCTGGTAGGCGTCTTCCACCTGCAAACCCTTCCAACCCCTGTCGTTGTCGAGGCCGACCATGCGTAAGCTCTGCCTGCTCGCCCTATTGTGTAGCCCCCTGGCCATGGCCCAGGACGTCAAGGTCGACACCAACTCGTTCATGCGGTTGCCCAATACCGCCAGCACCTTGCAGTTGCAGCGGCTGGACGTCGCCGACCATGCCACTTTGCTGGTGCCGGCCAATGTAACCGAGCTCAAGGTCGAGCAGATGCACTTGGGACGCGAAGCGCGGATTGCCATCGTGCCCACGCAGCAGAGCCTGCAGTTGCTGGTCCGACATGCGCAGTTGGACGCTGGCAGCCAGATCACCTCCCGAGGAGCGCCGGGTACCTATGAGAAGACGGCCAAGCCCGGTCGCAACCTGAATTTGCGCATCGAGTCGCTGGACGCCCAGGAGTTGTCGGTGGATGCCCGGGGCGGTGCCGGGGCACCAGGGTATGTCGGTCTCGATGGTGCCAATGGCCAGGAGCCTGGCTGCACCTGGGGCGAGGCCGGGCGTGGTGCCGATGGCGACAATGGCGGCAACGGGCACCCAGGCGCGGCGGGTGGCCAGGTTCGCCTGGAGCTGCCGCGGGATTTCCCGAGTGAGCAGATCAAGGTCCTGGTCGATGGTGGCGCCGGTGGCCTGGCCGGTGTCGGTGGCAAGCCGGGGGCCGGTGGCAAGTCCAAGGGCTGCCTGGTCTATCGCACCGATGGCGGCAAGAGCGGGCGTCCCGGCGCCCAAGGCGAGCCCGGGGCGGTGGGCGCGGCAGGGTCTCTGACGGTGCAGCGCCTGTAGCCGTTCCGTCAGTCGCCTATATAGATCGCCCGCTTTCGCGGGCGATTTCGTTTCAGAAGGTCGGTCGGGCTGCCGCCAGGGCCACCAGCAGCAGGCCGATGATCAAGTTGATGCCTACCAGGCGGCGGATTCGCCCCAGCACCGCGGCCCCGGCCGGCCAGTCCTGGCTCGCCACTGCCTGGCGCAGCTCCGGCAGTTGCAGCGACTGGATGCGGATGAACAGGGCAGTCATCACCAGATAGATCCCCATCATGATCTGCACATAGCGCGGAGCGGTTTCAAAACCGTTGAAGCGCAAATGCAGCAGGCCGATGCCACTGATCGGCAGGATCACCACCGCTACCCAGACCCAGGCGAAAAAACGCGGGAATACCTGGGCCCACAATTGAAGCCGCTGTGGGCCCTCCAGGGCCGCCACGGCTGCAGGGCGCAGGACCATCCAGGCGAAAAACATGCCGCCAACCCAGACCAGGGCGGCCAGGACGTGCAAGCTGTAGGCGAGGGCGAAAGCGGTCATTCGGGTACTCCGTTCTGCGCAGGATGAATTAGCGGGGTATGATAGCGGCCGATTCGAACCACTGAAAATTTATCCAGCGTTTTGTGCGCCTGAAGAACCATGATCAGCAACGAACTCAAAACCACGATCCAGGGCGCCTACTCGCGTTTTCTCGAAGCCAAGAGCCTCAAGCCGCGCTATGGCCAGCGCCTGATGATCGCCGAGGTGGCCAAGGTCCTGGGTGACGTCGATACCGACGACGAGGGCCGGCGCAGCGGCGATCCGGCGGTGGTCGCGGTAGAGGCTGGCACCGGTACCGGCAAGACCGTGGCCTACAGCCTGGCGGCGATCCCCACGGCCAAGGCCGCCGGCAAGCGCCTGGTGATCGCCACCGCCACCGTCGCCCTGCAGGAGCAGATCGTCTACAAGGACCTGCCCGACCTGATGCGCAACAGCGGCTTGAACTTCAGCTTCGCCCTGGCCAAGGGGCGCGGGCGCTACATGTGCTTGTCCAAGCTCGACATGCTGCTGCAGGAAGGCCACGCGCAGACCGCCACCGCCCAGCTGTTCGAGGAAGAAGGCTTCAAGATCGAGGTGGACGAGGCCAGCCAGAAGCTGTTCACCAGCATGATCGAGAAACTGGCCGGCAATAAGTGGGACGGCGACCGCGACAGCTGGCCCAACGCCCTGGAAGACGCCGACTGGGCGCGCCTGACCACCGACCACAGCCAGTGCACCAATCGCCATTGCCCCAACTTCGGCCAGTGCGCCTTCTACAAGGCCCGGGAAGGCATGGGCAAGGTCGACGTGATCGTCACCAACCACGACATGGTCCTGGCCGACCTGGCCCTGGGCGGCGGCGCCGTACTACCCGACCCGCGCGACACCCTCTATGTGTTCGACGAAGGCCATCACCTGCCGGACAAGGCCATCGGCCACTTCGCCCACTACACTCGGCTGCGCTCCACCGCCGATTGGCTGGAACAGACCGCCAAAAACCTCACCAAGCTCCTGGCCCAGCACCCGCTGCCGGGTGACCTGGGGCGGCTGATCGAGCAGGTGCCGGAGCTGGCGCGGGAGATCAAGACCCAGCAGCAGTTCATGTTCACCGCCTGCGAGCAGATCGCCGATTTCAAGACCGGTGAAGACATGGAAGGCCGCGAGCGGCCGCGCCATCGTTTTGTCGGCGGGCTGATTCCCGATCACATGCGCGAGATGGGCATCGAGCTGAAGAAAGGCTTCTCGCGACTGACCGACCTGTTCACCCGCCTGACCGACCTGCTCAAGGAAGGCATGGATGGCGAGGTCAACATCGGCATCGCCAGCAACCAGGCCGAGGAGTGGTACCCGCTGTTCGGCAGCCTGCTGGCCCGAGCCTCGGGCAACTGGGAACTGTGGACGGCCTTCACCGTCGAGGACCCGGAGGACAACCCGCCCATGGCCCGTTGGTTGACCCTGGCCGAGAGTGGCTCGCTGTTCGATATCGAGGTCAACGCCAGCCCGATCCTGGCCGCGGAAATGCTGCGCCGCAACTTGTGGAACGTGGCCTACGGCGCCCTTGTGACCTCGGCGACCCTGACCGCCCTGGGCACCTTCGACCGCTTCCGCATGCGTGCCGGCTTGCCGAAGAAAGCGGTCACCGCCGTGGTGCCCAGCCCGTTCCACCATGCCGACGCTGGCGTGCTGCGGGTTCCCGACCTGCGGGCCGACCCACGGGATGCCGCGGCCCATACCGCTGCGATCATTCGCGACCTGCCGGAACTGGTGGAAGGCTCCCGGGGCAGCCTGGTGCTGTTCTCCTCGCGCAAGCAGATGCAGGACGTGTTCGACGGCCTGGATCGCGACTGGCGCAAGCAGGTGTTCATCCAGGGCAACCTGTCCAAGCAGGAGACCCTCAACAAGCACAAGGCCCGGGTCGATGGTGGCGATTCCAGTGTGCTGTTCGGCCTGGCCAGCTTCGCCGAAGGGGTGGACTTGCCTGGCGCCTATTGCGAGCACGTGGTGATCGCCAAGATCCCGTTCTCGGTTCCGGACGATCCGGTGGAGGCCGCGCTGGCGGAGTGGATCGAGGCCCGGGGCGGCAATCCGTTCATGGAAATCTCGGTGCCGGATGCCTCTCTCAAGCTGGTCCAGGCCTGTGGCCGGCTGCTGCGTACCGAGCAGGACCGCGGCACCATCACCCTGCTGGATCGGCGCCTGGTCACCCAGCGCTATGGCAAGGCGATCCTCAACGCCCTGCCGCCTTTTCGCCGGGAAATATCCTAGGCTGGCCCAGACCGCATTGCGCCGGGCAGGCGAGCACGCCGCCCGGCGACGGCTTGGGTATCCACATCGTCCAGGGTATTTTCCCTGGTTTACCGGGCAGGGCCGCACCTTTGCGCGCCCCGCTGTCTATTTCACGTCAATGCTTGAGCACCGGCCGCCCAGCGGCCCTACAAGGAGAAACCGGCCCATATGATTCGCCGCTCGTTGCCCGTCGTACTTGCCCTGTTGTTTGCCGCGCCTGTGTTGGCGGCCCCTGCCGGACAACAAACGTTGTTCAACTTTGTCCGCCCGGCCTCGGTGGTGCAGGTAGCGACCCAGGATGCCAACCTGCCGCAGTACAACGCCGAACAGACAGCCGAGGGTGAAGTGCTGCGGCGGGTGACGTTCAATCCGACGCTGCGTCCCAGCTTGCGCCTGAGCCCCCAGGAGGGTGCCTGGGACTGGTCGCAATCGGGGCTGATGAGCCTGCGTATCCAGAGTGCGATGAATTGGGCCCTGACCCTCTACGTGACCATCCAGAGCAACGATGGCCAGACCCTGGTCAGCCGAGTCGATTTACCCGCCGGCCCGGCGCAGACGCTGCTGGTGCCCTTGGTGGCCAGCAGTGCCCTGGAGCAGGGCATGAAGGCTGCGCCGCCGATGCCCATGACCGTGGACGGCCAGCGCATCCTGCTGGCCAGCAGCGAAGGGCAGCTGGACCGCAGCCAGGTGGTATCGGTGACCCTCTCTCTGGACAACCCCAAGGCTTCGCAAAGCATCCTCCTCGAGCGTTTTGGTGTGCAGGACAGCGAGGGTGTGGTTCGTGCCGTGTATGGCTCCCTGGTGGATGGCTATGGCCAGTCGACCCGGGACCGCTGGCCGGAGAAGGTCGCCAGCGACGAGCAGCTCAAGGCTGCAGCCAGCAAGGAGCAGCAACAGCTCAAGGGCTGGCTCGCCGAGCGCGAAAAGGCCCCCCTGGATCGCTTTGGCGGCTTGAGCCAGGGGCCGGCCTTCAAGGCCAGCGGCTTCTTTCGCACCCAGAAGCGTGATGGTCGCTGGTTCCTGGTGACTCCCGAGGGGCATCCGTTCTATTCCCTGGGGGTCAACACCCTGGCTGCGGACAACAATCGTACCTATGTCGCCGGGCGCGAATGGATGTTCAGCGACCTGCCCAAGGACGGCGAGCCGCTGGCGGCCTACTACGGTGACGGCGACAACCGTGGCGGCAACGGTGCCGACCGGGGCCGGGGCTACAACAGCGGGCGCTGGTACGACTTCTACCGGGCCAACCTGCAGCGTACTTATGGCGCACCTTGCGCCGCTGCTGGCGCGGCCGTGTCGGCGCCCGACCAGGCGGCCCCCTGCGCGGCACCGGGGTTCGACCAGAAGCGCTGGCTCGGCCACACCCTGGACCGCCTGCAAGCCTGGGGTTTCAACACCATCGGCAACTGGAGCGCGCCGGCCCTGGGCCTGGCCGCCCGGGTGCCCTACACCCTGCCGCTGTCGATCGTCGGCGACTACGCCAGCATCAGTACCGGCAGCGATTGGTGGGGCGGCATGCCCGATCCCTTCGATCCGCGCTTTGCCATGGCCACCGAGCGCGCCGTGGCCATCGCCGCCCGGGATCATCGTGACGATCCGTGGTTGATCGGTTACTTCGCCGACAACGAGCTGGCCTGGGCAGGTCCGGGAAATGACGCGAAATCTCGCTTCGCCCTGGCCTACGGCACTTTGCGCCTGACCACCGATGTCCCGGCCAAGCGCGCTTTCCTCAAGCAACTGCGCGACAAGTATCGCAACCAGCAGGGGCTGTCCAAGGCTTGGGGGATCGATCTGCCGGCCTGGGAGTTGCTGGAAGACCCGGGCTTCGAGGCGCCGCTGCCAAGCCCCGAGCATCCCGAGATCGAGGCTGACTACCGGCATTTCCAGCGAGTCTTCGCCGACACCTACTTCAAGACCATCGCCGATTCGTTGAAGTGGCACGCCCCCAACCACCTGCTGCTGGGAGGGCGGTTTGCCGTCAGCACACCTGAGGCGGTGGCGTCCTGCGCCCAGTATTGCGACGTGCTGAGCTTCAATATGTACACCCTCAAGCCCCAGGACGGGCAGGACTTCGCCTACCTGCGCAGTCTCGACAAGCCGGTGCTGGTCACCGAGTTCAACTTTGGCTCCCGGGATCGCGGCCCGTTCTGGGGCGCAGTCACCGAACTGGCCCGGGAGGAGGAGCGGGGACCGGCCTATGCCAACTTCCTCAAGCAGGCGCTGAGCGAGCCATCCATCGTCGGAGTGCACTGGTTCCAATACCTGGACCAGCCGGTGACCGGACGCCTGCTGGACGGTGAGAACGGTCATTTCGGCCTGGTGGGTATTACCGATGTGCCGTTCCAGGGCTTTGTCGAGACCGTGCGCAAGGGCAACCTGCTGGCGTTGGAGCAACTGGGCAAGGCCGCGCAGCTCGCGCGGGCCCAGGCCGAGCAGGCGGCCGCCAGCGGGCCTGCGGCGCAAAACCGGAACGCACCGAGCGCCACGGGTGAAGCGCACGCTGGTGGCCATTCCGGCAACGGCCACTGACGACTTTCGGGCCCCGCCGGGTGGGCCCGGTTGTTCCCAAATCCCCTCGAGGCTGAAACAATGCGCGCCACGTTGCCGAGCATTGTCGCAGGGGGATTCAGGGGTGCAGATTCAAGGTCATTACGAGCTCAAGTTCGAGGCGGTACGCGAGGCTTTCGCGGCGCTGTTCGAAGATCCCCAGGAGCGTGGCGCCGCGCTGTGCATCCAGGTCGGCGGGGAAACCGTGGTCGACCTTTGGGCCGGCACGGCCGACAAGGACGGCGCCGAGGCCTGGCACAGCGATACCATCGCCAACCTGTTTTCCTGCACCAAGACCTTTACCGCCGTGACCGCGTTGCAACTGGTGGCCGAGGGCAAGCTCAAGCTGGACGCGCCGGTGGCCGACTACTGGCCGGAATTCGCCGCGGCGGGCAAGGCGGCCATCACCTTGCGCCAGTTGCTGTGCCACCAGGCCGGCTTGCCGGCCCTGCGCGAGATGTTGCCGCCCCAGGCGCTGTACGAGTGGCAAACAATGGTCGACGCCCTGGCGGCCGAGCAACCCTGGTGGACGCCGGGGGAGGGGCACGGTTATGCCGCCATTACCTATGGCTGGCTGGTGGGCGAGCTGATCCGGCGGGCCGATGGCCGCGGCCCGGGCGAATCCATCGTGGCCCGCGTGGCCAAGCCCCTGGGACTGGACTTTCATATCGGCTTGGCCGACGAGGAGTTCCACCGGGTGGCGCATATCGCACGGGGCAAGGGCAATGTCGGCGACGCTGCGGCCCAGCGCTTGTTGCAAGTGACCATGCGTGAGCCTGAGGCGATGACTACCCGGGCCTTTACCAATCCTCCGTCTATCCTGACCAGCACCAATAAGCCGGAGTGGCGGCGCATGCAGCAGCCAGCGGCCAACGGCCACGGCAATGCCCGCAGCCTTGCCGGGTTCTACAGTGGCTTGCTCGATGGCAGTTTGCTGGAGGCCGAGATGCTCGATGAGCTGACCCGCGAGCACAGCCTGGGCATGGACAAGACCCTGTTGACCCAGACGCGCTTCGGCCTGGGCTGCATGCTGGACCAGCCCGATGTGGCCAATGCCACTTTCGGTCTGGGTGGGCG
>MCNE01000080.1_pt1 | contig 34175 bp, 42 predicted proteins | sample 778201 | NCBI WGS metagenome assembly MCNE01 (sample SAMN04296813, study PRJNA304217) | bioreactor metagenome | isolation source: sewage enriched with benzalkonium chloride | place: Turkey: Istanbul urban wastewater treatment plant | reverse complement strand
AGTATGAAAAAGGAGATGGGGTGCTAGGGGTCGAGTGTTCGAATCACTCCGTCCCGACCATATAAATCAAGGGGTTGCGAGACTTTATCTCGCGACCCCTTTTTATTTTCGAGCGTTTTTACCCCTACAAAACGACTGGCTCTCGGTGGAATCTTTACCAACACCACCTGGGGTTACACCCTAAATTGTTGGCTTTCTCGGTGAGTTGGTTACCTTCACGGCACAGCTTTTAGCCTTAGGAGAGGTGCAATTGCAGAGTGTTGACGTGTGCATGGATATGCACATATAGTCGGTTGCATGACTAATCGAATCCTTAACCGAACCCGCGCAATTGACGCTGCAATCGAGTCTCTCGATGGCGCTTTCTTCAAGGCGCTTTGCGAGCCTTCGCGTGTAGCTGTGCTCAAGCGCGTGATGCAACTGGGGCGCGCCGACATCGGAGAGATTGCGGAAGCACTGCCCCAGGAACGCTCAGTTGTTTCCCGGCATCTGCAAGTACTGTTAGAGGCAGGTATCGTCCGCGGTACCAAGGTCAGCAGGCAGATGTTCTACGAGGTGGATGGTCCGGCAGTGGTGACACGCCTCGAAGCCATTCTTCAGCATATGAAAAGCCTCGCCCCATTCTGCTGCCCAGGTACGTCCGGATAGTTTTTTTTGCTCTGTAGTGTGCATGAGTGTGCATATATGAATGTAATAAATGAAATCTTGGATGTCATTGTGATCGGTGCAGGCCAGGCAGGATTAGCGTGCGGTTGGCACTTACAGCAGCAAAACCTTAGGTTCCTGATTTTGGATGCTGAGCGGTCACCGGGAGGGAATTGGCGCAATTACTACGACAGTCTGAAGCTTTTTTCTCCAGCTGCTTACTCGTCATTGCCAGGCATGCGCTTCCCGGCAGAACCTGATCATTACCCGCTTCGTGATGATGTCGTACGCTATCTGGAAGACTATGCAAAGGCATTCAGATTGCCAGTTCGTCAGTACACCCGCGTGCAGCATGTACGAAGAGCGCGCGGGCTGTTTCAGCTTCAAACGGACGATGGAGAAATTTTCTGCTCCAGGGCGCTGGTCGTGTGTACGGGGGGATTCAATCAGCCGTTCATTCCAGATATTCAAGGGCTTCAGGGCTTTCTCGGGCGCAGTTTGCACAGCGCGGAATATCGAAATGCCGAAGGCTTTGGTGATCAACGAGTGGTTGTGGTCGGTGCTGCGAACTCGGCTGTTCAAATTGCTTATGAACTGGCCCATGTGAGCAAAGTCGTGCTGGCAAGCAGGGAGCCAATCCGGTTTTTTCCACAAAAGATACTGGGTCTGGATTTTCATGCGTGGTTGAAATGGTCGGGGTTGGAAAAGACCCGTTGGTTGAATGACCAAAGTACGCCGGTGCTTGATGACGGGATCTATCGTCGAGCCCTTAAGAAAAAGTTGTTCGAGCGTAAGCCGATGTTCGAGGCGATAACACCAACCGGCGTGATCTGGGCTGATGGGCAGCACACTGAAGCCGATAGCCTGGTGTTTGCTACCGGATTTCGCCCGAACTTGGAATTTTTGAGCGGGTTGGAATGCCCAGGCGATGAATATTGGGCTCATCGTAACGGGCAGGCCGAGCACCTACCTGGGCTGTATTTTGTCGGTCTGCCGAAGCAACGGAACTTTGCTTCAGCGACCCTCAGAGGTGTCGGCCAGGATGCGTCTTACATCATGCCCAGCTTGATGCGATTTGTCCGCGGTATGCCTGTTTAGAAGACAACTTGGCAGTTGACGAATCTCAACCGCAGCAACGTTTAGTCAGTGCGTCGAGTCGTTGGAAGGCGCCAGCTGGCGATGAAGCACAGCAAAACCAAACCGCACATAACGACAAGCAGTGCCGAGGCTCCAAAGTTCTGCAAAACAAATGCGGCGGCTATCGGGCCGCCGGCCTGGGCCACGAGTACCGGCCTGGCGAGAAGCCCCATTCTCGCTCCGTAGCCTTGCGGGGCAAACAGCGCCAAGGGGAGGGTGCCGCGAGCGATCGTTAGGATGCCGTTGCCTGCGCCGTAGAGTGCGATCGCCACGAAGGCCATCCAGGGCATCCCTGAGATCAATAATCCCAACCCGACCAGGCATAGAAACACACCGACCCGCGCTGACCAGGTCGGGTGGAGATTTCTGCCTATGGAAAACTCTGCCACCCGTGCCAAGACTTGCGAGGGACCAATCACCATGCCGATGGCCAAGGCCACAGCGGTCGCGATTCCCAGCTGCTTGAGGACATTAAGCAGGTGTACTGAGATACCTGATACGACCAGCGCTAGAACCGTCAGCATGGCGCCAATCAATAAGAATAGATAATTGGTGGTCTTGGGGTGAAGCTCGGACGCGCTGGGTGATTCTGTTATGACGGGGTGGGGTGGTTGTTTTGTGCTTCCAGGAATCAACAGCGAGTGGATGGGTAGCCCAATCAAGAGATGAGCAGCCGCGAGAACAAAGCAGGCGTTTCTCCAGCCGATCCAACTTTCCAGTCCTGCGATCACCGGCCAACCTATGGTACTGGCGAACCCACCTAACAAGGTCAGCCCGGTAATTGACGTTCGAGCCCCTTCGCCGAACAGTCGTCCCAGGGTTGAGAAGGCTGCGTCGTATAAACCCGCCGCCATGGCAACACCGATCAACGTCCAGGCGACATAGTAAGTGGCAACGTTGCCCGCCAGTCCCATTAGTAGCATGCCGAGAGCCAGCAGCAGTGAACTGGCCGCTAGGACAGAGCGTCCGCCGTGGCGGTCAATCTGACGACCAACGGCCGGCGAGGAGGCTCCCGCTACCAAAAGTCCCCAGGACAGACCGCCCACCACATTGGTGATGGACCATCCCGTCTCTTTGGCTATCGGAGACGCAAGCACTGCGGGCAAGTAGTAGGTCGAACCCCAGGCGAGAATTTGAGTAAAACCCATCGCCCATACGAGTCTGGAGCGATTGATCGGGGGATGGATCTGTTCTGGAAGTGTCATGACCGACGTGCTCATTTTTTTGTTGTCAGTAACAACAAGCTATCGCCTTCCTTTGGTTATCGTCAACCGAGAGATCGGTGTTGACGCTTTCGGGATACCAGGATTATTGTTGCAGCTAACAACTAATTTGTGACGGTTATGACGAAGCGTAAAAACGATCAGTTGACTCAGGATTCCGAGGACCTATACGAAGCGTTGAATCAGTTGGTTCGCGTCCATCAGTTCCGTGATCGTGATCGGATTTGCTGTTACGACGTATCGGTCACCCAATGCTATGCCGTCGAGACGCTGGTCAAAAGGGGCGCACTGCGCCTTCAGGTTTTGGCCGAAGAAATGTTCTTGGACAAGAGCACGGCGAGTCGAGTGATCGATACCCTGGAACGCAAGGGGTATGTGTCACGTGTTGAGGATGATGAAGATCGGCGTGCAGTACGAATCCAGGCAACGGATGCTGGGCGTGAGCTATACGCGAAAATCAGAGCTGACCTGATTGCAGAGGAGCGAGCGATGATCGAGAACCTCTCAGCTGAGGCTAGGCAGGGAGCGCTGAGTTTACTCAGACAGATTACGCGGGCCACGGAGATTCGCTGCGGGCTCGTGAATGAGTGCTGCCCAGCCGTGAAGAGCAAGGAATGAAAGGGAAGAACTTCCCTTTTTTTGCCAATAATGTTGTTACTACCAACGTAATGGGGCTCCAACAATGCGAGTTCGTTTAGCTGAAACTAAAGACACTGTTTCAATAGCCGCCATCTACAACCAGGGGATCGAGGAGCGTAGCTCTACGTTTGAAACGACTCCTCGAAGCCCGGCAGACATGCTTGATCGCATCAAATCAATGGAGCGCTATCCAGTGTTGGTCATGGTCGATGAGACGGATCAGGTTGTTGGATGGGCAGGACTCAGTAGTTATCGCGCTCGTGCCTGTTACGACGGCATTGCGGATTTTTCCATTTACCTAGATCGCAGTGTTCGCGGCCAGGGGCTAGGCAAACAGTTACTTCAGGCACTGCTGAAAGAAGCCGAAGCTCGCGGATTCTGGAAAGTCCTTTCACGCATTTTTACCTTCAATCACTCCAGCCTCGCATTGTGCGAAGCCTGCGGTTTCCGCCAAGTGGGGGTATATGAAAAACACGCCTGCCTAGAAGGACGTTGGCTCGACTGCGCGATTGTCGAGCGCCTGTTCGCGAACAATCAGCCAACCTGAAGGAGTCGATCATGGATAACACTCACCTTCCCGTCGCCATAATCGGTGCAGGCCCAGTGGGCCTCGCCACAGCCGCTCACCTGCTGGCCAGAGGTATCACTCCGCTGATCCTGGAAGCTGGTCCGGAGGCTGGGGCCAGCATTGAAGAATGGGCGCATGTGAAGATGTTCTCTCCGTGGCAGTTCAATGTGGACAAGGAGGCGGCCAATCTTCTGCTGGCCGATGGTTGGACTCCACCACCGGAGAACGAGTATCCAACGGGTCGTGAACTGCTGGACCGGTTTGTTCGACCTTTCGCCGACCTCGAACAGATCAAGCGTCACTTGCAGTTCAATACCCGTGTTCTGGCAGCCACTCGCGTCGGTCAGGATGTGATGAAGACCCAGGGCAGATCGGCAGCTCCTTTTTTACTGCGTGTCGCAGGGCCGGCGGGTGAACAGGATGTGCTTGCCAGTGCTGTCATTGATGCCTCGGGCACCTACCTGACACCAAACTGGATGGGCGCCCATGGCATCCCTGCATTGGGCGAGATCGAGCATGCAGCGCACATTGCGTACGGCATTCCGGAGGTGCTGGGTCGTGCGCGGAATCGCTATGCCAACAAAAGAGTGCTGGTGGTGGGTGGTGGTCACTCCGCGTTTAACGCCCTACAGGATCTGGTGCGTCTGATTCAGGAGGCACCGCAAACCAAAGTGCTATGGGCGATCCGGGGTAATTCTCTTGAGCGCATTCTGGGTGGTGGTGCGAATGATCAATTGGAAGAGCGCGGAAAGCTCGGCCTGAAGATTCGCCAATTGCTGAATGACGGCGTGATCGAGCTGTTCAAAAACGTCGCTATTGATCAGGTTGTAGGCAATGGCCAAGGGTTGGTTGTGAAGGCGGGAGACCAGATACTTCCACCTGTGGACCAAATCATTGTGGCGACCGGATTCCGACCTGACATGAGCCTGCTCGCCGAGTTGCGTATCGCACTTGATCCCGCAACTCAAAGCGCAGTGTTGCTCGCTCCAATGATCGATCCCAACGAGCACAGCTGCGGTACGGTCAGACCTCATGGCGCGATAGAACTTGCCCATCCTGAGGAAGGTTTGTTCATTGTTGGGATGAAGAGCTATGGTCGGGCGCCTACGTTCTTGTTGATGACTGGGTATGAGCAAGTTCGCTCTGTCGTCGCGGCGCTGGCGGGTGATTGGGATGCGGCCAAAAGGGTTGAGCTGATCCTCCCGGAAACGGGCATTTGCAACTCGGATTTCGATGAAGTCGATGATCGCTTGAAGGCTTCGGCAAGTCAGACGTCTTGTTGTGGCACCGGAGAGACAATCCTTGAGGCCGCGCCTCGTACCTCGCCGGGTTGTTGCAAAGCCTAGTGCGCAGTAACCGAACCCGCCCTCGATGACCGGGGCGGGTTAGGGGCGACCTTCTTATTTTCTTTTGCACGTCCAGGTAGTCCTTGAACCAAGGAGCGACCTATTTCTGGGTGAGTAACAGATTCATTACAGAAACCATATATGCACCGCCGCAGATATTTGAAGAGACACGGAAGGCTGGCTAGCGCCTTAATACACAGCTTTCATTGAAGGTGCTCGGCGGAGTCCAATCGTTTTGATGGATTAATGGGTCGTTGACTCTTTACCTTGCATGCGGAAAAACATATATTCGTTAAACCGCATATGAGCTGAGGCTTCACAATGACCAGCAAAGCCCGTGTCCTGTTCGTCTGTACTGCCAACGCTGCACGCTCCCAGTTGGCCCAAGCGTTGCTGAGGCATACCGATTCGGAGCATTTCGAGGCGTTCAGCGCCGGCACAACTCCAACTCAGGTAGATCCGCGCACCTTCGAGGCGCTTTCACACATCGGTGTGAGCACCGAAGGATTACGTAGCAAGTCGATAGACGAATTCCGTGGTGAGCGTTTCGATTACGTCATCACCTTGTGTGATAAAGCCGCAGCGGAATGCCTGTCTTTACCTGGAGCGGGTGAGGCATTGGCCTGGAGTTTTGAAGACCCGGTCACCAGCACCAAACCCGATGCCTTCCGTCACACCCTTCACGAAATTCATGAGCGCATCAAGATGTTCGTCTTGGTCAAAAACAAACACTGAGAAAACGATATGGCTGACCATCTGACACCGACCACTGTTTTCAAATGCCTTGCTGACGACACTCGGGTCCGCACGATGATGCTCATCACCCGTGAAGGAGAGCTTTGTGTTTGCGAGCTGACCTGCGCGTTGAACGAGAGTCAGCCGAAAATCTCCAGGCACCTAGCGCAACTGCGTACTTGCGGCCTGTTGTCGGACCGTCGGCAAGGCCAATGGGTGTATTACCGACTGCACCCGAATCTCCCTGATTGGGTTCATCAAGTGCTGACCACCGTGCTGGAAAGCAACAAGCACTGGTTGAGCCCTGATGCCAAACGCCTTGATGAAATGGGTGACCGTCCTGAACGGGCAGCCGTGTGCTGTGAAAGCAAAATCGCCTGATTCCGCCTTCGACTACGAGATCGCTCGATGAAAATCCTGTTCCTCTGCACTGCCAATAGCTGTCGCAGCATCCTTTGTGAGGCGGTTTTCAATCACTTGGCACCGGAAGGCATGAAAGCCTACAGCGCTGGCAGTCAGCCCAAAGGGGGAGTGCATCCGCTGAGTCTAAAAACGTTGGAGAAAGCAGTTATTTCGACAGACGGATTGTTCAGTAAGTCCAGCGATGTCCATGTGAACCTGGCTCCCGATTTTGTCATCACGGTGTGCGACAAGGCTGCCGGTGAGGCCTGCCCGGTATTTTTCGGACCGGCCACCAAGGCCCACTGGGGGCTGGCTGACCCTTCGGAATACCACGGAACTCAAGCAGAGATCGAGGCGGCTTTTGAAGCCACGTTGGAGCAGATCAGAACCCGTATTGAAGCCTTCCTGGCTTTACCGCATTCCCAACTGAATGCCGAACAGCTCAAGGCAGAGCTGGCCCTGATTAGCACGCTGTAACCACAGGAGCAATGATCATGAGTAAAAGCCGCCTTTCCTTCCTGGACCGATACCTGACCCTGTGGATTTTTCTCGCCATGGCCTTGGGCATCGGTTTGGGGAGCCTGTTCGAAGGCAGGCCGCAGTGGCTCAACAGTCTTTCCGTGGGCACAACCAACATACCCATCGCTATTGGCTTGATCGTGATGATGTATCCGCCTCTGGCCAAGGTTCGTTATGAGGAGCTGCCGGAAGTCTTCAAGGACAAGCGCATCCTCGTTTTGTCCTTGGTCCAGAACTGGGTCATCGGCCCGGTGTTGATGTTCGCGCTGGCGATCATCTTCTTGCGGGACCAGCCGGAATACATGACCGGCCTGATCCTGATCGGCTTGGCTCGTTGCATCGCGATGGTGCTGGTCTGGAATCAGATCGCAGGTGGCAACAATCAGTACGTCGCCGGATTGGTGGCGTTCAACAGCATCTTCCAGATCCTGTTTTTCAGCGTGTATGCCTGGATCTTTCTGGGGCTATTGCCGCCGCTGTTCGGGCTGGAAGGCAGTGTGATCGAGACCAGCTTTGTCACCATTGCCGAGTCGGTTCTGATCTATCTGGGTGTGCCGTTCCTGGCGGGATTTCTTACCCGCAAGATTCTCATCGCCCGTAAAGGCGAGGCTTGGTTCCAGGAACGCTTCATTCCCAAGATCAGCCCGCTGACGCTGGTGGCGCTGCTGTTGACCATCGTGGCCATGTTCAGCCTCAAGGGGGATGTGGTGCTGCAATTGCCGTTGGATGTATTGCGCATCGCGATCCCTCTGACGATCTACTTCGTGGTGATGTTTTTCATTAGCTTCTGGATGGGCAAGCTGCTCAAGGCTGACTACCCGCGCACCACCGCATTGGCTTTCACAGCCGCGAGCAACAACTTCGAACTGGCAATTGCCGTGGCCATTGCCACCTTCGGCCTGGCTTCTCCGGTCGCTTTTGCCACGGTGATTGGTCCGCTGGTGGAAGTACCGGTACTTATTTCTCTGGTCGGTGTGGCCCTTTGGTTGAAACGCCGCTGGTTCGATGAATCCAAGAGCGCCATTGCGCAGGACAAAGACTATGTTTGATGACCCTATCCCCCAACTCGATACCGAACTGGTTGATCTCCCATCGACAGACAAACTCGGTATCGAAAAGACCTCCATCCACAAGCCGCGCATTTTGCTGCTGTACGGATCGACCCGTGAGCGCTCCTTCAGTCGCCTTTTGGTAGAGGAAGCGGCTCGACTGCTGGAGCATTTCGGCGCCGAGGCGCGGATTTTCAATCCGTCAGGTTTGCCGCTGCCAGATGACGCACCCGACGATCATCTACGTGTGAAGGTGCTGCGCGAGCTGATGCTGTGGTCCGAGGGGCAGGTCTGGTGCTCTCCAGAGCGTCACGGTTCCATGAGCGCAGTGTTCAAAGCGCAGATTGATTGGGTGCCACTGGCGATGGGCGCGGTACGCCCGACCCAGGGAAAAACCCTCGCGGTCATGCAGGTATGCGGTGGCTCGCAGTCGTTCAACGTGGTCAATCAGCTGCGAGTGCTGGGACGTTGGATGCGCATGTTCACCATCCCCAACCAGTCCTCCGTGCCGAAGGCCTATATGGAGTTCGACGATAACGGCCGGATGAAACCTTCTCCGTTCTACGACCGTGTCGTTGATGTGATGGAAGAGTTGGTGAAATTCACGCTGCTGCTTCGCGACCGCCAGGACTATCTGGTGGATCGTTATTCCGAGCGCAAAGAGTCGGCGGAAGAACTTATGAAACGTGTCAATCAGCGCTCCATCTGAGGATTTTTAGCCGTGCAACAACACCCATATTCCGTACTGTCGCTGGCACAGTTCAATGGTCAATTGATCTTCACCCCGTGTCCAGGCACGAAGGGCACCAAGCCTTTCGAGGCGCTGCAAACCCTCAAGGAAGCGGGGGCCTCGGCCTTGCTGACGCTGATGCCGACCGAAGAGTTGCTTCAAAACGAGATCGACCTGCTGCCGGAAGAATGCCAAATGCTAGGCATCGAGTGGTTTCACCTGCCAGTAGAAGACGATCAAGCGCCTGGCGAAGCATTCAAAGCCGCATGGGAACAGCATCATCCGCGACTCCAGCAGTTGCTGACCGAAGGGAAAACCATTGCCATCCATTGCAAGGGCGGCTCGGGCCGTACCGGTTTGATCGCGGCTCAACTGTTGATCGAAAGCGGTGTGCCATTCAGCGATGCCATCCGCGATGTTCAGTCGTTGCGTCCGCGGGCCATCCAGCATCCAGCCCACATTGAATACATCGGCCAGTTCGACACTCAGTCGAACTCTCACTGACAACAGATACAGAGCACAACAACATGACTATCAAAGTTGGCATCAATGGTTTTGGCCGGATCGGTCGCCTCGCTCTGCGAGCCGCCTGGAACTGGCCGGAGTTTGAGTTCGTGCAGATCAACGATCCGGCAGGCGATGCAGTAACCCATGCGCACCTGATCAATTTCGACTCGGTGCATGGTCGTTGGCACAACGAAGCCAGCGCTGAAGGCGATCAGGTGGTCATTGGCGGCAAGCGCATCAAGGTCACCGCGAACAAAGCGATTGCGGACACCGACTGGTCGGGCTGCGATCTGGTGATCGAGGCCAGCGGCAAGATGAAAACCGTGGCGGTGTTGCAGGCTTACCTCGACCAAGGCGTGAAGCGTGTGGTGGTCTGCGCTCCGGTGAAGGAAAAAGGGGCATTGAACGTCGTCATGGGCGTCAACCATCAGCTGTTCAAGCCGGCTGAACATCGAATCGTCACCGCTGCTTCTTGCACCACAAACTGTCTGGCGCCAGTGGTGAAAGTGATCCACGAAAAGCTGGGCATTCGCCACGGTTCGATCACCACCATCCACGACCTGACCAACACCCAAAGCATTCTCGATCAGCCGCACAAGGATCTGCGTCGTGCGCGTGCTTCGGGGATGAGTTTGATTCCGACCAGCACCGGCTCGGCCACCGCCATCGCCGAAATTTTCCCGGAGCTGCGTGGACGACTGAATGGTCACGCCGTACGCGTGCCGCTAGCCAACGCTTCGCTGACTGACTGTGTCTTCGAGGTCGAGCGCGCCACGACCGTCGAAGAAGTGAATCAACTCCTCAAGCACGCTGCCGAGAACGAGCTGAAAGACATCCTCGGTTTCGAGACGCGTCCGTTGGTGTCCATCGACTACCGTACTGACCCGCGCTCATCGATCATCGATGCGCTGTCGACCATGGTTATCAATGGCACCCAGGTCAAACTTTACGCCTGGTACGACAACGAGTGGGGCTATGCCAACCGTACCGTCGAACTGGCCAAAATGGTTGGTCTGGCAGTCTAAGGAGCGGTCATGAAAGCGTTGTCAGCCCTCGCTCCGGAAGTGCGGCAGTACCTGCTCGTGACGGGCAACTACTGGGCATTCACCCTCACCGACGGCGCCTTGCGCATGTTGGTGGTGCTGCATTTTCACGCGTTGGGCTACAGCCCACTACAAATCGCGGCGTTGTTTCTGTTCTACGAACTCTTTGGCGTGATCACCAACCTGGTGGGTGGCTACCTAGGCGCTCGGTTGGGGCTGAACCGAACCATGAACATCGGGCTGGGCATCCAGGTCGCGGCGCTGCTGATGCTGACGGTTCCGGTAGCCTGGCTGACCATCCCATGGGTGATGGGCGCTCAGGCGCTGTCGGGGATTGCCAAAGACCTTAACAAGATGAGTGCCAAAAGCTCCATCAAGCTTCTGGTCCCTGATGGGCAGCAGGGCAAGCTCTACCAGTGGGTGGCGATCCTCACCGGCTCGAAGAACGCACTCAAGGGTGTCGGCTTCTTTCTCGGCGGAGCCTTGCTGGCACTCATCGGCTTCAAAGGCGCCTTGCTGGCCATGGCGGGTGTCTTGGCGCTGATCTGGATCAGCAGCTTGATTCTGTTGAAGAAGGACTTGGGCAAAGCCAAAGCCAAGCCAAAGTTTCGCGACATTCTGTCCAAAAGCCGGGCGATCAATATCCTCTCAGCGGCGCGGATGTTCCTGTTCGGCGCCCGCGATGTCTGGTTTGTAGTGGCCTTGCCGGTGTACCTGAGCAGTGTCTTCGGCTGGGACTTCTGGAAGGTCGGTGGATTTCTGGCGGTCTGGGTGATTGGCTACGGCATCGTGCAGTCCTTCGCGCCCAACATCACTGGAAAGAAACGGGGGCACGTACCGGATGGTCGTGCGGCGTTTTTGTGGGCACTTGCACTGGCGGGCCTGCCCGCGGCCATTGCTCTCGCTCTGAACACCGGGCTGTCGCAACAGGTGGTGTTGCTCGGCGGACTGATGGTTTTTGGCGCTCTGTTTGCGGTGAACTCGTCGTTGCACAGCTACCTGATCGTGTCCTACGCCAAGGAAGATGGCGTGTCGCTGGATGTGGGTTTTTATTACATGTCCAACGCCATGGGACGGTTGATCGGCACGGTACTCTCCGGCTGGGTTTATCAGGTGTATGGGTTAGGCGCGTGCTTGTGGATATCGAGCGCCTTTGTGCTGCTCGCAGCACTGATTTCTATCGGGTTACCGAGGCATGCCGAGGCGATGTGAAGCCGCTCTGAAAGGCTTGCAGCCAATCGCTACCAGCAGCCAGGCATTTGAGGTAAGGCAGGCAAGTGTTGGAGGCAAGTCATGAACCGGTTCACAAGTGTCTTAACTGTTTCACCCGTTTTGCTCGCAGTGTTGCTAGGCAGTGGCTGCGATCAAAAAGAGTCATCCCCTAAGCAATCGTTTGAAATGGATAAAACGGTTGTTGGGACTTGGGCTGAAGGTGAATGGACCACCTCCGAATCTCAGAATCAGGCGCCCCTTGCCTTCAAGATTTCAGGGGAAAAGCTGATTCTGAGTGGGTGTTCCTTCTCCACCCAGAGCCTGCTAAGCCCAATTGAAAAACATGCGTACCTTGTACTCAAGCAAGAGGGCTCTTGTTCGGTAAGCCCAGTGCCTCACAGCATAACCCTGAACCGAAAAGGAAATTGTCAGGCACAGGTCGAGTTGTACGCCTCATTGTCGAGTGTCAACAAAGGTGTCCCGGAGCAGTCGGGTGTATACACCAAAGCGGGTTGTATTGATGCCTCGACTCAATGATCAATTGGAAAACGATCCATTTCTTGAACGGCAATGCGAGGGGCGTGGGGTATTCTGGTCGGCGTTGTGGATGCGAAACCTGTTCAGTCGATAACCGCCTGGTCACAACTGCTAGTCTTGAAAAGTACGTGCCTATCAACATTTGGTGGCTTGAAAGTCTTAGCGCCGCTGCTATAGGATAAAAACAGGAGATGGCATTCCTCCTTTAACCGCCTTCGTGCTGATGATGCCTACGTGAACCCTGGACAGGGTGCGTAGGTGTGTCCCTGTCCTCCAATTTAGGACAGGATCGTGACTTCAAATCTCATATCAGCCCCCTCTCGTACTGTGCGGTTATCAGCACCTCCTCGGCTAAATCAGCCCAGAGGAGACATGCAACCATGATGAAATCACTACTAGTTATCGCTATCGGCGCATCGCTTGGTGCCTGGTTACGTTGGCTCCTAGGTATAAAGCTAAACGCGTTGTTCCCGACAATTCCCCCTGGGACTGTGGTGGCAAACATGGTCGGGGGCTACATCATTGGCTTGGCCCTCGCATTCTTGGCCGCATCCCCCTCCCTAAGCCCTGAGTGGCGCCTGCTGATCATCACGGGGTTCTGTGGGGGGCTTACTACTATCTCCACGTTTTCAGCCGAAACAGTTGCCCTGATTCAGGAGGGCAGACTGCTCTGGGCGTTCGGCTCAATTTCATTACACGTCGTAGGCTCGTTGGTAATGACCGCTGCCGGGCTTTTGTCCTATCAAATGATTGGCACGCGCTGAGGAGATGAACATGAAAGGTTTTCTAGTGGTTTTCTTTACTCAACAGAATCGTCGCTATCAAGGGAAGATGCTCGGCGAATGGATTGTTGATTTGGCCAAAGAAATGGGCCTGCGTGGTGCGACCCTGTCTACGGGTATCGAGGGTTTTGGACACACCGGTAGGCTGCATTCCGCGCACTTTTTTGAGCTGGCGGATCAACCAACTCCCCAGTTCCAAGGGTTTGAAAATGACATTGGCGGGCAGCGCCCGCCCGGCATGGGCGGGTAGTAACCCGACGCCGAGTCCGGCGGAAACCAGCGCGAGCATCGTGGTGAATTTGGACTTGTTCGATTTTCAGTTGAGATATTCGATAACGCTTGGGCGCTGCCCTGATGGTCGTTTGGCATTTCTGGCTGCAGAACCGGTAGTTTTGCCCCTCATATTCCGTGCTGAACTGGCTGTCGTTACTGACGGTCATGCCACATACCGGATCATGGGAGCCGGTGAGTTGGGGTTCAGACTTCTGTAATGGGTCGTGCTCTGAACGAAGCTCAGGGGTGGGCATGAGCTAACTCCTGTTCGCATCCTTGGTTGAGGCTGAGGTTTCGCCGTGATGACGGTGACCACCGTGGTGGTGCCCGAAAAAATGCATCAGCGGGCACAACAGCAAAATCATGTAAGGCAGTAAGCCCAGCATATGGCCGTAGTGTTCTCTTGCCAGATAGAACAGCACGATCACCAGCAGCATGCCGAGTGCTATGCCGGGTTTGCTCCTCCAAAATGTTGGGGAGGTGTTAGCGGAATGTGGTGAATTCATCATGGTTCTGTACTCCTGAGGGAAGTGCTGTTAGTGATGCGTCGTATAGGTCAACGGGCGGCAGTTTTACCCTTGGCATATTGGCAAAGGTAAAACCGCCGTTGCATTGCCTACAGGCTTGTACGCGTCACTTGCTCATCGGCATCTTCATCATGCTCGATTGCTGATCCATCATTTTCATCATCATGTTCATCATTCCCATCTCCATGCCGTCTTTGTTGCCGGCCATGCCCATGCCATGACAGTTCTTATGCATCATGGCCATGCTGTCCTTCATCGTCTTCATGCTCTCCTGCATGGCGGCGTGTCGCTCGGCAGGGGTCTTGGCGGCGGCTGCCTTGTCATGTGCAGCCTGCATTTTTTGCATTTGCTCGGTCATGACATTGTTTTGCATCGGTGTAGCTGCTTCGCTTGTCTGGGCGGGCGTGGTCGGCGCCTGCTCCGGGTGATGCTCATCGACTGCCGAGGCCATGAGTGGGCTGCTCACGAGCAGGGTGGCGAGGATAAATTTCAATGAGGCATGCATGGCAATCTCCAAAGGGTGAGGACAACTCAGGTAATACCAAGCCGCACCGGGTTGGCGCAGTCAGACAGTGCGCCGAAGATCGGCGCGCAGAAGGTCGGATTAATCGTTGGAACGGACGAAAATCAAGCGGGCAGGCGGTCTGGCCGGTACAGGGCGCCGTAATGCAAGAAAGGCAAAAGCGGAGGGGTTGGCGGGATACGAAATCAGCAACGCCGGGATCAGGAACAGAAACGTCCAACTGGACAGGTTAAATATTTGAAGATGGAGCGAAGGACTTACAGCTATCGCCGCATCGGCGCAGTGCTGAAGGCAACCGAGGGCATGGGTGTCGTGGCTATCGTGATCTTGCGCGGTGTTCAGCGAGACATGAGTTGCCGGATTGTGGCTGGGCTGTACCAGACATCCCTGGGTCGCTGCCAGACCAAACGCTAACACCCACAGCACGATGGCGAGGCGTATGAACGTTGGTTGACGATGGCGAAACCAGAACATGGAGAATCTCCGGTACTGATTAGCGGGTTTTGATTTTTCAACATTACAGCACATCGAAGTGCCACGGTTGATCCACATCAATTTATGCAGCCGGGTGTCGGCTCTTGTGGTGTGGTCAAATTGTAAGGTCTACGTCGACCTTTCAAAGGTTTACCCCTCTTTGCCGTTCTTTACTAGCAGCTTGTGGGGCACCGCCTCTTCATTGCCCTTTTTATTAATGGTGAGTTGAGTGCAAGCGGTCGCAGTGACTGAAGCTGCTTTTTGAATCAAATAATCTGAGCTGACCTCAACTGATGACTATCAGACGCTCGCGGGGTTGGTCATGAGTTGGGGATAAGCTCAAGTGGCAGGAGTGGAGCATGACGGTTGTAGAGGTTGAAGAGTACCGGGTGAGGAGGGTGTTGTTGAGTTAAGAATAAATGTAGAAACGAAGGCCGCATTTGCGGCCTTGTTTTTTAGGGTGTTACTCGTGTGAATGGCCGTGCTCAGCGCTTTCGGAGGTTGCGCCTTTCTCTCCACCACCGCATGCCGTCATCAGACCAAGGAAGCAGATCAGGACCATCGAACGAATCAGCGTTGTTGGGGGGGGGCATGGGAAGACTCTTCAAAAATGGATGAAATAAATGGGCTGTGGTAAGGCTGAGCGCTGCATTTTCGGCAGTAAAACAGCCATCGCCGCTTCGAGTTACTGTTTGACGCTCAAGTAATCGCCGGTCGTTTTCAGTGAGATGGTCACATCGTTGTTGCTGCGATTACGCCAAAACCAGCCGTGGGTGCCGTCAAAAATGGCGGTGAATTCACCTTTATCACTTTTGACCTGCTTGCCCTTGTTGTAGCTGTGGAAGTAACCCTTTTCTCCGTTGTAGGGCTCGCCATGCGTGTCGTAGTTCACAGGCCCACCAACCGCTGTCCATTCATAGCTAACAGTCTTGTTCTTCAGCACTTCCAGTTTGATTTCTGTCCCTTCACCTGGCTTGAGCGTGACGGTCATTTGATTGGTCTTCAAAGCTGGGGCAGTTGCCGCCGCTGGTTGGGTCGCAGGTAACGCAGCAGGTTGTATTTGCGCAATCTGCGGAGCTGGAGCTGGAGCTGGAGCTATTGCTTGCGGCGGCGCTGCATCTGCCAGCGCCTCTTGCGCGAGGATGATCTTCAACTCGCCCATTTGGGTCAGACCCAGTGCGCGGCCCACGCCTGTAGGATCAACGGCATATTCCGAAGGCATGACCACGGTTACCAGCAGGCCGATCGCAGTCAGCAGTGCAATGACAGTCGAGCGCACCAGTTTGCGAGTGCTGGGCAATTCATTAACAGTTGGAAGCGGAGTATTGAACATGGTCAGAATTCCTTACGCGGAGACAAATAGGCCGGTGATCTGGTAACCCATCAGGAGGAAACCGGCACTCATCATGGCGACGTTGACGGTATAGGCGTGGCGCCAGAAACTGCCGGTGCGCCGCCAATACCCCATCAGAATGAGAATCGCGCTGAGGGCCAGCAATTGGCCGATCTCGACACCAACGTTGAAGGCGACCAGGTTCGGAATCAGGCCGTCAGGCGAGATTTCGTACTCCTGGATCTTGGTGGCCAAACCGAAACCATGGAGCAGACCGAAGATCAGCGTGGCCATCTTGGTGTTGGGTTGGAAACCGAACCAGCGCTGGAATGCGCCCAGATTATCGAGCGCCTTGTACACCACCGAAAAACCGATGATGGCGTCGATGATGTAAGAACTGATGCTGATCTCAGTCAGTACACCCAGCAGCAGCGTGACCGAGTGGCCTATGGCGAATAGCGTGACGTAGAGCCCAACATCTTTCAGGCGGTAGAGGAAGAAGATCACCCCGAACAGAAACAGCAAGTGGTCGTAGCCCGTCATCATGTGCTTGGCGCCCATGTAGATGAAGGGCAGCAACATGACGCCGGAGCTTTCCTGGATGAATCCCTTGTCACCTTCGGCGACGGCATGAGCCATCGCCTCGGGCATTGCAAGGAAAAGTGATGCGACAAATAAAAACAGCAGCGGTAGCAGGCGACGCGAAGGCGCAGTAAATGCGTCAACGCCGCTCATCGAGTGCGAATACATAGATCAATCCTACGTTGCAGGAATCAAAGGCCGCAGTGCGGCCATGGTCAGGATGCGAACGAAGGACGGGGCGGCCGCTCGATCAAGAAAATCGGCGGGCGGGGAACGGAATAGCGTGGTGCATCGACTTGCATAGAGAGCTTCGGTTGCGCGGCCAAACTCAACGCGGAAGTGAGCTGTGGCGTTTCGTGCTGATGGTCAGGGGTCAACGGGGAGTGATAGTGATCCGAGCAGCTCGCACACGACATCTCGGCTTGCTCTTCATGGGAGTGATAGGCGTCTTGTGCGATCTCCCAGGCAGGCGGTTTCGTCGTTACCGACAACGTATAGGTATGCCCAGCCCAGGCCACAAACATGGCGAGAACAAGTGCGAATACCACTGTCGTTGTCAGGGATCTGTTGAGCATAGTGTCCGGGGTTCTAACTCGTTTGTTGTGGCCGCAATACGTTTGACCATATCCCCCTAGGGGGGATAGGATGCCAGCGTAATTCATTGAGGCCTGAGGCTCAAGTCATGAGTGAACAAGAACACGAACATAGCCATCCCCACACCCACCAAAGTCACGAGGCGATCATCAAGCGCCTCAAGCGGGCAGATGGCCATTTACGCGGCATCATCACCATGATTGAAGAAGGTCGTCAGTGCGTCGATATTGCTCAGCAGCTGCATGCAGTGGAAAAGGCGGTGTGCCAAGCCAAACGCACGCTCATCCAGGATCACATTGATCATTGCCTGGAGGACACCGTCTCGGCGTTGAACAATGGCGAGCGCGCACCACTGGAAGCCTTCAAGCAAATCACCAAGTATCTCTAGGTCTGAAATGCCCAGCTTCGCTGAACTGCTGCAACAGGGCAGGGCACATGCCTGTCTTGTTAGCGATCAAGAGGTCTGGTGTTCTTTGGTTGCTACCAGCGGTTTTATGTCTGCTGGGCAGCACTCGTAGCGGCATCGTAACCAGGGCATTGGGTTTGGAAGTCTATTCATCTCTGGTCTTAAGCGCTGCGTTCGTTGCGCCGCTGATCAGACTCTGGCCTCTGTGTCAGACGTTCACCTACACGTTTTGGCCTGTGCGGCAGTGGGGCTAAAGATTCTATTCGGGCCATCTTGTCGCTCTGCAAGCTTTACGGTTTCTGGTCTGAGGTTTGGCAAATCTTTGAAACTAAAGACCCCTCAACTTGGCCAGCGGCGATGCTGATCGTCGATCACATAGGGGTGTTCGTGATCTGCACCATCTTGGCCGTCGAGGTGAATGTGATCATCCGGCAGGTTCTCATGGGTGTGTTTGATCGACTCTTGGTCATGAGCTGGACGCCAGATCACTATACTGACCGCCAATGCGCTACCAGCCACGACAACGAGCCCAACAAACGAGGCCGTGAGGCTGATATTGGCACCCAGCCATCCCGCCAATGGGTAGGTAATCAACCAGCAGGCATGGGATAGCGCAAATTGGGCGGCAAACAGCGCCGGGCGATCTTCGGCATGTGCTGAGCGACGCAACAGCCGACCGCTTGGGGTCTGAGCCAAGGAATAGCCCACGCCCAGTACCATCCACAGCGGCAGCAGGAAGTTGTAGGTGCTCAGGTTGATGCCAACGGCCAAACCTGCAACCAGTATTCCTCCACCAAACAGCATGGCCGTTCGGTCTTTGATGTTTTCCAACAGGCGTGGCAAGGCCAGGGCCGCGATCATGGAGCCACCACCAAACGCGGCCAGCGCCAATGCCGTAGAACTCTGAGGCAGAGCGAAGCGCGACTGCACCAGCACCACCGTATTGACGATGACCATGGCACTGGCAGCAGCTACTGTCAGATTAAGAGCCAGCAGCCCCCGTAGGCGAGGGGTGGCCAGGAATATGCGCATGCCACGGGTAGTTCGTTCGTAGATGCTGCGTCGTGGCGTCGGCTTCGCCTTTGGCAGCAGTACTGTGGCGACCAGGGCCGCTGAAGCGAGGAAACCGATGACAGTGCCGGCGAACAGGTTATGGAAGCTGATAACGGTCAGCAACGCGGCGGCGAGCATAGGGCTGGCGACACTTTCAAGATCATAGGCGAGACGTGATAGCGACAAGGCGCGGGTATAGTCGTCTTCATCCGGCAGGATGTCTGGAATGGTTGCCTGAAATGTCGGTGTGAACGCCGCCGAGGCTGACTGGAGAACAAAAATCAGCACGTAGATCTGCCAGACTTCCGTCACAAACGGCAGAGCGAGCGCGACCAGTGCTCGCACCAGATCCAGCGAGACCAGCATCGCTCGACGGGGTAGACGTTCAGCAAAAGCCGCTGCGATTGGTGCAACGGCAATGTAGGCCGTCATTTTGATCGCCAGCGCTGTACCGAGGACAGCACCTGCTTGGGCGCCCGCAAGGTCGAACGCCAGCAGGCCCAGCGCGACAGTGGCGAGTCCAGTCCCTACGAGCGCGATTACTTGGGCGAGAAAGAGATGACGGTAGGTTCGGCTGGCTAGGATTTTCAGCATGGAAGATCTCAGGTGGCGACGTGCGTGACCAGGCGGTTACCTAACTTTTCACGAAGAGACGCAATCAGCTGGTTTCGTCTCTGTTCAGTGCGAATATCCCCCCTGGGGGGATATGGTTCGATCCTAAATCATAGTCCATGGCAGCTCAAGAAATAGGTGCTACGCCATCTATCGAATTACTGAAGTGCGGGCCCGCCCGCCGGCTTGTATTGGTTCTGCACGGCGAGGCGACGGGCTCAATGTTTCGATTGCAGCATTCAAATGCTGCGACGCTGCCGGTCGGATGTATTCCCTCCCTGGCTTGTATGGCTTGTTGGAACGTGTGATCATACTTTCATTATAGGTAGGGGGGGTATGGTATGGGTCATGTGAGATCGAGCAAAGACAATCTTCTTAAGCGTGTAAAGCGAATCGCTGGGCAAATCCAGGCGATTGAGCGAGCACTCGACTCTGATGATGACTGCTCGAAAACCTTGCTATTGGTCGCTTCGACCCGTGGCGCGATCAATGGGCTGATGGATGAAATCATTGAAGACCACGCTCGTGAACATGTCGCGAATCCGACACTCAGCAACGAAGAAAGAGCGAAAGGCGTCGATGAGCTGCTCGAAGCCATTCGCCGCTATTCCAAATAGGATTTGCCCAGATGAGTAATTCGTACGCCGACTATTCCCACGACCATATGTTCCTGGGGAAATCACATGAAGAAAACGCTAAGCGAACGTTGTGGGTGGTGGCTCTGACCGTCGTAATGATGGTTGCTGAAATCACCGCAGGTTATCTCACTGGCTCCATGGCGTTGCTTGCCGATGGTTTTCACATGGCAACGCACGCTGGAGCACTTGGCATAGCCGCAGCTGCTTACGGTTACGCAAAAAGACATGCCTCAAGTGCTCGCTACAGTTTTGGAACTGGCAAGGTGGGAGACTTGGGTGGCTTCGCCTCTGCTCTGATTTTGGGACTGGTCTCCTTGGGAATTGCTGGAGAATCGCTATTCCGTCTCTTTCAACCGACTCAAGTGCAATTCGGGACAGCGACTCTTATCGCAGTTGTCGGATTAGCAGTGAATGTCGTGAGCGCGCTTTTGCTTTCTGGCGGACATGATCATCACCATGGGCATGGCCACGATCAATCTCACCATGCACATGGTCACGACAATAATTTGCGCTCTGCTTACGTTCACGTCATTGCAGATGCCCTGACCTCGGTTCTGGCCATCGCTGCTCTGCTTGCTGGCCGATACCTTGGTTGGGTATGGCTCGACCCTGCAATGGGGATTTTGGGTGCAATTGTCATTGCACGCTGGGCTTGGTCGTTGATGCGGGTGACTGCGGGTGTATTGCTCGACCAGACAGATGATCATGTCGCCCAAGAAATTCGTGAACTGGTTGAAACGCCTGGAGATGCTTCGATCATTGATCTTCATGTCTGGCAGGTAGGGCCTCAGGCCCGAGCCGCGATTGTGAGTGTTCTGGGCAGCCCCGCAGTGAATGCCGAAGACATACGAGAACGGCTTGCTACGGTTCATGAAGTCACGCATCTGACTGTTGAATACCGCACGAAGCTGGGAGCTGACTCACCGGTACAAGTCTCCGTTCCGGCATAGAAATGAACGCATAGTCGACTGAAATGAAAATAAGGATCGAGATATGCTTGTGAGCAAACGGGATCAGGCGCAAATCGAACGTCGTCTGATTGCTGCCCTGACCAAGACCTGCGAGACGGCCAAAGCGGAGATAGTAGGCTTCTCTTGGTTGACTCACGATGTGGGTTACGCGCGATTTCCCTCCAGTCTGATGGTTGTTTGGGTCTTCGACACCGATGCCAACAGGGATGTGGTGCTTGCCAATGGGCAAGACAAGCGGATGCTCGAATTGACGACCCTGGCATTAAGTGAAGCGAATGTTCACGTCAGTCAGGTGTCGGCCAACGTGCATTTCGATACTGAAGAGCAATGTCAGCGGTCGAATGCCGGTGACTGGCGGCAGCGTTTAACACGTACACGATCCACGCGGAGTTAAACCATGGCCAAGGACATCGAAAACCCATGTATTTCCGTTTGCCAGCTGAACAGCGAACTATGTTTGAGCTGCGGTCGCACCAAGGAAGACATCAGAAAATGGAAGCGGATGAAGCGTCCAGAAAAGATGGCCGCTGTACAACGTGCGACCCAGCGCCTGAAAAGCTTGCAAAAAAAAACACAATTGAACGCCGCAGTTTAGGCCACAGTTGTACTGCGTCCTCCCTTGTTGCTGTCCTCGGCCCCCTTACGACTTCTTCTACTGCTTGAACACGTAATGGAAAAAGCATTTCTCGCTGCATGGCCATGGTGGACGGTAGCCATGCAGTGTTAGATGGACAGGGCCAGATTAATTGCCGGGGTATTCAGCAAGGACCTGATCCGCGCCGGCTTTGGTCAGGCCGATTATCTGATAAGCATCACGTTTTCCGTTGACTTCCATGCCTGGAGATCCAACTGGCATGCCAGGAACGGCGATCCCAAGAAGGTCGTCACGTTTGCTCATCGCAATGATTTGCTCGGCGGGCACGTGACCTTCAACAAACTTTCCATTGATCATTGCTGTGTGGCAGGACGAGAGTCGTGGAGCAACACCGAGATCCTGCTTGACCGCGCTCATGTTGGTTTCTACATGATCAACGACGGTGAAGCCGTTAGCTTCAAGGTGCTGGATCCACTTCTTGCAGCATCCACAGTTAGCGTCACGATGGACGTCGATCGTCAGCGACTCTGCTGCATGACCAGCTGAACTGATAAACAGAGCCGCGTATGCAGCGAGGCGAAGTGCTCGACCGGGACGAAGAAAGTTATTTCGCATGGGTATGCTCCTTCCCATCAGCGTGGGTATGAGTTTTTGGCTGAACGGCCGGAGTTGCAGGAGCGTCATGTGAAGCCTCCACAACCTGAGGATGGGCGTGTTCGGTACTTTCATCCTGAGAAGGCGCTGAGGCCGCCTCATGGGCATGGGCGCTGTTTCTCTCGCCATGATGGTCGCCTGCTTCGGCTATCTCTTCGGCTGCACCCGCATCATGATGCCCAGCGGCAGCCCCTTTTTGGCCCTCATGCTGGCCTTCATGGTTATGCATTTTGCTCTCGCCGCCACCGTGTTGATGACCATCGCTGCTGGTTGCTAGAGCGTTGTATTGCTCTGCATCCAATGAAGGCAACTGCTGGAGAAAAGCGACCATTCCCCAGATGTAGGGATCGGCCATGCTTTTACCCCAAGCGGGCATGCCTGTGGATTTGATTCCATGCTTGATGATCCAGAAAGCTGCGGCAGGGTTTCCATCAACGCCCAGTTTTGAAAGATTCGGAGGTGCAGGGTAAAGGCTATTACTTAACTCGGTTCCTGCAATACCCGGAGCCAGATGGCAACCGATGCACATAGCGTTGTAGTTGCCAGCACCTGCGCGGATGAGAGCTTCTTCGCTCAGGTCGGGGACTTTAATATCGCGTGAGCGCACAGCAATCGAGCGATCCCGAGCAGTGGAAAGAAGTGAGTGAACGGGGCCGAAATGCGGATCATCCGCCCCAACATTGATCACACCAAAATACACCACGCCGGCACCTACTATTGCGGCGACCACCCCGGCAGCAGTCAATGTTTTCAATGTTCTTTTCATGTCAGGCCCTCAAAACCACATCCGAATACCGGCGACAAATCGCGCCTCGTTCGCATCCTCTCCTTCATCGCTGGCCAGGTCTGCCGTATTGCCGTATGAGCGGCTCCAGCTAACCCCAATGTAAGGGGCAAATTGGCGAACAATCTCATAGCGCAATCGGAGCCCTACTTCGGTGTTTGCCAATCCAGACCCAATGCCGCGCTGAGGATCATTTTTTCCGTAAAAATTGGCTTCGGCCGTCGGCTGCAAGATCAGGCGATTGGTCAGCAGAATGTCGTAGTCGCCTTCCAATCGAGCAGCGGTTTGACCGTTCTCACCGATGTAGGCAGTCGCTTCGGCTTCAAAGTTATAGAGGGCCATGCCCTGAATACCGAGCGCTCCCCAAGTCTGTGGTGAACCGGGCTTGAAGTCTTGTCGTACGCCGGTGACGACATCCCACCATGGACCGATGGAGTGCCCCCAAAGTGCTGAGAGTTCAGCGTTTTCCGTTACGCCATTGGTACGTTCGCCTTCCGAGCGCAACCACAGTCGGTCAACGTCACCGCCGATCCATCCTTTTGCATCCCAGGCCAATGCACTACCGTTGTCAGCATCCTGATACTCAAACTTATCCAGCAGCATGAAGGAGTTGACCTTCTTGTCGTGAACCCCATGACCAGCCACATCTGGAAAGGCGGCAGCACGGTCAGTGTCGGTCAGTACAGGGATTGGAGTTCGGCTGGTGGTAGCCCCTCCATCCATACTTTCCATTCCGTCCATTTGCCCGTCACCCATACTCATCTTGCTGTGATCCATAGCCCCCATCTTGCTATGGTCCATAGCTCCCATTGAGCCGTGGTCCATCTTGGAGTGATCCATCTCTTCAGCGGCGTGAGCCACGACAAAGAAAGCAGGACTGGTAGAGACTGCCAGTGCCATCAACGTTGGGCGTAGAAACTTACTGGTCATGATCTCAATCTGCCTTTTTGGTTTTTTGGTCATGATCCATCGACTCATGGCTCATCTTGCTGTGGTCCATTGACCCGTGATCGGGCTTTGACTCGTTTGTCGTAGTTGCAGGCTTGTTCGTTGTTTTTGCAGGAGTAGCAGGTGAATGATCACTACTATCTTCGACTGCCAGCGCCACGGACGAGAGTTCACCCATCAAGCCGACGGCAAAGAGGCAACCGACCAGCGATTTACGATTTAGGTATGTGCTCACAGATCGTCTCCTTTACTCATCAACCCGTACTTCTCGGAACATGCCCATTTCCATATGGAAAAGCAGGTGGCAGTGATAAGCCCAGCGACCTAAGGCATCAGCGGTAACTCGATAGCTGCGCTTGGTACCTGGTGGCATGTCGATTGTGTGCTTGCGCACCATGAACTTGCCGTTCTCATCCTCAAGGTCGCTCCACATGCCGTGAAGGTGGATGGGATGGGTCATCATGGTGTCGTTCACCAGGGTGATGCGAAGACGCTCCCCATACTTCAGACGAAGCGGCTCGGCGTCAGAAAATTTGATGCCGTTGAAGGACCACGAAAATTTCTCCATGTGACCGGTCAGATGAAGCTCAATGGTGCGATTGGGTTCGCGACCGTCAGGGTCTTGGAACGTGCTTTTCAGGTCTGAGTAGGTGAGTACTCGACGACCATTGTTCCGCAAGCCGATGCCTGGATCGTTTAGCTTGGGCGTTGGGTTCATGGCTTGCATATCAACCAAGGGGTTGTTGGTTTCGGACGCTGGGTGAGTCTGCATTTCGCCCCCCATACCGCCCATTCCTGCCATCTTGCTGTGGTCCATGCCGGCCATGTTGGACATGTCGCCTTTGTCCTTGCCCGACATCTTGCTGTGGTCCATGCCGGCCATGTTAGTCATGTCACCGCTGTCCATGCCGGTCATCCCGGTCATGTCACTTTGGTCCATTCCCGCCATCTTGCTGTGGTCCATGCCAGCCATGCCTGACATGTCACCTTGTTTCATATCGCCGCCGCCCATACCAGCCATGCTGCCATGGTCCATGCCCGCCATACCGCCCATACCCATGTCATCCATGGTCAAAAGCGGCCGAGGATCGATCGCCGGTATCTGTGCCTTTAATCCTTCGCGAACTGCCAAGGTTCCACGTGCAAAACCGGTTCTATCCATGGACTGGGCGAAGATTGTGTAAGCCTCTTCGCTGGCAGGTTCTACGATCACGTCATACGTTTCTGCCACGGCGATGCGAAACTCATCGACGCTGACTGGTTTGACATGTTGGCCGTCAGCCGCCACCACGGTCATTTTCAAACCGGGGATGCGGACGTCGAAATAGCTCATAGCTGAGCCGTTGATAAAGCGCAGGCGCAGCTTTTCACCCGGTTTGAAAATACCGGTCCAGTTACCGTTAGGGGCCTGGCCATTCATGAGATAGGTGTAAGTATCCCCACTGACGTCTGCGAGATCAGTGGGGTTCATTTTCATTTCAGCCCACATCTTCCGATCGGCCACGGCAGCAGACCAACCTTGCTTGCTGACGTCGTCGATAAAGTCACCCACGGTACGTTTGTGGTGGTTGTAGTAGTCCGATTGCTTCTTGAGCTTGGCCATGACGCGACTAGGATCTTCATCGGTCCAGTCAGTCAACATCACCACATAGTCGCGGTTGTATTGAAAAGGCTCAGGCTCTTTCGAGTCGATGACGATTGGACCGTAAACGCCTGCCTGCTCCTGCAAACCAGAGTGGCTGTGGTACCAGTACGTACCGTTCTGATGCACCTTGAATTTGTACTCGTACATGCCATCGGGCGCGATGCCATGGAAACTCAAACCCGGCACACCGTCCATGTTGGCGGGCAGAATGATCCCGTGCCAATGAATGGAGGTGTCTTGGTCTAGGCGATTTTTCACACGCAGTGTGACCGTCTCGCCTTCGCGCCAGCGCAGCAAAGGTCCGGGCAACGAACCATTGATGGTCATGGCTGTACGCGGCGAGCCAGTTATGTTTACAGGGGTTTCACCAATAAACAGATCAAATTCGTTACCGGTGAGAACGCTCGGCAGACCAGGACTGGTCACTGCCCATACAGGAGTGCGCCACAGACCAAGGCCGCCGAGAATGCCACCAGCGGCCAGGCCTTTAACGAATGTCCGCCTAGAGGTTTTGGAATGCATGCCGTTTATGTCCGATCAGTCAAAAGGGAAGCCGTGCGAAACAACCAATGAGTTGCTCAAACAGGTGAAGGCACTCTTTCGGGGGGTGTAATGAGCCCGAATGAGCTCGCTCGCCGTCACTAAAAACGAGTTCTTACGGCAAGCGAGCTTAGAAATTGCCACATTTGAACCACCACAGTGATTACATTTCTGTCAGCTTGGGAACGCAGCAAGCTATTCAGCAATTCTTGTGGTCCATCGCTTTGGCTTGGCTTTCTGCGATGGGAGGTTGGGTGCTTTGCTTTTGGGCTACTTGATACGATTCCATTGAATTATTCCTAGCCGCTTCCATACGTGCGAACGCCCGGTCACCACCGCCTTCAGCCATTGCCAAAGAAGAGACGGTCAGGGCTGCGATGACGAACAAAGTTTTGATGGGGTTCATTTGAATTTCCTCTGATGAGTATTGGTAATCCCCCGGATCCACATCAAGTGATGATTCTTAGGGGAGAGCTTAAGGCTCAATAGGACTATAAGACTCATCCCCTGTCAGGAGCCTTAGGTGAATATTACAGTTGTGTCAGGTTGCGATATTTCTCTTGAGGAACACGCTATTTAATCCGTAAGTTTTCGATCTTCCAGCGTCACACCGCTATTTACTGAGTATCAGTTTGAGGTGCGTAACTTTGTAAGTTTCCGTTAATTTTCAAGGTGAAGACTTTTTTAGTTTCTTCACTGGAACTGCATATGTGAACCTGGATGCACCGTGTCAACACTTAAGTGTTCGATGTTCATGGGGAATAGTAGCGCTGCTGAGGGTGATTGAGTGTGAGTATTAATTTTGAGAAAGCGCTTGGCTCCGCAGAAAGGGCGTTAATTTATCGTAGTCAAAGAGCTGAGATCCTGAGTGACAATATCACAAACGCTGATACGCCGAACTTCAAGGCCCGAGATTTAGATTTTTCTACTGTGCTTGCAAGCCAGACAAAAAAACACCTGCTACTCCGTTTTCTTTGAAAGCAACAAATGAAAAACACATTGCCGGAAAAGAATCAGCAAGTGATATTTATGGAGGTGATTTGCTTTACAGCACACCGGCTCAACCTGCCATTGATCAAAATACTGTCGATCAGCAGATCGAGGTCGCAAAGTACGCAGAAAATGGAATACGTTTCGACGCCGCTTTTACTCGGTTGAATGGAGCATTCAAAGGTTTGCTCAAAGCTCTGCGAGGTGATTAGCAGCGCAGGGGCTTGCGAGCGGTAATTGTGGCCGACGCGGCTGCTTCGGTACTCCCTGAGGGTTCACCAAGGGGAGCCCTCTGCATACGGGGCTCTGACCAGGGGCAGGTGTCAGCATTCAAGCGCTGATCTGGGAAGGAAAACCTAACGCCTCGACAGCTTTACGAATCTGCTCTGGGCTTTCGCTGCTTTCAACACTCACCTTACTGGCTGACCGGTCCACGGAAACCGTAGCTTCGTTGTCCAGTGACTGAATCGCTTTGGTGATTTTGCTGACGCAACTGCCGCATCCAATGCCTGATACATCTAAGACGAACATGGTTATTCCTCTCGTGCTGAGCGGTCTCTTTTCACCGCACCGACAGCATCAACGTTCACACGATAGTAAGGTCAACAGTTATCTGTTTCGAGTTGCAAGCGTCATTGATGGATAATTGCACAGACGTGACCACCCGTTTGCATTTGACCTGACCAACCATTTGCATCGTATTCGACCAGTACGCTTCTTGGCCATGGCCGGCAGAGAACGGCCAGAAGCAATGGGATGTCTATAAAAAACGGGGCAATTCACTCGCCTTGCAGGCCAGCGATAGATAAATGGTGGCTGCCGGGGTGCATCGGACATCCGCCGCGCTGGTCGCGGCTCGAAGTCCATCGTTGATCGAGTACAGCCAAGGCGCGGGAGGTCTGCGATAATGACGACCACAGCGGCGCGATGGCATATCGAGGGCTCGTGCCAGCATCCGGCATCCGGCAGGTTTGGAGGACTCCATGCGTGACATTATTGACGGCTTTCTGCGCTTTCAGCGCGAGGTTTATCCGCAACGCGTCGAGCTTTTTAGGCAGCTCGCGACGACACAAAATCCGAAGGTGTTGTTCGTCACCTGCTCGGACAGTCGTGTTGTACCTGAACTCCTTACACAGCGCGAACCGGGCGAGCTGTTCGTAATTCGCAACGCCGGTAACATTGTGCCGTCGTATGGTCCCGAACCGGGCGGCGTCTCGGCTACCGTCGAATATGCGGTCGCAGTGCTGGGCGTACAGGACATCGTGATCTGCGGCCACTCGGACTGCGGAGCGATGGGCGCGATTTCACGCTGCACGTGTCTGGACCATCTTCCGGCGGTCGCTAACTGGCTACGTCACTCGGACGCCGCGAAAGCGATTAACGGGGCGCATGAGTTCGACACGCCTCGCGCGAAGCTCGACGGCCTCGTGCGCGAAAACGTGATCGCGCAACTGGCGAATCTGCGTACGCACCCATCGGTGGCACTCGCGCTCGAGCAGGGGCGTATGAATCTGCACGGCTGGGTCTACGACATCGAGGCGGGTTGCATCGATGCGCTTGATGGGGCGACACGACAATTCGTTTCACTTGCTGATTCGCCGACCACCGTTGCGATCGCTGCCCGCAATGGCAGACAGATGTAATGGCGACAGACAAGTGAGGTTGGTCGCATTACTTCCGGAATGTTTTCGCCCCAGCTAAGGTCAGCGAAACGGCATTGTCTCTACCGGGCAAGTTTCGGAGCGGATCAGCCGTTGGAATGACTGCTCGACGGGACTGGCGAACGACCGGAACTGGCCGTTATGAGTCCCTCAGCTTTGATGTCTGGTTGGTCAAATCCTCTGCAATCGGTGGTCAGTCAAATGCAAATGACTGGTCAGGTCGTATGCAAACGCATGGCAAGTGCGCTGCAATTTCGCAATTGAAGCTCAGTCAATTCGGGTATTCCTCAGTCTCAATGCATTGAAAACTACAGATGCAGAACTGACGCTCATGGCTATGGCAGCGATCATCGGCGACAGGAGATGCCCAGTCAGTGGATAGAGCAGGCCTGCGGCTAGAGGGATACCCATCGAGTTGTAAAGAAAGGCGAAACCTAAGTTTTGCCGCATGTTTTTTACTGTTGCGACCGAAAGAGCCCTTGCTCGTAAAATCCCCATCAGGTCGCCTTTTACCAGCGTGAGTTGCGCGCTATTCATCGCAACGTCAGTCCCTGTCCCCATGGCAATGCCCACATCTGCTCGCGCCAGGGCCGGAGCATCGTTGATACCGTCACCAGCCATAGCGACCTTCCGGCCGTATTGCTGGAGGTCTGCGACCAGACGCTCCTTATCCTGAGGTTTCACTTCACCGTGGACTTCTTCAATCCCCATCTCCCTGGCGACAGCCCGAGCGGTGGTGAGCCCGTCGCCAGTAGCCATGATGATTTTGATGTCGTCAGCCTTGAGCTTGGTGACTGCTTCTTTGGAGGTCGGCTTAATTGGATCTGATACTGCCAACAACCCTGCCAATACCCCGTCGACTGCGAGGTAGATGATGCTGATGCCATCAAGACGCAAAAGCTCTGCACGCTCTTGTAAGGGCTTGGTCCTCACGCCTGCGGCTTCCATTAACGCGGTGTTCCCCAGCTGGATCTTCTTGCCATCAACAATGCCACTGACCCCGATACCTGAACCAGACTCAAAGGATTCTGGTTTGATGAGCTTAATGTTCTCGGTTCGGGCGTGATCGACGATTGCATGAGCCAAGGGATGTTCGCTGCCCTGATCAAGGCTGGCAGCCAGCTGAAGAACATCGTGGGGATTGAAACTGGGTGTGGCCTCCACACTGTGAAACACTGGCCGTCCCTCTGTCAGGGTGCCTGTCTTATCGACAATCAGCGTGTCGATCTTGCAAAGGTTTTCGATGGCACTGGCATCCCTGAACAGCACGCCCATGCTGGCTGCTTTGCCTGTCGAAACCATGATCGACATGGGCGTAGCAAGACCCAACGCACAGGGACAAGCGATGATCAGCACGGCGACAGCGTTGATCAGACCAAACACCCAACTGGGCTCAGGGCCAAAAAGCCCCCAACCGACAAATGTCAGTATCGCAATCGCGATAACACCCATCACAAAGTAGCCGGCAATCGAGTCGGCCATTCGTTGCATTGGTGCTTTGGAGCGCTGAGCCCGAGCGACCATCTGTACGATCTGTGACAGCATAGTCTCGGCGCCGACCTTCTGCGCCTCCATTACCAAGCTCCCATGTGTATTCAGCGTGGCGCCGATCAGGCTATCTCCAGCTCTCTTCATTAGCGGAACTGGCTCGCCAGTGAGCATGGACTCATCCACCGCACTTTCACCCTCTATTACTGAACCATCAACGGGTACCTTTTCACCTGGTCTGACCCGCAAGTGGTCTCCTAGGTGAACATGGGTGAGAGGAATGTCTTCCTCCTGGCCATCGGCATTGATCCGGCGTGCGGTTTTGGGCGACAGGCCGAGTAGGGACTTAATGGCGGCGGAAGTTTGCGATCGGGCTTTGAGCTCAAGAATCTGCCCAAGCAAGGTGAGCGAGATGATGACCGCGGCGGCTTCGAAGTAGACGCCGATACGTCCATCTTGCATGAAGGTGGCGGGAAAGCTTTGGGGTAAGAGCGTTGCCATGACGCTGTAAAGGTAAGCTGCGGCGGTACCCAAACCAATCAAAGTCCACATGTTTGGACTGCGATTTCTAATAGAGGCTATGCCCCTTACAAAAAAGGGCCAACCTGCCCATAAAGTCACCGGTGTCGCCAGAGCGAACTCGATCCAGTTTTGGATCGAGCCATGGAGGAGTTGTAACGAGTGTCCCGCCATAGCGAGCACGGTCACTATCACGGTTAATGGCAGCGACCACCAAAAGCGGCGGGCGAAATCCCGGAGTTCAGGATTTTCTTCTTCATCGAGCGCGGGCATGACCGGCTCTAATGTCATGCCACATTTAGGGCAGTTGCCGGGTCTGGGCTGGCGTATTTCCGGGTGCATCGGACAGGTAAACTCAGTGCCTGTTTGTACCGCAGACTCTGGAGTGGTGACGCGGGATTCGGCGCTCGAAACATTACCGCTGAAGCGTTCAGGATCAGCTCGAAACTTCTCCTGGCATTTCAGGCTACAAAATTGATATGTCTGTCCCTGATAAGACTCACCAAATTTACTTGATGAAGTGACTGCCATTCCGCACACCGGGTCACGTAGATCATCGTCATTGAGCGGAGCAGCATGGGCGTGACTGTGGTCGTGGTGGCTCGATATGGTAGGCATGGCTATTTCCCTTTTTCGTCCTTGTGGGTTGCTGCCTGATCGCCATGGCTATGTCCGCCATGTCCATGTCCAAAAAAATGCATCAATGGACAGATCAACAGAATCAGATAAGGCCAAAATGGATAAACGTGGCTGAAATGCTCCCGCAACACGTAGAAGGCACCAATCGCAATGAGCATGATTAGTAAAACGCCTGTTTTGCGCCTCCAAAATGGTGCGGTGGTGTTTCCATCCGGATGCTGATGGTTATTCATGATCTAAACCCCACTGTGCGAGCGTTGCTGTGATCTCTGCGACAGAGCGTAGCTAACTCGTGCGTCGAAGCGGTGTTAGCAGCCAGTTCCGGCTTACTTCAGGTCAAACGGACCAACCATCCCTGACTGATAATGCCCCGGCACGTTGCAGGCAAACTGAAGGCCTGTGCTGTTGTTGAAGGTCCAGATCAGCTCTTGGGTTGCGCCAGGCTCAATCAGGACGCTGTTCGGGTCGTTGTGCTCCATTCCGACCATCTTCATTCCACCCATGCTGTGGCTCATACCGCTCATCGTTTTCCCGGTACCGGTGGGGTTAAGCGTCCCGTTCTGGAACATGCTTGCCATTTCTTTTTGGTGTGCTGCATGAGCAGCGGCTTTGCCGATGTTGAACTCGTGCAGCAGCGAACCCTCATTGCGAAGTACAAATCGAATAGTTTCACCAGGCTTTACGTCGATGCTTTCAGGTTTGAAGAAAACATCGCCCATCTCGACGTCCACCGTACGGGTAACCTCAGAGGCGACTCCGGGCTGGCCGATGTCCTCTTTTCCATGCCCTGCGCTGGCCATAGCCGTAGCACCGAAGAGTAGAGTGATTACTGCGATGACAGGGGAAACGAGATTAGCTTTCATAGTGACCTCGAGAGTAAGAGTGGGAGCACTGGCTATGCTAAAGACACGGAGCTGCCAGTTAACTGACCTGAACACTACATTTCTGTCAGTTTTCAAAAAAACACGGCGTTCAGGTGACGCCGTGTTAATCAGCTCTAACCAAGAAATGCGTCGAGCACTTATTACTGATGGCACTCTGAAAGCATCAATTTGTGCTCGCGCTGCATTTGGCTCAAAACGTCATCGACGATTTTGTCGTGCTTTTCCATCCAGGCGAGGTGCTGCTGAGGTGGCATTGATGCGTCTGGATGATCTTTATGGAGTTGGCTCATGATGTCGCCGAGCATCTTCATATGCTCGGCCATGTGGACATGACGCTGTCCTTCAGGGGCTTTTTCAGCTTGAATCAGTACGGCTTCAGCCCTGTCGCGCAGGCCTTCCATACGCTCTATCACCCGGTCTCCGCCACTTTCAGCCCATACAGAAGCTGAGACGAGTATCGAGCTCACAAAAAACAGCATTTTCAGGCGATTCATGGGGCAACTCCTTATGGAATTGTTTTCCGGCTCCCAAACGTTTCATGCTGAAGAGTCGGTCGAGCACCAGGAAGTACTCATGCTTGAACCCTAGACAGCGCTCGCTGACATCTACCTGAAGCCAATATTACTTTTCTGTCAGTTGCTGGTTGGCTGGCGTGTTTCGTTGCAGACTGCGCTTCATCATTATCCGAGAGCCACCCTCATGAGACTTCTGGTTGCTGAAGACGAACCCAAAATAGGTATCTATTTGCAGCAAGGACTCACGGAGGCGGGGTTCAATGTGGATCGCTTTACCAATGGCAAAGTGGCGCTTCAGCACGCTTTGAGCGAGGCCTATGACCTGCTGATTCTAGACGTCATGATGCCTGGGCTGGATGGCTGGGAAGTACTTCAGAAGGTTCGTGCATCCGGAAAAGATGTTCCCGTGCTCTTCCTCACGGCGCGAGACCGCGTTGAAGATCGAGTGAAAGGACTTGAACTCGGGGCAGATGATTACCTGATCAAACCCTTCGCATTTTCTGAATTGCTGGCCCGTGTCAGAACGTTGCTGCGTCGGGGTAACGGCGCTCCCTCGCAAACCTATATGAAATTGGCTGATCTGGAGGTGGACCTGCTCAAGCGTCGGGCCATTCGTGGAGGTAAGCGCATAGACCTTACGGCCAAAGAGTTTGCGTTGCTTGAGCTGTTGCTACGACGTCGAGGGGAGGTGCTGCCAAAGTCACTTATCGCCTCCCAGGTTTGGGATATGAACTTCGACAGCGATACCAACGTTATCGAGGTTGCAGTGAGAAGGTTGAGGGCCAAGATAGATGACGACTTTGAGGTCAAGTTGATTCATACCTCAAGGGGAATGGGTTACATGCTCGACGCGCCTGATTCGGAATCGGAATGAACCGAATGTCCCTGACGACCCGCATGAGTCTGATGTTCATGCTCGCGGTAACGGCCGTGCTCACGGTCGCCGGACTCAGTTTCAATAACCTCAGCCGGCATCACTTTAAGATGCTGGATCAGCAGGCATTGAACGAAAAGCTCCACTCGACCCAGAGAATTTTGTCCGGGTTGAACAGCATCGATCAATTCAGCGAATTTAAGCCTGAGCTGGAGGCGCTGCTGGGGGCTCACCGTGATTTGACTGCCCTAATAATCGATAGTGACGGCAAGCTGCTGTTTGCTGATCCCGGTCCGGTAGATATTCCGAAGGAGTTCCGCACAACCACAAACAACAACGTCTGGGAGTGGCGGGAGCAAGGGCAGATGTTCCGTGGAGT
>MCNE01000072.1_pt1 | contig 35906 bp, 36 predicted proteins | sample 778201 | NCBI WGS metagenome assembly MCNE01 (sample SAMN04296813, study PRJNA304217) | bioreactor metagenome | isolation source: sewage enriched with benzalkonium chloride | place: Turkey: Istanbul urban wastewater treatment plant | reverse complement strand
CAACGGCGGCTAAGGCAGACAACGGGGCTATCCCTACCATCTGGCGGATGATTTTTAGATTATTGGTTGATCATCAATGCTGGCCAAAACGCCTGGTTAATTACAAGACTGACCGCTTGGTTCGAGTTCTTCTTAACCCCGTCCATGAGCGCTTTGTTGTAGCTAAAATCATAAATAAACTTAGGATCGTCCGAGTTGATTCGAATGCCCAGGAATCCATACCAAAGCAGCAGATCTACCGCGCGACTCGCCTTCTGCTGATCAAGCCCAGACTTAAGGAGAGTATCCATCACCTGCTGCTCAGAAAGGTCGGCGGATGATGCGACGAAAGCGTAGAGAAGGCCTTCAGTCTCATCGGACACGTCCTGAAGCTCGTAGCCAATATCGCGCAGCAGATCCGCTGAATAGGCCGCGATGCCTTTCTCAATGTCGCTGCCTTCGATAATCTCGTGGTTGAGGTTGATGGCAAAGCTCTTGCAATGATTGATCAGATTCAAGAGAAAGCGTGGTCTCATCAAGGAACGCTCTATCAGAAACTGAGACGTTTCCTCGCCCTTGTAATGGCTTACAAAAAGCCGCAGCCAGGCCGACTTGAAGTCCAGGTCTTCTTCAAGACCGTTGGACACGATTCGCAAACGAACGAGCTCGCGTAACAAGTCAGAATCCGTCCAATCCAGCACCACACTGGCTTCCTTGCCGCGGTCAGACGTCTCCTTGACCAGCAGCTCGTAGACGTCGTTGCGTAGGAACACTACCGAGCGCACCTTGATGTTGTCGCTGCTGAACTGACGTTCAATTTTTCGCGTAGCGTCGATCAAAGCTCTGACCATAAGCAGGTCTTCATGCTTCAGTCCGGACGTTGGCCAGCCATTATCAATATTGTCGAAGAGAAGCCATAGCACCTGCTTGTTCTCAAGGTAACGTCCCAGCTTTTGTTTGAGTTGCTTTACGTCATGCTTGTACAGGAGTTCGGTCACTTCGAATGAGCTCAGATTGACGCTTTTGGTTGAACCGTACTTGGATTGGTATTCGGAGTAGATTTTCTCCATGAGCATCGACATGCGCTCAGAAAAATCGCCTTCTGAATCGTAATCTTCTCCCCGATACAGCTCGGCGAGCTCGCGATAGCCTTCATACAGCCTATGATCATGGATGTGACGCTGTTTGTCTTTTTCCAAAATCTTGTAGCAAATTTCCAGCAGTAGCACGTACTCCCAAAACGCCGTGATTGTGTGCTGGTAGGTGCCTTCGGAAAGAAACTGAAGGATGCGTTCTTTGAATTTGATGAGTTTGTAGCCGTCTGGCTTCAAATCCAAAACGATATTCTTGTTACGGTTTTTGTCGCGCTCGGCATCCCTGATTTGAAGAAAGATGGCTGATTTTCCAGAACCCTTACGACCGACGACCAAATGCGCCTCGCCACGCAACGATTTCAGAAACTGATCGGTCTCCAGATAATAACGTTCGAGATCCCGCATTTCGTTCTCGGCAGATGTCGCGCCGAGGTTGAGTTTTTTGATAAATGACCGCTCGGGTTTCGCGCCAGAAGCCTCAAGCTGCTGAAACGCTTGGGTCACATCGGACGCAAACACCTCAATGGCGCGGTTAACATCATTCGGATGGTAGGTAACCTGGACAAAGTCTCGATAATCCACTGGGACCGGCTCATCGCCTGACTGAAGAATGCACATCGCCTTGCCCATGCCATCGGCCAAACCAGCAATGAAGGCGGCTCGCATGTTGTGGATGGCCGCTCCTGTCGCCCCAGTAGATAGCAACGGAACCACAACTCCATAGGATTGTGCGACCTGATTGATCGCGTCATAGGCCGAAAGCCTGGGAGTTTCGTTTGGATCAAAGTTACGGAAGATGAAGCCGCCCTTTTTGATTCTCGAGATGATGCGGGTCGACCAGTCGGTTTTGTGCGGTGTATCCAACAAATAAACCGGTGCCTTGAGATTGAGCGCAGCAGACACGTCAATCGATTTCCAGGCTGACGCGTTGTTCAAGAAACCGCTCAGCTCAGGCGAGTTCTGGTATTCCTGAAACCCAAGGGTGTCAAAAATACCGACATCGGAAATTTTCAACCCCTGCGACTGGAGGCTTTTGTTTTTGACAAGCAGAACGCGCTTTGATTTACCAAGGGCGTAGCCAATTTCATACGTGACGTTGAAATTTAGCTCACTGATGTCAGCAACCAGGAAATCGGCTGCATCAATACTTGCCAGCACTTCGTCAGAGATGAAGTGACCGACGATGTCCAAGGCCCTCCAGGTAGACACAACCGTTTTCGTATTGGTTCTTGAGCTGGTAGCAACAGCACTCTCAATGGTTTGCCCTATCTCGGCAGGCGTTGACGCGTAAGCAAAAAAGCCAATGACGTCCTTCATATCCTTTCCCTGAAATAACAACCGGTTGTTCTCGTGTCTTCAGGATAACGACCACCATGCCGATGGTAAATGGCTATCAGTATGCCCATCACATGCTAGAGCTAGGATCAAGACCACTAGTTGGTGTCGAAGGCCCCCGGATCGTACACGTAGCCTGGCTTCCAGGCAGTCATAGGTTCAGCGACCACCTCTCTTGGGCTATAGATCTCGGCCGCTTGCTTTGCGTCTCCACGACAGAGATGAATCACATCTTTCGCCTGCTGCTTGGCTTTGCATTACGGCGGGATCTTCTCCCACAAGATTGCGCCCATGCTGGGCGCACCGAAAAAGGACCCGAAGTTCCTGATTTCAACTAACGCCCACGTTGCTGCTTATGCCAAAGCTGTCGCTAGCTCACAGCCCTTGAGATACCAAAGCTACCTAGATCTAGAATATCCGTGGGAGTAAATGTGGGAGTATTTTTTCAGACATGAAAAAGCCCAACCTGTGAAGATTGGGCTAAGTCATTGAAAAATATGGTCGGGACGGAGTGATTCGAACACTCGACCCCTAGCACCCCATGCTAGTGCGCTACCGGACTGCGCTACGCCCCGACTAGGCGTGAAACCTGTTTCACTTCTCAGGAAACGCTGAGGAATATACCGCAAGCGTTTGAAAAGTGGAAGTATTTAAAGCAGAGAATTACTTCTTGAGCACCACGAGTACGTCTTCCAGCTCAGAAATCATCTGACGGATCAGTTGCTTGTACTGAGTGGTGTCATCTTTGGCCTCATCACCGGAAAGCCGCAAACGCGCCCCGCCGATGGTGAATCCCTGATCATAAAGCAACGCTCGGATCTGCCGGATCATCAGCACATCCTGGCGCTGATAATACCGGCGATTTCCGCGGCGCTTGACGGGGTTGAGTTGAGGAAACTCCTGCTCCCAATAACGCAGCACATGCGGTTTGACCGCACAGAGCTCGCTCACTTCACCAATGGTGAAGTAGCGTTTACCCGGGATGACCGGGAGCTCGTCGTTATGACTTGGTTCCAGCATAAGCCTCAACTCGGGCCTTCAACTTCTGCCCTGGACGAAAGGTGACCACACGGCGAGCCGTGATCGGGATTTCTTCACCCGTTTTCGGGTTACGGCCAGGACGCTGGCGTTTATCCCGAAGGTCGAAGTTACCGAAACCGGACAATTTGACCTGTTCGTTATCTTCGAGAGCGTGCCTGATTTCTTCAAAGAATAGCTCGACCAACTCCTTGGCCTCGCGTTTATTCAGGCCCAGCTCTTCGTAGAGACGTTCGGCCATTTCAGCTTTCGTCAGAGCCCCCATACGTCACTTCCTTAACGTGGCGTTCAACCTTTGTTCGAGCGAGGTGAGGATGTTTTGCGTCGCTGAGTTCACCTCATCGTCGTTAAGAGTGCGCGATGGATGCTGCCAGGTCAAGCCAACGGCGAGGCTTTTTCTATGCGGATCAATGCCTTTACCCTGATACACGTCAAACAGCCTGAGGTCGGTCAACCACTCACCCGCGTTCTCGCGAATGACCTCCAGGACCGCACTGGCCGCAACATCACGATCGGCTAGCAGGGCCAGGTCACGACGCACTTCAGGGAAGCGCGACAGTTCGTGGAACTTCGGCAAACGACCTTGGGCTACTTCGCTCAGGACCAGTTCGAACACGAAGACCGGACGATCCAGCCCGAGCTGTTTCGCCAGTTCCGGGTGAATGGCCCCCAAGTAACCGACTTCACGCCCATCGCGCTCGATACGAGCTGTCTGGCCAGGATGCAACGCAGGATGCTTGCCCGGCACGAAAGTGAACACATCCAAGGCACCGGCAAAGCCCAGCACCGCCTCGACATCCGCCTTGACGTCGAAAAAGTCCACGCCATCGCGGCCTTGTGCCCAACCTTCAGGCAACCGGGTACCACAAACAATACCTGCCAACATCTGCTGTTGTTTCAGCCCTTCCAGCTGACCCACGAACCGCAGGCCGCTTTCGAACATGCGGACACGATCCTGCTGACGGTTCAGGTTGTGCTGAAGCGCCTTGACCAAGCCTGGCCACAGGGACGAACGCATGGCCGCCATGTCGGCGGAAATTGGGTTCGCCAACAGCAACGGCTCGACACCCGGGCTGAACAGTTCGAACATCTTCGGGTCGATGAAGCTGTAGGTGATGGCTTCCTGATAACCACGAGCCACTAGCAGGCGCCGCAGTACTGGCAAGTCGCCTTGCGCCTCGGCCTTGGCCTGTGGAGCCAGGCGGGCTTGCGGATAACGAACCGGCAAGCGGTTGTAACCGTACAGGCGTGCCAGTTCCTCGATCAGATCGACCTCGAGGCTGATATCGAAACGATGACTGGGCACGTCAACGCGCCACTGCCCTGCCCCATCGGCAGCTACCGTCAGGCCCAACGCGGTGAGCAGGCGCTCGACCTCGGAACCTTCAAGTTCCATGCCCAGCATTTGGCTGATGCGCTCGGCCCTCAGGGTGACAGGCGCCACCAATGGCAGATGTTGCTCGCTGACGGTTTCGATGACCGGGCCGGCTTCACCGCCGGTGATTTCCAGCAGCAGGCCAGTAGCACGCTCCATCGCTTCACGGGCCAACTGCCAATCCACGCCACGCTCATAACGATGGGAAGCATCGGTATGCAGGCCATAGGAACGGGCTTTGCCAGCCACGGCGATCTGGTCGAAGAACGCGCTTTCCAGGAATACATCGCGAGTCTTGGTGGTGACGCCGCTGTGCTCACCACCCATCACACCAGCAATCGCCAGGGCGCGAGTATGGTCGGCGATCACCAGGGTGTCGCTGCGCAGGGCTACTTCCTGACCGTCAAGCAACACCAGCTTCTCGCCCTCTTCGGCCATGCGCACACGGATGCCACCGTTGATCTCGGCCAGGTCGAACGCATGCAGCGGCTGCCCCAGCTCAAGCATCACGTAGTTGGTGATGTCCACTGCGGCATCGATGCTGCGAACTTCAGCACGGCGCAGGCGCTCGACCATCCACAGCGGGGTCGGCTTGGACAGGTCCACGTTACGGATCACCCGTCCCAGGTAACGCGGGCAGGCTGCCGGCGCCAACACATCAACCGGGCGCACTTCATCGTGCACTGCAGGAACTGCCTTGACTTCCGGACGCTGCACCTTGGCCGCATAAAGGGCACCAACTTCGCGTGCAATACCGGCCAACGAAAGGCAGTCGCCACGGTTAGGGGTCAGGTCGACTTCGATACTGGCATCGTCCAGGCTCAGGTAGGCACGAATGTCCTCACCCACTGGCGCGTCAGCCGGCAACTCCATCAAGCCGTCGTTGCCTTCACCGATCTGCAGCTCCGCCTGGGAACACAGCATGCCGTTGGACTCGACGCCACGCAGCTTGGCTTTCTTGATCTTGAAGTCGCCGGGCAGTTGGGCACCGATCATCGCGAACGGAACCTTCAGGCCGGGGCGTACGTTCGGCGCACCGCAGACAACCTGGAAAGTCTCAGCTCCGTTGCTGACTTGGCAGACCCGCAGTTTGTCGGCATCAGGGTGCTGCTCGGTACTTAGTACCTCACCCACCACCACACCGCTGAAATCACCGGCGGCTGGCGTAACACTGTCCACCTCAAGGCCGGCCATGGACAGACGAGCGACCAGCTCGTCGCGAGTTACCTGCGGGCTAACCCAGCCACGCAGCCATTGTTCACTGAATTTCATCCTGCTCTCCTAATAGATTCGTTACGGACGCGCGACTAGCGAAATTGCGCAAGGAACCGCAAGTCGTTGTCGAAGAACAGGCGCAAGTCATTGACACCGTAACGCAGCATGGCCAGGCGCTCGGCGCCCATGCCGAAGGCAAAGCCCTGGAATTCTTCCGGATCGATCCCGGACATACGCAACACGTTCGGGTGAACCATGCCGCAACCCATCACTTCCAGCCATCCGGTCTGCTTGCAGACGCGGCAACCTTTACCACTGCACATCACGCATTCCATATCGACTTCAGCGGACGGCTCGGTGAATGGGAAGTAGGAAGGACGGAAACGTACGGCCAGTTCCTTCTCGAAGAACACCCGCAGGAACTCCTCGATGGTGCCCTTCAGGTCGGCGAAATTGATCCCGCGATCCACCAGCAGGCCTTCTACCTGATGGAACATCGGCGAGTGGGTGATATCGGAGTCGCTGCGATACACACGGCCTGGACAGACGATGCGGATCGGCGGCTGCTGCGATTCCATGGTGCGGACCTGTACCGGCGAGGTATGGGTGCGCAACAACATGTTCGCATTGAAATAGAAGGTGTCGTGCATCGACCGGGCCGGGTGGTGGCCTGGGATGTTGAGCGCCTCAAAGTTGTGATAGTCGTCTTCGACCTCAGGGCCCTCGGCAATGCCGTAGCCGATATGGGTGAAGAACTGCTCGATACGCTCCAGGGTCCGCGTGATCGGATGCAGACCACCAGAGGTCTGGCCACGGCCCGGCAGGGTCACGTCAATGCACTCGGCGGCGAGCTTGGCGCTGAGTTCCGCCTCCTCGAAAGCCGCTTTGCGAGCATTGAGAACCTCTGTTACACGCTCCTTGGCAACGTTGATCAGCGCACCGACTTGCGGGCGCTCTTCGGCTGGCAGGTTGCCCAGGGTCTTCATCACCTGAGTCAGTTCGCCCTTCTTGCCAAGGAAGTGAACCCGGATTTGTTCCAGGGCATTGATGTCTTCAGCGTGTTGCACGGCCTCAAGTGCTTGAGAAACCAGCGCATCCAGGTTTTCCATGTACAGACTCCAGATACAAAATAGGGGAAGAGCTTGAAGGCTCTTCCCCTATTTATGACGTTTAACACCAGAGCCCACGAAGGTGAGCCCGGGTGACTGTCGGGGGTACTTAAGCCAAGGTGGCTTTAGCTTTCTCGACAATCGCAGCAAACGCCGCTTTTTCGTTCACTGCCAGATCAGCCAGAACCTTACGGTCGATCTCGATGGATGCCTTTTTCAGGCCAGCGATCAGACGGCTGTAGGACAGACCGTTGGTACGAGCACCAGCGTTGATACGAGCGATCCACAGAGCGCGGAACTGACGCTTTTTCTGACGACGGTCACGGTAGGCGTATTGGCCTGCCTTGATTACCGCTTGCTTGGCAACACGGAACACGCGCGAGCGAGCACCGTAGTAGCCTTTAGCAAGTTTCAGAATTTTCTTGTGACGCTTACGGGCAATGACGCCACGCTTTACACGAGCCATGAGTTACTTCCTCTATTCTTGATCCAAAAATTAACGAAGGCGCAGCATGCGCTCGACTTTTGCCACGTCAGACGGATGCAGCAAGCTGCTACCGCGCAGTTGACGCTTACGCTTGGTCGACATTTTGGTCAGGATGTGGCTCTTGAAAGCGTGCTTGTGCTTGATACCGTTAGCAGTTTTCAGAAACCGCTTAGCAGCACCACTTTTGGTTTTCATCTTTGGCATGTTCGGATACTCCGCATTCAATTGATAAACATAATCAGAAGGCCTGCCGTGCCCTGTTGATTACTTCTTCTTTTTCGGGGCGATGACCATGATCAGCTGGCGTCCTTCCATCTTCGGATGCTGTTCGACCGAACCGTACTCTTGCAGGTCAGTTTCAACCCGCTTGAGGAGTTCCATCCCCAGCTCCTGGTGGGCCATCTCACGGCCGCGGAATCGCAAGGAAACCTTGGCCCTGTCCCCGTCACTCAGGAAACGTACCAGGTTGCGTAGTTTTACCTGGTAATCCCCTTCCTCCGTCCCTGGACGAAACTTGATTTCTTTAACCTGAATCTGCTTCTGGTTCTTCTTCGCGGCAGCAAGTTGTTTCTTCTTCTCGAAGATCGACTTGCCGTAGTCCATCACCCGGCAAACAGGTGGGACTGCGTCGGCGGAAATTTCCACCAGATCCAGTTTGGCTTCTTCAGCTATACGAAGCGCTTCATCAATCGAGACGATGCCAATCTGCTCGCCGTCAGCGCCAATTAACCGAACCTCGCGTGCCGAGATATTCTCGTTGATCGGGGCTTTCGGTGCAGCTCGTTTATCTTGTCTCATATCACGCTTAATAATAATTACTCCAAATCTTGGCGACCACGCCGGGAAATCGCTTGTGCGAGCAGCGCCGAGAATTGGGCGATAGGCATCGAGCCCAAGTCTTCACCTTCACGGGTACGCACAGCGACAGTCTGCATCTCGACTTCCCGATCTCCAATAACCAAGAGATAGGGAACCTTGAGCAAAGTATGCTCGCGGATTTTAAAGCCGATCTTTTCATTTCTCAAGTCGGACTTGGCACGAAATCCGCTTTGGTTGAGTGTTTTTTCCACCTCAAGGGCAAAATCGGCCTGTTTGTCAGTGATATTCATGATCACTGCCTGGGTTGGCGCCAGCCAGGCCGGGAACACACCAGCATAATGCTCGATCAGCATGCCGATGAAACGCTCGAACGACCCCAGGATCGCGCGGTGCAACATAACCGGGCGAACACGGCTGTTATCTTCGGCGATGTAGCTGGCATCCAGGCGTTCTGGAAGGTTCGGATCGTACTGCAAGGTACCGCACTGCCAGTTACGACCGAGGCAATCACGCAAGGTGAACTCGATCTTCGGACCGTAGAAGGCCCCCTCACCCGGCTGGTATTCCCATTCCAGTCCAGACTCGTTCAAGGCGTCGGCCAGGGCGCCCTCGGCACGATCCCACAACTCTTCGGAACCCACACGCTTGGCCGGACGGGTCGACAGCTTCATGGCGATGTCGCTGAAGCCGAAGTCCTTGTAAACGTCCAGGGTCAGCTTGATGAAGTCCGCGGCCTCCTTCTTCACCTGTTCTTCGGTGCAGAAGATGTGCGCATCGTCCTGGACGAAACCACGTACGCGCATGATGCCGTGCAGAGCGCCAGACGGCTCGTTACGGTGGCAAGCACCAAACTCGGCCAGACGCAGCGGCAAGTCACGGTAGGATTTCAGACCTTGGTTGAACACCTGCACATGGCATGGGCAGTTCATCGGCTTGACCGCGTAGTCACGGCTTTCCGAAGACGTGGTGAACATGTTCTCGGCGTAGTTGGACCAGTGCCCGGAACGCTCCCAAAGGATACGATCGACGACTTGCGGGGTCTTGATCTCAAGATAGCCATTTTCGCGCTGTACATTACGCATGTACTGCTCGAGTACCTGGTAGATGGTCCAGCCGTTGGCGTGCCAGAACACCATGCCTGGCGCTTCTTCCTGCAAGTGGAACAGATCCAGCTGCTTGCCGATCTTGCGATGGTCGCGCTTTTCGGCTTCCTCGATGCGCTGGATGTAGGCGGCCAATTGCTTCTTGTCGGCCCAGGCAGTGCCATAGACGCGCTGCAACTGCTCATTCTTGGCATCGCCACGCCAGTAGGCACCGGACAACTTGGTCAGTTTGAATGCCTTGAGGAAGCGAGTGTTCGGCACGTGCGGACCACGGCACATGTCGACATATTCTTCGTGATAATACAGGCCCATGGCTGTTTCGTTGGGCATGTCTTCCACCAGGCGCAGCTTGTAATCTTCGCCACGGCTCTGGAACACGTCGATGACTTCGGCGCGCGGGGTCATCTTCTTGATGACATCGTAGTCCTTGTCGATCAGCTGGTGCATGCGCTGCTCGATGGCGGCCAGGTCGTCCGGAGTGAAAGGACGCTCGTAGGCGATGTCGTAATAGAAGCCTTCATCGATGACCGGGCCGATCACCATCTTGGCGGTCGGATACAGCTGCTTCACTGCGTGGCCGATCAAGTGGGCGCACGAGTGACGGATGATCTCCAGTCCCTCTTCATCTTTTGGGGTGATGATCTGCAAGGTGGCATCGTGTTCGATCAGGTCACAAGCATCGACCAACTTGCCATCGACCTTGCCGGCCAGAGTGGCCTTGGCCAGACCTGCGCCAATAGAAGCTGCGACTTCAGCTACGGTTACGGCCTTGTCGAACGAACGCTGACTGCCATCGGGAAGAGTAATAGTGGGCATGGCGCCTCCTCTCCTAGTGGTGACCCCTACCAAAGGTCACGTGGGTTGGGATGAGCCAGTACAAGATCCGCCCTGCCTTTCCCACGGGAAAGCCTGCCTCACAGTGGCAGAGACCTTTCGGCCTGCCAGGGACGAACCAGAGTGACTGGAATTCAAATCAAAGATAAGGGTGTCGACCGCAAAGGAAAGTGAAGCCTTCAAAGCCTGAAAACACCCAAGCCAGGCATGCTAGCACAGATAAATCCCAATCATCGCGCGACAAAGTTCGCAAAATGCGGTTTCCAGTCTTTTATTGAAGAAAGTGAACTTGAGATGTACGCACCCCCTCGAATACGTTGAGAATCGTCGCCCTCGTTATCGACTTCAGGAGAAACCGACTCATGCGCCTCATTAAACTGCTCGCCCTCGCTGCCCCGCTTGCCCTGCTGCTGCCATTGAGCGCCCAGGCCGCATGGCCAGCCGGCGCACGTGCCGACTACATGAAGGATTGCACCGCGGCAGCCAGCCAAAGCATCGACGCGAAAAGCGCCGAGCAGCATTGCGCCTGTGGCGCCGACAAGCTGAACGAGAAGTTCACGACCGAGGAAATCAAGGAGCTGATGAGCAAGACCAAGCAACCCAGCGCCGAGCTGCGAACTCGTGCCCTGGACGCCATCTCCGCATGCCGAGTGGCGAAATAACCACTCACAACCAGTGGCACAAACCGCCTGGCTAGCTCCACCAACGGCCCGAGACGTGTTTTTTCCACTGTAATTGCAGCTTTTACGGTTTTTTTATCACCGCTTGTTTTTTGCTGAAGCCCCCTTAAACCGGGGCCTGCAGCTGATCCAAGCGGAAAAAGGCAGGAATACGCCGGGCAAACGCTCCCTACAGGGGGCTCCCAAGCCGAACATTTCGACTATGATAGGTCGGTGTGCCCAGTTGGCCTGAGCAGCACAGTACTACTGAAAATATATGTTTCTTGGAGATACACCATGTCTAATCGCCAAACCGGCACCGTAAAATGGTTCAACGATGAAAAAGGCTTCGGCTTCATCACTCCTCAAGGTGGCGGTGACGACCTGTTCGTACACTTCAAAGCTATTGAAAGCGACGGTTTCAAGAGCCTGAAAGAAGGCCAAACCGTTTCCTTCGTGGCTGAGAAAGGCCAAAAGGGTATGCAAGCTGCACAAGTTCGCCCTGAGTAATTTCTCAGCGAGCTAAAAAAACCCCGTCCATGTGACGGGGTTTTTTATGAGAGCGAAAAACCTCAATGCTCAACCACAGTTGACCCGGGTCACCACCAGGTTGGCGTCGGTATTGACATTCAAGCGGTCAGAACGATATTCCAAGGTGATCATATCGTTGGGCTGGAGAAACCTTGCGTACTGCGCACCTGCACGAGTACGAGCCTGCTCCAGCAACTCTGCAGAGGCCTTCTTGCCGACAGCGAACTGGGCAGCGGATGCTTCACAGCGAGTGTGCCCAGATTCAACAGGGGCCACAGATTCCTTTGTCGACCCAGCAGTGCTGCACCCAGCAAGGGTTGCTGCAGCCAACAAGGTTGCGAATGAAGCGAGCTTCCAAGGCATGAAGCCTCCTTTCTAAAGAATAAACAGAGAACGTGCGACAGCCGTTTTCATTTTTGGTTTCAAAGCGAAATAGCATTTTGCCCTATTGGGCAAGGCGAGCAAGTCTGCCTCAGCCACCCGGGTATTTTCACCGGACAATCGTCACTGGATATGAATGACGCTCAATAGATATCGATGTAGTCGAATGCTGGCTTCGGCCAGTTCTGCTTGAGCGCATTGAAGACCTGCGTCACCCAGGCCTGGTCGCTAGCGGCGACCTCACCCACATAACCGGAACCGGCAGCCCAGGTTTCCAGGCGAAACAACACGCCCTCGATCTGCGCGCCACCCACGATCCCAGAGGAGATGTAGGCGATACCGGCCTTGCTTACACGCAATTGGGTATGCACGCTATCGCTGGCCGAAGCCAGTAGTTGGCGCACCGCATCCAGGGTCAGGGCATCAGGTTTGTTCAAGTCGATTTGCACACCAGATTCCTTGAGCGCAGGAAAAAACCCAGTGTCGCATATGCCTAAGTAGGAGTGTCAAAGCCTGAGTGACATGCTTAACTCGTCCACTGCCTCCCCACTCCCCCTATTCGCGAGACCCTCATGGCTACAGTGAGCATTGACGTCGACATCAAGGCCAAATGGCCACAGGGCCAGTGCTCCTACAGCCCGGGCAGCGTGGAAGAGCTGGCCATCATCGGCATGGACCTGCTGGTCAAGGAACTTGGCCCGCAAGCTGCCCGAGACTTCATTGAACAGGTCTTTGAGAAATACCCAGAAGGCCATCAGGATTTTCAGCCCGCCGATCAGGAATAACTCCCCACAGGTAAGTACCTGCAGGGAGAGTACGCTTACTTGAGGCGAGCCAGCCGCTCGGTGAGCAGATCGAAGAAGCCCTGGGCATTGCCATTCTCGACCCAGAACACGTTCTTCTCGCGCTTCAAGCCGTCATACCAGTCGACGATGGTCTGGCCGAAGGTAGGCCCCTCACGGCTATCAACGACCATATTGGCCTGGCGCCCCGTGAACAGCTCCGGCTTGAGCAGGTAGGCGATCACGGTTGCATCGTGCACCGGGCCACCTGGAATGCCGTAGTGCTCCATATCGCCCTTGACGTACTCGTTGAGGATATCGCCCACCACCTTGCTGGCATTGTTGTTCAACGCCGCGATTTTCTGCAGGCGCGCATCGCTGGTCAGGATCTTGTGGGTAACATCCAGCGGCAGGTAAGTCAGCTTGACCCCACTCTTGAGAACCACTTCAGCAGCCTGGGGATCGGCGTACAGATTGAACTCCGCCACCGGCGTGATGTTACCGCCATTGAAATGGGCACCGCCCATGACCACCACTTCCTTGATGCCCTGGGTAATATCCGGCGCCTGGATCAGCGCCAGTGCCAGGTTGGTCTGCGGACCGAGCATGGCGATGGTGATGCTATGGGGCTTGGCTGCCCGCAGGGTGTCGATCAAATAGTTGACCGCACTGCCCTTGGCCAGGGGCGCCTTGGGTTCGTGCACCGTCACTCCGGAGATCCCCTCCTTGCCATGGATGTTCTCGGCGTAGATCGGCGTGCGCAACAGCGGCGCCGGGGCACCGGCATAGACCGGCACGTCTTCGCGCCCCGCCCATTCACGAGCCAGCCGGGCATTACGCGAGGTTTTATCCAGGCGCACATTCCCCGCCACGGTGGTCAGGGCCCGAATATGTAGTTCTTCTGGCGACGCCAGGGCGAACAACAAGGCCACCACATCATCGGCCCCCGGATCGGTGTCGATGATCAGATCGATTTTTTCCGCCGCCTGAGCGCCGGTAGCAGTGAGCAGAGACAAGAGCAATAGACTCCGGAACCAATGTTGAAACAGCTGAGCATAGCGGCGCATAGCGCACTCCTTGTGCAAGGTGGGAAAACGGGCGAACGATCTAGAACGTCACCCCGGCAATCAGGGCGATATTGCAGTACGGCTGGCACTCCCCCGTACGGATCACGGCACGAGCCTTGCGGCTGAGCACCTTGAACTCCTCGTGACTGAGCAACTGTCGCTGCCCCAGCTCGCCGTTGGCGGCCATGGCCTCGAGAACGGGCAAGGGCGTTGGTTGCTTGAGCAGGATTTCCTCGGCCAGGACATGGCGCTCCACCTGCATTTCGCTGAGCAGCACCTTGAGGGTGCCGAGAAAATCGGGAACGCCATGGGTCAGGGCCAGATCAATCAATTCGACACCTGGCGGTACCGGCAGGCCGGCATCGCCGATCACCACGACATCGCCGTGCCCCAAGGAGGCCACCAGGCGTGACAGGGCAATATTGAGCAAGGGGGTTTTCTTCATGAGGGAATAAACGCCTGAACGTCGGACAGCATGGGAATGGAAGGCTGTGCACCGGCTCGCGTCACCGACAGGGCCGCCGCGATCTGCCCGAAGCGAATGGCGTCGGCCTCGCTTTTGCCCGCGGCCAGGGCCGCCGCGAAACCACCGACAAAGGTATCCCCCGCCGCCGTGGTATCGACCGCCGTGACCTTGGGCGCAGGAAAGTGTTCGAAGCGGCAACCATCGGCAAACAGCGACCCCTGCGCGCCCAGGGTAATGATGACCTTGCCCGCACCAGCAACGACCAAGCGGCTCGCGGCCTGTTCGGCGCTTTCCAGGGAATCAACCTCAAGGCCTGTGAGGGCGGTCGCTTCGCTCTCGTTGGGAATCAGGTAATCGATCGAGCCATACCACGACTCTGGCAGAGGCCCCGTGGCAGGCGCCGGATTGAGAATCACCGTCTTGCCCAGCTCACGCCCGCGCTTAAGGGTGTATCCCACAGTCTCCTGTGGCACCTCAAGTTGGCAGATGATCACCTCGGCCTGCTGCAGGACCGGATCAAAACCGACGACCTTTTCAGGGCTGAGCTCACCGTTGCCTCCAGCAACGATGACAATCGCGTTCTGGCTACTGTCATCGACCACGATCAAGGCCACGCCGCTCGACCCTGGCACCCTGTCCACGGCCTGGCAATCGATACCCTCGCCAAGCAGGGACTCGCGCAACTGCTCGCCGTAGGCATCCTCCCCAACGCAACCGACCATCGACACCTGGGCCCCAAGCCTGGCGGCAGCCACCGCCTGGTTGGCCCCCTTGCCGCCGGGTACCGTGGCGAAGGACTTGCCCGTCAGCGTCTCGCCCCCACGGGGCAAGCGCTCGGCCCGAGTCACCAGGTCCATGTTCAGGCTACCCACTACCACTACTTTTGCTGGCATACGTCGCTACTCAATCAATAAGGTTCAGCGGTACTGCATAAATGCGCCACCCAGTGGCGCAGTCGATTCCCGCAAGACAATGCTCGGCGTGACGATTCGTTGGCCCACTGGCAAGCCTGGCGTAGCGATACGCTGCAGCAGCAATTCAGCAGCGCTCTCCCCCAACTGCAGGATCGACTGGCCAACCGTGGTCAGCGCCGGATAGACATAACGGCTCATGAGAATGTCGTCGAAACCGATCACCGACAGCTCGCTGGGTACGCGAATGTTGCGTTCCGCCGCGGCCCGCAGCACACCGATGCCCATCATGTCGTTGGCGGCAAAGATCGCACTCGGCGGGTTGCCGTCCAGCAACCGGGCTGCCGCAAGGTAGCCACCGGTGCTACTGAAATCGCTCTCCAGGATACGTGCCGCCGGCACCTCGACCCCCGCTTCCTGCAACGCCTGGTGAAAACCGGCGAGGCGCATTTGCGTCACGCTGGTATTGGCCGGACCAGCCACGCAGGCGATATCCCTGTGCCCCAGTTCCAGCAGGTGCCGGGTAGCCAGGTAGGCGCCATGGCGGTGATCAATGCGCACCAAGTCCGCATCCACCCCCTCAAGCCCACGATCGACCAGCACCATAGGCGTACGCACTCCGACCAGCCCCTGGGCCAGGCCGCTGTCGCCGCCGACGCTAGTCACGATCAGGCCGTCGATACGCTTTTCCAGCAGGACCCGCAGGTAGTTGCGTTGCTTGTCCGGGTCGTCATCGGAGTTGCACAGGATCACGCAATAACCATTGCGCTCGCAGTAATCCTCGATACCTCGCGCCAACTCGGCGAAGTAAGGGTTGAGGCTATTGGGCACCAGCAAACCGATGGTGGCGGTAGTCTTGGCCTTGAGTGAGCGAGCCACGGCGCTGGGCACATAGTCCAGGTGCTTGATCGCCGCCTCGACCTTGAGCCGAACCTCCTCGCTGACTGGCCGTGTCTTGTTCAGCACGTGGGACACGGTGGTGTAGGAAATCCCCGCCAGCGCCGCCACATCCTTGATTGTTGCCATGAATCAAACCCGCCGGTTGGCGCGCTGGCTGCGATAGGTATCGAGCACCACGGCAATCACAATGACTGCCCCGGTGATGATGCGCTTGGTCGGTTCGCTTGCTCCGATTTGCGCAAGGCCTGCAGCCAGTACGGAAATAATCAGGACGCCGAAGAAGGTACTGATCACCGAACCGCGTCCTCCCATGAGGCTAGTGCCACCAATCACCACGGCTGCGATGACTTGCAACTCCAGGCCAGAGCCCGCATTCGGATCAGCCGCTTCCAGGCGAGAAATCTGAAACAGTGCCGCAATGCCTGCCAACAGCCCCATCAGGCTGAAAACCAGGATCTTGTAGGGCTTGGGGTTGATCCCCGCCAGGCGCACCGCTTCTTCGTTGGTACCGATGCCGATCAGATAGCGACCGAATACGGTGCGAGTCAGCACCGCCTGGGCCAGGAAAATAATCAGCAGGGCAATGATAAACGACGGCGAAATGCCAAAGGCAATCGGATTCGACAACCAGGCGAAGGCATCACCGATGTAGGCCGTACGCGACCCGGTCATCTGGTAGGCCACGCCCCGGGCCATTTCCAGCACGCCCAGGGACACGATGAATGATGGAATGCGCCAGGCCACGGTAATCGAACCGGTGATGGTTCCGGCCAGGGCCGCGCAGGCCATGCCCAGCAAGGCTGCCGGCACCACGCTCCAGCCCCAGCCAAGGATCGCCACGCTGACGGTGGACGCCGCCAGGGCCAGCACCGAGCCCACGGAGAGATCGATACCGCCAATGATCAAGACAAAAGTCATGCCCACCGCCAGCACCATCAGGTCCGGGATCTGGTTGGCCAGGGTGCTGAAGGTGTCGTAGGACAGGAAGTGGTTACTGAGCAGGGAGAACAGAACGATCATCCCCAACAACGCCCCCGCCAGCCCCAGGTAGGTGCCGAGGCCGTAGTACTGGCCGCCTCGCTTGCCGCTTGCAGGTGCTGTTTTCATGGTGCAGTCCTAGGCGCCGCTTCATTGAGCAACGCATCTCGTTTTTGATAGCCGGCAAACGCGGCAGCAAGCAATTCGTCCTGGGTCCAACTGTCGCGCTCGAAGGTATCGATCAACCGTCCAGCAGACAGCACGCCGATGCGATCACAGATCAGCATCAATTCCCGCAGGTCGCTGGAGACCACCACCAAGGCCTTGCCCTGGCGCGTCAACTCACCCAACAGGCCATAGATGTCGAACTTGGCGCCAACGTCGATACCACGGGTCGGCTCATCGAACAGCAGCACCGAGCAGTCGCGCTCCAACCACCGACCGATCACCACCTTCTGCTGGTTGCCACCGGACAGCTCGGACACCCGTTGCGCCGGACTGGAACTGCGGATACGCATGGCATCGATCTGTCGCCGGGCCAACTGTTCCTCATCCTGGGAGTTGACCAGGCCACTACTTGAAATGGCCGGCATATTGCCCAGGGCGATATTGGCACTGATGGTCTGGGTCAAGAGCAGACCCTCGCCCTTGCGATCCTCGGTAATCAGGGCAATGCCATTGGCTACCGCATCCACCGGGGAACGGATGCTTACCGTCCGAGCTGGAGAGCCCAGGGCAATGCTGCCACTGTCGGCAACGTCAGCACCGAAGATCAGCCGCAACAGCTCGGTGCGCCCTGCCCCGATCAGGCCGGAAATCCCGAAGATCTCGCCGCTGCGCACTTCGAAGGAGACATCACGCACCTTGTCCGAGCGACTCAGGTTGCTGATGGTCAACGCGGGTGCGCCAATCTTGCGCGCGCCCAGGTCGATATGCTCGCCCAGTTCGCGCCCCACCATCAGGTTCACCAGTTGTTCACTGTTGTAATTGGCCATGGGCTCGACGCAGACCAGGCAGCCATCACGCAGCACCGCAATGCGCTGAGCAACCCTGGCCAGCTCTTCCAGGCGATGGGAGATATAGATGATGGAGACACCACGGGCCTGGAGCCGGGTGATCTGCTCGAAGAGCATCTCCACCTCACGGGACGTGAGCATGGCGGTAGGCTCGTCCAGGATCAGCACATGGCAGTCGCCGATCAGGTTGCGAGCGATCTCTACCATCTGTTGATGACCGATTCCCAGCTCGCCTACCAGGGTATCGGGATCGATGGCATCCAGGCCGACCTGGGCCATGGCCTCGATCGCCGCCTTGCGCAGTTGCTTGCGACTGATCCAGCCACCCTGGTTGGGCAGGTTGTCGAGGAACAGGTTCTCGGCCACCGACAGCGTGGGCAGCAGATTGAGCTCCTGCATGACCATGCGGATACCCAGTTCCTCGGCCTGGGTACGACTGCCCGGTCGATAGTCCTGGCCATTGAAGCGCATGTGGCCGGTAGTGGGGCTGACCAGGCCGCCGATGATCTTCGACAAGGTACTCTTGCCGGCGCCATTTTCGCCGGTCAACGCCAGCACCTCGCCGCGCTGTAGCGTCAGGTCGATGCCGGCCAATACCGGTTGCGCATAGGTCTTGCCGATACCGCTGACCGAAAGGACAGCGTTCGCAGCTGAAACAGACATAAGAAACTCCCCATACGCCCACCCTCTCGGGCAGGCGCCGTTGTGCCGCCGGAAAAACTACTTGGTGACCAGCTCAACCGGAGTTTCGATCACGCCATTGGTGCCGGTATCGACCTTCTCGCCCTTGAGAAGCTTCAACGCGACCTCGATGCCGAACACTGCCTGCTTGGCAGCGAACTGGTCGGCCGTGGCCAGGACCCGGCCATCCTTGAGCATCGGCTTGATGGCATTGATGTTGTCGTAGCCGACCACCTGCACCTTGCCAGCCTTGCCCGCAGCGCGTACCGCGGACACGGCGCCCACTGCCATGCTGTCGTTACCGGCCAGCAGTGCCTTGAGATTCGGGTATTCGCTAAGCATGGCCGAGGCTACACGGTTGCCGGCGTCGATTTCCCAATCACCGGACTGCAGGGAAACCACCTTGACCTGCGCGGCCTCCATGGCGTCCTTGAAACCTGCGGTGCGCTGCTGGGCATTGGTGGTAGTGGATACCCCTTCGATGATCCCCACTTCGTCACCGGCCTTGAGCTGCTTGGCCAGGTACTCGCCCACTAGGCGCGCGCCCTTGCGGTTGTCGGGCCCGACGAAAGGCACGCTGATGTTCTTGCTCTTGAGCACGCCAGGGTCGAGCTGGTTGTCGATATTGATCACCGTGATCCCAGCATCCACTGCCTTCTTGATCACCGGCACCATGGCCTTGGAGTCCGCTGGGGCGATCACCAGGGCATTGACCTTGGAGACGATCATCTGCTCGACGATGCGGATCTGGTTGGCAGTATCGGTTTCATCCTTGATGCCATTGGACACCAGGTCGAAATCCGCCGAGTGTTCTTTCTGATAGGCCTTGGCGCCGTCTTCCATGGTCAGGAAGAACTCGTTGGCCAGGGACTTCATGACCAGGGCGACCTTGGGTTTCTGTGGGGTGTCGGCATAGGCCGAAGAGAGGGGCAGCGCTGCACAGGTAGCAGCCAGGACCGCAGCAGCGAGTAGACGTCCAGCAAAGGGCAGCTTCATGGGTTCACTCCGATCTTATGATTATTGTGGGCAACGCCTGCAGGGCATGCGGAACCAGGTGCCGGGTATCGCTCAACGGCCTGGAGGTTCGGAAAAGATAGTCGATTATCCTTCCCGAGAGTCCGCGCAAACGTTTGCGTAAGGCGAACTATGCGAACCCGAATGGGGTTTGTCAACGATGATCACAGCGCAGAGATGCCATCGGCGCACAGCGGGACCGATAGCCAAAAGGAAGCAGCCGCCCAGTGCCTGGCACTGGGCGGGTACTGATCAAGCGGAGGTATTTACCAACTTGCCGGAGGAGCCTGATTCCTTGGCCAGTTCGCGCACCAGGTTGCCCGAAACCTCAGCCAGTGCGGCGTTGGTTTGCGCGACCTGCGCCTGGACGGCCATGACCGCGGTCTGCTTGGCCTCGGGGGTTGGATAGTTGGCGGCCTGGGCAGCGGCCAGTTGCTGTTGCTGCTGCTTGAGCTGCTCCTGCAGCTCCTTCATGCGCTGGAGCAGCATCTTGACGACGATGCTGTGGTTGTCGCCCTCGCCGCCCGCATCGCCGCTCTCGGCCTTTTCCGCCGGCTTGGCCGAACCGCCACCGACTCGTAAGGTTCCCGAGTCTTCGGTCCCCAACGCTTGCGGAGCGCCTTCGGCACTGGCATCGCTCAACGCATTGATGGTCGCGGGTGACTTGCCATTGATCAGAATGGCCCCCGGTCCTGGAAATCCGACTGACAGCGACATATGAACTCCTGGTTAAAAAGATCCTAAAAGACTCATCGACCGCTTCAGAACAATCTTTAATTCATGAGCGAAAAACCCGCACACGGCTTGCGTTTGTCGCTTTCGGTTTGCCGAACACCACACCCAGAAACGTTCGGAATCCCGGACATAAGCTTGTCAATGTCCGTCAAAAATAGAAATAAAATTGATATAAATCAGTAACTTAAAATAAATATCTGGCCAAGGTAGCGCTGGTACAAATCCTGCTCAACCCGCGGTGCCCCGCCGCATACAGATCTGCAGCCGAGGTGTTTCTAGATGAACCTGCATCAGCACTGTCTCACTACTAGAGAGAAAACAATGAAATCTGCCTTCAAAACCTTCGTTCCGGGCGCTTTGGCCCTGCTCATGCTCCTACCCGCAGCCCTGCAGGCCAAGGAAGCTGAAACCCAACAGAAACTCTCCAACGTGGTGATCCTCGCCACTGGCGGCACCATTGCCGGCGCCGGCGCCAGCGCGGCCAATAGCGCCACCTACCAGGCAGCCAAGGTTGGCATCGAGCAACTGATCGCTGGTATTCCCGAGTTGAGCCAAGTGGCCAACGTACGTGGCGAGCAGGTGATGCAGATCGCCTCGGAAAGCATCACCAATGAAAACCTGCTGCAACTGGGCCGCCGCGTAGCCGAGCTGGCCGATAGCAAGGACGTGGACGGCATCGTCATCACCCACGGTACCGACACTCTGGAAGAGACTGCCTACTTCCTCAACCTGGTGGAAAAAACCGACAAGCCAATCGTAGTCGTCGGCTCCATGCGCCCAGGCACTGCCATGTCGGCAGACGGCATGCTCAACCTGTACAACGCTGTATCCGTGGCCGGCAACAAAAGCTCCCGGGGCAAAGGCGTACTGGTGACCATGAACGACGAGATCCAGTCCGGTCGCGACGTCAGCAAGATGATCAACATCAAGACCGAAGCCTTCAAGAGCCCATGGGGCCCGCTGGGCATGGTGGTGGAAGGCAAGTCCTACTGGTTCCGCCTGCCAGCCAAGCGCCACACCATGGACTCGGAATTCGACATCAAGAACATCAAGAGCCTGCCTGACGTAGAAATCGCCTACGGCTACGGCAACGTCAGCGACACTGCCTACAAGGCACTGGCTCAAGGTGGCGCCAAAGCCATCATCCACGCCGGCACCGGCAACGGCTCGGTATCTTCCCGCGTGGTACCGGCCCTGCAGGAACTGCGCAAGAACGGTGTGCAGATCATCCGTTCTTCCCACGTCAATGCTGGCGGTTTCGTACTGCGTAACGCCGAACAGCCTGACGACAAGTACGATTGGGTCGTGGCTCACGACCTGAACCCACAAAAAGCCCGCATCCTGGCCATGGTCGCCCTGACCAAGACCCAGGACAGCAAGGAACTGCAACGCATGTTCTGGGAATACTGATTCCCTGCTCGGCCGTATCAGGTCGAGCAAGCGCTCAACCGCTCACCCCAACGGGTGAGCGGTTCCCCTCCTGCGACTTCCTCGTGTTAAAAAATCCTCGGCTGTGATGAGACAAATGCGCAAAGCGTTGTCAGAGGAACTTCTTGAATTTTAAGCAGTTGCGAAATTTCCTACAGTTAAATACTGTATGTGCGTACAGCTTAATAAGGATTGTTCCGTGGCCACAACCCAAACACCCCTCAGCTCCTACGAACGCCTGGGTGTTCGCATCCAGAAAATCATCAACTCCCCTACCGCCCAGAAATCCAAGGCAGCGCTGATCTTTCGCCTGCCCGATGAACCACAGGAAGAATGGGAACGCCTTCTGGAGGAGATCGCCGAAAACGACAACGTCACCCTCGCCTATCGCGACGATGGCGGCGTGCAGATTTTCTGGATCGTGCCGAAGGAAGACTGAGTCGATGATTGTCCGTTGCCTGGCTGTACTGCTGTTTTTCGTTGCCCTGACTGCCCAAGCCGATGCACCTCGCACCTTCACTGAAGCCAAGAAGGTCGCATGGAAACTCTATGCCCCTCAATCCACCGAGTTCTACTGCGGCTGCAAATACAATGGCAACCGGGTAAACCTGGCAGCCTGTGGCTATGTGCCGCGCAAGAATGCCAAACGAGCCGAACGCATTGAGTGGGAGCACATCGTGCCGGCCTGGCAGATAGGCCACCAACGCCAATGCTGGCAACAGGGCGGGCGCAAGAACTGCTCGCGCAACGATACGACCTATCAACGCGCCGAAGCCGACCTGCACAACCTGGTGCCCAGCATCGGCGAAGTGAATGGCGACCGCAGCAACTTCAGTTTCGGCTGGCTCCCCGAACAGTCAGGTCAATATGGCTCCTGCCTGACCCAAGTGGACTTCAAGGCCAAGAAGGTCATGCCCCGCCCATCCATTCGCGGCATGATCGCCCGCACTTACTTCTACATGAGCAAGCAGTACGGGCTACGCCTGTCCAAGCAAGACCGCCAGCTCTTCGAAGCCTGGAACAAGACGTATCCAGTGCAGGACTGGGAGCGCCAGCGCAATCAGAGCGTGGCGTGTGTGATGGGTCGCGGTAACGAATTCGTTGGCGTGGTCAACCTCAAGGCCTGCGGTTGACACAAGATCGCCCGCGGACGCGGGCGATCTCATCATGCGGGAAACAGCGTCACTGTGCGTCGTGATGCTCGATGACCGAGACATCGATATCACGCTTTTTCGCCTTGACCAGCTTCTCGACCACTTCGGCCTTCTTCGCCTCCGCCTCGGCCTGGGTAGCGAAAGGCCCGACCAAGACCCGTTGCTTGCCGTCCACTACCATCACATTGGACATGATCCCGTGCTCGATCAGCCAGCCGGTGAGATCGCTCACCGCCTGAGGCAGCTCACTGCCCACCAGCACATCCCACTGCGGCGCACCGGATACCTGCGCCGGCTGCACCTGCGCCGCCGAAGCGCTCTTGTTCGCCTCGACACGCTTGCCTTCGCCGCAACCGGCCAATCCCAATACCGCCAACGCTGCCACCGCTATCACTACTGTGCGCACAACCTACTCCCATAAAGTCAGACACAGGATTTTAGCACCCAAGGCGTGAGGGACCTTGTCACAAAATCGGTTCGAAACAGGAAGAATGATATTTATTGCGTCTGTATAGTTGCGCCTTGGGAATTTATAGATCTTCTGCGCGTCAGAAAGAGGCACCCACTGAGTGGAACTTCGCACTAATCTATACCTAAGACCGACCTCTGCACTGTTTCAAACTGGTGCCCTACCAAGCTATCAAGGAGAAGATCATGCTGATACTCACCCGCAAAGTCGGTGAAAGCATAAACATCGGTGACGACATTACGATCACCATTCTCGGCGTCAGCGGCCAACAGGTCCGTATTGGCATCAATGCACCAAAAGACGTTGCGGTACACCGCGAGGAAATCTACCAACGCATCCAGGCGGGACTTACTGCACCGGACAAACGCGAAACTCCTTGAATAATATGAGCACCAGCCTGTTGCCCACGCACAATGGCTGGCGCAACGCGTCTCTCGTTCGCCTTGAGCTTTTCTCCGCAGGTCACCTGAACCTCCCGATTCGGTGACAGGCACAGCCGGCCCCCAGCCACTGAACTGTCACCCCCCTTCGCCAACATCCCCTCCGAGAACAAACCCAACCTCCGGCTCCCGGCACGCAGCACCCTATCCGGCAAGCGTCGTGACGGGCCTGGCACTCAGGCATCCACCGACCTGGAACCCAGGTCCTCATTGAATCGCAGCAGGTAGCCATCCGGGTCCTGTACCAGCAGGTTCAACTGGCCGCGCAGCAAACCATCCTGCCGATACCAGCACTCCTGGATCGCCCTGCGCAGGACCACTCCCGCTTGCTTCAGGGCATTGGCCAACCCATGGATATCCGGGCACTCAATGGACAGGTTCATGCCTCGCCCCAAAGGTGCCTGCAAGGGACCGACACGCCACTCCGACTCTTCCAGGTCATCCTGCTCCAGCATCAGCTGGCTGCCATTGAAGGAGAGAAAAGCAAAGAAGTGCTCTGGCCGCTGGTACTCCACCTTGAAGCCCAGGGTATCGCGATAGAAAGACAGGCTACGCTCCAGGTCCGCCACCAGCATTTCCGGGACCAGGCTATTCATTTGAAACATCGTGGGCATCCATGGCTCGCTGATCGAACCGCGAGACTACCCCTCAAGCGGCTGACAATGCAGCCGTGCTTACCAACAATTACAATTGAGCCAGCATCACCCCTCTCGCCATGCCACTTGCGGCTACCACCATCAATACCAGCAGCAAGGCCTGCAGGTGACTGATACGAGCGAACAGCCCGGCTCGCCCGGTGTCAGGCATGGCACCGCGCGCCAGGATCACCCGCCACCTGATGAAGGTCGACATGGGGAGGACTTCCAGCACCAGGATCACGATGAACAACGCCATTTTCAGGTGAAACAACGGTTGGTGCAGGTAATAGTCCGTACCTTTCTCGTAGCCGCCGAACGCCCTGGGCAATCCAGTCGCCAACAACATCAGCGCCGTCAGCCCCCAGGCATTGTCAGCCATCAGCACCGAGCGAGCCCCTGCTTCGGCCTTCTCCAGTCGACGCAAAGCCGAGCCACGAGCCAGAACCGCTGCGAAAGCGCCAGCGAACCCCAACAAATGTACCGCCGCCAGAAACCAATGCATCAACATGGCGCTCGCCTCCATCTGATTGATCGACATATCCGGACAACTCATCAATGGCCCAAACGAAAAAACGACCTATCGCGAATCCGAGGATCCAACGATAGGTCGCCAGGTCATTCAATCCCTTAATGACCCGCCTGACTCAAGCATGGCGCTCGAGCAAGACCTTGCTCCACAACGTGAAGGCCGCCAAAGGCGTCCAGGCCGGGTTCGATGTGTGCTCCTGAAGACACAAGTAACGATTGCCCTCATAGCTCACCCCGTCCCCCTTGCGATAGTGCTGGCCAACACGCCACTCGGGGAACTTCGGATCGACCGCGCCACCTGCCGTCCTCGCAGTCACGCTGCGGCTGGGCAGGGACTCACGTCCCTGGGTATCGGTGGCAGTGACGAAGTAGTTGTACTGGGTATCAGGGTTCAATCCCTGATCGTCCAGGCCCAGGGACGCCGTGTTTCCCACGGCCTTGCCATCGCGATACAGAGTGTAGAACTCCACCGGGCGCACACTGCCGGAAAGACTCCAACTCAGCCGCACATTGTTGCGACCACTTTCCACCACCGCCAGGCTACCAGGAGCGCCCGGGCGCTCTGGTTCACCACCATCGCCATGGATCAACGGCGCATAGCGTTTACAAAACTCCCAGCTGTAGGGTGTCCCTTGCCGGTTGATGCCGTCATCCCAGTTCACCGACCAGGTCATCAGCCCCTTGATCCCGTGCCCCGCCTTCTGCAAACGCTTGAAGGCATTGCCCAGCGCCGCCGGATCGATGACATAGCCTGTGGCCGCTGCGTCAACGTTGCTCGGCAGGCCGATCACCAGTTTGTCCGCCGCAATGCGGGTAAAACCACGAGTTCCCGAAGCCAGGCTGTCGCTCAGGTAGAACAAGAAATCCTCTTTCATCGCATCATTGTTCTGGGCGATCCAGGCGCCCTGCCCGCCATTGGCTTCCGACACCCAGAGTCCATCTCCGCCCTGGTTGTAGTACTGCGGCGCAACAAAATCGTAATACCCCTCCAGTGCCTGCAAGTAGGCCACGTACTTGCCATTACTGGTCAGGTAGGGGAACTCCGGCGCCATGCTGATGATGAAGTGCTTGCCCTGGCCAGCGTAATGGTCCTTCACCAGCTTCAATGCCGCCGGCAATACGCTCTTGTTATCGGCAAAGTCGATGGCGCTCTGCTCCAGGTCGATGTCCAGGCCATCGAAGCCATAGGTTTCGACCAGGCGGATGATCTCGTTGGCCAAGGGCTGCTCGTTGCCCTTGTGCAACTCGATATGCGCATCGGCGCCACCCAGGGAAATCAACACTGCCCGCCCCTGGCTGTTGAGTACGCCCACCTGACGCCGGAACTCGGCGTCAGACAGGTTGTAGGGCTTGAAGGTGGGAATGCCGTTGCCTTTCATGAAGGCCACCGCCACCACGTTGTACTCCTTGGGTACATCCAGCAGGCTCAGGTTGGCGAACTGCCCGCGCTGGTAACCATCGGCGGCGCCAGCGGCCCAGTTGTGCCAGAAGCCCATGAGGATCTTCTTGCCGGCGAGGCTGGGCATCAGCGATGCGGCATCGGCGGCCTGGCTCTTGATCAAGGAAAAGTCGATTGTATCCATGTTCTATTCCTTCAGAACTATTAAAAGAGTTTCTTCCACCGCAACTTACTTGAAGTCCAGATCGAAGGCCTGATAGAAAGCGTTACCGGTATTGGCAACAATCCAGGCCAGAACTACAACATGGTGCCCCTTCTTGTTCTTGGGCAGCACGACTTCATGTTCGGTCTTGGCTTTCAATTCCGGGCCATGGGCGTGATACGGAACTTGAGTATAGAAGTCCTGATAAAAAGCCTTGGGCTCAAGTTGCGCACGGCTGATCCGTTGTTTCGGATCCCAGCCATCTTTGGTGATGAACCAGCTATAACCACGGGTAACGTGTGGAGCGCTGTAAACCCACTGCACCCGGAATACTTGCCCAGGCTCCACGTTCACCAGCGGCCAGCTGAATGGACGATTGAGTTTCTTCGACATTTCTTCGTCGGTGAAGTTGACGCAATCACGCGCATCAGTCTTGCCACCGCTGAGGATATGGCCATCCGCGGGCGGTGCGACACTGGGTTCGTCGCTACCGTAAGGGGCAGGAAACGGTCCGGCGCCCAGGGCTGGCAAGTTTTTTCCGCCTTCCATTTCGTTGACCTGCCAGGTGCCCAGGAGACCCAGATCCACCGCCACCGAACCGCGGCTGGAAGGAGATACGACACGACCATGTTTAAGTTGAGTTTGTGGCTTATTCATTTCTTTCACTCCATTGATTAATTAAAACTCGCTCTTGGCGAGCACTTTTAACTTAGCGCACTTTTTTCGATTTTTTTCATGCCCTCAGCAAGTAACCACTTCGACCAATTTGCAAAAAACAGCGCAAAGCCCATTAAACCCTGGACTTCCTTATTTGCACTGACAATTTGAAGAGTCAATGTATTACACGCTTTTCTGGAGCAAAAATGACTTTTCCCCGGTTTATTCCAGAGAAGAACTTGAAACCAAGCCTGAAAAATCAAAGTTCCAAAAACGACAAAACCCGGCCAGGGCCGGGTTTGCAGGAAACGCGCTGAAGGCTTACGCCAGGGGGGAACTACAAGCAGGTGGCCAAAGCCGCCAATCGACGCTTGGAAACAAAGTTGTCTTCGACGGCGTAGAAACGGATAGCGGTTGCCGCCCCTTCGGCCTTGATATCCACGAAAGATTCGGCGGACCGGGTATACACCGTGTAGCCACCGCCCTTGCCCGACTCCAGATAGGCGGCGGCGTCAACGCCGAATACAGCCTCATCCTGCCAGGCGAACTGCACGCACTGCGCCACTAACTGATCGGCCTTGGCCGAACTCAAGGTTTTGGCGGGGGCCTTGGCCCGCGCATCATCCATGGTGGAGCTTGCACAGCCGGCCAACAGAGCCGCCACCGTTACCGCCATCAAAACCCGCATGCTGCCTCCTGGTCGCGTAAAAACGCGAGAGTATCGCTCAGGCGCTGGAAAAAAGCCGTCCAGGGGCGAGAAAAAACCCGCGCCGGGATTCAACATTCGGCCAGGGACGACGCCAACTGAGCTATAGCCTCCTGGTCGTCATCACCAAGATGACGGTAGTTCTGGATGATGCTGCTTTCATCGGCGCTCAGGCTGCCCTCGGGCAGGCGTGAAGGCTCGCCGGTCAATACGTAGAGCAGGTCGACCCCATGGCGTCCGATCGCCATCAGGTAATCCGACTTGGGCACCCGCTCACCGCTCTCATAGCGCCCCTGGGCATTGGCCTCGACCCCACCGATAGCCCCGAATTCCTGCTGGGAAAGCCCCAGCGCCTTGCGCTGTTCTTTCAAGCGCTCACCGAAGGTCTGCATAACCATCCTCATTCGACAAGGTGATGGTTGTTACGACCGCGACCATTGGCGAAGGTGCCCATTGTGTAAAATGGCCCATTGCCAGCCATCGGACAAACGATTAACCTTCGCGCCCCTTCCCACACTTTTGACAAGGAGACTCATCATGGAACAGCTGATCACCCCTTGCAGGACGTGCCTGGTTTAAACGCTGCATCCGCTATTCGTTAGCGCCTTCGCTTAATCCCGCTTCGTCCTGCCATTACCTGAATATTTTTTTCCAATCAGGAATTGGACATGGACACTTGCATCCGTCATTTGTCGAACGGCGTCTCTCTGATCGCGTCCGACACCACCTGGATCGAAGACAAAGCGCTCCAGCAACTGCACACCACCGCCCAACTGCCCGGCATGCGCCAGGTCGTCGGCATGCCTGACTTGCATCCCGGCCGGGGCTACCCGGTAGGCGCGGCATTTTTCTCCACCCAGGTGATCTACCCAGCCCTGGTGGGCAACGACATCGGCTGCGGCATGGCGCTGTGGCAAACCGATATTTCCAGCATTCGCCCGAACCTCGACAAGCTGGAAAAGAAGATCGGCAACATCGACCTTCCGCTGGATGAGCAGTGGGATGAAGAACGTGAGCAACTGGGCCTGCCGGTGACCGGCCACGAGCACTCCCTAGGCACCATTGGGGGTGGCAACCACTTCGCCGAGCTGCAACAGCTCGACCAGGTGTACGACACCGAGGCCCTGCAAGCGCTGGAGTTAAATCCCAAGGCCCTGCTCCTGCTGGTGCACAGCGGCTCCCGAGGCCTGGGGGAAGCCATCCTGCGCCGCCACGTGGACCAGCACGGGCATCAGCCCCTGGAGGTCGACAGCGTCGCCGGCGCCCAGTATCTGCAGCAACACAATGAGGCCTTGCGCTTCGCCGAGGCCAATCGCCGGTTGATCGCCGAGCGGCTGCTTTGCAACCTGCGGGCCAAGGGACATGCCGTACTGGACATCAACCACAACCTGGTATCGCCGGCCAACGTCGAAGGAATCAGTGGCTGGCTGCATCGCAAAGGGGCCACGCCTTCGGACGTGGGACCGGTGGTCATCCCGGGCTCTCGGGGCGACTACAGCTACCTGGTGCAACCCGTCCCGGCCACCGCCAGCCTCTATTCCCTGGCCCACGGGGCTGGACGCAAATGGCTGCGCAGCGACTGCAAGGGCCGCCTGGATGCGCGCTTCAGCTTCGAACAGCTCAAGCGCACCCAACTGGGCAGCCGGGTGATCTGCGAAGACCGCGGCTTGATGTACGAGGAGGCCCCCGAAGCCTACAAGAGCATCGACAGCGTAGTGGGCAGCCTGCGTGATGCCGGGCTGGTGAAGATCATCGCCCGACTCAAGCCGGTACTGACCTACAAGCGCCGGGGGTGCTGCTGATGTTGTTGCTACAACTATCCTCGGCCCAAGGACCGGTCGAATGCGAAATTGCAGTCACCAAAGCCTTGCGCCAACTGTACCGCGAGGCCGAAACCCTGGGCGTTCGCATCAGCATCGTGGAACAGATTGCCGGCCATGGCGGCAACCACTGCAAGTCGGTCCTGACCAGCCTCGACGGCGAGCAGGCCGAGGAGCTGGCCCAGCGCTGGACCGGCACCCTGCTCTGGAGCTGCAAGAGCCCTTCGCGGCCCGGCCACAAGCGCAAGAACTGGTATTTCGCCGGCCAGCTGTTCAGCCCGCCCCAGGGCGCCCAGGAGAGCGAGATCCGCTTCGAAGCCATGCGCGCCTCAGGTCCCGGCGGCCAGCATGTGAACACCACGGACTCCGCCGTGCGTGCCACACACCTGGCTACCGGTATCAGCGTGAAGGTGCAATCCGAGCGCAGCCAGCATGACAACAAACGCCTGGCGCGCTTGTTGATCCAGCAGCGCCTGGAAGCCCGGCAACAGCAAGACCAGGAACAACTGCGCCAGGATCGCCGCTACGCCCACCACCAAGTAGAACGCGGTAATCCGGTGCGCACCTTCAGTGGCATGACCTTTACCTCCCAGGAGTAAGCTCCTCACACGGGGGGGTTGCTTGGTGGCCAACTCCCCGCCCTCCAACAGAGAGGCTGCGGACGTGCCGAAGGATGCTTGGCAGCGATCATAAAAGCAGCTGCGCCGCTCCATCAGCCCACGATTGGGCACACCAGGAAAAACATGGTCTATGCTGGACTGTGAATACTCCTGGCACCAGTTATTTATGCTGTCTGGAGTCAATATCTGCTAGCTCGACCTCCTTACGAGAACAAGATGACTTCTGACTTTTATCGAAAAAATAAATACTTGCATGAATTTTATTTTCAAATTAATTTAGCAACCTGCCAGAATTATGCTCACCAGACTCAGTCAGCCTTTTACTCAATAAAAAGCTAAACTTTAGGCTGTTTTGAACAACATTTGAGACTTCACCAATCTGGGCGCGCATGAAAAATGTGAGAACTCTCATGAACGGACAAAGCTTGCTGCTGTCTAACGAGCTCATCAGGCATCAGAGTCATTCACAATAGTATTTTTAGTCTATCAAGAAATAAGGCACATACTTTTTTGAACATGCACTCCCAGCCTCATCTACAAACTTCTACAGAAGAAATTGATTTGCTCGAATTATTCAGCTCAATCTGGCGACAGCGCACGACTGCAATCAGCGTCACCCTTCTAGCTGGATTAATCGGTACCAGCTATGCGTTTTTAGCACCTCGCGAGTACCAGGTCAGCAGCGTACTACGACCCGCCGCGATTAACGAACTCGACGCACTGAACCGCTCAGAAATTTATACGCTACCACCGGCAGAAGCACTAAATAAAGTAGGCGCAAGAATAGACTCCTATGACGCCCGATTAAGCTTCTTCAGAGCCAACCCGGGATTATTCGAAGCCTTCAAAAAACCGGGGCAAAGTTTGGAACAAGGATTTGAGGAGTTCAACAATAACTCTCTTAGCCTCGTAATCCCAGACCCCAAGAAAGTCGATCTCAGCAGCTACATACAGTTAAACATGCAGTACCCTGAGGGCACCAATGGCACCGCAATCCTGAATGGTCTTGTTGACCATGCTATAGGATTAGAGCGAGCACAAATTGCCGCCGACCTGAAAGTTATCATCAACAACCGCCTAACAGAACTTCAAGGCAAGATTGATGTCGCTCGCTCAAACTATGAAATCGACAAGGAATGGAGAATTGCCAAGTTACTGGAGGCCGATAAGATAAAACGAGCCCAGCTGCAAGATGAATTAGCTGGCCTACGACTCCAGATGAACAAAGTTCGCGCTAATAGAATCGCAGAACTGGGCGAAGCCATCTCCATAGCAAAGTCAATGGGAATCAGGACCCCCACTACCCCATCCAGCATGGCTACCGCCGACAGCAGGCCAAATCAGGTCATGCGAACAGAAGTCAACAACCAAGCCATCCCGCTGTACTTCATGGGAACCGAAGCGCTTGAAGCAGAGCGCAATACACTGCAGAAGCGTAAAAATGATGACTTCACCAACGAGCGCGTAGCTGAAATTGCCAAAGAGTTGAAACTGCTGGAAGCCAACCGAGAAGTCGAAACGATGAACAAGCGCGTAAACGAAGATATATTCCTGCAGAATATAGAAACCCTACGCGCCGAAAAGACCAGATTGAGCAATCTGAACATCGACATGAGCACACTGAAACTAGTGACCATAGACCGCCGCGCACTACAGCCTCGAGCGCCAGCAAAACCCAAGAAAGCACTCATAATAACCCTTAGCCTTACTGGCGGCCTTATGTTGGGCATGCTTGCTGCACTGACTCGCAATACTATCCAGTCCCGCCGAAGAGCAGCACTTAGCAAACCCACCCACCAATGATGCCCACCTCATCAAGATAGAGAAGCAAATACCTGGCGATCCGGAGCCCCTCCCCTCCGGATGCCAGATATCTATTTACCCCCTAGAGCAACCACCATTCAATTTCAGGCTTTTAGCTGTCAACTAAACCCCCGGACACGACGTTAAGTTTTTCTCGACTGGGCTGGCGGACGCCTGCTCATCATATAATTGATGGAGTCAAACCTAGCTCTACCGATGCATCAAGTAATGACCAATGTATTGGGGTATCTCTTGAACCGCCATATAGCCCGCGACTGATATCTATTCAGCCTTCAAACTGCGATACACACCAATAGCTCAACGACTACTCGCGCCTTGATGCCCGCGAGAATGGCAAAGCAGCTGACAACAGCCATGCTGCAAGCCCTGACGCGAGTGAAATAACACCCCGCGCCTGAGGCAGGCCTCGCCGCTCGCTACCACACCCTGCGCCTTGATACATCCGACTTGCTCGACAGCACTCAGCCTGGGCAACGGAGGACGATGGAAAGCGCCCCAAGCATTTCAATGCTCTTCTATACCATGGCTGCAATGGCGCACCTCCCCCGATCGCCCGAGCGACGCCAATTCCTTCATGAACGACAAGGAGCGCGACGCCCTGAACGGCGATGACGGCGCCCGCTCTCGCATCAACACCTTGGACTTCGACCACTGTCGTAATCATCAACATCTCCCTTCCTGGAAAAAGCAATCAAACTGACCAGGCTCGCCACCCCAACATTCGCTGACGCGATCGTCGCCAACGACGCAACACTGGCGGTCCCTACTAGCGCTCGACTACTTATCGTGAGCAACCTTCTGACGCGCTCGAAGAGAAATGCCTGCCGGATCAGGCAGCACCCCTCCCGGAACAAATAAAGTTCAAGCTCGAACGCTAATGGCAGGATCCAGGACGGGGGGAGCAGACTTTCTCACGTGCTGCTGCCAAGGGATTGGCCGAACACAACAATACAGAGCTCACGCCGGCTAAGCGGGAAGTAGAGAAAAAGCATCGACGCCATACGCTCAACGGACAAGATTGATTATTGAGGCCGCGCCCACGTCAACCTGGCAGAAGCGTGCTATACGCCCGCCCCGGCCAGCCTTTAGCGTCGGTACAACACAGTGTCCCGCTAAAGCCAGCTGTCGATATAGAGAAAAATACACCTACCGCCTCACCAGAAAAGACACTGGATGATGAACAACCTGCGCACCTAAAAATCACTACAGACGCTGCGCAGGGCGGTCGGGAAACGCTTGAGGTCGCCACTGGCGTCGCCACGCGGCACTACAGGCCAAAGGCTCACAGCCTTGGAACGATCGATGTCAAGAATCATTGGACATCAGCTACACACGACCCCATCACCTGAAAGCTCAGCAAGACCTGGAACGCTGTGTACGCCCATGAGCGCGCTCCAGCCAACGAGCCCAACTCTTCATGAGATCTGTGCCTAGGAGCATTGCTGCACAAGCAACAAAATCTACCCCAGGAATATGCTCAGACTCTCACAGGACACGCGGACGAGAAAATGACAACGCACTATCAAGTGGGGCACAGCGAAAAGAAGATCGAGCACCTGGAGGCGTGCGCCGAGCTGGCGTTCTGAGATGGGAGTCTTGCAAAAGTTTTGCAGAAGCTTTGCAGAAGCTTTGCAGAAGCTTTGCAGAAGCTTTGCAGAAGCTTTGAAAACCGCAGACAACAAAAAAGGGCTCACCTTTCGGTGAACCCTTTTTAGACCGCCCAGCAGAGCGGATTTTGTTTGGTAGGCGCGATTGGACTCGAACCAACGACCCCCACCATGTCAAGGTGGTGCTCTAACCAACTGAGCTACGTGCCTGCTGTGAGGCGGCATTCTACGGAATTCCGGAGGGGTGTCAACACCTTTTTTTCAGCTAAGCCTATGAATATGCGAATTTTTTAATTCCCGAGGGGTGAAGAAGTTTTTCGCCTGCTCTGGCAGCCCATTTGCAACTCAGGTAGCATCGCCGCACTCGTAAAATATATTAAACACAAGAGGTCGCAGGATGGCGCACATTCCATACCCACAGTCCTATTACGCCGCTTCAGCCAACGCCGCCCCGGAACGCCCCCAACTGCAAGGCGAGATGGAAACCGACGTCTGCGTGATCGGTGCGGGTTACACCGGCCTGTCCAGCGCCCTCTTCCTCCTGGAGAACGGCTTTCGCGTCACGGTACTGGAGGCCGCCAGGGTCGGCTTCGGCGCTTCCGGGCGCAACGGCGGACAGATCGTCAACAGCTACAGCCGCGACATCGATGTGATCGAGCGCAGCGTCGCCCCCAAGCAAGCGCAACTGCTGGGGCAGATGGCGTTCGAGGGGGGCAAGATCATTCGCGAACGCATCGCCAAGCACAAGATCCAGTGCGACCTGAAAGACGGCGGCGTGTTCGCAGCCCTGACTGGCAAGCAGATGGCTCACCTGGAGTCACAGAAGCGCCTGTGGGAGCGTTACGGCCACACTCAACTGGAACTGCTGGATGAGCGCCGGATTCGCGAAGTCGTGGCCAGTGACCAGTACCAGGGCGGCATGCTCGATATGAGCGGCGGCCACATCCATCCGCTGAACCTGGCTTTGGGCGAAGCGGCCGCCGTCGAGTCCCTGGGCGGCATCATCCACGAACAATCCCCTGCCGTGCGCATCGAGCGTGGAGCCTCTCCCGTGGTGCACACCCCCCAGGGCAGGGTCCGCGCCAAGTTCGTGATCGTTGCTGGCAATGCCTACCTGGGCAACCTGATTCCGGAGCTCGCAGCCAAGTCCATGCCTTGCGGCACCCAGGTGGTCACCACCGAGCCCCTGGGCGACGAACTGGCAGCCAGCCTGCTGCCTCAGGACTATTGCGTCGAGGACTGCAATTACCTGCTCGATTACTATCGCCTCTCCGGCGACAAGCGCCTGATCTTCGGCGGCGGCGTGGTGTATGGCGCCCGGGACCCAGCGAACATCGAGGCGATCATCCGCCCGAAGATGCTCAAGTCCTTCCCGCAGCTCAAGGATGTGAAGATCGACTATGCCTGGACCGGCAACTTCCTGCTGACCCTCTCGCGCCTGCCGCAAGTTGGTCGCCTGGGAGACAACATCTACTACTCCCAGGGCTGCAGCGGCCATGGCGTGACCTATACCCACCTGGCCGGCAAGGTCCTGGCAGAGGCCCTGAGAGGCCAGGCAGAGCGCTTTGACGCCTTCGCCAACCTGCCTCACTACCCCTTCCCTGGCGGGCACGCACTACGCGTCCCATTCAGCGCCCTGGGAGCCTGGTACTACAGCCTGCGGGACAAGCTCGGTTTCTGACGAGGCTGTTCTTCACCCACAAAAAAACCGCCAGCCAGGCGGTTTTTTTGTGGGCAAACCATAACGATAGAAACTACAGAGGCGAAAAACAAAAACCCCGGTCTTGCGACCAGGGTCTTTGCTGTTTCGTTGCATCAAGGCGTTCAGTGGTCCTTGAGGCATATATGGCGCAGCGGACGGGACTCGAACCCGCGACCCCCGGCGTGACAGGCCGGTATTCTAAC
>MCNE01000068.1_pt1 | contig 38634 bp, 36 predicted proteins | sample 778201 | NCBI WGS metagenome assembly MCNE01 (sample SAMN04296813, study PRJNA304217) | bioreactor metagenome | isolation source: sewage enriched with benzalkonium chloride | place: Turkey: Istanbul urban wastewater treatment plant | reverse complement strand
GCTCCGCCGTTATAATGAAGTGGCTATATTAGGGTTGAGTGGAATTTTAAAGGTGGGATATGTTCGTACTTAAAATAATTGGAATGTTATTTATTGGTTTGTTTGCAAAAATAGCCGGGTGGGAGCTGAGTGGTCGCGATGCTAGACTTAGTTATAGGTTGGGACTTGTTGTGGTTCTATTGGTTGGCGGTTTTTTAATCTTGCTATTGTCGTTTTCGGGGTTCTTGACCTTTGGGGGCGACAGTCAAGCTCAGGCGTTTGGACGCTCCGGATCATTGGCTACCGTGATGTCTCTATATGCAAAGCATCGACTTGATCTTATTGGTGCAAATTTTGATTTTATTAATCAGGTCAAAGATAGGCATCCAGCATTCGAGAGAATGTACGCCAATCTTGAAATGACTTTGGGTAAATCAGGGCGGTTGTGTTTATTTTTTGCTGTCGTAAGTGCTTTAGTCTGGGGCTATGGAGATATCTTTTTGTTGTGGATATATAAGTATTAAGTGGGTTGGTACTTTCCTTGCGCACCTTTGCGCAGACGCGGAACTTGATCACCTTTGACCAGACGCCGGGTAACCGTCTTCCGGCCTTCCAGGATTGCGCGCACCATGGGCGCCGAGAACAGGATCGGGCGTTCCTTCACCTTGGTCATGGCTGCGCCTCCAGGTCTCGCCGCACTTTGCTGTACTTCTCAACGTGCCCACAGGGGTTGCTCCAGCTATCTACGGCCAACTGCCGGCTGCCATCCCAACTGGTCGTTCGGATTGGCTCTCCCCGCGGAGCATCACACGCCCGGCAGACCCAGGGGAGCGTCACGGTGATTGAGGAATATTCTGCGTGCTGTTCGCGGGCAGGGATAGTTACTGTTCTTTCTTCAGGCATGACTTCTCCTTGGCAGCTATATTTTCTGCCGGTCTGACCAATTTGGATTGATTCACAAGGAGCGTGTTATGAAACTTGCAATCAATCTGCCGTTGCTAATTATTGGAAGCGCAGTGTTTGGTATAGGCTTGGCTGATGGCAGGAATTGGTGGTTGTTACCAGGTTGCATTTTCCTTTCCGGCGCTCTTTTCCTTGGGGAATGGCGTTAATGTGGTCCAGTGTTTCAGGCATGATTTGTCCTTGTTCCACTTGCGACAGTGGTAGCGGTAAGTGGGAGTTGCACTAGGGCTGAGTACAAAAGTGTTCTGACGGAGGGGTAGAGCCTGATGGCTAGCTCCTAGATGCAGGAGTGCGCTAATATTTCATCGAATCAGCTAGGAGCAGTTCAATTGAAAGTATGGAGGCCGGAGAGGGCTCTTCAATACAGTTTTGGATTCATGTGGCTGCTTGGTGCTTTGAGCGCAGTAGTTTGGACGGTCGTCGGGTCGGTAGGTTATTGGTCGCGCATTGGATGGCTACCTGTTGACGCAGCAGGCTGGGCACAAGCTTTTGGAGCTATCGTCGCCATCGTGGTAGCCATCGCGATTCCGTACTTTCAACAGGAGTCTCTACGGAAGCAGAAAGAAGAAACTGAACTAAAAGCAAGGCTAGATGGGATTAATGCTACATACGCACTGATGATCCATGTGTCTGACATTTACACGCGCCTTAAGCTCGCCTTGAGGGTATTATCATTTGCAAACAACCCGTTGGATTGGAAGGCGGTCGCACACGACCTCAAACAGTCGGCGGCTATGCTTCGCGAAATACCAGTTACTGCTATTTCAAATGAGATGGTTCACTTCTTAGTTGGCCTTCGCGAGGTTAGCAACTACGGCGAGTTTTTAAGTGGATTGATGGATTACCCAAATCCGAGCTTGGTTTTTTCTTTAGAAATCATAGATAAAGTTGATGCCAATGTTTCTTTGGTGGGGCGTTGGGTGGAAGAGCTTGAGCTCCTTGAGAATAGTATTACCAGGCTTAACCGCTCATGCGGCCTTCATTAAGGCTTCTATCACGCGCTGACCGGCAAGCGGCGGTACGGCATACCGGCCATATGCATAGCCAGCCGGTGGCTGTCGGGGCGGCGCATGTCAGCCGGGAATGACATAGCAGCCAGGGCCTCGCTGGCACTTAGCATTCGCATGCGTCCGCCGTCTACCAAGGCCCAGCGATCCAGGGTGGTGATGGTGCCAATCGGTCGGTTGATGTCTCGGCCGGTGGTGCCTGAGCCCTTGCCGTAGCAGGGCATGATGAAGCGATCGCCGAAGCGCTGACGCCCGTTGCGCACTCGGTCGAGCGTGGCCAGGGCCCGGCCAGGCTTCTCGATGGGCGACCACCGCCGGGCTTCGAAGTTGAGGAAGCTGCTCGCCGGCACATGCTCGCATTGCTGGAGCTGCAGCTGAATCGGCGTCTTGCTCTTGGTGCAGATCAAGAACAGTCGCACCCGATGTTGCGGCACGCTGAGATCAGCGCAATCAACGATGTGAGGTGCGACCTGGTAGCCAAGTCTCTGCATGGCATCGACCCAGCTCGGGTACAGCAACCAGTTCACGAACTCCGGTACGTTCTCGACCACCCAGGCATCCTGCTGCAGAACCTCTGCGGCAGATGGCACAGCCCAAGCTGTCGATCTGGACGCATCATGCTCAGGGTTGCCGTTTTTCTTGCCGCGGGCTTTCGCGTGGCCTTGGCAGCACGGGGAGGCTATGCCGATGTCAGTTCGTGGCACTGCCGCCCAATTGGCCTGATGCAGAACCTGGCAGACGTGCTCAGTGTCAGCGTGATTTGCTGCGTGCCACTTCACCGCCTCGGGCCAGTGGTTTGCAGCCCAGAGGGCCTGGACACCTGCGGCGCGTGCGCCAGTGCTCCATCCGCCGAGGCCAGCGAACGGGTCGATTGCGGTGGGCATGATAGATCCTAATGGGTATATTTATGAGGTTTTGTATGAGGGTTTACATACATGGATGAAAATGGTGTTGCTCGGGTCTATCATTTCTGTAGTACCAAATATGGTTTGGAAAATATAAGAAATAGGCGATTAAAAATTGCCACAATAATGGAGTTGAACGATCCGTTTGAGCTGTTGGCGTATGATCTAAACAAACAAGAATTAAGGCGTGTCGCCAAGGAATTAAAAGTAACTTTCGCGGATAAATTTGGACTTATCTGCTTTAGTAGATCCTTTAGAAGTCCGGTCCAGTGGGCTCATTATGGTGATAAGCATAAAGGGATCTGCCTGGGCTTTGATATTGATAAGGAAGCCTTGCATAAAATTAGCTATACGTCGGCGCGCAAGAGAATTGAAAACGATAACCTTAGTAAAGATAATGCGTACAATTGGTTTTTGGAGTTTTTGACTACTAAGCATAGAAGTTGGAGCTATGAAAAGGAAGAGCGGCTAATGAAGCGGCTTGATACTTGTGAAAGAGCGGGAGTGTTGTACTTCTCTAAGTTTTGTGAGGCCATGAAGCTTCAGCAGGTAATTGTTGGGTGTGAATCTAACGTTTCTGGCGCGGAATTGCGTGACGCCCTAGGAGAGGAATTGCGTGAGGTGTCGATCTTTAAGGTTCGTCCTGCATTTTCAAAATTTGAAATGGTGAGGAATAAAAGCATCGCGCTGTGATTCTCAAAATCGCATAGCGGGACTATGGGTTATAGACTCGCTCTACTCAGCTAGCATTTTTGAGCAGAGAGCTGAAAACGCTGCAACTCAGGCGGCTGCGGCGTTCTCAACTGTTGGCTTCGGCTGGTAGACAAGCGTGCCATCAAGGATGGCTGCCTTGATCGCTTCGAACTCCCAGGCGTAGTACTGCGACTCGACGTAAACACGCAGCTCGGGGTAGTCGTGCTGCTTTCGTCGAATGAAGGCCTCGGCTGCTTCCTTGGTGAAGTGGCTGTTCACGATTTCCCAGTGCTTGTTCCAGCCAGTGACTATGTGGTCGTCGAGTTCGTCCAAGACTTCCCACTGATCATCGGCAACAAGCTCCAGAAAATCGCACTCGTTTCTGGCCTGGACCATCCGATTGAGTTCTTCCTGCTCGTCCTTGTCGAGATCTGCCCAGTAATCCTCAGGGCTGAACCAGCTGTTGTCTTCCAAGCAGACCGTCAGGCCCTCGGCGTAGTCAGCCTCATAGCCGTAGTCGATGCACTTCTGCTGCACGGTGAACAGCGCGCATGCCGTGTGGTGCCACTTCACTCCCTGGCCGTTGCAGTTGTGGCGAAGGCGTGTGACGAAGTCCTGCCAGGTATCTTCGGTCATCGGATGGCCGGTTGCCAGGCTCGGGCTGGCGTTGGTATCGCTCATGGATTTCTCCATGCAGGTGCCGCCCTCCGTGATCGGTGGTGGCAATTTGATTTTGTGTGGGCTATATGTACTGATCGGCATTCAGTCATAGGGAGCTGCAATGAAGATTCGTACGGAGCATCAGAACCTGGGCGCAGCCCTCATGCAGATTGCTGAGGACGACAATTTCACCGCGATCAACCCGCTGAAGCTGAAAGGCGACAAGATCAACAACGCTTTTCTGATCAATGCCGACACCTGTATTTTCCTCAAGTACGGGCAGGAGCCAAAACCAACAAGGGAATATCAGTTCACGTACACCCGTGAGCACTTAGAGGCCGTCTATGGTGCTGCCGAGCATTACTCTGTGTTCGTAGGGCTTGTGTGTGTTGAGGACCAAGAGATCTGCTGCTTGGATCTTTCGCAGCTGAAGTCAATGATCGAGGCCCGCCGTAAGACACACGGCCAAGAGGAAGAGTCCTATCAGGTACTGGTGACCGCTCCCGATGGTAAAAGTCTTCGCTCTTACACAAACGCATCAGGACGGAAGGGCGTTATTGCTGGGAGAGAGGTCATAATCTCGCGAAACCGTTTTCCGTCCTGTCTTTTTCAGTGAATTCATCCAATGGGAGATAACCTAATCCCCAGGTTCTCGCCTTAGCTCGGCCTGGCTGGCGTCTTCGAACTGACGTGCAAGCCTTGGTGATATGCGAAAAGCTGGCGTGTCAGGCTTAAGCAGTCGGCGCGCCCTTTCATCACGATAGCGCCAGGTCCTGCCAGAGCTCCTGAACCTGGCTGTAGCCGTGGACTGCCAGCTCTGCTGCAAGCTGCTTGCGAATCCCGGCCGGCATATCGAAGTGCATTTTCTCTATGTCCAGGCGATCCGCCTCGGCCTTCTTGCGGTCGAGGTAGTCAGCTGAATGCTTCGCCGCGCCAGTCTTCTCTGCCTTCACAACCTTCCCCTGATCTATTTGTGGTTCTTGCCTAAGATCGCATCCAAGCCAGCGCTCTGGTTCTGAAGGGCGGCTAGTGATCTTCTGACCACCGACCTCGGCAGGCTTCGTATATCGGGTGTCGGTCTTATCGACTTGCTCCCAGATCCGCATGTTTGTGGACATGAGTGTCTCCCGCGCCATGCTTGAAGGGCGCTGTGAAATTCAGTGAGGGGGCTGCGGAGGTTTATCTGAGATAGACGTAGGTGAACCAGGCGATTGCGATAACGGGGATCATGCTGAGGTACAAAGACGGCATTCTGGCCACCACCAACCGCAACGCCAGTACCGTGGCGCACACCACACCGCGATTCAGCATGTGTCGTCACAGGCGCGGATGGAGGTGGCCAAGGCGAACACCGACGTGGTGACCGAAATTGAAATGATCGCCACACTGGACAGCAAGACCAGTCAGCTCTGCCGAGCGATGGATAAGCGACGGTTTCCGGTCGACTCCGGGCCTCGGCCACCGTTTCACCCGAACTGTCGCACGACCTTCGTTCTGCTGACCAGGCTCAGCTAGGTGTTCGCCAAGGGCGCCACACGGGCTTCGGTTGGCGCGAATGGCCCCGGGCAGGTCAGTGCCAGTCTTGATTACTACCATTGGCTCCAGCAACAGCCTGCGTCGTTTCAGGATGCAGCGATTGGTCCGAAGCGGGCGAAGCTGTTTCGGGAGGGCGGGCTTAGCGTCCAGCGCTTTGCAGAACTGCAGCTTGATCGCAACTTCGCGTCTTTGAATCTGGCGCAAATGAAGACGCTGGAGCCGCTGGTATTTGAGCGAGCCGGAATGTAGAGTTGAGCGGGACACAGAAAACTAAGGAAAGCTATGCTTCAAAATATGCCAGGGAATAGCAACAAAATTCAGCTGGTCTCCGCTTTAGATGGTTTGTTTTTAATTACGGCTCTAAACAATATCGACATTATTATCAGAGGCGTGTTTGGTGGGAGCTGATTGTCGCAAAAAAGAACGGCTGGTTGTCGTCGGGTAGTATCTTGCAGGCTATCAATTTTATATTGCCATTCAGTGCCTTGCGGAATTCTGTATGTACGGGAAGAGTTGCTGTCGAATTTCTAGTTGATTGGGTGGCTGCTAATATAAATGCCCTCTGTACATTGCGGAACATCAATTATATAGAGTTGTGCAGAGTAAGACTTGCTGCAGTCGAGCGTTATTCAGTATGCTATATATTAGATGAAATGAGTCTGAGTGGTGCTTTTAATCCACTTTACACTGATGCTCATCACACGCTTTATGAAATGACCTTCTACTAACAGCAAAAACTTAAATGCCCGCTCCGGCGGGTTTTTTTATGCCCGCAAAACGGGCCGCTTATACCTAGGAGTGCATTAAAGTGACAGAAGAAAACGAAATCGCCCTGGAAAACCCTGCAGTCAAGGCCGCTATCGCGACTGCTGTTGAGGCATCCGTTTCCGGGTTGAAAACCAAGAACTCCGAGCTGCTGGGCAAGCTGAAGGAAACCACCGGCAAGCTGACCCAGTTCGAAGGCATCGATAAGGCTTTGTCTATCAAGCCAGCAGGCCAGGCTGGCGACATTGCAGCCCTCAAAGCTGTGCTCGATGCCGCCGGTGTAGCCTACCGTGCCAATGTCTCGAAAGAGTCCCTAGAGAAGCTCTTGGCCGAACAATACAAGGCTCTAAGATGATTGAGCTTTAGGCAAGTCTGAGCCTCCGCACAGTAGATATCGTTGTTCAGGGAACGAGGAGTAAAGAAGGATCAGAAGTTCTTTCGAAGCTTACCTTCAGCAATTTCCTCCAAGACCTGAACGTAACGCTCAGGCGCAACTTTAGGAATCTCAAAGGTGGTGGTGAAAATAGGTGGAAAATCTTTTTCCTGTATCTCGTACTTTGTGAAAACCTGCGTTATCAGGGCGTTATAGACGCTAATTAGTGTTGGGCATCTAGCGTAGTCGGGGAAAATCTGCGCAGCCTCGTCCAGACAGTCGTATAAAGGAATACTGTACATATGGTCAGCGTCTCCCTCTATGCTGCCGTAGAATCGCCCTTGTGCATCCTTGAGGAAGTGTTTGAGCAAATGGGTGTCCAGTACAGGCACACCATTGCGGGGGTAGCCCGCGTGAAATTGGCCGTTGATTATTACCAGAGGCAGCACTGCCAGATCATTACGTCCACTGAGTAATGGGTAGTACTTATCGCAGAAAGCTTGCAGATTTTCACGGACTCGCTCTGCTTTTCGGCGAGCTTGATTGGTTTTGGTTTCTATTCCATTCAAGTCGGATAATTCATTGTGATAATCCAATGCAGTGATAGGCGTACGTCGGCTCCTGAGTTCGGCGATGACGATCAGGTTGCCAATGGCAAACGTCAGATCGATTTCCTCATATTTTTTGTGCTCATATCTAAACTTCATTGGCGCTGTCCAGCAGAGGTGCTCTGCTAGGATAGGGTTGTTCGATCGACACTCCTGCAGAACATTCAGAATGTCGCGCTCGAACAACTTGCCACGGTGATCGGATTTGGGATCGATGCGCTTCAGCCAAATGTCGAAATTGCGCTCGATGCTGGCAGTCAGCAAAGCGCTGATTGCAAAACAAATATATTCATCGAGCACCAGCAGGGGCTGGCTCCAGAGGTCGTCCTGGATGCTACTGGCATCATAGGAGAGCATCTCAATAACGATCTTTACATCATCGACGATCATGTTCGTACATCGCACCAGATGATCCACCAAATCGTCTCGTCGGAGCTTTGGGGCAAAGGCCAGTAGCTCATCCCACTGCTCTGGTGCAGCTCCGGATACGGTAGCCTCTTTAATCTGGGCTGCGAGAACGGCCAGGTGAGACCAGACATTCAAGACATTGCGCATTGTCTGGTTTCTGGCGTCGCTGGATCCTGAGTCGAGGATAGGATGTAGGTGTTGATCGATCATGTAGTGCGGTGCGACGCGATGGTAGAAAGCCGACATCTGCACTTCCTCTGATAAGCCCTCCCAGGGGACGCAGGACAGGCTGTTACCGGAGCCCTGGTAGTGCAGGTATTGGCCTGAATCCATCACTGCTTCAGCGATCAGGCGCCAGTTTTTCAGATCGCGGACGATCAGCATTACCTCCGTGGCACGGTGGTGCTTCCGGCGATATTCTGAGACGGCTTTGAGCAAATGCGGATCAGGGGCAGTTGAGGCGAGAACCGCACCTTGAGGGTGTGGGAAAAACTGGGCTTCGCCGTAAAGTAGGTCCTGCCAGATGCGTGAGAAGTTGTGAAACCGCTGAACCATTGAAGTTTCATTCACTAGGAATGTGAGCTTGTCCAGTTTATGAGGACGATCTTCAGGAAAGATTTTGTCCAGGTCATCACGGCGCTTGAACAGTTCCCAGAACGCCCCGCATAGGCTGTCCAGCCGATACGTATTCAAGGCGCTGGGATCGGCCTCGGCATTGCCATAGTTAAGAGAGGACTTGAGTGCCAGGTGTTGTTCCATTGTCGCTTCGGGTTGCCCGGCCATAAGTTCCAACTGCTCCTCGCACACCCGGTAGAATGCGTGATTGGCGGCTCCCAGGTGAGCTTGGATTAGTTCGTTTGTGCTCAGCGGATTGTCACGGCGAAAAGTGAATTGCTGACGAGTTTTTTCCACGCGCTGGAAATGGTCATTTAGCCAGGCAGCAGCATTAAGGAAACCGCGTTCTTCATTCCCTTGGCCCCTGGTGAATTCATAAGCATCGAGCCAACTAGATAGCTTGAATTCGGTCAGCTTAGCCGGATGGGGGAGTTGCCCTTCACGAGCTAGTTTCAACAGCGTTTTCTGGGGCTGGTTCACAGGGGAGAAGTCCTTGTCTCAGTTACTCGAGATGATCTACGAATCGGCTGGTTGGGAAGTCAGGCGATGGTCATTGTGCGGCTCGTAACAAGCCGTTATCGATTTTACTTCCAACGCATCATACTGTGCCTTCGCGATCACCACGGCTCGCACCGTCCTTCAGACGAACCAACTATAGGGTCGAAACCGAGAACAAAAAGGATCGCATACTCCATATACCAGACCGTCTGCACGCGATAAAAAACGATCATGGTCGCTCCTCTGCACTGATTTTAGAGAGTTTGAAAGTCAGTCTTAAACCTTCCAGCGAGTTAACACATGATGCTCATAATTGAGGACGGCAACGGCAAGCCTGACGCCGAGAGCTATGCATCCGCCGAGGACCTGGCCATGTACGCCGTGAAGTTCGGCGTAGCCATCCCCGCTGACGTGCCCGCGCAAGAGGCGTTGCTGCGACGGGCAGCTCTGGCGATGGATGGGATGACCTGGAAGGGGCGCAAGAGTAATAGTGATCAAGCTCTGGCCTGGCCGCGCCGGGAAGTGTTACTGGATCAGGAGATCAAGACCAACAACTACCTGCCGGCGCGGATTCAGTACGGCCAAATGGCTCTGGCTGCCGAGATTCACGCCGACGACGTGGACCCGATCCAGAAGCGCAAAGGCGCGGTAACCATGGGGCGTGTCGAAGGGGCGGTGACTCGCGAATACGCCACTATCCCGAACACCAGTGGCCGACTGCTGCCGGCGGCGCCGGACCGGCCGAGCGCGACGCAGTTTGCTGATTACCTACAGAAACGCGGGCTGTTTGCAGTTAGGGCCTAGCTGCTACAACTCTTGTTGATTATGAGTATTGAAGCTAGTATCGGGCGAGTTGCTGCGGCAACGTCATTCCTTCTATCTACTCAGCCTGTGCGCAGGCCGGAGCGTCAGTATGAAGCCTGAATTTCGTATTCGTGAAGTCACTCGTTACGCCATCACTAGATTTGATGAGCGGGGCACTCACCCTGTTGCTCAGGTCGATAATAGAGAAACAGCGGAGCAGATAGTTTCTGCTTTGGCGGCTCAGGCCGAAGCTGATTCGCTGGTGCTAGGTACTTCAATTGATGATCTCAATTTCTCAACCAGAACTCGAAACAACTTGATTGTTACCTGTGGTCTTTCCACGTTGGAGGATCTAACCAAGATCAATCAGGTGCAGCTGCTTGGAAAACATCGCGTTGGAGTTGAAACGTTGAAGGAGGTGCTTCAACTTTTGAACGACCGAGGACTGAAACATCAACTTGGCAGATTGTAGGTCGAGCGAAAACCCCTGAGCCCAGCCATCGTGCTGGGTTTTTCACATCTGGAGCCCTCATGGCCAGCTTCTACGACGAAATGGCCTTGATGGCTCTGGAGATGATCACAGAGTTCGGCCAACCCGTAACCATCCGTAACATCAAGCCCGGCGAGTACGACCCTGAAACTGGGTTCGCTGGGCCCGACACCATCATCGAACAGACGGCCCAGGGCATCCTACTCGACTTCACCGGTCTTGAGTTCCAGAACAACAGCCTCATCAAGCAGGGCGACAAGAAGCTCAAGGTCGCCGCACAAGGGCTGGAGTGGGCGCTAGATCTGCTGAACCAGGTGGTCATTCAGGGTCGGACCTGGTCCATCGTTCCACCACTGAAAGAGGTCAACCCAGCCGGTACACCGATTCTGTACGAACTGCAGGTGCGGTCATGAACCGGTACGCGGGCAGGAACGACAGCTTCGCCGAAAACATCCGCCAGTTCGCCGAGCAGGCCCAGGCCGGCATTGATGCCACCATTCGCGAGATCGTGATCGAGATCGGCAGCAGCGTGATTCGCATGTCGCCGGTGGGTAACCCGGAGATCTGGGCGGCCAACGTGGCGCACCGTGCGGCCAATACGCGCGCGGCCGACGACTACGACTTCAAAGTCGCTGTGCGCAACACGCTGATCAACCTGGACGAAAACAACTTCACCAAGGCCGGCAAGCTGCGCCGCGGCGTGAAGTACGCCAAGCCCCTGACCAAGACCGAGCGCGACCAGAACTTCAACGTGAACGGCCTGGTAGCCGGTAAGGGCTATGTCGGTGGGCGGTTTCGGGGGAACTGGCAGTTTTCGATCGATACACCGGCGGATGGTGTTCTGGATCAGGTCGACCCATCCGGCAATGTCACCATCGCTGTTCTGCGTACTCAGGTTCAGTCGCTGACCGCCGGCCAGACAGCCTACATCGTAAACAACCTGCCTTACGCGGTGCCGCTTGAATACGGGCATTCGAAGCAAGCCCCTGGTGGCGTGGTTCGAATCACGCTCGCCAGATTCCAGCAGATCGTCGATGAAGCCATCAGGAACAACCAGGTATGAGCCACAACGTCATTGCCTCGATCTTAGAGGTTAGGGTTATCGTCTGGGCGAAGGCCAGAGCAACACCACTGAAAGTGGTTGTCGAGAACGAGGCCTATGCACCGAAGGACGGAGAAACCTACCTCTGTGCCTAACGGAGCTCTGGTTGTTGGAGACTCAACTGTGCGAACCAAGGAGCTTGGGCAGAGACTCTATTTCAGCTCGATAGGAAGAATTGATGTATTCCAGCACAAAGTAAGGTCAGGCCAATTTGCCGCTATTGTGCGCGGCAAGGATGGCAGCAGTCTTCGAACCTTACGGATGCGTAGCATTGATAGTGCAAAGCGTTTTGCGGATGCGATGGAATATCTGAAGCTTCACAGCTCATAGCTGGAGCACGTTTCACCAAAGCCCGCCAAGTGCGGGTTTTTTATTGCCCAGGAGAAAGCAATGCCTCAGTTCTTCAGCTCACTCTCCTTGGCGATAGTGTCAGCGATCATCGTGATGTGTTTCTCTGCTGCACGGATAGTACTTGAGGAGAGCTTGAACTCCCGGGTTACCTCGATCACACGTTTGTAGATCAAGCATCGTGGATCTGCTGGTCGCGGACGCCGTTACGCAGGCCTGCGTAGATGGCTCTTGCATAATTTGTCTCCGGGTAGCTGACGGCTTGGCCGGGCTGGCGTTATTCGTAGAATTGGGCTACTGATCCTAGGTCCGACACGAAGTCGGCAGGGAGAGAGCGATGACAGAAGATGAGTTTGTGCAGCGCGTATTTGAGATCGCGGCTCAGCATGGCTTGACGGTTGAAGATCGCCGACCAGGGAAAAGCATCTGTTTCAACCCATTCAGCAATAAATGGCTCAGTGAGAGCCACATCAGATCTCTTTTTCCATTGGTCTTAACGCCAGGGTTGTCGGAAAAGCAGATGAATCAAATGGTTGAGGAGGTCGCTCCAGGACGACCGTGCACTCACGTAGGATTCCGCAAAATCATCCGGCAACTTCACGATGAGTGCGGTTGGGTGCCGGGACCAGGGATATGAGTGCAGGTGAGCGGTTGCTACTCACAGCACGGTCTGGGCCTGGTCTGCTATCGCTGTTGGGCGAACGGTGTTGAATGTGTCTACCGCCGATAGCGCCTCGGTCCAATGGCTTTCTCTGTGGGTGATGTATGCAGCCCGGCTAGTGCAGGCGATTGGACTTGATCCTCCTTATGGGGCAAGGTCTGGCTCCGCTCACCTCGACCAGGAAAGCCCATGACCCATACAGAACGAGCCACTCTGCTGCTCGCGTGGCTTTGCGAAGAAAGCCGTGCCATCGACCACCGCGATATCATCCTGTTCGATGAGGCGCTGGGTGAGCACATTGCCGACTATGAGGCGGCAGTCGATACCGGTTGTTTCGAGTTCTGTGGCGATACCTATCGCAACAAGGCTGGCACCCAGAGCAACCCGCATCTCATGGATGGGTTGGTTCTCTTTGCCTACGCCCGCGAGTCGCTGCGAGCCCAGTCAGAGCAGACAGAAACCTCCCAGGAACCGACCTGCACTGCAATGCTGTTCACTTAAGCGAGGTGATCCCCTGTAGGAGCGAAGCTTGCTCGCGAGGGTCGTTAACCCGCGCTCTTGTTGCAGTCGGATGTCCAGGCGGGACGCCTGGTCCAACTCTTTCCAGAGCAGGAGCTGCCCAGTCGCCCGGTGAATGTGGTGTACCTGCCAGATCGATATCACTCGGCCAGGTTGCGCAGTTTCGCGCAGTTCCTGACGGAACAGTTTTCCCCAGGGGACGAAGTGCTTCTAAGCTCGTTCCCGGACTCGCGGCTCAGCTGTTCATCTTGGCCGCCAGCAGCGCCCGCTCCTTGGTGAGCGGTTGGAGTACGCCCGGGTTGCTGCCGGTACGCTGGTAGAGAAAGTAGTTTTCGGCGTGGTCATGCAAGATGCGGTAGATCTCGCCCTGTCGTTTCGGCCTCGGTGATACGCGGCGGTCTACCAGCAATTGATACTTGTCGATGTGCAGGCGTTTCAGCGCCTGCTCGAAGTCTTCCTGGGTCGTGACATCCCAGCGACGGATGTTGCTTACGTGGTACATGAGTGAAAAGAAAATGAACAGTACCAGGCCTTGAGTGGCGAGGTGCTTTATGACGTGTTCCATAGAGGGGCTTCCTGTCTCCTGAAGCAGGGTGAATCACTGGCCAAGAGCGCCGTGGTCTGTACCAGCATGGGTTTCGCATGGCTTGGCAGGGGCAAGGGTGAGACGAAAAGGCTTCAATTGGCTCTATCGGGGTGCTAGGTTGGTCGAGTTATCGGCCACAGATTGTGTAGGAAAGTGCCATGGAGTCCCAGGTTTTTGAGAACAAGCGCATCGGCGTGGAGGAACTTACCGGTCAGGTCGTTACGGGCGTAACCTTTCTGGATTGCGACTTTTCCCGGGTCGACCTGTCGGAAACCCAATTCATCGATTGCAGCTTCTACGACCCCGAGCGGCAAGTGGGTTGCAACTTTCGCAGCGCCAAGTTGAAGGGCGCCTCGTTCAAGCGCTGCGACCTGACGGTCTGCGTGTTCAACTTTGCCAGCGCCCTGGGGCTGGAGATCACTGAGTGCAAGGCACAGGGCGCCGACTTCAGCAGCGCCAGTTTCATGAACGTGATTTCCAGCAAGTCCTGGTTCTGCAATGCCTACATCAACAAGAGCAACCTGGCCTACAGCAACTTCTCCAAGGTGAACCTCGAGAAGTGCGAGCTGTGGGACAACCGCTGGACCGGTGCCAATGTCACCGGGGCCAGTTTTACCGGATCGGATCTGTCTGGTGGCGAGTTCAGCCTGTTCGACTGGCGATCTGCCGACTTCACCGGCTGCGACCTGACCAACTCGCAACTGGGCGACCTGGATATCCGGCTGGTGAACCTGGACGGGGTCAAGCTCGACCGTGACCAGATCAGCCACCTTGCCGCACACCTGGGAATCAACGTGATCGGCTAGCCGCGATTGCGGCCTGTGAATCGCCACGGCGTTCTTGTATCCCGAAGGCTGCCCAGGCCACCTCATTGCGCCTTGTGCAGCGGCTGGGCCGGATTGCCACAGACCGTGGTGTAGGGTGCCACGCTCCTGGTCACCACTTCCCCCATGCCGATCACCGCGCTACGGCCGATGACGGTGGGGCGTTCTGCCGTTCTTTGCTTGATGATGGCCCCGGCGCCGATACAGGCATGGTCCTCGATCACCACCGCACCGTTGCAATGGACATTGGGAGCGAAGGTGACGAAGTCGCCGATGATGCAGTCATGGGCCACATGGTTATTACAGGTTGGCATGGAAGAAACGGCCAAACCCTCCAGCCCCACAAATTGCGTGGACGTCCACGGTGTGCGGTGCCTCGTGGCAATACCGTTGCTGGCATCAGCCGCCAAGCCTAACGGATTCACCCTGGCGCAGGGCAGGGGGCAAGGTATTCCTGCCAGGCGCCGGTCATGCAAGGAACCAACGACCAGCCTTGACCTCCCAAGACCGCATCCAGAAGATGCACCCCATCAACCCCAGGCTCAGGAGAGAGCATGCAGGCGCAAGACGGTTACTTCGACATCACCCCCGAGGATCTGCAAGATCGTTCCCTGGCCGAATTGGTCGCCAGCCAAACCTTGCCCGTGCGTGGCGTAGGCCTGGACCTGAGCGGCCAGGACCTGTCTCGCATCAACCTGGCCGGGGCCCATTTCGAACGTTGCAGCTTCAGCGGCAGCAACCTGACCGCCGCCAACCTGAGCAATAGCCAGTGGCTCAGCTGTCGGGCCGGCCAGGCGATCCTGCGCTCGGCGGTGCTCACCGATGCCCGTTTCGAACGCTGCGACCTGAACAACACCCTGTGGCAGCGCAGCAAGGTCGCCCATGTACAGTTCGAGGGTTGCAAGCTGACGGGGGCCAATTTCGCCGATGTCTCGGCCCTGGGCCTGGTTTTCTCCGATTGCCTGCTCAACAGCGCCATGCTGTCCGGCATCTCGTTCTACAAGGCGCAGCTGTACAAGATCGATTTCAGCGAGGCCGACCTCACCTACTGCGATTTTCGCAAGGCGGTGTTCGTCGAGGGCGGCAGCCTGTCCCTGGCCCGGGTGAACAATGCCCGTTTCGACGATGCCGACCTGCGCGAGGCGAGCCTGCAGGGCCTGCGGCTGGTGGACGCCAAGCTGTTCAAGGGGGCGATCATTTCCCGTAGCCAGGCCGGCATGCTGTTGGCTGGCCTTGGGCTTACGGTGCTCTGATTCAGGTCCGCATCGTGGCCTGTTGTGCCTCGAACAATTCATCGATCACCCCCAAGAACGCTTCCACCAGGTGACTGCGCCCCTGGCTGCGGGTCAATACCAGCAGCGGGGCGCTGGCCCCCAGGTCGGTCACTGGCCGGTAGGTCACGCCCTTGCGGGCCAGTGTCTGGGTACAGCTGGGTACCAGGGCGATTCCCTGGCCCGCCGCCACCAGGGCAATGATCGAGGTGATCTGGCGCCCGCTGGGGCCAGGGCGCAGGGGCAGGTCGTTGCGTCGGTACAGCTGTTCTATGGCCTCGTTGAGTCCCGAGCCGTAGCCGGTCGGAAACTGGATCAGCGGGTACTCGCTCAGCGCAGCCAGGTTCACCTCGGCCCGGGCCGCCAGCGGGCTGTCGCTGGCGAGCGCCGCCACCAGGGGTTCATCGCCCAGGGACCGGGTGTGGATTTCGCTCAGCTCCTCTGGCGGTTGCATCCGGCTCAGGCCGATATCGATACGACCGTCGACGATTTGCCCCCACTGGCTGACCGACGCGCCTTCCACCAGGGTCAGTTGAACCTGCGGAAAGCGTTGGGCAAAAGCCTGGAGCGCCTGGCTGAACAACTCCGACAAGGCAATCGAGCTGGCGTAGCCCAGGGCCAGTTGCCCGGCGCTGCCTGCGGCCAGTTTGTCCGCCATGACCTGGGCCCGCTCCACCTGTTCCAGCACCGCCTGGGCATAGGGCAGGAAGTGCTGGCCCTGGGGAGTGAGGGACACCGCGCGGCTGGTACGGTCGAACAACCGAAATCCCAGTTCGTTTTCCAGCGTCGAGATCTGGCGGGTCAGCGGCGGTTGCGCGAGGTGCAGGCGCAAGGCGGCGCGGCCGAAGTGCAGCTCTTCGGCGACGGTCAGAAAGTAACGCAACCTGCGTAGATCGAGCATCCTGGCTCCCGGGTATCGATCGGTCGAAAATCGGTATTGGTCTTGGTTCGGCGGCGTATTTTATAAAGCCCTTTCGTCACAAAACGAGAGGTTTCATGAATCTGCCCCAGCATCACGCCCGCCTGGCCCTGTTTTTATGTGGTTGCGCGGCTTTTCTCCATTTGTATGCCACCCAGGGCATTCTCCAGGTACTGGCCCAAGAGTTTGCCGTGGGCACCGCGGAGGCCGGCTGGAGCATCACCCTGACCACACTGGGTGTGGCGCTCAGCGCGCCTTTGAGCACGCGCTTGAGCAGCCGCTTTCCACAGCGGACGGTGATCGTGCTGGCCGCCTTGCTCCTGGCACTGCCGTCGGTGTTGCTGGCTGGCGCTGGCAGCCTGTTCCAGCTGCTGGCCTGGCGCCTGGTCGAAGGCCTGCTGATTCCCCTGGTGTTCGCCACCAGCGTGGCCTATATCGGCGATCGCTGGAGCGGCGGCACCGTCACCGAAGTCACCAGCCTCTATGTCGCCGGTACCGTGCTCGGCGGCTTCGCCGGGCGCTTTGTCACCGGCGTCGCGACCCAGTACCTGGGCTGGCGCGAGGCCTTTGTGGTACTGGCGGGCCTGAGCGTGCTCATCGGCCTGGCCATCCATCGCCTGTTGCCGGCCAATCCCCCCGTGCCGGCCGGTAACACCACGCGCCGGGCGGGTCTGCGTGAGCTGTGCAGCAAACCCTTGCTGGCGGCCTATGGCGTGGGGTTCTGCGTACTGTTTTCGCAAGTCGCCACCTTTACCTATGCCGGGCTCTACCTCAGCCAGCCACCCTTCGCGCTGGGGCCGGCGGCCCTGGGCACGCTCTACAGCGTATTCCTGCTGGCACTGGTGGTCATTCCCGTCGCCGGTCGCCTGAGCCGCTCCCGTCCCCAGGTCGAGTTGCTAGCGGTCGCGGCGCTGCTGGGCGTCTGCGGTTCGGCCCTGACCCTACTGTCCTCCCTGTGGCTGATGGTGCTGGGCCTGGCGCTGAGCTCCACCGGGGTGTTCCTGGCCCAGGCTGCGGCCAATGCCTTTACCAGTACCAGGGCCGGGCCAAACAAGGCTCGTGCGGTAGGGCTATACCTGAGCTGCTACTACCTGGGGGGCAGCGGCGGGGCTCTGGTCCCGGCACTGCTTTGGGAGCGCTGGGGCTGGCATGGCTGCGTAGCGCTGATCGTGATGTTCCAACTGCTGGTCCTGCTGATCGGCTGGTTTGGCTGGCGCGCCCCGCAACCCCGGCGGCAGTTGGCCGGTTGATTCAGCCAGCGCCTGCGACGTTGTTTGCTTTCTTCCCTCCACTTCATCCGGCCCACATCATGAACGATCTGAACCACGCCACCCCGGCCCCCGCCAACGACACCCAGGTACGTCGCCGCTCCCTGCTGGCCGGATGCAGCGCCCATGCCGTGCATGACGGGCTCACCGATGTGATCTACGTATTGCTACCGCTCTGGCAGGCGCAATTTGCCTTGAGCTATGGGCAGATCGGCCTGTTGCGTGGGGTCTACTCCGCCATGATGGCCGGCTTCCAGTTGCTGGCCAGTCGGGCGGCCCGGCGCTGGGGGCGCGAGCGATTGCTGGTGGGCGGTACCGCACTGGCCGGGCTGGCCTACCTGCTGGCGGGGCAGGCCACCGGGCTTGCGGTATTGCTCCTGGCCCTGGCGCTCGGAGGCCTGGGCGCCAGCACCCAGCACCCCCTGGCCTCATCGATAATCACCGATACCCATGAAGCCGGTGGCGGGGTCAAGGAAGCCCTGGCCCAGTACAACTTCGCCGGAGACATCGGCAAGACCCTGGTTCCCGGGTTGGTGGGGCTGCTGCTGGCCGTGGCCAGCTGGCGGGCCAGCGTCACCCTGGTCGGCTTGCTGGGGCTGGGCTGCGCAGTGCTGCTGTGGTGGCTGATGCCATCCAGGGACAGTACCTTGGCCATGCAGGGCAAGGCCCCGAAGGCCGCCAACGGCCATGGCTCGCTCATTGGGTTAGGGGCGCTGATCGTCACCGGCACGCTGGACAGTGCCGTGCGCATGGGCTTCCTGACCTTCCTGCCGTTCCTGCTCAAGGCCAAGGGCGCGGGTAGCGTCGGGATCGGCCTGGCCCTGACCCTGCTGTTCATCGGCGGCGCGTTCGGCAAGCTGTTCTGCGGTTATCTCGGGGCCCGCATCGGCATGATGAAGACCGTCTGGATCACCGAATCCAGCACGGCCTGCCTGATCGTGCTGGCGGTGTTCCTGCCCTATGGCGGCCTGATGCTGATGTTGCCGCTGCTGGGCCTGGTGCTCAACGGCACCTCATCGGTGCTCTATGGCGCAGTGCCGGACCTGGCGGCTGCCGGCAAGCGCGAACAGGCGTTCTCGCTGTTCTACACCGGCACCATCGGCGGCGGGGCGCTGGCCCCGGTTCTGGCAGGCCTGCTCAGCGATGCCAGCAGCGTGATGGTAGCGATCATGGTACTGGCGGCGCTCCTGCTGTTGACGCTGCCACTGTCGTGGTACGTGCAACGTGGGTTGCACGTCGAGGGCGGCTGAGTCGCAGGTGCCATGCGCTTGCAGTCGTTATGCACCATTTTTCACATAGATTTACAGCTGCCGGAAAAGCTCCGCGCTAGCCTGTCGTCATTGCAGATCGCCAGCCAGGGGACGATCCCGGCCATGCCGTGGAGCGTTGGCCGCGGCTGGCTCTGGACTCAAAAATAGATCGATCAATCAGTCTATTCATCGCGCTGCACGAGCCTGCTGCGCCAGGATGAGCAATGAGAACGGCAGACCCCTACAAGGCACAGCATCGGCGTCGCCAAATCCTTGGCGCCGCGGTGGAATGTTTCGCCCGCCACGGTTTCCACGCCACCAGCACCGCACAGATCTGCGCCGCTGCCGGGATGAGCCCGGGCAACCTGTTTCATTACTTTCCTAGCAAGGCAGCGATCATCGCGGCCATTGCCGAGCAGGAGCAGGACAACATGCTCCGCTTGTTCGAGCGCTGGTCCGCTGCCGAGGACGCACTGGGGGCCATCGAGGAACTCGCCCTGGCCATGATGGCGCTTTCCAGCGACCCGCTGCAGGCCCGCATCAGCATCGAGGTCGCTGCTGAGGCCACGCGTAATCCGCAGGTGGGGGCACTGTTCGCGGCCAATGAAGCCCAGGTCAAGGCGGGTCTGGCGGTGTTGCTCGAACGCGGCATGGCCGCCGGCCAGGTCGACCCGCAGCTCGACCCGGACAAGGCCGCGGTATGGCTGGTGGCGCTCACCGAGGGCGCCATCGCCAGGGTAGTGCTGGAGCCCGGGTTCAAGGCCCGGGAGCACCAACCCATGCTGCGCCAGATCATTCGGCGCTTTCTGCGCCCCCAACCCCTGGAGCCTGGTTGAGTACCGCCCGCAATACTCCAGGCAGCCATGGCCAGCTCCACGGCAGAGCATTGCGCCCAGCGCAAGGGCGCGCGTAATCATTCGAGAATCCAGCAGATGAACCCGACGAATCCCACCCCCGAGCAACGGCGCGAGCAGCGGCTCCAACGCCTGGCCCAGCACAAGCCCAAGCTCCTGATCATGGCGTTGCTGACCCTGGTGGTCGCCGTGCTGGCGCTGTGGCTGCCAGGAACCCAACTGCCCGGTGGCAATAACAACCAGGTAGCGCCGGCCATGAAGGTCAGCAGCGTTGTGGCCCAGCCGGGCAGTGTCGGGCAGAACCTGTTCATCAGCGGCAGTGTGGTCCCCCGGGAAGAAATCGCCATTGGCACCGCGTTGCAAGAACAGCGCGTCGCGGCAGTCTTGGTGGAAGAGGGAGACCAGGTGATAGCGGGCCAGACCCTGGCGCAGTTGGAAACCAGCACTCTGGACGCCCGGGTACAACAGGCCGAGGCTGCGCTGCGTCGCAGCACTGCTCTGATCCGCCAGCACCAGGCGCTGCATGCCGAGGCCCGGGCCAGCCTTGGCCGCCTCGATCAACTGGGCAGCGTTGGTGCTGCCAGTGCCCAGCAGGTGGACCAGCAGCGGGCCCAGTCGCGGTCTGCCGAGGCTAACCTGGCGGCAGCCCAGGCCGAGCGTGAACAGGCGCAGGCCGAGCTGGCGGATGCCCGGGCCCAGCGGCAGAAAGCCGTGGTGCGGGCACCGGTGGCGGGGGTGATCTCCGAGCGCCATGCCCGTATCGGAGCCATGAGCGGTAGCGAGCCATTGTTTCGCTTGATCCGCGACAACCAGCTGGAGCTGGACGGCGAAGTGACGCAGAACGGCCTGGGCCTGCTTGAAGTCGGCACCCAGGTACAGGTCCAGGCAGCGGGGGTGGCGACGCCAGTGGCCGGCACTGTGCGCCTGTTGGCCCCGAAGGTCGACCCTACGAGCCGGCGAGCCCGGGTACGCATTGCCCTGGCCGCCGAGCCCGGCCTGCGTGCCGGCAGCTTCGCCAGCGCCAGCTTGGAGAGACCGCAACAGGCCACGAGCCTGGTGCTGCCACAGCGGGCCCTGACTTTCGTCAGCGACGAACAGGCCTCGGTCATGGTGCTGGAGCCGGACGGTACGGCCAAGTTGCGCCAGGTTCGTGTCGGTCGGCGTGATGGTATCCAGGTCGAGGTGCTCGCTGGCCTCGCCGAGGGTGAGCGGGTCGTGGCCCAGGCCTCGGCGTTCGTTCGCGATGGCGATATCGTCAACCCGGATGACGAGCCGTCGAGGGCGACGCCATGAGCCTGCAACTGTCCTCTTGGGCGATCCGCCGGCCGATCCCCACCCTGGTGATGTTCCTGGTGTTGACGGTCGCTGGCTGGTTCTCTTTCGTGCAGTTGCCGATCAATGCCAATCCCAGGGTGGAGTTCCCGGTGATCACCGTAGTGATTTCCCAGGTCGGGGCGGCGCCCACCGAACTTGAGCATTCGGTGACCCTGCGGGTCGAGCGCGCGGTATCGGGCCTGGCCGGGATCCGCCATATCACCTCCACCGTGGGCGACGGTATTTCCTTGACCACCGTGGAGTTCCAGCTAGGGGTCGACCCGGGACGCGCGGCCAACGATATCCGCGACGCCATCGCGCTGATCCGCGCCGACCTGCCGCAGACCATCGAGGAGCCGATGATCACCCGTGTCGATGTCGAGGGCGGGGCGATCCTCAACTATGCGGTGCAGGGGCGCGACCGCCAGCTGGCTGACTTGTCCTGGTTCGTCGACGATGTACTGAGCCGTGAGTTGCTGGCGGTGCCGGGGGTACAGAAGGTCCAGCGCCAGGGTGGCGTCGAGCGCGAGGTCAGGGTCGAGTTGCAGGCCGAGCGCCTGCAAGCCCTGGGCGTGACCGCCGACCAGGTCAATGCGCAACTGGTGCAGAGCAATATCAACGTGCCTGGTGGGCGGGCCAGCGTGGCCAGCAGCGAGCAATCCATCCGCACCCTGGGCAGTGCACCGACCGTGCACGCCCTGGCCAATACACCCATTGCCTTGTCCGATGGACGCTGGGCACGCCTGGAGGACCTGGCCAAGGTCTACGACGGTGCCAGCGAGGCCCGCTCCAGGGCCCGGCTCGACGGTCGGGAGGTGGTGGGGTTCGCAGTGTTTCGCGCCAAAGGCTCCAGCGACACCCGGGTCGCCGCCGGGGTAGAGGCCACGATCCAGCGCTTGCAGCAGCAAAACCCCGACCTGCAGATCCTCCAGGTCTCGTCCACCGTTGACTACACCCTGGCCAGCTATGACGCTGCCGTCATGACCCTGGTAGAAGGCGCGTTGTTGACCGTGCTGGTGGTGTTCGTCTTCCTCAGGAGCTGGCGTGCCACCCTGGTGGCTGCCATTGCCTTGCCGCTCTCGATCCTGCCGACCTTCGTGGTGATGATCGCCTTCGGCTATTCCCTCAACAGCATCACTTTGTTGGCGTTGACCTTGGTGATCGGCATCCTGGTGGACGACGCCATCGTCGAGATCGAGAACATCGAGCGTCATCTGGACCAGGGCAAGCGTCCCTACCAGGCGGCCATCGATGCCAGCGACGCCATCGGCTTTGCCGTGGTGGCGATCACGGCGACCATCGTTGCGGTGTTCCTGCCGGTGAGCTTCATCGGTGGTTTCGTCGGCCAGTACTTCGCTCCGTTCGGCATCACCGTATCGGCGGCGGTGCTGGCTTCGTTGCTGGTGGCGCGACTGGTCACGCCCCTGCTGGCGGCCTATCTGCTGGCGCCCAAGGCCTGCGCCAGTGGAGGACACGACCCGGCGCCAGCCTCGCCGCGGGGAATCCTGGCGCACTACCTGAACCTGCTGGAATGGGCCCTGGGCCATCGACGCCGAAGCCTGGGTATCGCCGGCTTGTTCCTGTGTGGCTCGTTCGCCCTGGTGCCGCTGCTGCCTTCGGGCTTCATGCCGGTCAACGACACCAGCCTGACGCGTATCGATGTGTTCCTGCCGCCGGGCACGCCCCTGGCCCAGACCGACGAGGTTTTCACCCGCATGGCCGAGCAACTGCGCCAGCGGCCCGAGGTGCTCTCGGTGTTCGCCACCGCCGGCGGTGAAGACCCGTCCGGCACCACCGACGTGGCGACCGGGCAACTGCTGGTCCGGCTGGTGCCGGCCAGCGAGCGCGAACTCAGCCAGAAAGCCTTCGAGCAGTCCCTGCGCCCGTTGCTCAACGGTTTTGCCGACCTGCGCTATTCCTTTCGTGGCGAGGCCGCGGCACGGGATGTCTCGATCATCCTGGTGGGGGCCGATGGCCAGGTCCTGAGCCAGGCCGCCCATGCCTTGCAACGGCAGATGCGCGGTATCCAGGGGCTGGCCAACGTCCAGGTCAACGAGCCGCTGGCACGTCCGGAACTGCTGATCCAGCCCCGGGCGGACGAGGCGGCGAGGGCCGGGGTCAGTGCCCAGGCCATCGGCAGCGTGGCGCGGATCGCCACCGTGGGGGAGATCAACTCCAGCTCGGCGCGTTTCAACTTTCCCGATCGCCAGGTGCCGATCCGGGTACTGCTGCCGCAGATCAAGCAGGGTGATCTCGATGCCCTGAACAACCTTGGCGTGGGCACCAACAGCGGCACCGTGGTGCCGCTGAGCGCCGTGGCCGATATCGGTTATGGCAGCGGGCCGGCGCGGATCGAGCGTTTCTCGCGGCTGCGCAGGATCTCGGTGGATGCCGATCTGTCCGGGCTGACCCTGGGGACTGCACTGGAGGCCGTGGAGCAGCTACCGGCCCTGCAAGACCTGCCCCAGGGCGTGACTCGCATGGAGTACGGCGATGGCGAGTACATGACCGAGATGTTCGACAAGTTCGCCGTGGCCATGGGCTTCGGCATCATGATGGTGTTCGCGGTGCTGGTGCTGCTGTTTCGCGATTTCCTGCAGCCACTGACCATTCTCACTGCGCTGCCACTGTCGGTGGGCGGAGCCATCGGCGGGCTGTTGCTGTATGGCGCCGCCATCGACATGCCAGTGGTCATCGGCCTGTTGATGTTGATGGGCATCGTCACCAAGAACTCGATCCTGCTGGTGGAGTTCACCATTGAGAAGCGCCGTGCCGGCGTGTCCCGGCACCAGGCCCTGATGCAGTCGGGAGCCGAACGGGCGCGGCCGATCATCATGACCACCCTGGCCATGGTCGCCGGCATGCTCCCGGCGGTGTTCAGCACCGGGGCCGATGCCGGTTTCCGCGCCCCCATGGCGGTGGCGGTGATCGGTGGCCTGGTGACCTCGACCCTGCTCAGCCTGGTGCTGGTGCCGGTGGTGTTCAGCTACCTGGACGACTTGAACCAGTGGCTGGCGCCGCGCCTGGCCCGGCTGACCTCGGTGACGGCGCAGGACCGCGCCGAAGGGCGCCTGTGAATGCGGGCCGGGTGGCCAGCCAACCTTTGAACGACAACTTTGTGGATGACCCTCATGACCTGGTTTTCAGCGACTGTTCAAGACTATTGGCAATCACAGTTCTGCTGCCCGGAAGGCTTGCAGGGCAACGGCGGTTTCAGTGTGCGACTCAATCCCGAACTGGAGGACGAGTCACGCCTGATGCTGCTCCAGACCCCCGGCGGCAGCCAGGCGGTACTGGCCCCGGCCATGGCGCAGATCATGGGGTTGTCCGAGGCCCCGGTAGCCACCGAGGCCGAGTTTCTGGCCCGGGTGGCGCGGGCCGGCATCACCTTCAATGGCGCCGACCATGTGTTCTATTTCCCTCGCCAGTGCCAGGCCGAGTTGCTTGGCGACGATGCCCTGGGCGATACCCGGGCGCTATCGGCCAGCGATGAGCAGGCCTTCACTGGCTTCCAGTCCAGTGCCAGCGAAGAGGACCTGGACAATGCCTACGTCGAGCTGGACCACTGGGCGGTATTCGGGGCGTTCGACGAAGGGCGGTTGGTGGCGGCGGCCAGCCTGTATCCCTGGGACGAGTCGAGGCTGGCCGATCTCGGGGTCCTGACCCTGGAGCCGTTTCGCGGCCGTGGCCATGCGCGCAGGCTGGTGCGGGCCATCTGCCGACATGCCCTGGAGCAGGGCCAGGAGCCGCAGTACCGCTGCCAGACCGACAACCTGGCCTCGGTGGCGCTGGCCCGGGCTGCCGGGCTGGCGCTGTTCGGCCAGTGGTGGGCGGTTTCTGCGGACTGCGAGGTCTGAAGCCTCGGCGCTCTTGCCGTGGCGGGCCCGGCTGGGCGCATTCTCAGGGGTGTTTCCTGAACCTGGACGGCCAACATTGACGCGGGCCCGGCCAAAACACCCGGGTGACCCGCATCAGGGTAGGGGAGGCAGGATCAGGCGCCGACCATCCACTTGGCCAGGCCGTGGCGGCCACTGACCCCCAGCTTGGCGGCGGCACGCTTGAGGTAGGTCTCGATCGAGCTGTTCTTGACGCTCAGGCGCTGGGCCATCTCCGGCACCGTGCCGCCGGTCAGCAACCCCAGGCAGACTTCCTTTTCCCGGGCCGAGAGTGTGATGTCGCCCAGCGACAGGCGCTCGTCGAACTCCCGCTGCAACGGGGACTGGTCCTGATTGGCCACCGGCCGCGTGCTCCAGTTGCGCAGGCTCTTCAGGGCTTGTTGCCGATACTGTTGGGCATGGCGCTCCAGCAGTGGCAGCAGGGTTGTGGACAGGCTCTTGAGAAACGACAGCTCGGCCAGGGAAAAGGCGCCCTGGGCCGACTCGCGATAGAAGGCGATGACACAGCGGCGGTTGGCCTTGCGCGAGACCAGGTGGCACTGGTGGGGGAGATTGCGCGATTGCCGGTCATGGGGCTGGATGTTGATCTGGATCAGCAGCGAATCGTCCATTTCCAGCATCTTGTGCAGCAGTGGGTCATGGCGTCGCGGTGGCTCGGGCAGTGGCAGCTCTTCCTGCAAGCCGGCGCGCCCCAGCAGGGCGATCTCCCGGGAGCAACCGAGGTTTTCGTCGAGGGTCCACTCGCTGAGCAACAGTTGGCTCACCGAGACCAGCTTGTTCACCAGTTCGAGCATGTTGGCGGCGAACTGCCCATGGCCGGTGCTGGAGATCAACTGTCCCAGTTCCAGGTAGAAGTGTGGGGTTTGCATGTTCGCGAGGTTGCTGCTCAGACTCATATCCCTATCATCCTTGATCAAGGCAAATCGCTGATCGAAGCCTTGTTGCGACGGCACACCGCAACAGGTTCTCCATGAACCTGATCCGGTCAGACGAATCTGATTTAAGCCTAAGAATTTGCTTGGCGTCTGTAGGGGTAAACTGGGACAAAAAAAGCCTGCCCGGTGCTCTGCAACGCCGCGTCCACGATCGCGCGAATCGGCCTGGCGGGCCCGTGGGCGTTTGCTTGCGCCCCTGTGCAAGTGCCTGAACGGGCTGTTTGGCCAAGGGGTCGGAAGTCGACTTTCGAGTCAACTGCCTCGTGTACGGATGGTCAATTTCCTACAGCTAATTCAGCCGATCCGCTGATCACTTCCTTGCTCCCGGCATCGCCCGGCCAACAGCCGCTCCACAGCCTAGGCGGGCCCCCGGACCGTCCGGGTTTCGGGTGACATACAGGCCCTGGGGCCGGTGCTTAAATCCGCGGACATCAGTGCCCAGGCCATCACATGAGAAGGATCTTATGACGCTTTTTGCTGCCATAGCCGTGGGCGACTTCGTCGCACCTGCCACTCTCGTTTCCCTGCGCCAATCGTCGGTTGCGAGAGCGGCCCGGGGGCATTCATGAACGCCAGCCCACTACAGGCCACGGGCCTGCCGTTGACCGCCGGGCAACGCGATATCTGGCTCGACCAGCTCAGTCGTGGCGACTCGCCGTTGTACAACATCGGCGGGTATGCCGAGCTGCGAGGCCCGTTTCGCCCCGAGTTGATGCAGCGCACCGTGGAGCTGGTGGTGGCCCGGCATGACGTGCTGCGCACCGTGCTCTCCCTCGAAGGCAGCCAGGACGGCCTGCCCCTGCAGTACTTCGACCGCCATTGGTCGGTGGAGCTGGCCTTTCACGACTTCAGCGACGAAACCGACCCGCTGGCTGTCGCCCGCCAGCATGTCCAGCGACAAATGCAACAGGCCTTTCCCCTGGAAGGGCAGCGCCTGTGCCGTTTCTCGCTGCTGCGCCTGGGCCCCGAGCACCACCTGGTGGAAGTCGAGGCCCATCACCTGATCCTCGATGGCTGGGGCTTTGCCCAGCTCTCCCAGGCCCTGGGCGAGGTCTACGGTGCCCTGTTGCGCGGCGAAGAGCCCGAGGCCACGGCCCCGTGCTTCAGTGACTTCATCGAGGACGATGCCCGCTATCGCCAGTCCAGCCGCTATCAGCGCGACCGCGACTATTGGCTGGACCTGTATCGCACCTTGCCCGAGCCCCTGTTGCGCACGCGTTACCGGCCATCTCCCGACGCCCCTCCTGGGGAGTCCCTGGTGCAAGCCTTCCCGGCCGTCCTGCATGAGCGGATGAAGAGCCTGGGCCAGGAACTGGGCGGGTCGGCATTCCATGTGCTGCTGGCGGCGCTGCATGTGTACTTCACCCGGGTTGGCCAGCGTGCCGAATGGGTGTTGGGCATGCCTGTACTCAACCGGCCCAACGCGGCCTTCAAGGCCACCCTGGGTTCCTTTACCCAGGTCAGTGCGGTACGCATGGATTTTCCTGGCGAGCTGACCTTCCAGGGGTTGGTGATGGCGGTGCGCGACAGGCTCAAGCAGGATTTTCGCCACCAGCGTTTCCCCTTGAGCGAACTCAACCGGGCGTTGGGACTGCTGCGCGAGGATCGCACCCAGCTGTTCGAGCTGTCGCTGTCCTATGAAGTGGAAAACCTCGACTACCACTACGGCGAAGCCGGGGCTTCCTCGGTCAAGGTTTCCAACCACCATGAGCCGGCGCCGCTGGCCATCCACCTGCGCAGCAACCGTTTCGAGGACAGTGCCTGGATGCACTTCGTCTACGATCGCAGCTACTTCCGGGACGAAGACATCCAGGCGCTGTCCGCCCACCTGCTGCATGTACTGCAGCAGGGGCTGGAGGACGTGGCGCTGCCCATACGGCGTTTCTCATTGCTGACCGATGGCGAGCGTGCGCGGCTGCAGCAGTGGAACGCCACCGACCGAGCGTCGAGCGCCGAACGCCTCATCCATGCGCGCATTGAAGCCTGGGCCGAGCATACCCCCGAAGCCATCGCCCTGGTGGCCCAGGGACGGACCCTGAGCTATGCCCAGCTCAACCAGCGGGCCAATACCCTGGCCCGGCACCTGCTGACATTGGGCGTAAGCCCGGACGACCGGGTCGCCATGGTCGCCCGACGTAGCCCCGAGACGCTGGTGGGCCTGCTGGCGATCCTCAAAACGGGGGCCGGTTATGTGCCCATCGATCCGGCTCATCCGGCCGAGCGCCTGGCCTACCTGTTGGAGGACTGTGCGCCGGTGGCGGTGCTTACCCAGGGAAGCCTGGCGGAAGGGTTGCCGCCCCTGTCGGTGCCGGTTCTGAGCGTGGACAGCGAACAGTGGCGCCAGGGCAGCCCCCGTAATCTGCAGGTTCCCGGATTGACCCCGCAGCACCTGGCCTACGTGATCTACACCTCCGGTTCCACCGGCCTGCCCAAGGGCGTACTGGTGGAGCACCGGAGCCTGTCCGGACTGGTGGACTGGCACTGCCAGGCCTTCGACCTGCGGCCAGGCAGCCAGGCGTCCTGCCTGGCCGGCTTTGGTTTCGATGCCATGGCCTGGGAGGTCTGGCCGACCCTGTGTGCCGGGGCGACCCTGCACCTGGCCCCGGTCAGCGAGGGGCCGGAAAACCTGGACGCCTTGCTCGCCTGGTGGCGTACCCAGCCCCTGGACCTGAGCTTCCTGCCGACCCCGGTCGCCGAGTACGCCTTCAGCCAGCAGTCCGGCCACCCAACCCTGCGCACCTTGCTGGTGGGTGGCGATCGCCTGCGCCAGGCGCCAGGTGAACAGGGCTTTGTCCTGGTGAACAACTACGGTCCGACCGAGGCCACGGTGGTGGCCACTTCCGGGGTGATCGAGGTCGACGCGCCCTTGCATATCGGGCGACCGATCGCCAATGCCCGCATCTACCTCCTGGACGAGCAGCAGCAACCGTTGCCCATTGGCGTGCCTGGCGAGCTGTATGTCGGTGGCGCAGGCGTGGCCCGCGGTTACCTCAACCGGCCCCAACTGACCGCCGAGCGCTTCCTCGACGATCCATTCAGCGACCAGCCCGGTGCCCGCATGTATCGCACCGGTGACCTGGCTCGCTGGCAACAGGACGGCACCCTGGAGTACCTGGGCCGCAACGACGATCAGGTGAAGATCCGTGGCCTGCGCATCGAACTGGGGGAAATCGAGACCTGCCTGGGCTGCCATCCGCTTCTGCAGGAGGCCGTGGTCCAGGCCCGCGACGGTCAACTGGTGGCCTGGTTCACCGCCCGCGAGCCGGTAGCCATCGGCCAGTTGCGCGAGTACCTGCTCCAGCACTTGCCGGACTACATGGTGCCCATGGCGTATGTGCAGCTCGAGGCCTTGCCGCTGACCGCCAATGGCAAGCTGGATCGCCAGGCGTTGCCGGCCCCGGGCCCGCAAGCGCTGATCAGCCGCGAGTACGAGGCCCCCTGCGGGCCGCTGGAAACCACCCTGGCCCGGCTCTGGAGCGAGGTGCTGCACGTGCCGCAAGTCGGGCGCCATGACCATTTCTTCGAGTTGGGCGGGCACTCCCTGCTGGCCTTGCAGCTGATCCAGCGCATGGGCCAGGAGGGCCTGCATGCCGATGTGCAGGTACTGTTCGGCCAGCCGACCCTGGCCAGCCTCGCCGCCGCGGTGGATGACCGGCCGGCCTGGCAGGTCCCGGCCAACCGCGTGCCTTCGGGATGCCAGCGCATCACGCCGTCCATGCTCAGCCTGCTGGACCTGGACCAGGACAGCATCGACCGGGTGGTGGCCACGGTTCCTGGCGGGTCCGCCAATGTGCAGGAGATCTACCCGCTGGCGCCCTTGCAGGCGGGCCTGCTGTATCACCACATGACGTTTGCCGCACGCGATCCGTACCAGCAACACGCCTTGTTCGCCTTTGCCCGCCGCGAAGACCTGGAAGCCTTCGCCCAAGCCTTGCAGGCGGTGATCCAGCGGCATGACATCCTGCGGACCAGCCTGGTCTGGGAGGTGGTCGAACCGGCGGTGCAAGTGGTCTGGCGCGAGGCCCGGCTGACGGTGCAGGAATTGCAGCCCCAGCCTGGGGGGATCGCGGTGGCCGAGCAACTGATCGAGCATTTCGATCCGCGGCATCGGCCGCTGGATATTCGCCAGGCGCCGATGCTGGCCCTGGCCTGGGCCGAAGACCGGCAGAACCAGCGCTGGGTGGCGATGCTGCGTTTTCATCACCTGGTCAACGATGCCACCTCCACGGTGACGCTGATGACCGAGATCGGTGCCCATATGGCCGGGCACCAAGGGCAACTGGCCGCGCCTTTCGCCTATCGGGAGTACGTGGCGCGTACCGGCTTGCAACAGCAGGAACACGCGGCGTTTTTCCGCCAGGGCCTGGCAGCGGTGGACGCGCCGACCTTGGCCTTCGAGCTCAAGGAGCGTCCTGGCGAGCAGTCGGCCCCGGATGAGGTCCGGCACTTGCTGGATGAAGATCTGGCCCGGCGCCTCAGGAGCGCGGTGCGCCGACAGGGCGTCAGCGCTGCCAGCCTGTTCCACCTGGCCTGGGCCCTGGTGCTGGGGCGCAGCAGCGGTCGCGACGATGTGTTGTTCGGGACGGTACTGTTGGGGCGGCTGCAAGCCGGCGCCGGCGCTGATCGGGCCCTGGGCATGTTCATCAACACCTTGCCGCTGCGCCTGGAGCTGGCAGGGCTCGGGGTCGCCGACGGCCTGCGCCAGGTCCAGGCACGCCTCAGTGCCTTGCTGGCCCACGAACAGGCGCCGTTGTCCCTGGCCCAGCGCTGCAGCGCGGTGGCGCCGCCGACGCCACTGTTCAATGCCTTGCTCAACTATCGGCATAACGTCGGTGCCGACGCCCAGGCACTGCTGCAGGATCTGCCAGGGGTGGAGCTGCTGAGCTGCGAGGAAGTGGTCAGCTACCCGCTGATGCTGGCGGTGGATGACCTGGAGCCGGGCTTTCGCCTGGGTGTCCGGGCTCCGCGACAGATCGGCGCCCAGCGGGTCCTGGATTACCTGGTCTGCGCCCTGGAGGGGCTGTTGCAGGCCTTGGCGCAGGCCCCGCAGACGCCGCTGCACAGCTTGTCGATCCTGCCGCCGGCAGAGGCGGCGCAACTGCTGCTGGAGTACAACGCCACCGAGTCCGACTACCCGCGCGAGTCGACCCTGCACGCCTTGTTCGAGGCCCAGGTGCGGCGCACTCCCCAGGCCATTGCGCTGCAAGCCGGCGAGCAGTGCCTGAGCTATGCACAGCTCAACCATGAAGCCAACCAGCTCGCCCATCACCTGCGCGAACTGGGTGTCGGGCCGGATGTCCGGGTCGGGCTCTGTGTCGAGCGCGGTCCGCAACTGCTGGTGGGCTTGTTGGGGATTCTCAAGGCCGGCGGGGCCTATGTGCCGCTGGACCCGGACTATCCGGCCGAGCGCCTGCGTTTCCTGGTCCAGGATAGCCAGCCACGGGTGCTGCTGGTACAGCAGTCGACCCGGCATCTGCTGCAAGGCCCGGGCCTGGCGCTACTGGACTTCGACCATGCGGCCTGGCACCACCAGCCCGGCCATGACCCGCAGGTACCGGGACTGAACGTCTCGCACCTGGCCTATGTGATCTACACCTCCGGCTCCACCGGAACGCCCAAGGGGGTGATGGTGGAGCACCGTGGCCTGGGTAACCTGATGCACTGGGGCTCGCAGTTGTGCCCGCAGTCCGGCGGCGGCACCTTGCTGCAAAAGGCTCCGTTCAGCTTCGATGGTTCGGTCTGGGAGCTGTTCTGGCCACTGGTCACCGGCATGCGCTTGCTGTTGGCACGACCTGGCGGCCAGCGTGAGCCGACCTACCTGGCACAGCTGGTGGTGGAGCAGCAGGTGACGATGGTCAAGTTCGTCCCGGCCATGCTGTTGCAGTTCCTGCAGTTGGAAGAGTCGGGCCAGTGCCAGAGCCTCACCGATGTGTTCTGCGGCGGTGGCGAGCTGACCGAGGCGATCGCCCGCCTGTTCCGCCAGCGCCTGCCCAGGGCGCGGCTGCACAATGTCTATGGCCCCACCGAGGCCACGGTGGACAGTACCGCCTGGACCCTGGAGCCGGGGGCAGCGATTCCGGCAGTGCAATTGCCCATCGGCCGAGCGATTACCAACACCCGGCTGTACGTGCTCGATGCCCATGACCAGCCCGTACCACGGGGTGTCAGTGGCCAGTTGCACATCGGTGGCGTCGGGGTCGCCCGTGGCTACCTGGGGTTGGCGCAGTTGCAGGCCGAGCGTTTTATCGACAGCCCCTTCGTCGCGGGCGACCGGCTGTACCGCACGGGCGACCTGGTGCGCTACGGCGACGACGGCAACCTGGAGTTCCTGGGGCGCAACGACTTCCAGATCAAGTTGCGTGGCTTGCGCCTGGAGCCGGGGGAAATCGAGGCGCGGCTGGCCAGCCATCCGGCAGTGCGCGAGGTGGCGGTGTTGATGCGTAGTGAGCGCCTGGTGGCCTACTACAGCCTGCACCCGGGGGCGAGTGCACCCGGCGTGGAAGGCTTGCGGGCCCATGTGCTGGAGCGCCTGCCGGAGTACATGGTGCCGGCGGCCTATGTACTGCTTGCCGAGCTGCCCTTGAGCAGCAACGGCAAGCTGGACCGCAAGGCCCTGCCCGAACCTGGGGCCGAGGCGGTGCTGGCACGGGCCTTCGAGGCGCCGGTGGGAGAGCCGGAAACCACCCTGGCGCGGCTGTGGGCCGAGGTCCTGCAAGTCGAGCGGGTAGGGCGCCATGACCATTTCTTCGAGCTGGGCGGGCATTCCCTGCTGGCGGTCAGTCTAGTGGCGCGCATGCGCCAGGAGGGGCTGCACGCCGATGCACGGCTGCTGTTCAGCCAGCCCACCCTGGCGGCGCTGGCAGCCAATACCCGCAGTCATTCGCGAAGTGTGGACATCCCCGCCACCACCATTCCCCAGCTCAAGCGCCAGCGGCGCCTCTGAGCCTGCAATGACCCTTGTCGGTCATGGTTTCCCGCGCCGGCCTTGAGCCGGCGCGGGTCGCAGTGACTTTGGGGACAGGGCCCGGGCAGTGTCCCAACTTCCTATGTCAGTTCCCCGCCAGGGGATGTTTTAGCGTTTCCAGGCGGCGCCAGACCCTGGCGGTCGATGGCCCACGGATACTCCGGGAGCCATGGCCGCTCGATGTTCGGGCACCTGGCCGCATCTGAAACGTTGCATCTGAAACATGGACCGTTCTCTTCAACCGTTTCCGAATTCTCAGGCAGGTTCCCCATGCAGCTCAGTGAATTGATGGCAGCTCTTTCCACTCTCGCGATCCGCCTGCAGCGCGAAGACCAGGACCTGTTGGTCCAGGGCGACGACGAGGCCCTGGACGATACGCTCTGGGACAGCCTGGTGGAGCACAAGGCGCGAATTCTGGAACTGTTGGACCAGCAGGGCGGCGACTGGCTGAGCCCGGCCTTCAAGATCACTCCGGACATGCTGCCGCTGGTGCGCCTGGACCCACCGGCCATCGAGCGCATCGTCGCCGGGGTACCGGGTGGGGCGGCCAATGTCCAGGACATCTACCCCCTGGCACCGTTGCAGGAAGGCATGCTGTATCACCATCTATCGGCGGCTGCGGGCGATCCTTATGTGTTGCAGGCACGCTTCGCCTTCGCCAGCGAGGGCCTGCTCCGGGACTTCACCGCGGCCTTGCAATGGGTCATCGAGCGGCATGACATCCTGCGGACCGCCATCGCCTGGGAAAGCCTCGATGAGCCGTTGCAAGTGGTCTGGCGCCACGCGCCGCTGGTGTGCGAGGAGATCGCGCTGGACCCTGCCGAGGGTGATGTCCTGGAGCAGTTGCAGGCCCGTTACGATGCCCGGCACTTGCGCCTGGACCTGCGCCAGGCGCCGCTGCTGCGCCTGGTCCATGCCCGGGACCCGGCCAACCGGCGCCAGGTGGCCTTGCTGCTGTTCCACCACATGGCCCTGGACCACGCCGCGCTGGATGTGGTGCGCCAGGAAATCCGCGCCTGGCTGCTGGGGCACAGCGACCGGCTGCCGGCGCCGGTACCGTTTCGCAACCATCTGGCCCAGGCCCGGCTCGCCCAGGAGCAGGGGCAGCACGACGCCTTTTTCCGCGAGATGCTCGGTGATATCGACGAGCCGACCCTGCCGTTCGGCCTGGGCGACGTCCAGGGCGCTGGGCGGCGCATCGAAGAACACCGGGCGACCCTCGATCCGAACCTGAGCCAGCGCCTGCGCAGCCAGGCCCGGCAGTTGGGGGTGAGCGTGGCCAGCCTGTTGCACCTGGCCCTGGCGCGGGTCCTGGGCCAGGTCTCGGGGCGCGAGGCGGTGGTTTTCGGCACCGTGCTGCTGGGGCGCATGGAGGCCGGCGCGGGGGGCGAGCGGGCCTTGGGCATGTTCATCAACACCTTGCCGCTGCGAGTGGATGTCGGGGCCCAGGGCGTACGAGCCGGGGTGCTGGCCACCCATCGGCGCCTGACCGACCTGCTGGGCCATGAGCATGCCTCCCTGGCCCAGGCCCAGCGTTGCAGCGGCGTGCAGGCGCCGACTCCGTTGTTCAGCGCCATGCTCAACTATCGCCACAGCCATGCCGACGATGGTGCGCAGACCCAGGAAGTGGTGCCGGGTATCCAGGTTCTGGGAGCACAGGAGCGCACCAACTATCCGTTGACCATCAACGTCGACGACCTGGGCGAGGACCTGCGCATCATCGCCTTGGTGGACGCCCGCATCGGTGCCGTTCGCATCACCGGCTACCTGCTGGGGGTGCTGGAAAGTCTGGCGCTGGCCCTGCAGACCACGCCAGAGGCGGCGGTGCACAGCCTGGAAATGCTACCGGCCAGCGAGCGTCATTACCTGTTGCATGGCCTCAACACGCCCCCGGGGCATTACCCGGACACCGTACTGATCCACCAGCAGGTCGAAGCCCAGGCGCGGGTCCAGCCCGAGGCCCCGGCGCTGATCTTCCAGGGGCAGCGCCTGAGCTACGGCCAGCTCAACCAGCGCGCCAACCAGGTCGCCCACCGTTTGCTGGCCCTTGGGGTGCGCCCTGACCAGCGCGTGGCGATCTGTGTCGAGCGCGGGCTGGAAATGATCATTGGCCTCCTGGGGATCCTCAAGGCCGGTGGCGCCTACGTGCCCATCGACCCGGCTTATCCGCGCGAACGTATCGCCTACACCTTGCAGGACAGTGCCCCGGTGGCGTTGCTGGTACAGGCCGATACCCAGGCCCTGGTGGCCGACCTGCGGGTGCCGCTGATCGATCTCGACAGCCGCAGCCTGGCCCACGAAGCCCTGGACAACCCCGAGGTCGCGGGGCTCAACGCCACCCACCTGGCCTATGTGATCTACACCTCCGGCTCTACCGGCCTGCCCAAGGGCGTGATGGTGGAGCATCGCAACGTGGCCCGGCTGTTTGCCGCCACCCGTGACTGGTTCGATTTCAACTGGCGCGATGTCTGGGCGTTGTTCCATTCCTTTGCCTTCGACTTCTCGGTGTGGGAAATCTGGGGTGCCCTGGTCCATGGCGGTCAGTTGCTGGTGGTGCCCCAGGCCGTCAGCCGCTCGCCGGATGCCTGCTATGCGCTGCTCTGTGAGGCGTCGGTGAGCATTCTCAACCAGACCCCCAGTGCCTTCCGCTCGCTGATTGCGGCCCAGGGCCGCAGTGCCCTCAAGCATTCGCTGCGCCAGGTGATCTTCGGCGGCGAGGCCCTGGAACCGGGGATGCTCAAGCCCTGGTATGCCCGGGTCGGCAACGTCGGTACCCAACTGGTGAACATGTACGGCATCACCGAGACCACCGTCCACGTGACCTACCGGCCGCTGCAGGCCGCCGATGCGCAACTGGTGGGCATCAGCCCCATCGGCCGGCGTATTCCCGACCTGCAACTGTATGTCCTCGATGCCCGGCGCGAGCCATTGCCCGTCGGTGTCGTCGGGGAGCTGTACGTGGGGGGCGCCGGGGTGGCGCGGGGTATCTGAACCGTGACCAGCTCACGGCCGAACGCTTCATCGACGACCCGTTCAGCGCTCGCGCCGGGGCCCGGCTGTACAAGACCGGCGACCTGGCCCGCTGGCGCACGGACGGCAGCCTGGAATACCTGGGGCGCAATGACGACCAGGTGAAGATTCGCGGTTTTCGCATCGAGCTGGGGGAAATCGAAGCGCGCCTGGCAGCCTGTGCCGGCGTGCGCGAAGCGGTCGTGGTGGCGCGCGAGGACGTCCACGCAGACAAGCGCCTGGTGGCCTATTTCATCGCCCAGCCGGGCGAGCAGCCCAATGCCACGCAACTGCGTGAGCAACTGCGCCAGCACTTGGCCGACTACATGTTGCCCAGTGCCTTCGTGCTGCTGGACAGCCTGCCCCTGACCACCAACGGCAAGCTCGATCGCAAGGCCCTGCCGGCACCGGACAGCCAGGCCGTGGCCCGGCGCGACTACGAGGCGCCGCAAGGCGACGTGGAGCAGAGCATTGCGCGTATCTGGCAGGAGTTGCTACAACTGCCCCAGGTCGGCCGCCAGGACAACTTCTTCGAGCTGGGCGGGCATTCGCTGCTGGCCGTGAAGCTGATGGAGCGCATGCGCCAGGTGGACTTGTGCGCCGATGTGCGGGTGCTGTTTGGCCAGCCGACCCTGGCCGCCCTGGCTGCGGCCGTGGGAGCCGGCCATGAGGTATCGGTGCCGGCCAATCTGATTGCCCCTGACTGCCCGCGCATCACTCCCGATCTGTTGCCGTTGGCCGACCTGGACCAGGCCGCCATCGACCGGGTGGTGGCCACGGTTCCAGGCGGTACGGCCAATGTCCAGGACATCTATGCGGTGGCGCCCCTGCAGGCGGGCATCCTGTATCACCACCTGAGCAGCACCCAAGGCGACCCCTACCTGTTGCAGGTGCAATTCGAGTTCGCCGACGAGTCGAGCCTGGAGACCTTCATCCAGGCCATGGACCAGGTGATCCAGCGTCACGACATCTTGCGCACCAGCCTGGTCTGGGAGGGCCTGGACGAGGCTGTGCAAGTGGTCTGGCGCCAGGCTCCGCTGGCCGTGCAGGTGCTGTCGGTAGAACCGGCCAAGGGCAGTACCCTGAAGCAATTGCAGGCGCGCTTCGATCCCCGCCACTACCGCCTGGACCTGGGGTGTGCGCCGCTCATGCGCCTGGTCTGCGCCCAGGACCCGGGACAGGCGCGCTGGCTGGGCATGCTGCTGTTCCATCACCTGGCCCTGGATCATACGTCCCTGGAAGTGCTGGTGGAGGAAATCAGCGCCGTGCTGCAAGGGCGTGCCACCCAGTTGCCGCCCGCTACGCCTTATCGCAACTATGTGGCCCAGGCTCGTCTGGGGCTGGACGAAGCGCAGCACCAAGAGTTCTTCCACGACCTGCTGGGGGACATCGACGAGCCGACCCTGGCGTTCGGCCTGCAGGACGTCAACCGTGACGGGCAGGGTATCCAGGAGCGCCAGCTCAGGCTCGATCCGCTGCTGTGCCGGCGCCTGCGCGAACGGGCCCGGGCCCTGGGCGTCAGTGTCGCCAGCCTGGTGCACCTGGCCTGGGGCCGGGTGCTGGGGCAGTTGTCCGGTCGTGATGAAGTGGTGTTCGGCACCGTGCTGCTGGGGCGCATGCAGGGCGGTGCGGGGGCGGACCGGGCCCTGGGCATGTTCATCAACACCCTGCCGCTGCGGGTCAGCCTGGGCGGGCAGGGGGTAGAGCAGGCCCTGCGCGACACCCACGCGCGGTTGTCGCAGTTGCTTGGCCACGAGCATGCGTCCCTGGCCCTGGCCCAGCGCTGCAGTGGCGTACCGGCGGCGCTGCCACTGTTCAACAGCCTGCTCAACTATCGCCACAGCGCTCGGTCGACCGATCACGAACAGGCGCTGGCGATCTGGGAGGGCATTCGGGTACTCGACTCCCAGGAGCGCAGCAACTATCCACTGGTGGTCAATGTCGACGATGACGCCGAGGGCCTGCGCCTGACCGTGCAGGCCGTGGCCCAGGTAGACGGGGCCCGGGTCTGCGATTACCTGGCCTGTGCCCTGGAGCACCTGGGGCAGGCCCTGGAGCAGTCACCGGCCCTGGCACTGGGGGAGATCCCGGTGCTGCCCCAGGCCGAGCGGCGCCAGATCCTGGTGGACTTCAACGCCACGACCCGCGACTACCCGCGCCAGCAGGCCTTGCACCAGCGTTTCGAGGAGCAGGTCCTGGAGCGCCCGCAACAGGTCGCGGCGGTGCATGGCCAGGAGGTGCTCAGCTATGCCCAGCTCAACGCTCGGGCCAACCAGCTGGCTCACCACTTGCTAAGCCTTGGCGTGAAGCCAGGGGCTCATCTGGCCCTCTTGCTGCCGCGTTCCATCGACCTGCTGGTGGGCCAGCTGGCGGCCAGTAAATGCGGTGTGGCCTACGTACCGCTGGACGGCAATGCCCCAGCCTCGCGCCAGGCGTTCATGGTCCAGGACAGCCAGAGCGTGATGCTGTTGACCCGCAGCGACCAGCTACTGGATGTGCCGGTGCCGCGCCTGGAGCTGGATCGGCTGTCGTTGCAGGGGACGCCCACGCACAATCCGGATCTGCAGCTGTCCAGCGAAGCGGTGGCGTACATCATGTACACCTCCGGTT
>MCNE01000067.1_pt1 | contig 38717 bp, 36 predicted proteins | sample 778201 | NCBI WGS metagenome assembly MCNE01 (sample SAMN04296813, study PRJNA304217) | bioreactor metagenome | isolation source: sewage enriched with benzalkonium chloride | place: Turkey: Istanbul urban wastewater treatment plant | reverse complement strand
TGCAACAGGCGGGTACCCAGGCCGGTCTCCAACTGCTGTACCGCCGATGACACCGTGGCCCTGGGCAATTCCAGGACATGGGCGGCCTTGATGAAGCTGCCCATGTCGGCCACCTGGATGAATACCCGGTACTGCTCAAGTTTATCCATCGTCACAACTGTCCTGGTTCGGGGAATGCCGGTTGACTTCAGCCTGGGGCTACGTGCAGCCCGGCAGGCCAATTTACCCCTTGAGCGCCAGGATTACTTGGTGGTGTAGCCGCCGTTGATCAGTAAGGTCTGCCCGGTGATCCACCAGCCTTCAGTCACCAGATGGCGGATGAAAGGCACCACGTCCTCGATATCGGTAAGGCCGGTCTTGCTCGAGGGTGACAGCGCCGCAGCGCTCTTGTGGTAGGCCACGGCATCGGCACCTTCGGCCGGGTAGAAGAATGGCGTGTCCATCGGCCCCGGTCCCACCGCGGTCACCGAGATACCACGGGCACCGAACTCCTTGGCCGCTGCCCGGGTGAAATGCTCCACCGGAGCCTTGGAACCCCCGTAGGCGGCATAGAAAGGGGTGAAGGCGCCCAGCAACGAAGTCACCAGGGTCACCAGCTTGCCATTGTCCTCCAGGTGCTTGCCGGCCTCCTTGATGAAGAAGAAAGCGCTCTTGGCGTTGACCGCGAACATCTGGTCGTACTCGTCTTCGCTGATCTCGACGATGGGTTTCTTCAGGACCTTGCCCACGGTGTTGATGGCGATATCGATCTTGCCGAAGCGCGCCTTGGCTTCGCTGAACAGGCGCTCCACTGCACTGGCACTGGTCAGGTCGGCCTGCCAGGCATGGGCCTGGACTCCCAGCTCCTGGAGGGCGGCCAGGGTGGCTTGGGCATCGTTCTGGCTGGCATCGCTGTTGTAGTGCACGGCCACGGCCCGGGCGCCGTGGCGGGCGAGGTCGCGGGCAATCAGGCCGCCGAGGTTTTTCACCCCTCCGGCGATCAGCACCACTTTGTCGTTCAGGGAATGGTCGGCCATGGTGCGCATCCTTCAACTGTTGAAATGAAGGTTGAGTCTAGTGTCTGGGGCGCTGTGGATAAGCCGCCGAGCGCTGGACGGATAATCCAGGAAATCCATCCAATCGACCCATCTGCACCGCCAGGGAGTGGCGCTACAATCGCTTTTTTTCAGGAGCCTGCCATGCCCGCATTTCGTCGTTCGGTCCCTCTGGACAAGGCCTATCGTCTGCTCAACCACGGTCCCACCGTCCTGGTCAGCGCCGCCCATGAAGGGCAGCGCAACATCATGGCCGCCGCCTGGGCCATGCCCCTGGATTTCCAACCGCCGAAGGTCGCGGTGGTGCTCGACAAGAGCACCTGGACCCGGCGACTGCTGGAGGCGTCCGGCAGCTTCGTGCTCAACGTGCCTTGTGTGGAACAGGTCGATATCACCCAGAGCCTGGGCAACAGCTCAGGGTTGGAGATGAGCCGGGCCGGTCGCGACAAATTCAGCGCCTACGGCCTGGCCACCTTCGCCGGCCAGACCTGTGCCGCGCCGTTGCTGGAAGGTTGCGTGGCCTGGTTGGAGTGTCGATTGCTACCCGAGCCCCACAACCACCAGCAATACGATTTGTTCCTCGGCGAAGTGATTGCCGCCCAGGCCGACTCGCGAGTGTTCAGCGAGGGGCGTTGGCACTTCGACGGCCATGATCGGCTGCGCACCCTGCACCATGTGGCCGGCGGGCATTTCCTGGCCATTGGCGACAGCCTTGACGGGCGCCAGCTACCGTTGGCTGGCGATGTGTGAACCAGGGACTGGGCGTAGCCGCGCAGGCGTTGCCGTCTAGGATCGTCCATGCCGGTGCGCTTGTAGCTGCGCGGTGCTGGCCAGCGCCCCTGGCGGGTGTTTGAATCGGCGCCGGGCATTTCTAACAAGGGATTCATATGCACGATGTTTTTCAGCGCCTGGTGCAACTGTTGGACAGTCACCAGGCCCGTTACCGGGTGATCGAGCATCCGGCCGAAGGGCAGTCGGCGCGGGTCGCCGAGATTCGCGGCACCGAGCCGGGCCAGGGGGCCAAGGCCATGCTGTGTGGCCTCAAGGGCGGTGACGATGCCTACGCCCTGGTGATCCTGTCCGGGGACCAGAAGCTGGACATGAAGAAAGTCGGCGCGGCCCTGGGAGGCAAGAAAGCCCAGCTCGTGGCGCCGGAGCTGGCCCGGGAACTGACGGGCTGCGTGATCGGAGCCATCCCACCGCTGAGCTTCGATCCACGGATCTCGTTGATCGTCGATCCGCAGCTGACTTCGCGCTATGAACAAATCGCCTTCAATGCCGGGCGCCTGGATGCATCCATGGTGCTGTCCACCGAGGACTACCTGCGGATCGCCCAGCCGCGCGTGCTCAGTGTGACCCAGGATGCGCCGGAAGAGGGCTGACGTGCCTTACCAGCTCACCTGGCCCAGGGCCGCGGCGAATGTGGTGAGTTTTGCCGAGCACTGGCGCGAGGGCGGGTAGACCAGCGACAGCTCGCGGCTGCGCCCGTCGTATGCCTGGAGAATGGGCCGCAGGCGCCCGTCGTCCAGGGCTTCGCGCACGGCGAACTCCATCAGTTGGGCGATGCCGAAACCACCCAGCACGGCGTCCACCAGGGCATCGCCGATATCGAAGATCAAACGCCCCGTGACCGCCAGATCCAGGGGCTTGCCCTGGTCCATGAATTGCCATTCCACCAGCCGGCCGCTGCGCAGGTTGCGCACGGCCAGGCAGTTGTGGCGTTGCAGCTCGGCCAGGTCCCGAGGCGTGCCGTGGCGTTCCAGGTAGGCCGGCGCCGCCACCGTGACCCAGCGCAGCGGCGCCAGGGGGCGGGCGATCAGGCGCTGGTCCTGGATGGTTCCGGTACGCAGCACGGCATCGAAACCTTCATCGACGATATCCACGATCCGGTCGGTCATCACCGCCTCGATGCTCAAGGCCGGATAACGCTCGGTCAGGCCGCCGATCACCGGCATCACCACCTTGCGTCCGAACAGTGAGGGTGTGCTGATCTTCAGCACGCCGGTGGGTGAGTCGCGGCGTTCCAACAGCAGGCTCTCGGTCTGGACCAGTTCCGCCAGCAGCGGCCCGGCACGCTCCACCAGCATCTGGCCGTCCGGGGTCAGGCTGACGCTGCGGGTGTTGCGTTGCAGCAGGCGCACGCCCAACTGCTGTTCCAGGCGCGAGATGGCCCGGGACAGGCCGGACTGGGTCAGCCCCAGGTCCCCGGCGGCGCGGGTGAAGCTGCGGGTTTCGGCCACTCGGACCAGCAGGCGCAGGGCGTTCAGATCCATGATTAAAGTCATTACTGAAAGAAAGAATGGCTTGTTTATCATTTAAAACGCATCGATGAAACTGGCCGCCGTCATTTCATCCGAGGAGTCCCGCGATGTCCGCGAACCCACTAGCCAAGCCGTCGGGCTGGATGCTGCTGTTGCTGGCCACGGCCCAGCTGATCATTGCCCTGGACGCCACCATCGTCTTCGTTGCCTTGCCGGAGATCGGCCAGCGCCTGGGCTTTTCCGCCCAGCAGCTGCAATGGGTGGTCAGTGCCTACAGCGTGACCTTCGGCGGCTTCCTGCTGCTGGGCGGCCGGGCAGCGGACCTGTTGGGCAAGCGGCGTTTCTACATCGTCGGCCAGGGGCTCTATGCCCTGGCGTCGCTGGCAGGCGGCCTGGGGGGCAGTGCCTTGTGGCTGGTGCTGGCGCGAGCGGTGCAGGGTGTGGGAGGGGCGATGCTGTTCCCTGCGACCCTGGCCCTGATCAATACCTACTACGCCGAAGGCCCGGCGCGTAACCGTGCCTTCGCGGTGTGGAGCGCAGCGTCGGCGGCCGGGCTGGCCCTGGGGGCGCTGCTGGGGGGCGTGCTGACCCAGTACTGGGGCTGGGCGGCGGTGTTCCTGGTCAACGTGCCCCTGGCCGGTGCGTGTGCATTGCTGGCCCGGCGCTGGATTCCCTCCGATCCGCCGCGCCAGCGCGGGCGCCAGTTCGACCTGCCGGGCGCCTTGAGCGTGACCCTGGGCGGCACCTTGCTGGTGTTCGCCATCGTCCAGGGGCCGGAATGGGGCTGGGCCGCCCCGGCGACCCTGGCCTGCCTGCTGCTGGCGCTGGCCTTGCTCGGGTTGTTCCTGCGTATCGAGCGCCTGGGGCGCGACCCGTTGATGCCCCTGCGTCTGCTGGGTTATCCACAGCTGCGCATGGCGATGCTGATCACCGCGTTGTTCATGAGCAGCTTCGGGGTGCAGTACTACTTCCTCAGCCTGTACTTCCAGCAGGTCTACCAGTTCAGTGTGTTGCACAGTGGCCTGGCCTTCCTGCCCTCGACGGTGCTCTGCACCCTGGGCATCTGGCTGGGCGAGCGGGCGCTGCGGCGCGCCAGCCTGCGGGCAGTCCTGGTCTGCGGCTTGCTGGCCGGGGCCCTGGGCATCGGCATGATCTACCTGGCGCTACCGGGCAGCCGGGGTTTTGTCGGCCTGTTACCCGGGATCGTGATCATGAGCATCGGCCAGGGCATGACCTGGAACACCATGTGGATCTCGGCGGGGCAGGGCATTGCCGCGACCGAGCAGGGCGTGGCGGCGGGCGTGGCCTCCACCAGCCAGCAGATCGGCGGCGCCCTGGGCCTGGCCTTGCTGGTGTCCTTGGCCAACACCCTGGGCCCGGTGGGCAACCAGGCCTATGGCATCGAGCTGGCCACCGCCGCCAGTGCCCTGTTGGCGTTATTGGGCGCCTTGCTGGCCCTGCGTCTGCCCCGCTCCCCGGTGGCGCTTCCGGGTTGTTCTGCGGCCTCGGGCTGAGGCCCTTAGTGAGCCTGGGGCAGGTGCCGGCGCACCGCCCAGAGCACGCCGGCCAGCAACAACAACGCCGCGCTGGCTTGCAGCAAGCTCGGCAGGTGCTGCAGGCAGATGAAGCCGTAGAGCAGGGCGAACAGGGTCTCGAACACGATCAACTGGCCGCTCAGGGTCAGTGGCAGGCGCCGGGTCGAGGCATTCCACATGCGATTGCCGAACCACGAGCCGAGCACCGCGCTGCACAGGCTCAGGCCCCAGAACAGCATCCAGCGCTGGTCGCTGGCCTCGCTCCGCGTGCCCGGCAACTCCAGGCCCTGGGCCAGCAGCCAGACCACGGCGCTCATCAGGCCGGTGGTGATGCCCCACAGGCTCGACCACTGGCCGCTGTCGAAGCGGCTGCTCTTGAGGTAGCGAGCATTGTCCTTGGCGAACCAGGTCCAGCACAGCAGCGCGCCGAAGGCACACAGCAGGCCCAAGGCCCGCTGGCCCAGCTCCGGCGAATCGCCCTGGGCGGTGAGCAGGGTGTCGAGGTTGATGCAGCAGATCCCGCCGAACACCAGCAGCAGCGGCCAGCGCAGGCGCCGCAACGGCACCGCGTCGGCATCCCCGCGCCCGGCCAGGGTGATGGTCAGGGGCAAGAGGCCGACGATCAGCGCGGTACTGGCCACACCGGCCCACTGAATGGCGCTGGCCAGCAGCATGAAATAGATCAGGTTGCCGGTCAGTGCCAGCTTCACCAGCAGCAGTGCGTCGTTCCAGGTCAAGCGCTGCAGCAGCTCGCGTGCCTGGGGCGCAGCCAGGAGCAGGGAGAATGCACCATACAGGGTGAAGCGGGCACAGCTGAGCATCAGCGGGCTGAACTCCGGCAACAGGCTGGGCACCACAATGGCCAGGCCCCAGACCGCACCGGCCAGGACCGCATAAGCAACTCCGCGTTTCATGCACACACTCGCAGCGATTCATCAAGGTGCGCAGGCTAGTCATTGCTGACCGGATGGACAAAGGATATATAGGCACCTACCTATTCTCCTGGGGAATACCTAATGAGTCGCTTCGCCCGGCACTTGCCGCCACTGGAAACCCTGGTGACCTTCGAAGCGGTGGGCCGCAACGCCAGCTTCACCCGGGCCGCCACCGAGCTGTGCCTGACCCAGAGCGCGGTGAGCAAGCAGATCCGCACCCTGGAGCTGTCGCTCAAGACCGAGCTGTTCGAGCGCCAGGCCCGGGGGGTGAAGCTCACTGCCAGCGGCGCGGCGCTGTTCGCCCAGGTCAGCACCCAGCTCGAAGCCTTGTTGCGCAGCGTCACGCGGTTACGGGCCGGGCGCGATGCCAACACCATCACCGTGCAATGCACCCATGCGGTGGCGCAGTTCTGGCTGTTCCCGCGCTTGCTGGCATTCAACAAGCAGCACCCGGAGATCACCGTGAGTATCCATGCCAACAACGACATGGACGAGTCCAGCGTGGCCGAGCATGACTTCGGCATTCTCTACGGGCCGGGGCACTGGTCGTCCCTGGCGGCCACGCCGCTGTTCGCCGAGATCGTCTACCCCATCGCCAGCCGGCGCCTGGAGTTGCCGGTGGTCAGCGAGCTTGGGCAGTTGGCGGCCTTGCCGCTGATCCAGCTGGACGCCTCGGCCTGGAACTGCATCGACTGGCGGGACTGGTTCCGTCACTTCGGCCTGGACTACAGCGCGCCGCCGGGAGCCCTGGGCTTCAATCAGCTGACCTTGATGTTCAGCGCCGTGCAGCAGGGGCTGGGGGTGGGCCTGGGCTGGGATTTCATGGCCCGCGACGGGGTGGCCCAGGGCGAGTTGCTACGGGTTGGCGACTGGGCGTTCCACACCGGCCAGGCGGATTTCCTGGTGCACCTGCGCAACCGGCGCCTGTCGGCCAGCGGCCAGTTGTTCCATGACTGGCTGGTGGCCCACGGCGCCGAATGAGGGTCAGGCCCGGGGCACGCTGAAGCGGAATTCGCTGCCCTTGCCCACCTCGCTGTAGGCCTGGATCGTGCCACCGTGGGCCTGGACGATGCCCTGGGTGATGTACAGCCCCAGGCCGGTGCCGTTGGGGTTGCCTTCCTTCATGGTCCAGTAGCGGTCGAAGATGAACGGCAGCTGGTCGGCGGGGATGCCTTCCCCGGAATCGCGGACGCTGAACACGATCTGCTCGCCGTCGGACATCGCCACCACCCCGACCTTGCCTTGCTTGGGGGTGAACTTGATGGCGTTGCCCACCAGGTTCGACAGCACCTGGAACAGCCGCTCGGGGTCGGCGTGGATGGTCAGGTCCGGTTCGGCGTGGAAACTGATATCGATGGACTTGTCCAGGGCCAGGGGCGCCAGCAGCGAATAGGCTTCCTCGAAGATCTGCGCGACGTCCAGCGGCTGGGGGGCGATGCGGTAGCGCCCGGCCTCGATCTTCGAGGTGTCCAGCAGATCCTCCAGCAGGATGTTCATGCGGCTGGCGGCCTGCTGCATGGTGTCGATGGCCGAGGAGATGCGCCGCGAGGTGTGCGGGCCGTCGGAGCTGAAGGCCTTTTGCATCATGCCGCATAGCATGGAGATCACGGTCATGGGGTTGCGCAGGTCGTGGGACACCACCGCCACCAGCTCGTCCCGGGCGCGCACTGCCTGTTGTTCGCGCAGCACCTGGCGCGCCAGGTCGTGCTCCAGGGCCGAGCGGCGCAGGTCGTTGGCGGCGAAGCGGTCGCCGTGGCTCCATTTGCTGGAGATCCCGGCCATTTCCACTTTCCAGATCTCGAACGAGCTACGCGGTCGCAGGCGCAGGCCAGCGTCGGAGTTCTCCAGGTCCAGGGGCTTTTGCGGGTTGCCACTCCAGTTGATGTTTTCCTTCACCTCGGGCCGGAACCACAGCACGCCGTTATCCACAGGCTTGGGCAGGCTCATGGCCAGGACACCGCTGGCCACCTGTTGATAACTGGCCGCCGGCGGGTAGACGCTGGCCAGGTGGTGAGTGGCGAACACCGGTTGCCCGGACGCTTGCAACCAGCGGTGCAAGGCGCGGATTTCAGCCTCCGGCGGGCAGTTGCCGAAGCAGTGCAGCTGGCGATCCTCGATGATCGCCACGCCGCCGGCCCGGGTCAGCTCCAGCAACTGCCCGGGCGCCTGGGCCAGGCTGGCGAACACGCTGCCGCTGGCCTGCGCCATGGCCTGGTTGAGGCTGGCCAGGGTGGCGAGCTTTTCCTCGCGCTGGCGGCTGACTTCCAGGGCTTCCATGGCGCTGATCTGCAGCGACAGCACCTGGCCGATGGTCTGGCAGGCGATGCGCAACTCGTGGGGCACCAGCAGTGGCTGGCGGTTGCCGCAACTGATCAGGCCCCAGAGCTGGTCGTCCTTGAGCAAGGAGATGCTCATGGACGACAGCACGCCCATGTTCTTCATGTACTGGCAGTGGATCGGCGACACGCTGCGCAAGGTGGCGAAGCTCAGGTCCAGGGCCTGTCCGGTGTCCGGGCGCAAGGTCGGCACCAGCGGCACCGGCTGGTAGTCGGCATCGGGAATGATCCGCAGCCAGTTGCTGCGGTACAGCTCGCGGGCCTGCTGGGGAATGTCCGAGGCGGGGAAGAACAGGCCGTTGAACACTTCCATGGTCGGCCGCGTGGCCTCGGCGATCACCTGGCCGTGGCCTTCGTCTTCGAAGCGATAGATCAGCACCCGGTCGTAGCCGGTCATGGCCTGGATCTCGCTGACGCTGATGGCGTACAGCTCTTGCAGGGTCTTGGCGGTCTGCAGGCGACGCAGCAGGCGCCCGAGGTTGTCGGTGCGCTGCTTGAGCTCCGGGGCCTGATGCTGTTCGAGCTGGTGCTCCAGTTCCAGGATCAGTACGTCCTGGTGTCGGTGCAGCAAGGCTTCGAAGCGCCTGCCATGGAGCTCCAGGTACAGCGGCGGGGCATCGAGCAAGTGTTGCAGTTGCAGCAGTTGGCGAATGCTCTGGGTGTGTTCGGTGCCCAGGAGGCTGTCCAGGGGCTGCTCGACGACTTGCTCGGCGCATTGGCCCAGCAGGGTCTCGACGTTGGCGCTGACCTGGCGGATGCGCAACCCTGGCTCGTCCAGGGTCAGCAGGACGCCGTGGGGCTGGATTGCGCCCGGGGAGCGGATGGGTTCGTTGGCGCAGTTGGCCAGCAACTGCTCGAAGGCCTGGGAATCCTGGGGGGTCATAGCAGCACCTCGCGGCTGTCGAGCCAGCGCTCGAAGCAGGCAAATGTGGATTGTGCGGCGTCCACTACTTGCTGGCGGGCGCTGGTGTGGCTGGGCATGCGGCCCAGGTAGTCGAGGAAATCCTTCCAGCGCCGGCCGGTAAGGGCGCCGTAGACGTCGAGGAAGGCTCCGCCGTTGCCGGCATCCAGCGCCAGGCGCCGGGCCATTTCGCGGCGCAGGATCTGCCCGCCCAGGGTCGCGCCTTCCAGCACGTAGAGGGTGCCCAGGCAGGCGCCCGGAGTGTCCAGCCGGGGCAGCTGCGGGCAGCGTGGCAGGTGGTCGATTTCGGCCTGGCTCAAGCCCAGGGCCAGCAAGTCGCCGTGCAGCGCTGGAGTCTTGCGCCGCAGTTGCGGCTCGTAGCCGGCCGGAATCAGCCCGCTTTGATCCAGAGCCGCCTCCAGGGGTTGGTAGAAGCCGTAGTAGGCCTGGATCAGGCGTTGGTACCAGGCAGCGTCCAGCTGCTCACAGAAGAACGGCAGGCGTTGCTCCAGGGCCACATGCAGCGTTGCGGTGCCGGCACGCAGATCCTGGAGCAGAGGAGGGGCAAGGGAGGGTTGGTGCGGTTCGGGCATTCAGGGGGCCGGGGTCTGGGCGGTGGAGGGATGCGCCATGGGCGTCATCGAGGACCGGGACCAGGTTGCGGTCCCTGCAATGGAGCCAGCGCACGGAAAACTAACCATGGCTGCCAGGAGCGACGCAGGTTGGTCGACGCTCCTGTAGCCGTTCAAGGGTAGCCGATCTGTGGCTTACCGCAGGTCTGACCCTGGCAGCTCGCTAGAAATTCCCTTGGCCGACCGCCGGGCAGGGATCAGATCCAGATATCGTTCTGTGCCGTGCGTTCGCCGCCCTGGTCTCCGGTATTGAGCACGCCACGGGGTTCGATCAGCAGCAGCTTGACCTCCTCTTCGGACCAGGGCTTGTGCTCCACCCCCCGGGGCACGACGAACATCTCGCCGCTGGCGATGGACACCCGGCCGTCGCGGAAGTCGATGTGCAGCAGGCCGTCGAGGACGATGAAGGTTTCGTCGGTCTCGGCATGGGCATGCCAGACGAACTCGCCTTGCAGCCTGGAGATCTTGAACTGGTAGTCGTTCATCTCGGCGATCACCTTGGGCGTCCACTGTTCGCTGAACAGGCCGAGCTTCTGGGCGAAGTTGATGCTCTGGTATGAGCGTTGCGCGGTGCTGGCGGGATTGTTCATGGGGGCTCCATATCGCTGGTGAATGAGCGCCCAGGGTAGGTCATGACCGGCGGTGGATTCTTGAACGATTGTGCGTGGCTCAGCGGCCGAGCATCTTCAGCCAGCGTGCCGGTGGCAGGCCATAGGCCTGGCGGAACTGGCGGGTCATGTGGCTCTGGTCGGCGAAGCCGGCAGCCAGCGCTGCGTGGGCCAGGGGCTGGCCCTGCACCAGCAGCGCCCGGACCAGGTCCAGGCGGCGCATGCTCAGGTAGCGGTAGGGACTGGTGCCGAACAGCAGGCGAAAATCCCGGGACAGGCTCCAGCGATCGCGCTGGCTGTGGGCGGCCAGCTCATCGAGGGTCAGGGTGCGGTCCAGGGCACTGTGGATGTATTCCCGGGCACGTTCGGCGGCCTGGTAGTCGAAGCGCTGGCGCGGCGCCGCGACCCCGGATACCCGGTTGAGCGCGTGGGCCAGGTCGAACAGGGCATCTTGCTGCTCCAGCGGGTCCATCGTGTGTTCGACACTGCGCAATAGCGCGTCGGTGGCGGCGAACAAGCGTGGGTCGGCGGACAGCCCACCAGCGATGAAGGGCAGGGGTTGGCCACCGAGGATCTGCTGGATCAGCGCGGGTTCGACGTACAGCATGCGGTAGTGAAAGCCATCCTGGGTACCGGCTTCGCCATCGTGGGCTTCGTCGGGGTGCAGGACCATGGTTCCGCCCGGCAGGCTATGACGCCAGCCGCCGCGGTACTGGAAGCTCTGTACCCCGCGCAGGGTGCGGCCGATGGCGTAGGTGTCGTGGCGATGCATGTCGTAGCCATGCCCGGCGAAGTACGCTTCGATGCGCTCCAGGCCCTGGGCGGGTGGTGCGCGGTGAACCCAGTCGGTGGGGGTGGCAGGTCTGGCCATGGAACAGTCCTGATGGGGAAACCAAGGCGGGCACGTTAACTTAAGGGGGCGCTGGCTGTCTTGCTGGGCGCATCAGGTGCCATCGGCTGCGCCTGCTTGCCCAGGTACCCGAACTCGATGGGCGTCTTGATGTAGAACAGCGAGAAATCCTCGGTCGCCAGGCGCTCGAACAGGCGTTCGGCCTCGGCCATCGTCATTGCCAGGCGGATCTCCAGGGGCTGGTCGGCCTGGTCGAAGAAGTGCACCGAATGCAGGTGCCGGGATTGGCCGAAGCCTTCGATGGCGCTGGACAGGGTGGCACCGTGCAGGCCCATGTCGCGGGCCAGATCGACGATCCAGTCACCCAGCATCCGGCCCTGGTGGCGACGGTTCTGCTGGGTGAAGAAAATGACCAGGTAGCCTTTCATGATCGCCCTCCGACAGCATGGTGGCTGCTTCCTTGAGCATAGTTCGCGGGGCGTTCGGCTGTTGCCTGCCCGGAGCGAGTGGAGTAGCGTCCACCCCCTCGCGACAGGCTCATGCGGCAAGTTTTGGGGCCCGTGATGCGAACCCCGACCAGGACGCTACTTCCGCGCAGGAGACCGAATATGACAGTGACCTTCCGCCCGGCGGCAGATGCCGATATCCCGCGCATCTGCAGCTTTGTACGCAACGCCCAGGAGCTGTTCTTCTTTTTTCCCGCCGCCACCTGGCCCTTGACCCCTGAGCAGTTACGCGACTCCATCGCCCAGCGCAGCGATTCCACCGTGCTCGAGCGGGACGGGCAGGTGGTAGGGTTCGCCAATTTCTATCGCTGGGAGCAGGGCGGCACCTGCACCATCGGCAACGTGATCGTCGATCCGGAGGTGCGCAGCGTCGGGTTGGGTGCGCAGTTGATCGGGCAGATGATCTATCTCGCCCGCAGCCGGCACCAGGCTCGCGATGTGACCCTGTCCTGCTTCAACAGCAATGTGGCGGGGCTGTTGTTCTACCCGAAGCTGGGGTTCGTGCCCTTCGCCATCGAGGAACGCAAGGACAAGCAACAGGAGCGGGTGGCGCTGATCCACCTGCGCTACAGCCCGAGCTGAGGCCGGGAATCTTTTTTCAAGACGGAAACCATTCATGAGCAAGCTGCGGGTCGGGATTATCTTTGGTGGCCGTTCGGCCGAGCATGAAGTGTCGCTGCAATCGGCACGTAACGTCGTCGACGCCCTGGATCGCACACGTTTCGAACCGGTGTTGATCGGTATCGACAAGCAGGGCCACTGGCACCTCAACGACACCTCGAACTTCCTGATCAACCAGGAGAACCCCGCGCTGATCGCCCTCAACCAGTCCAACCGTGAACTGGCGGTGGTGCCGGGCAAGGCCAGCGGGCAACTGGTGGAGACCTCCAGCCAGGAGATGTTGGGGCACGTCGATGTGATCTTCCCCATCGTCCACGGCACCCTGGGCGAAGACGGTTGCCTGCAGGGCCTGCTGCGCATGGCCGACTTGCCCTTCGTCGGCTCCGACGTGCTGGGCTCGGCGGTGTGCATGGACAAGGACATCAGCAAGCGCCTGCTGCGCGATGCCGGCCTTGCGGTAACGCCCTTCGTCACCCTGACCCGCGCCAACCGGGCGCGCCATGACTTTGCCCAGGTCCAGGCGGCGCTTGGCCTGCCGCTGTTCGTCAAACCGGCCAACCAGGGCTCGTCGGTGGGGGTGAGCAAGGTCGAGGATGAGGCCCAGTACCAGGCCGCGGTAGAGCTGGCCCTGGGGTTCGACCACAAGGTGCTGGTGGAGTCGGCGGTGCATGGCCGGGAGATCGAGTGCGCGGTACTGGGCAACGACCAGCCCATCGCCAGTGGCTGTGGCGAGATCGTGGTCGGCAGCGGTTTCTATTCCTATGACAGCAAGTACATCGACGAGCAGGCGGCCCAGGTGGTGGTGCCGGCGGCCATCGGCCATGAAGCCAGCGAGCGGATTCGTGCCCTGGCCATCGAGGCCTTCCAGGTGCTGGGTTGCTCCGGGCTGGCACGGGTCGATGTGTTTCTCACTGACAGTGGCCAGGTATTGATCAACGAGGTCAACACCTTGCCGGGGTTCACGCGCATCAGCATGTACCCCAAGTTGTGGCAGGCCGCGGGCATGACCTACAGCGAGCTGGTCAGCCGGCTGATCGAGCTGGCGCTGGAGCGACACGGCGAGCGGCAGGCATTGAAAATCACCCGCTGAAGCGGATCACAACCTTGATTGGGACACTACGGATGAGTGCGGCAACTCCAGCATCGGTTTATCTTTTTTCCTACGGGACCCTGCAGGACAAGGCGGTGCAACTGGCCAACTTCGGGCGCGAACTGGAGGGTAGCCATGACGCCATGCTCGGCTACGAGCAGCACTGGGTGGAAATCACTGACCCGCAGGTGCTGGCCAGTAGCGGCAAGACCCATCACCCGATCCTGCGTCCGGGGTCGGCGGACAGCGCACCGATCCCCGGCATGGTGTTTCGCATCACTGCCGAGGAACTGGCAGCCGCCGACCGCTATGAAGTCTCGGACTACAAAAGAGTCAGCGTGACCTTGTCTTCCGGCCTCCAGGCCTGGGTCTACGTCAGCGCCTGAATTCAGAGCGCCATAACCATCATCCCCAGGCACACCACGACCAGCAGCACCGCCCCGAGCACAATGAACACATAGTTCAGCGGCGTGAAACGGGCGTTGCTGCGGCCTTCGGGATCTCCTGCGGCGGCGTTCAGGCCGCGCTGGCCGAGCCAGGTGATCCAGGCCAGGGCAGGTATCAACAGCAGGTTGGCGATATCCACCAGCGGATAACCGATGTTCTTGCGTGCCAGGCTGTCCAGGATATTGCTGGCCACCGATACGACCACGAATAGGGTCGCCAGGCCATCGTGCTCCCATTTGAAGTCCTGGCCATTGTGCTTGAGCCGGGCATCGGCCTCGCGGTACAGCGCGTGGGTGAAGAAGATGGCAAAGATCGCCCGGGCCACCGGCCACATTTCCTCACCGCTGTCCTGCTTGAACTGTTTCCAGTTCTTGTAGGCCCAGTACAGCCGGTAAAGACCGAAAGTAAGGATGAACAGGGTGAGGAACTTGCCCCGGGACACCACGTAGAACGGCGGCTGCTTGGCTTGTGGTAGGGGGGCGGCCAGGTCCGCCTGGGGCGGGGCATAGAGATTGTCAGACACGGGCACTCCTTGGGTTGGGCCTGAAAAAGGCGGCCACGTTAACCCAGCTGGCCTGGCAAACCTATCTTGATGCTGCGGTCAGCCGGCGAGCGTGCGGCCGATCCAGGAGTACTGGAAGGTCTTTTCCTCGCCCCGATGGCCTCGGCGCCGGTAGCTGGCCAGGCTTGGGGTGGAGCAGTAGGTGCAGAGCGGGCTGATTTCGATCTGCTGATCGATGACACCAGCGGCATGTAGCAAATGCACGGCGTAGCGGCTCAGGTCGAACCACAGGGAGCCTTGCTGGCTGGCTGCGGGCGGGGGGATTTGCGATGGCAGCAGCGGCGTGGGTTGCTCGTGGCTCCAGGGGGCCTGGGTGGCCGGCCAGGGGCGCTGCGGATCTGCCGAGAGGGGGGTGATGAAGTCGGCACTGACCTCATAGCAGCAAGGTTTGATCGAAGGGCCGATGGCGACCCGCACCTGGTGCGGTTCCACACCCTTGGTCCCCATGTGTTGCAGCACATTGGCGATGATTCCGCCGTGCAGGCCTTTCCAGCCGCCATGCACCGCCGCGACCCAGGCGCCGTCGTCGCTGCTGATCAGGATCGGCAGGCAGTCGGCGGTGACCACCGCGATCGGTCGGGTGGAGCGGGTCAGTACCGCATCGCCACGGATGATCCCGCTGGGCAGGGTCGTGCTGGCCTCGATGACATCGCCGCTGTGTACCTGGGAGCAGAAGAACAGGCTGGCCGGTAGCGTCGCGCCGATGGTGGAGAACTCATGGCGGATACCTGCGATCTGCTTCAACACATTTGCCTGGAAACTCATCGGGCCTGCGCTCGGTTACCTCGGGGATGGGGGCAGAGCATAGCGGTATCCGATGCATTTTTGCTGACCGGCAAGCCGTGGGGCGAAGGGGGTGACCAGCGGTCGCCCCGATTCCAGAGCCTCAGGCACCGAGCGGGATATACAACTCCACCACGCTGTCGGGGTGCATCGGGCCGAGGAAGCGTTCACCGCTGTACTCGAACTCCACCGCATCCACGGGCACCAGCCCGGCGGCGGGCAGCCATTCGCTGTAGGCGGCGCGGAAGGTTTCCGGCAGGGTTTGCACGGTGCCGTGGTGCTCCACCCGGGCGTAATGGCGGGCGGGGATCTCCAGCTCCACCATGCCCGGCACCAGGGGCGCGTCGGCGGCCACCGGCAGGCCGGCTATGTAGCGCCATTGGTTGTCGTCCAGGGGTTGGCAGACGCCGTAGGTGCCCATCGGCTCGGCCAGGCGCTGGATTTCCTGTTCGCGGGGTTCGAAGCGTTGCCACAACTCGGGAATGGAGCCCGCATCACCCTGCTGCCAAGCCATGCCGATGATCCGCTGCGCGCTGAGAAATACCCGTTCCGGCAGTTGGGCCTTGGGGAGCTGGCGTGGAGGTTGGGCCAGGTAGCGTTGCAGGTGGCCCAGCACCTTCTGGCCGCGAGCGATGTCGCTTTCCAGTTGCCGCGCCTGCCCTTGCAGCGCCTGCTCCATGGCCAGTGGGCTGTCCAGGCCACCCTGGTCGGCCAGGGTGCGGATGTCCTCCAGGGACATGCCCAACTGGCGCAGCCAGACGATCCGGCCGAGGGTGGCGATCTGCTGCGGGCTGTAGTAGCGATAGCCGTTGTCGCGCCCGGTGAGCATGGGGGCGAACAGGCCGATGCTGTCGTAGTGGCGCAGGGTCTTGGTGGTGAGGCCGTGGCAGCGGGCCATTTGTCCGATGGTGAGCATGGAGCGTCCTGGGTGTTGTTGGGCTTGCCGGCATTTTGGGCCTTTACCTAAGGGCAAGCTCAAGCCCGGCCGTGGTGCTCAGGATGATTTTGTGGGCTTGATCAGGCTCTGGGCGGGAATGCCGAACAATTGGTGCAGTTTCCAGATCATGGGCAAGGTGAGCGCGCGCTTGCCGTTGAGCACTTCATAGACGCGGTTGGTACGGCCGATGGCGGGGACCAGGTCGGCGGCTGACAGCCCGGATTGTTCCATGCGGAACTTGATCGCCTCGATCGGGTTGGGCAGGTCGATGGGGAACTGCCTGGCTTCGTACGCTTCGATCAGGGTGATCATCACGTCGAAGTAATCGCCTTCAGGGGTTCCCGGTTGTGGTTCGTTGTCGAACATCGGCGAGACGCTTTTCAGCGCTGCGCGATAGTCCCGGTCGGTATGGATGGGGCGGATGTTCATGCGGGTTACTCCCTGTCTACGCTGTCAGCGTCGATGGCATCGAACTGTTGGTGCGTACCTACGAATCTGATGTAGAGCGCGCCGAAACGATAGGCCACGGCAACGATCAGTCGATACTCGTTGCCCTTGATGTTGAAGACCACCCTGCGGTTTTTGAGAATGCTGGCGTTGCGGTACTGGTCCTTGATCTGCGTGGGGTTGGACCACTGTGCATTCCTTGCTTCATCGATCCAGGCCAGCAGAGGCTGTTCTGCGTCCGGGTAGCGCTCCCAGAAGGCCTTCAACTGGCTGACTGCAGTAATTCTCATGGCGCGATCCTAGTCCCGCCCTGGGACTTGAACAAGTCACTGAGTGAGTCGAGCGACGTGCGGGTAGATCGCTGGATCTGCCCGCGCAGGCGACGTTGGCTCAGGGACGATCAGGTCATGCGCAGAGCGTGGCGTGCACGTTGTACATCGGTGCCTTGCCCATCTTTGCCAGGAAAGTGTGCCGCTCAAGCATGGCGGTCGCACTGGGGCTCCATGGCTGTCTCCAGGGTGAATTGCTTTGCCAGATGCAACAGGGTCGAGGCGTGCTCCAGGGCATCGCTGATCGGCACATCGGCCTTCACGCGAAACAGCGGATGCAGGTGTTCGCCGCACAGGGAAAGCGGATTGCACCGGGAGTGGTCAGGGCGTGGTTACGCGAAGGGTTGCAGGGGCTTGGCCATTTCGCTGGTGGCGGCCCAGCCCAGGCCCTGGTAGAGGGGGTGGCCGGAGCGAGTGGCATGCAGGATGGCGAAACCCAGGCCGCGTTGCTGGAACTCGGCGTCCGCCAGTTGCATCAGCGCCGTAGCCAGGCCCCGGCGGCGGTGGCTGGGCTCGACGTAGACATTGAGCACGTAGCCGCGTTGATCCTGGGTCGGGTGAGCCGGGTGGGGCGGCCAGTCGATGCTCATCAGACCGATGCTGGCCACGGGCTGCTCGGCTTCGAGCAGCACGAAGCCGTAGTAACGACCGTCCACCAGGCGTTGATGCAGCCAGGGACGAAAGTGTTCGGTCATGACCTGCAAGGTGGCCGGTGGATGGCCGGCGTCGAGGAACATCGCCTGGCGGTGGGTGCACACCAGTTCCAGGTCCTGGAGGCCCAGGCGACGCACATTCAGGCCTGGGACGGTGATATCGGCGGGGATCGGCTGCATCGTCTGTTCCTCGTTGGCAAGCGCTGATGCTAGGGCAGAACTTCCTGCTCGATCAGATACAGAGCGCTGCAAAAAACAGCATACAGGCCCACAAAAAAGGGCCGGCCTCACGGCCAGCCCTTGGGTGCAGCGCAGAACCTTCAGTCCCCCAGCGCTTCGCCTTCACGCCGTGGGTCGGCGCCACCGGCCCAGGACGCTTTGCCCTTCGCATCACGCACGCGAACGATGGCCTGGGTGCCGCTGGTCATGTCGATTTCATTCACCTGGTGACCCTGGGCCTGCAACGCCTGTTTCAGCGCTGGGCTGAACTGGCCCTGCTCCAGCTCGGTGGGGCCATTGCGGCTGCCGAAGTTGGGCAGGCCGACGGCGGCTTGCGGGTCGAGGTTCCAGTCGAGCATGCCGATCACCGATTTGGCCACGTACTCGATGATCTGCGAGCCGCCGGGGGAGCCGACGCTGGCCAACAGCTCGCCGCTGGCACGATCGAAGACCAGGGTCGGCGCCATGGACGAGCGCGGGCGCTTGCCCGGCTGCACGCGGTTGGCCACGGGCTGGCCGTTCTCTTCGGGAATGAAGGAGAAATCGGTCATCTGGTTGTTGAGCATGAAGCCCTGGACCATCAGGTGCGAGCCGAACGCCGCTTCCACCGTGGTGGTCATGGACACCGCGCCGCCCTGGTCATCCACCGCCACGACCTGGGAGGTGGAGATGCGCATCGGCGAACGGTCCGGCGCATAGGCCACCTGGATGCCCCGTGGTTTGCCCGGTTCGGCCTGGCCCATGCTGCGCTCGCCGATCAGGGCGGCACGACTGGCCAGGTAGTCCGGGGCGATCAGGCCGGCCACCGGCACTGGCACGAAGTCGCTGTCGGCCACGTACAGGCCGCGGTCGGCGTAGGCCAGGCGCTCGGCTTCGGCGATCAGGTGTACCGCTTGTGGCGCCGGTTCCAGGCCGGCCGGCTGTTGGGTTTTCTGCGGTTTGAGATTGGCCAGGGTGTAGCGTGGATCACGCTGCTCCAGGGCTTGCAGGGTGCCGAGGATCTGCGCCACGGCCACGCCACCGGAGGAGGGCGGCGGCATGCCGCAGACCTGCCAGCGCTTGTAGTCGCTGCACAGTGGCGCGCGTTCCTTGGCGCGGTAGTTCTGCAGGTCGGCGAGCGACAGGCTGCCGGGGTTGGCGTGGCCCTGGACCTTGGCCACGATCTCGGCGGCGATCGGCCCCTTGTACAGCGCGTCCGGGCCTTCCTGGGCGATGCGCTTGAGCACCGCGGCCAGTTGCGGGTTCTTCAGCAGGGTGCCGACGGCCTTGGGCGTGCCATCGGCGTTGAGGAAGTAGGCGGCCATGTCCGGTGAGCGGGGCAGGGCGCTGTCGCTGCTGATCATGGTGTGCAGCCGTGGCGAGATGGCGAAGCCTTGTTCGGCCAGGCGGATCGCCGGTTCGAACAGTTGCGCCCAGGGCAGGCGACCGTGTTGCTTGTGGGCCATCTCCAGGGCACGCAATACCCCGGGAGTGCCCACCGAGCGTCCGCCGATCTGCGCCTGGGGGAAGGGCATGGGCTTGCCGTCGGCCTGCAGGAACAGCTTCTCGGTGGCGCCCGCCGGGGCGGTTTCGCGGCCGTCATAGGTGCGCACGGCCTTGCCATCCCAAAGCACGATCATCGCCCCGCCGCCGATCCCCGAGGATTGTGGTTCCACCAGGGTCAGTACGGCCTGCATGGCGATCGCCGCATCGATGGCCGATCCCCCTTTGCGCAGCATTTCGCGCCCGGCCTCGGCGGCCAGCGGGTTGGCGGCAGCGGCCATGTGCTTGGCGGCGTGCCGGGTCTGCATGTCGGTGCGGTAGCCCGAGGCGACTTCCGGAGCGGGGGGCAGGGCGGTGGAGGCCGGTGGATTGTGGCAGGCGGCAAGGCCCAGGGCGGTGGCGATCAGGCCGATGCCGGCCAATTGGCGATAACGGGAGGGGAGGGTCGAGAACACGCGTTGAGCTCCGTTCGCAAGGGAATTGAAGTGTCTTCCGTGGGGGCAATGTACAGCACTAGAAAGCATCGTTGGGCTTCACCGGCCGGCAACCCCTGGTCTTGCGCGACCGCCCGGGCGCCTCAACCTGCACCGATTGACCTGTATCAGGACACCTGCCAGCCATTGGGCACATGGTTGGGGAAAACCATAAAGCCTGATGAGAGGACGCCATGTACACGAGTAAGTGGTTGCTTGTTTTCGGATTGCTGTGGGGGAGCCAGGCGTGGGGAGCGACGCCCAGCGAACCGATCCAGCCGGTGCAGCCGGCGAAGATCACGGATGTCGACAAGGTGGAGCTGGGCAAGCAATTGTTCTTCGACCCGCGCTTGTCCAAGTCCGGTTTCATTTCCTGCAACTCCTGTCACAACCTGAGCATGGGGGGCAGCGACAACCTGCCCACCTCCATCGGCCACAACTGGCAGCAGGGGCCGATCAACTCGCCCACGGTGCTCAACTCGGGCCTGAGTTTTGCGCAGTATTGGGACGGCCGCGCCGCCACGCTCCAGGAGCAAGCAGGGGGCCCCATCGCCAACCCGGGGGAGATGGGTTTCACCCATGACCTGGCGGTGGACGTGCTGCGCTCCATCCCTCAGTACCGGGCCTCGTTCAAGCGGGTCTACGGTGACGATGGCATCAAGTTCGATGACGTGACCAACGCCATCGCGGCCTTCGAAGACACCCTGGTGACTCCCAACGCGCCCTTCGACCGCTGGCTGCAAGGCGACCAGGCGGCCATCAGCCCCACCGCGCTCAAGGGCTACCAGTTGTTCAAGTCCATCGGCTGCGTGGCCTGTCACAACGGCGAGGCAGTGGGCGGCACCTCGTTCCAGAAGATGGGCATGATCGAGCCCTACGTGACTAAGAACCCGGCCCAGGGTGTTGCCGGGCTGACCGGCAAGGACGCCGACCGGATGCGTTTCAAGGTCCCGACCCTGCGCAACGTGGCGCTGACCTATCCCTACTTCCACGACGGTGCCTACTGGACCCTGGACGAGGCGGTGGACGTCATGGCCCGCTTGCAGCTGGGACGCAAGCTGGACACCTCGCAGGTCAGCCAGATCGTCGCATTCCTGGAAACCCTGACCGGCGACCAGCCGGACTTCAAGTTGCCGATGTTGCCGCCATCCTCGGCGCAGACTCCGCGGCCACAGCCGTTCAACTGACCATGAAAAAACCGCAGCTCGCTGCGGTTTTTTTGCGTTGCAGTCCTGTTGATGGATTGGCGGCTCACATCGGCCGAGGGTTGATCAACGCGGTCAGCACGTGGTCGGCCCATTCACCGTTGATCTTCAGGTAGGCGCGGGCCCGGCCTTCTTGTTCGAAGCCCAGGCGCGCAAGCAGTTGGGCGCTGCGCAGGTTCTCGGGGCGGTGGTTGGCCATGATCCGATGCAGTTGCAGTTCATCGAAGGCATGGCCGATGGCCGCTTGCAGGGCTTCGTGCATCAGGCCCCGGCCCTGGGCGTGTCGGGCCAGGGCGAAACCCAGGTGGCAGGCCTGGAACGCACCTCGCACGATGTTGGTGAAGTTGCAGGCGCCCAATACGCGCTGCTCGTCGCGATCGAACAGCAACCAGTGTCGTGCCTCTTGTGCGGCGACTTTGCCTGCCATGTCCCGTAGTCGCTGGGCCACCGCCGCAAGCTGGAAGTACTCCTCGTCGCGCAGCGGCTCCCAGGGCGCGAGGTGCTCGCGGTTATCCAGCAGGTAACGCTGCAGGGCCGGGGCGTGGTCTTGATCGGCACTGTGCAGGACCAGGCGTTCGGTATGCAGGGGCAGGGGAGTCGGGGTTTCGGAAGCGTTCATATCTACCGCCTGCGGGATTGGGGAAGGGCGAAACCATGGCCCAGAAAAGGCCATGGTGGAGGGTGGGAGCCTAAGGCTTGGCGGCCGTTTCCTGCCAGGCATTCGTTCCGGCGGCCGCCTTGAACTTGGCGCGGTTCTCCGGGGTGGCCGGCGGTTCGGAGTCGCCGAAGATCGCCTTCAGCCAATGGCCGTCGGTGGGGTTGGGGAAGAGGATGAACTTGCGCCCGAACTGTTCGCGGTCTTCACTCATCAGCTGGCTGCGCTGCTGGACGTCGGCCACGTAGTACTTGCGTTTGAAATCGTTGAGGTTGTCGCCGAGCATCACCACCACGTTATGGTCCTTGGCGATTTCCTGCTGGCGCGGTTCCTTGTTGGAGCTGTCGCGGTACACCGTCAGGTGCTGCTCGTCGGCGAACGGCAGTTGATTGTGGCGCAGGTTGGCCAGGGCGTATTCATAGGTCTTCTCGCCCTGGTCGCGGCTGGTGACGTAGAACACTTCGACGCCCTTGGACTGGGCGTACTTGAGGAACTCCACCGCCCCCGGGGTGGCGACCGGGCCGTTGTCGCCGACCCACTGGTCCCAGGCGGCGTCGTCGAAGAACTCCTCGTCCGAGTTGATCAGGTAGCCCCAGTAGCTGTTGCTGCTGAGCACGGTGTCGTCGATATCGCTGATGATCGCCAGCGGGCGGTCGCCGGCCTTGCGTTGTTGCAGGGCCTGGTCCAGTTGCATCCTGGCGACGTTGAAGCCCTGGTAGTACAGCGCCTGGAACTCGGCGGCGGTCTGTCGCCAGGCCACGGCGGCGGTCAGCAGGTTGGAAGATGGTGCGCTGGCCTGGTCGGCGAAGGCCGGGGCACAGGTCATGGCCAGAAGCGAGAACAGCCAGGGGGCGAGGGAAGTCCCGGTGGTTTTTATTGTCATGGTCGAGCCCTAGAAGTGAGGATTGCGCAGCTCTCACGAACACTGCCCGGGTGTTCTATCCCAGGCTGCGCCGGCGCTCAATGCGGGTGTCGCGATTGTGGATCAATGAGGCGTAATCCCGGGTACTTTTTCGCGGGCATAAAAAAACGGCCTACCTTGCGGTAAGCCGTTTTTCGGTACTTGGTGGCTACACAGTCATTTGAACCAAATTCATAACCTACTGTATTTAATATTTTTTTTAGCTGTTAAGTCAGGTTGGCATACATGTAGGCATACATGCCGCCGGGATCTCAACGAATGCTCCTCTCATACCTGATCTTGGCATAATGTCGTGCGTCTCGACAAAACGACGGACCTCGGACTGATCTACCAAAACATGGCGTCCATTGCCTTCAAGTGGCATTACTAGCCAAATAGGCTGGAAAAACTGGATTTGTGGGTGATGTTGGATAGATGGTTAGCCGCCAATCGTTATTTTGATGTGAGCCCCTGAACATAGGAATGCGGAGCCTTCCTATGTTCAGGGGCTTGGTCTGAAAGTCTTAATGACTTTGGTGTTGGCGACAGTCGTCAAACAAGCTATCTCCGCAGATGGGGTGTCGTTTGCGGCTTCGGCGCTAACCAGTTAGTGCTAAGCGTATTGGTACGAGCTTCCGATGCTTGGTTTTATTGGACGCCGCCACACCGTTGAAACCGGCCTGGACGACAACAAGTGTTTTCGTAGTGCTTGCCTGTTGCTGATGTAACGGTTACCCCCATACCTGCTGGCGTTTGAGGAAGCTCTCGATGGTGTGTGCGGCCTGCTCGATTGAGGAGGTTGTGCTGTCAATGACAATGTCGGGGGCCACCGGGCGTTCATAGGGCGAGTCAATGCCGGTGAAATTCTTGATCAGGCCTTTACGTGCCTTGGCGTAGAGGCCCTTGGGGTCGCGCTGCTCCAGGACATGCAGAGGCGCATCGATAAATATTTCAATAAAGTCGCCGGGGACGAACAGCGCCCTGGCCATGCGGCGTTCCTGTTCGAAGGGCGAGATCAGGCAGACCAGGGTGATGACCCCAGCATCTACCATCAGCCTGCCGACCTCGGCCGTGCGCCGAATGTTTTCCTTGCGGTCGTTATCGGCAAAGCCCAGGTCGGCGGTTAAGCCCTGGCGTAGCCGGTCGCCGTCAAGCAGGCAGGTGTGCAGCCGCTTACCGTGCAGGCCGGCCTGCACGCGATTGGCAATGCACGACTTGCCGGCCCCCGACATACCGGTGAACCACAAGAGCAATGAGCGATGCCCTTTGAGGGTGGACTGGGCCTGGCGTTCGATCTCAAACGGGTGGGGCACCAGGTCCGGGGTACGCAGGGGATGTGAAGGTAGTACCAGTGACGGGGGCATGAAAGACATCTCCATGGGGGCGGATGACAGTCAGAATTCAATTACCGCTCGGTAGCGCACTGTGTTGTTGCGCAGGGCGTCCAAGGCCTGGTTGATCTGCTCTGTCGGGAAAATCTCCACCATCGGCCAGACATGGTGTTCGCTGGCAAATTCCAGCATTTTCAGCATGTCGTGACGCCCGCCGACGTTGGCGGTACTGACGGTCAAGGTCTTGTAGGTCATGGCAGGAATGTCCAGCGTGACCGGGCCGGGCATCCCGGCAAAACACAGGGTGCCATGGGGGCGCAGCAGGGCGATGGCCCGTTCCCAGTCCTGGTCGTTGGAAGCGGTGATTAGCAAGAAGTCCAGGGTATTTTCCTGTGCCTGCAACGTGGCCAAGTCCAGGGTGTAGAAATGGCGCGCACCCAGCTGTAATGCCTGGGCTTTCTTGTTATCGGAGCTCGATAACGCGGTGACCGTGCAGCCGAACTTGGCTGCAAACTGGATGGCCAGGTGGCCGAGCCCACCGATGCCCAACACGCCCACTCGCATGCCTGGCCGGGTGCCCCGTAGCAACGCGGTGAACACCGTCTGCCCGGCGCAGAACAGCGGCGCGGCCACATGAGAGGGCAGGTTGTCGGGGAGCAAGAACACGAAGCGGCTGTCGCAGGTCAGGAAGTCGGCAAACCCGCCTTTTTGCCCGTTACTGCAGGTTGGCAGCACGGCCGCACAGTGTTGCTCTTCACCCTTGAGGCACCACTCGCACGCCAGGCAGGCGCCCTTGTACCAGCCGACGCCGACGCGCTGGTCGGGGCTAAGGTGGGTAACTGCCGACCCGGTGCGCACCACGCGCCCCACAACTTCATGGCCACACACCTGTGGGTATTGGGAAGCTTCACCCCAATCGCCTTCAATCAAATGCAGATCGCTGGTGCAGGCTCCGCAATGGGTCACCTGGATCTCCACTTCGTTGGCCCCGGGATCCGGGAGTAGGTAGGTGAACGGTTCCAGTGGAGAGCCCGGCCCATAGGCGGCCCAGCCGTTAGTAGTGCGTGTCATGGGTTCACTCCTGGGTTAGGTTCAGTGCCGTGAGGTACTGTTGGGTCCATTCAGCGTCGATCACCGGGCACTCCAAATGATCGAGCAGCAGCGGCGGTGGAGGGTTGAAGTAGCTGAAGTCATCAATGATCATCGGCAGGATTAACAGCGTACGCTGCAACACGGCCTTGCCAGGGGCCTGTTCCTTGAGTCTGGCTTGCCATTGTTCCAGGGGCAGTGGTGCATACTGGGTTGGTCCCAGAAGCGTCTGTATCCAGGCGCATAACTGGGTCCATTTGAGGTTCGCCGCAGGGTTATACAGGTGCTGTACGGGCGGTGAACCCAAGGCCTGGCCGTGGATCGCTGTGTGGGTAAATACCTGCGCGACATAGTCCACGGGGGTCAGGTTCATTGACCAGCTCGCTTCGTCTGGCCAGGCATTGAGGGCCAAGCAGCTGCGAATCAGTAGCCCGACATAGTCCTCCTGGTTTATCGACGCGCCACTGTCGGGATGTGCGGGGGCGCTGATGTCGCCACAGCGCAGAATGTTCAGGGACAGCCCGCGGCTTTCGCAAAACGCAATGGCCAAGTGTTCGGCCACCAGCTTGGCGCGGTTATAGCCGGTCGATGGCACCGGCTCCGGTAGGGTCGAGGCAAACACCACGCCGGCCCCGTTTGCGGCTGCCAGGCCGAGCACCTCGACCACACCGCCGACGTTGGTCTGGGCCAGGCGTTCATAGCGCTTGAGCCAGTTGACGTCGGCGGCGCAATGAATGATGCAGTCCACGTCTTGGCACAGCCGCTGATAGGCCGCGCTCGCTAGGCCGAACTGTGGTTGCGCCAGATCCCCGGCCAGGCCCTCGACCCGAGCTGTGCGGGGCGACAATCCCAATTCGGCTACCCGACGTTGAGCCTGGGCCGCATCATCCGCACGGACCAGGCACAAGACCGTCTCCACACCGGCTGTTTGTTGCAGTTCGGCAACCACCCTGCGCCCTAGATACCCAGTCGCTCCGGTGACCATGATTGTGCGTCGGGCCAGGCGTCGCGGCGCCTGCGGCAGGCTCGCCACAGCCGTGGTCAACCGGGCCAGATAACGCTCGGCTTCTGCCGTGACCGAAAAGGCCACTTCCAACAGCGGCGTACCTTGCAGCCGATGGGCCAGCAGCTTGCTGATCCCTGCCACCGTCGAGTCGCGGGTGATATCGGCAATCGTAAGGTCCGTCTCGAATGCGCGATTGATCCGCGTCATCAAATCCAGCAGCAACAAGCTGCCGCCAATATCGATAAAGTCGCTATCGGGCCCCAAGGTGACCCCTTTCAGGTTCATGCAGCGCGCCCACAGCCTGGCCACCCGTACTTGCAGCGGCGTCAGCGGCGGTAGGTCATCCGCCAGCGGTGCTAAAGGCTGCAGCAACAGGGCTTGGGCACCCAGACGTTTCTGGCTCGCTCCCGCCGGAATCGACGCGGCAAGAAAGTACCCCAGCGGCACACTGAATGCGGGCAGGTGCTGGCCTGCCCACTGGCGCAGGGCGCCAGCAACTGGGGGGTTGTCGGGGTCCTGGGCGTTGATAAATGCCACCAGTTGCATATCCTGGCCCTCGCCACGGGTAGTGACCAGAGCGCTGCGTACCTCGGGGTGGGTCATCAATACCCGCTCGACGTCTGCGCTGAAGATCTTGAAACCGCGTACCTTCAAATGAGTCGTCGCACGCCCTATCAGATAGACCTCTCCGGTTTCGCTCAGCCGCACCATATCGCCGGTACGCAGCAGCCTGTGTGCCAGCGCCGGGCAGTCGGTGGCCATTGGATTTTCCACGAAGGCACTGCGGTTTGCCGCGTCGTCATTGAGGTAGCCCACGCTGAGGCCCGGGGTATGGACGTACAGTTCACCGTGGCCACCCAGCGGCGTGCAATCGAGGGCCGGGTCTAGCACGTAGGCCTGGGTTCCGGCGGTAAATTGCAGATGTCCGTCCGGGGCGGATAACGCGACATCTCCGGCTTCATTCGAGCCATACAGGTCGATCACCCGGCAATGCGGCAGGCAGCGCACGAGATTCTGGCGCGTGGTCGCTGGCAATTGTTCGCCGCTCAGCCACAGGCAGTGCACTGCGGCAAAGGCTTGTTTGAACGCCGGCTCATCCTGCATCAGGCCTGCCGCCAGGCTGGGGGTGATCATCAATTGGCTGAGCTGGCCCCACTGGACGAATGCCCGTAGAGCCTGAGGATCCAACACCATGGCATCCGGAATCAGGCAGGCGGTGGCACCGCTGAAAATAGGGTAGTAGACATACCCAGCCATCCAGGCATTGAGGCCCACGCGGTCGCCCGGGCGGATGTACTGTTGCCAGAGCTCCAAGGAATCAAGGCGACCGTGTTCGGCGATGGTGACAATCTTCGCCGTGCCGGTAGTGCCGGAGGTAAGCAGGCCGTAAGCTAGGTCATTGACGACAGCTGCACGTCGGGCTACGGCAGCGGGCGCGGGGTCCAGTTCGTCGAACACCAGGGTGCGATAACCGGGCGGCAAGTCGTTGAGACTGGTGGTGTCACCTATCACCACCACCGGCTGGAGGTTGGCCAGGGCCTTGGCGGTAGCCTCCAGGCCATACCAGTGAGGGATATCGAGGTAGGGCCAGCCCAGCAGGCTGCAGGCGGTCATGGTGATCAGGCTTGGAAGGTCCTTGTCCAGACGGATAGCCACCCAGCCGCTATGGGTGCAAACTTTCGACAGGCGCTCGGCCAGCGTGGCGGCATGGGCATGCAGTTGCCTGGCATTCAGTTGCCTATGCGGTGTCATCGCGACCAACCTGTCAGGGGCTTGGTCCAGTAAGCGCAAGAAGTGTTGCTGCCATGATAGGGCCGGCGCGGTGGCAGTGCTGGCGTGGCGGTTGCTGGCGATTTGATGCGTGCGGCTACGTAGGCTCGCATTTAGCGCAAGGGTTGCCAGTTGCGCACTGATTCGCGGGGCCTGAGCGCCAGGGTTGGACGGATCGATGGCTATCAGGGGCAAGTCTAGGGCCCTGGCCGATGGCGTGTCAGGTGCCATTAGGCACAGGAACCTCTGACGCGCCTGCTCGGAAGAGCAATAGGCTATATTTTCGTCGGTCGTCAGCAGCACCAGCGGCCCGTCCTGCAACATGGCCAGTTCACGCATGGTTTCCTCGTTCAGCATCTGGCCGCTGCTGTCCAACAGCCAAAGGGCATAGTCTTCGGGGAGATGGGCCGCCAGTTGCAGGGCGCTACTGCGATGCTCGTCGGTTGGGGCCAGTAACAGGACTTGGAGTCGCGTCGTGGTCGGTTCATGCAGGCACTTGAGGTGATCCGCTGCATCAGCCAGCCGTTGCCAGGTGGCGGATAGCTGGAAAAACCGATAAATCACCTGCTTGTTCCGCGCCGTTTGTTCCACTATCTCAGGGAATTCAATGGCCGAGTGTGTCACCGGGGCGAACCCGGATGAGCGCTCGGCTTCATCATGCCAACCCTTGAAAAACTGCCATTGCGCAATCTGTTCCGGCTCCCATGACAACAGTCGTGGGGAATAGTCGATACCGGCAAAATCGCAGAAACGCATCAGGGTGCCTTGGGTATCCCCCATCAAGTCGGCGTCACTGTCCAGGTACAGCACTTGGTCGCTGGGGCAATGCTCTAGTACTAGATTATGGATGCTCGCCAGCTCATCGAAACCCGACTCGGCGGCATCGAAATAAGTGGTGCCGCCGCCCTGGCTCACGCGATAAAGCGATTGCATGACATCCAGTGGCTGGCGTACCAGGAAGACATGCTTGAAACCCGTCAACCAGGCGCCATCAATGGCCTGGAAGTCAAAAAAATAGGCGATCTCTTTAGCAAATTGCAGTCGCATGGGCAAAGCGGGGCGTTGGCACAGCAGGTCCATCGCGTGGCTGTAGCGGGAGATGCCCACGGGGCCTTGTTCGGCCTGACGGGTGCGCTCGATCAGCGCATGCTTGGCGGGAAAGTGCTGCAACAGGAAGGGTTCCGACAGCTGCTCATGTAGCACCCTCACGTCTGGATGTTGCATCACGGCCCGCTCGAAGGCGGTCGAGCGGCTCCGGGAGACGGCCCAGAGAATTACGTTGGGCAGATGAGATGACGTCAGCATAAACAGCTCCTGGGCAGGGCCTGTACACGTGAGGTGTCAGAGCTCGCCTGCGGGTTTTTTCAGCACAATGAAACCCGACAGCAGAATAAGGACCAGGCCGGTAGCGGTTCGGCCGTTCAGCATTTCGTTGAACAACAGGGCGCCCCAGGCGATGGCAAAAATCAGGTAGGTGTAGTCAAACGCACCAATGACCGAGGTCTCACCAACTTGGTAGGCTTTGGCGAGCCCGATGCTGACGACTACCATCAGGACCGCCAATACGATCATGATCCACCAGTCGCCCTGGCCCATGGCCGACCAGCCTCCAATCAGGAATCGTAAACCGTCATCCACCGGAAAATGCGGGCCGGTCTGCAGCACCACCAGGCTGCCCACCACCCCAATGATCAGCAACGCGACATTCATGGCCAACGCCAAGAGTACGGGGTCCTCATCGGCACATTTGCCCTTGGTCACCACCACGGCAAGGGCGTATAGAATGGCGGCGAGTACAGGCAGTAGCGCATAGGTATTGAAGTCTTCGGTGCTCGGCGCCAGGGTAATCACGACCCCGACAAAACCCAGGCAGATCGCCAGCCATTTGCGTGTGGTCACGTTCTCCTTCAAGGAGAGGGCCGAGAACAAAGCGATGAACAGAGGTGTGGTATAGATAGCCAAGGCGGCGACGGTCAGGCTGATGAAGGGCAGTGCGCCGTAAAAGGCGATCCACATCAACGACAGCAGCAGGCTTCTTATCACCACCCACAGGGGAGACAGCGGCCACAAATTCGTGGCGCCGCGCAGGTGAACCACCAGCGCCATCAGAATGCCCGAGGCCAGCACAGAACGGATTACATACAGTTGCCACATTGAAGTATCGGCACTGGTTGCCTTTATGATGGCGTCTGACACCGAGAGCAAAAATACCGAACCTACAACGATAAGAATGCTTTGTCGGTTATCAGTGGCGGTTATCGTAGTGCTTCCAGACATGAGTTTTCCTTGATTAACTGCTTTAAGGATTCTGAGTGCGCACTGGCAGTATTTAAAGTGACTTATGGTTACGCAGAAGGACTGAAAATTATGGATAATTTCAAACGCTCACTGCCCCCACTGTCCAGCCTTGTGCCTTTTGAAGCGGCGGCGCGACTTGAGAGCTTTTCCAAAGCCTCTGAAGAGTTGAACTTGACCCAGGCCGCAATTAGCAAACAGGTGCGTTCTCTCGAAGAATTCCTGGGTGTTGCGTTATTTACCCGCAGAAATCGGGCGGTATTCCTGACGGCGGCGGGTGTCGAATTTCGCGATGCCGTTCGGACCGCATTCCTGGGTATTGCGTCGCAAGCCGAAGATCTGAAAAAAGGCCGGGAAAGCAGCGAAGTAGTCCTAGTGGCACAGTTGTGCGAAGCTTTCTATTGGCTGACGCCCAATATTCCCGCGCTGCATAGGAAGTACCCGGATATGGAGGTGCGCCTTAACGCATCGACCCAGCCCATCACCGCAACCGCTGAAAAATTTGATATCGCCATCCAGACCTCAGGCCGGGCTTCTGGCGATCACACGCGGCTGTTTACCTTGAGCGATGACATCTATCCGGTATGTAGCCCACGCTACCTCGCTTCTTTTGGCAGCACGCCGCTGGTCTTGGCGGACTTGGCCAACCTGCCGCTGCTGCACCACGTTGCAGTACCGCAAGACTGGAGCACCTGGAACGATTGGTTGCTGGAATTCGGCATCAAGGCGGGTGGCTCCAAGGACAAACTCTTCGACAGCTATCCAGTGATGATGCAGGCTTGTGTCGAGGGGTTCGGTTTTGCATTGGGGTGGCGTCGGACCACCGAAAAAATGCTCGCCAGCGGCGACCTGGTACGGCCCTTTGCCGAATCCACCCATCTGCCGGAAGCCCTGAGCGTCTACAAATGGCGAGACGCCAACCTGCGTCCGGCAGCCCGGCAGTTGCTGGATTGGTTGAAGTCATCCTTTGGTGACTGAGGCGCAATGCCTGCGTTCGGTCCTTCGCTGAGAAGGCAGGGCAGATCAACAGCGAAAGCTAGAGCGCAGGACCGTTCGCTGAGGAGCTCGCTTGCGATAGCGGCAGTTGGAACACCGCAGGGTGTCAGATATTCAACGTCATCGTTAACGACCACCTCAGGCAAGCCAGCTCCCTACAGGGAGACGCGCCCGGCTCAATGGCCAGATTAGCTATTAGGTGGCGACGGTAGCACTGCCAGTACTTATGGTATCTGATACACCACTATCGCAGCCTCGCTCTCGACATAACCCCCAAGGGGAGTTTTCAAAGACCCTACGAGGGTGTCAGCAGGCCAAGGGCCGCCAGGGTTTTTTTCTGGATGTCATGCACGGCGTGTTCGCTATTAGCACCCAGGCCAGGGTCAACGACAAAGCGTCCTTGCTGGTAGCCATCACTGCTCAATCCCCGCTGGACGCTGGCGCACAGGGGCACATCTTCTTCGCGAATAACCGCTACAAAGTCGATGACTTCCTGCTCTTCCCTAGTGGGTGTGGCGGCATCGCAAAACCATTCGACCACTTGTAAGGTGTGATCCACTGCGATGGGGATGTGGTGCAGGACATTCATATAGCCCCCCGGGTACACCTCCAGGCAAAAGTTTGGCCATAAGTACCAGGCACCAAACTGACGGGACTGTGGTGAGGTTTCCTTCATCGTATACCCTTGATTCGTTCCACTGTCGTGGCTGACATGGGCGTGGTAGTGCTCATGGATCGCCAAGTGGTAGCTCTTGAGATCAAGGGTGGCCATGGACAGGGTCGGATGGCACATCGGGCAGTGATAACACTCCGAATAGTTTTCCACCGAAACTTTCCAGTTGGACTGCACGCTGTAGTTCTTGGAATACGCATGGGACAATTTTTCCGGCGCCGGAGCAAAGGATCTTATGGAGTCTTCCAGGCCGGGAAGCAGGGCTTGCATGGATGCGCATTTGCTGTCGAAATTGATAAAAATAAACCCGCAAAATACCTCAAGCCGGATGGGCGCGAGCTGCACCTGCTCAGTACAGAAGTCCTTGAGATGCTCGGACTTTCGCGCGCTGACCAACTGGCCCTGGGTGTTATAGGTCCAGGCATGGTAAGGGCAGGTCAACAGCCCAGGCACATGGCCACTCCCCTCCACGAGCCGGTGTGCACGATGCTGGCAAACATTGTGGAATGCCTTGAAGTCGCCGTCCTTGTCTTTGACCACCAGGGCACTCTGGCGACCCAGGTCCCGGACGTAATAGTCACCGGCCTGGGCCAAGGCTGAAACGTGGCAAACGTACTGCCAGGTCTTGCAGAAAATCAGCTCCATTTCCTGTTCGAAGAGCCGGCTATCCACATAGTGTTCGCTGGGTAAGGTGAAGGATGCAAAGGGATCGGTGTCGAAGCCGCGAGCCAGATGCAAGGATGATGGGGCGCTGGACATGGAGCCTCCATGGATCAACGTGGTGGAAAGGGCCGCGGCGCTCAACTGTACTGCGCGACCGGTGATTCGAAATGCTGGGGGTCGAGTTCGAGCCCCAGCCCCGGGCTATCCAGTACATACGCACGGCCCTGGCGAATGTCGAACCCTCCCGTGGCCAATTGCACATCGTGGTGCCGGCAGCAGTTCCAGCTCGCGCGATGAAAACGCGCTGGCGTCGCTGTGGCCAGATGCATGACGGCGCTGTCCGAAATCAAGGTGCCGCCGACGTCCTCGATGTTCATCTGGATTCCGTGATGGATGCAGAAGTCGCGCAGTTGCCGGGCCTTGGTCAAGCCACCGACCCGACCGATTTTCAGCCCGATGACCTGAGTGATGTTATGGCGTTGGGCATACGCAAGGTCTGCCAGGGTCACAATAGACTCATCAAGGATAATCGGGTTACGAGTCATCTCGCGCACGGCGCGGCACTGATCCATGGACTCACAGGGCTGTTCGAAACACACCGTAGGATCCTGCACGCTGTTCATCACCGCGACGGCATCGGCCACCGTCCAGGCACGATTGACGTCGAACGTAATCACCTCGCCCGGCAAGCGCTGCGCAATCAGGTTGTTGATCCGCGTCACATCCTCTTCGACACCGGTGCCGACCTTGCAGGAATGGGTGCGGTAACCCTGCTGTCGGGCGGCCGCCAGGTGTGTGGCCATAAGGTCGGGATTGTCTGTGGGAATGCTGCTCTGCAAGGCAATCGAGTCCTGGAATTTACCCCCCAGCAGGGCATACAACGGCAGGTTGCAGTGCTTGCCGAGAATGTCCCAGCACGCCAGGTCAATTGCCGCTTTCACATACGGGTGCCCAGGCAGCATCACGTCCATCCGCTCGTTGATCTGGTCCAGGTGCAACGGGTTTTCCCCCATCAGATGGGGCGCCAGTTCATCGATCCCCGCCCGTACGCCTCTGGCATAGGCCGGCAGGTAGGTGGCGCCCCATGGGCAGCTTTCACCCACCCCCAGCAAACCGCTGTCGGTACCTATAACGACCACGGTGGAATCCAGCGCGGCATAGTGCAGGCGACCGCCGCTGAGGCTGTATTTTGCCTTGAGCGGGACGTCGAACTGGTAGACCTTGATGGACGTTATTTTCATGGCACAAGTACCCCCTCGGCCTGGGCAAGACCCGCCATGCGAGGCGAGATGGCAACATCCAGAATCGATTGTTGGAAAATCCGGTTGATAACGCTCAGCTTTAGCTCATGGCGTTTTTGATCGACTACCGCGATGCTGTCGAAGCACGGCTCGTAGCTGTCCATGTGTTCGGCCACCCAACTAGGGCCGCAGCTCCAGTTGACGACCTGGGTGACCAGCGAGGGCGACAGGCCCATGGCGCCGCCAATTTCAGCGGCCTCCCCGAGAATGACCCGGTTGATACAAGCGAGGAATTCCACCAGATGCGTCGCCAGCTTGATCTTTTGATTGTCGGTGAACCGGATGCCGGAGTGGAACGTTTCCGGCAGTGTGGGGGTGATCCGGCCGAAAGCATCCTCGGTAAAAGCGCCGCTGTGTCGGTAGTTACGATTGGCGCCGTAGGGCGAGGGTGCCTGGAAGTCGGCCAGCGCAAGCGCAATGCTGTTTTCCTGTTCGCTCAAGGCTGCGACCTTGACGTGATTGTCCTGAGTGTCGAACCGCGCTCCGGCCTGTCGATAACGATCAGCGATGATCCGCCCCAAGGGAATCGCCACCCCCAACTCATCGGCCAGCGCCTCGGTGAGGCTCATGTCCTTGACCGTGATCTCCAGGGTGCACGAATGGTCGTAGCTGGCGTCGAGCATAAACGGGGTCAACTGATTGCTGACAAAGCAGTTGCCGCGGGAGGTTTTTACGAAATCCCAGAACCAGTGCAGCGGGATCTCATTGGCCCGGGCCAGCACCAGCAACTCGGCCCACACGGCGGTGGCGGCGTAAAACAGCAGGTTGGTCAGTAACTTGACGGACTGCCCGGTGCCGATCTCACCTACATAAAATGCCTTGCGGCCCATGGTCTCCAGCACGCTGCTACTTGATTGATAACCGACTTTGTCGCCACCGATGTAGAAACACACATTGGCGAAATCTACCCCCATATGCGACAGATTGCTGACCGGGGCTTCAAGGCTATGGATGTGTTTTTGTCGGGCCAGTCCGGCGATATGCCGGGTGTTGTGATAATCGGTGGTGGAGGTATCGATCCATACCGAGTTTTCCGCCATCCCGGCCAGCGCACCCTCCGGCCCGGTCATGTTTTCCAGCACATGATGGGGTAGGGGCAGGCAGGTCACGACAACCTCACAGCCGCTGGCACACAGCGCGGGGGTGGCCTTCCAGCGCGCACCTGCAGTGATCACGGAGCGCGCACGTGTCGGGTCGATGTCATACACCTGAACCTCGTATCCGGCGAGCAGCAGACGCTCCACCAGTGGCCGGCCCATATTTCCAACACCGATGAAGGCGATTTTGTTTGGCTCTGCGGTGTGCATATCGCTTCTCCTGTGGGCCGCTTCAAGCGAACTCGCGCGCCCTGCCGGCGCCCTGGCCGGATACCCAGATGGAATTGAAGTTATCGAGCATGACCTGCCGGCAGGCGACCGTCTGGTCACTGCCTAGCGGGGTAAACACGGCAGCGATGTCCGGGTACACAAAAAACGGCAGTGACACCCTGGCGCTGCTTGCACGGTGGATCACCTGGTGCGGCGTACTGGTAAACAGGCCATTGCTCCACTTCATCAACATATCGCCGAGATTCACCACCACTTCGTTGGCGCGGCAAGGAACGTCGATCCACCGGCCTTGTGAAAAGGCACTGAGGGCACAGGCATCTCGCGGGTCCTGGAACAGCAAGGTGAACATGCCGTTGTCGGTGTGCTTGCCCGCGCCACTGCCCGAGGGTGGGTAATACAGCGCACGCTGGATCAGCACCGGGTTGGAAAAAAACGCCTGGAAAAAATCCCGGTCCAGCCCGAGGGATAGGGCCAGGCCGCGCAGTAGTGCGGGCACTACCCGGTCCAGTACTTCTTGTTGTAGAGCGAGCATGGACTTGGCAAAACCGGGGGCCTGGCCCTCGCTGGGCAACAGGTTCGGCCCGGTAAACGGCAAGTCGCAGGCCGGCGCTTCCCGGCCCATGTCGAAATGCTGCTTTCGATCCGGGCCGGTGGGGGGATGCAAGGTCTCGCCAAACGTATCGACATATCCACGGCACGTCTTGGGGATGACCACTTGCCGGTCCTGACAGAACTGGTTCTTGGTGGACAGTGGCAGCGCGAAGAATTGGCGGGCGGTTTCCAAGGCATCCGCTATCAACGAGGGCCGTATGCCATGATCGGCCAGGTAGAAGAATCCATCATTGACGCAACATTCGCGCAAACGGCTGATTTCATAATCTGCTTGGGTCGATTCAAGACGCTCAAGGGAAATACTATTGAGCACATCCATGTTCGACTCCTGATTATTTGTTGACGGCAAACGCCAAGTAGTGGGCTTGCACGTCGTTCAAGTAAGCTGCGTTCATAAACGAAGGCAATGCAGAAAGTTGTCTGGAGGCCGTTAGTTTATTCAGTAGGGAGTCAAAGTGTTCTGCTATATAAAAAGTACAGCGTGTACTCAGTAGGATCAACCCGCTATTTTTTGTGATTCGCATAAGTTCATGGATGGCCTCTGTGGGTAAATGGCCCTCGATAAATGCACCGCAGCAAAAGGTTGCGTCATACTGGTTGTCAGCGATCATTGGATTATGTTCAGTAAGATCCACCCCGCCATACAATGTTGCATAGGCCTGGGTTTCGCGCGCCAAGTTAGTCATGGCCGGCGATAAATCACAACCATCGACAGGCGAAAATCCCCGCAGCATCAGTTCTTTGCCTACCAGACCGGTTCCGCAGCAGGCATCCATGATCCGCATGGGCCGGCGCGCTCCAGAGGCCGGGAGCAACGAGTCGAAGAGGTCACCGAGCATGCGGGGGCCGCAGTAGTTTTCTTCAGATACATCGTTGTCATAATCGACTGACCAGGTTTCGTAATAATTCCTCAAACGCGAATAGTCCCTAGTCGCAGGGCACGAGTGATAGCGAACCACCCGTATGCGACAATTAAGTCTGATTCACTAATTGTGTGGCCCATTCGGCTAAAATATCTTTCCATAAGCGCAATTCGCATGCGCCAGCCGTCCAGGTTCGCTTGTACAAGCGCATTATCCTCTATTAGTTGGACAACATCGTATCCAATCGGTATGAACTCGCTGGACTCAAGATCAATGGCTACGATTCGCCCAGCTGGGTCAACTATCCAGTTTGATGCATGACCGTCTCGTTTTCTAACCAGCGGCAGCTCTCCAGGAAAAAGTTTACGCAGGGAGTCAACAAAGCTGTCAGCATGTTCTTGCTCGAAGAGACTCCTCGACCACATCTTGAGGTAGTCTTTTAATGGTCGCCATGCTGATTTACCTATCGGAGGAGTTCCTGCAACGCTATGAAAGATAGCGAGGAGGTCTGTGATCGGCTCTAGTACGGCCAAGGCCTCTTCCGCAGAAAGCTCGCTCACTAATCGTCCCGCTGCTCGCTGAGATACGTGCACCCATCGCCGCTCGTCTTCAGAGGGAACCTCTACAATAGCGAGCGAACGAGGCACTTCAAACAGACTCGTATCTCCACGAGAAGCGATCACTTTTCGTAGCGAGGTCAACATCGTCGCCTCGTGGTCTGCCTTTTCTTTCGTAGTCCGCTTGAAGACGAACGTTTCAGAAAGAAATCCGCGAGCGTCAGCAACAGCGAATACCTCGTTACGGCCACCCAAATTTGATCGTGCGTAGATTGGGGAATTCAAGGCTAGGATAGCTGCCTCACGCCAACTGACTGTGGTATATGATGTTTCGCCACCGGAAAGGCCATCTAGGTAGTCTTTCACTCGCGCTATACCGATTCTCGGAAGCGGCCAAGTAGGATGTAGGGTACAAAGTTCGGTAAATACATCTTGAGCACGATGAGCCAAGTCCAGATTGCCAGTTCGTTTAGCTACCGACAGTGCCGCGGCTCCAGCCTCCCATTGAACGTGTCGGTTAGACCGCGCCATTTCAGACAGTGACCCTGTTATATTCACGTACCTAGATAGGTCATTCGGCTTAAGAAGATCAGATGGACCATCTACCATTTGACGTAAAAACTGTGCGCTCAGCACAGCCGCTGGTACAGACCCTCGATCTGTTAGCAGATATTCTAAATTGTTGATTACGCATCTGATGATTCCCCACAATTTGGCGGAAGGTTGTGTAGCCATCAGTGCGAGCAATCCCCTTGGTATTGCCATCGACCTCGCTGGCAGATCCAACTGCGTCTGTTTGGCCGCTTCAACTATGGTGGAAAGAACACGGCAACGAGCTTCATCAACTGAGCCCCTAGGACGAGAGCGGGTCAGCTTAAGTTTCGCTATTTTTAGCTGTTGGAATCTAACGCTTCCAATACCGGAGTCTGAGAGCAACGCTAGGCGGAGTCGAGCTTCAACCTCCGCAAGTTCTGATCCCTCAACAATCTTTGGATTCTCCGAAAGGAGTTTAAGCGCGTCCTGCAGAAGGTTTTCGTCACCAGTTTGGTCAAACTGTTGAACCAAGAGCTCAAGTCGGTAAGTAAGTGTCTCAGGCTTCAGATTCCCTAGAGTCATAGACTCTTTAGAATAGGACAATGCTCTTGACACAGTGGCAGGCGAAACTTGGACCCAGCGCCCGATCATTGCGACGGCAGTTGCATACTTACCGGTGGCTATTCGCCTAGCAGACTCCGTTAATACTTGACTTTCGATAGAGAATCTAAATTCGGAAAGGGCAACCCGGTACCGTGCAATGGCTACGTCAATCTCATGCCCTGCAAAACTCCCCTTAGCATCTTCATATAGCGCATCAGCGGCTCGATGTGCAATATTGGCTAACGACTTCGAAAAGTCTAATCTAACATCCTTTAATGAACTACTCATATCAACTGGGTTTCGTCGCATATGTTCAAGTATCAACATAAATACTGGCGATGCGACTATCTCATCCTCTCTCAGAATTTTTCGCCACATCTCTGATGCTGAAACATGCCCGTCTGCGTCGAAAAGTAAGCGTAAGTCCGAAGACCTTGGGCTTGAGGCAAGCCAAGCCGTTGAAGAGGGTGAGCCAAGGTAGCCAAGGGTAGTAAAGACTTCTCCCAAATTTGGCGCCCAAGCGTTCAATGCATTTAAATATTCGTCATTTGGCGCCATGATCTATCCTTTTTCCACGAGCCGTTGAGGTTCTTACGATCATAAACCAAAGCAGAATTCGCTGTTAGTGCTGAGGTATTAACCCGGCAATCAAATACACCAAATCATGCTGCGTAGGCGATACGTGGATGCCGGA
>MCNE01000064.1_pt1 | contig 40507 bp, 38 predicted proteins | sample 778201 | NCBI WGS metagenome assembly MCNE01 (sample SAMN04296813, study PRJNA304217) | bioreactor metagenome | isolation source: sewage enriched with benzalkonium chloride | place: Turkey: Istanbul urban wastewater treatment plant | reverse complement strand
GCTGTTGCGACGTTACTTGCTTGAAGTGCCGGTCCGGGGAGGACCGCTGCAAGAACGGGCGCAAATTTAACAACTCGCCGGCGGTTTGGGAAGCCCCCAGCGCAAAAAAAATCGGTTTGAAAACAGCTGCTTAGTCCTGCCCGGGAGTTTTTCCCCGATTGACACTCAACCGACGAGGTAGGCGTCCTGGGTGTCCTGCAGCGGCCGGGCGTGCTCCAGGGCCCGGCGAATGGCAATGAGCTCCGCACCCGCGAGCACTCGCCGACCCCATTCGTAAGTATTCCCGCCAGGGTCCAGGTGCACCGATAACAACCCGCTGACCTGGTCACCGATGATCTCCAGGATCATTTCCATCATGCCTTCGCTGCCGTTGGCGGCGCTCAGGCAAGTCAATCCGCCGACGTCGGCGCGCCCGCACCAGAGGGCTTCATCCCAACTCAGGCAAGCGCCCTGCGGCCTGCCGATGCCGGGCAGGCTCCAGGTCTGCTGGTCCAGCGGTTGGGCCTTGAGGGCCGCCAGCAGTGGGGTGCAGGCCAGGACCTGCAAGGCAAAGCGCTGCCTGCCCCGATGCAGGTCATGCATTGGCTGGGCGGGTGGCTGCTGCGGCCCGCTGACCCTGACCTGCAACAAGTGGCTGTGGACGAGTTCCGAAGGTTGTTCGCTCCAGCCGTTGATGTCGCTCACGGGTGGGTGCCAGATCAACTGCAGGGTCTCACCGACCAGCAGCCGATCCTGCGGCTCGAAGAACGCCGAGATGCCCTGGCCTACTTGTGGCAGCAGGTCGCGCAGGCTCAGCGTCGCAGCGCCATAGTCGATGCCCAGGTCCGGGGACCAGAACAACGGGGAGCAGGTTTTCAGCGGGGCGGGCATGGACGACTCGATCCTGGGCAGGTAGGAAATGGTTTGGCAGCGCGGGTGACTCAATCGGCTACACCAACTGGCTCAATGCGACCGTGACAGTGTCCGGCGGCGCACTAGTATAGGGAACCTTACGCAAGACCTATAAGAACAGCAGAGGAACACACGCATGCGACGCTGGAATGGCTGGGGGGATGCATCCACGGTGGTCGAATTGCCGGCCGAGGGCGCGGGTTTTCTCGCCGAGCGACTGGGACCGGGCTACAGGTTGCCGGAGGCCTCCCTGGAGCAGGCGTTGGCCCGGGTGCCCGCGTCGCGGCTGGCGGCTCATCCGCTGTACAGCATCGATCCCCAGGAGCGCCTGTTGCACGCCCGTGGACAAAGCCTGCCGGACTGGCTGGCGCTGCGCGAGGGTGAGTTGGGGGCTTACCCGGATGCGGTGGCGTTTCCTGAAACCGCCGCCCAGATCCGCCAGTTGCTGGCATTGGCCGAAGAACATGACTGGTGCCTGATTCCTTATGGGGGCGGTACCTCGGTAGCCGGTCATATCAACCCCGTTTGGTCCGAGCGCCCGACACTGACGGTGTCCCTGGCACGCATGAGCCGCCTGCTGGACCTGGACGAAGACAGCCTGCTGGCCACCTTCGGCCCCGGCGCCAGTGGCCCCCAGGTGGAAAGCCAGCTGCGCGCCCGGGGCTACACCCTGGGACATTTCCCGCAGTCCTGGGAGCTATCGACCCTCGGCGGCTGGGTGGCCAGCCGTTCCAGCGGCCAGCAATCGTTGCGCTACGGGCGCATCGAGCAATTGTTTGCCGGCGGGACCCTGGAGACCTTCGCCGGACCGATGCCCATCGCCACGTTCCCGGCCTCCGCCGCGGGGCCCGACCTGCGTGAAGTGGTACTGGGCAGCGAAGGGCGCTTCGGGATCATTTCCGAGGTTCGGGTGCGGGTCAGCCGCTTGCCGGAGCATGAGCGCTTCTATGGGGTATTCCTGCCGGACTGGCCCCAGGCCTTGCAGGCTGTGCGGGCCTTGGCCCAGGCCCGGGTGCCGTTGTCGATGCTGCGTCTGTCCAACGCGGTGGAGACCGAGACCCAACTGGCCCTGGCCGGCCACCCGACGCAGATCGTCTGGCTGGAAAAGTACCTGGCGCTGCGTGGTGCGGGCCAGGGCAAGTGCCTGTTGACCTTCGGCGTGACCGGCAACCGACGGCAGAACGCCTTGTCCCTGCGCCAGGCGCGCCAGCACTTGAAGGCCTTCGGCGGAGTGTTCACCGGCACCTTGCTGGGCAAGAAGTGGGCGCAGAACCGCTTTCGTTTTCCCTACCTGCGCGAAAGCCTGTGGAATGCCGGCTATCTGGTGGACACCCTGGAAACAGCCACGGACTGGAGCAATGTCGATGCGCTTTTAAAGCGCATCGAAAACAGCCTGCGCGATGGCCTGGCCGCCGAAGGCGAGCAAGTGCATGTGTTCACCCACCTGTCCCATGTCTATGGCGAAGGCTCGAGCATCTACACCACCTACGTGTTCCGTCCTGACCGCCAGTATCCGGCGACCCTGGCCCGTTGGCAGGCGCTCAAGCATGCCGCCAGCCGGACCATCGTCGAGCACCAGGGCACCATCAGCCACCAGCATGGGGTGGGCAAGGATCATGCACCCTACCTGCCACGGGAAAAGGGCGCGCTGGCCATCGAGACCCTGCAGGCCCTGAGCCGCCATTTCGACCCGGCCGGACGCTTGAACCCCGGCACCCTGCTGGAGCAGTAAGGCTATGAGCCAGGACTGGAACGGCCAATGGCGGCAACAGGCGCTGCCGAGCCTGGCGGCGCAGAGCTGGGATTTGATCGTGATCGGCGGCGGTATCAGCGGCGCCGGGATCCTGCGTGAGGCGGCCCGGCGTGGTTGGCGCTGCCTGTTGCTGGAACAGCGGGATTTCGCCTGGGGAACCTCCAGCCGGTCTTCGAAGATGGTCCATGGCGGCTTGCGCTACATCGCCAAGGGCCAGTGGCGCCTGACCCGGGACTCGGTGCGCGAGCGCCAGCGCTTGTTGCAGGAGGCTCCCGGGCTGGTGGACCCCATGAGCTTCCTGATGCCCCATTACCGGGGCCAGTTTCCCGGGCCGCGGGTGTTCGGCAGCCTGCTGAGCCTGTATGACGCCCTAGCCGGACGGCGCAACCACAGGTTCCACGATGCCGGGCAGTTGCAGTTCCTGGCGCCTGGGGTCAAGGAGCCGGGCCTCTTGGGCGGCACTTGTTTTCTCGACGCCTTGACCGATGATGCGCGGCTGGTGATGCGGGTATTGGCCGAGGCCCGGGCCGATGGAGCCCAGGCGTTCAACGGCCTGCGCGTGACCCGCTTGTTGCGTGATAACGGGCGGGTGTGTGGGGTCGAGGTGGATGACAGCGAAGGCGGCGCGCCCTGCCAGCTGCGCAGCGAGAGCCTGGCGGTGGCCACCGGGGCCTGGGCCGAGCGTTTGCGTCCGGCGGATGCGGGGCGTCAACTGCGACCGTTGCGTGGCAGCCACTTGTTGCTGCCGGGTTGGCGGCTGCCAGTGGCCCATGCCTTCAGTTTCATGCATGCCGAGGATCGCCGGCCAGTGTTCGTCTTCCCCTGGGAAGGCGCTACCGTGGTCGGTACCACCGACCTGGACCATCGCGAAGACCTGGACCTGAGCGCCAGCATCAGCCAGCAGGAGCTGCATTACTTGCTGGCGGCTTGCGCCCAGCAGTTTCCCGAGGCACGGATCGTTGCCAGCGACGTGCTTTCGACCTGGGCCGGGGTGCGCCCGGTGGTGGCCGCTGGTGGTGCGGACTCCGAGGACAAGCCCTCCAACGAAACCCGCGAGCATGTGCTGTGGCAGGAGCCGGGATGCGTGACCCTGGCCGGCGGCAAGCTCACCACCTTCCGGCCCCAGGCCATCGAGGTGCTGGCCGCTTGTGGGGCGATGATCGGACGCAGTGTTAGCGACGACGGCGCGCCGGTGTTCGCTCCGGTCCCGACCGTGGAGATTCCCGGCCTCAGCGGCGCCCAGCAGCGGCGCCTGGCCGGGCGCCATGGTCGCGACCTGCCGCGGCTGGCCCAACTGGTGGAGCAGTTGGGTCACGAGTGCGTCGGCGCCAGCGACACCCTGTGGGCCGAGCTGGCCTTTGCCGCCGAGACGGAAATGGTCCTGCACCTGGACGACCTGCTGCTGCGCCGCACGCGCCTGGGCCTGCTGCTGGCCGAGGGCGGCGCCAGCTACCTGCCAGCCATCCGCAACCTGTGCCAGGGGCGCCTGGGCTGGAGCGACGCCCATTGGCAAGCCGAAGAACAGCGCTACCGGACCTTGTGGCAACGCCACCACAGCTTGCCCAGCACTGATGCCTAACCAAGAGAGCCCCATGGATAATCACAACAACAAGCGGGACTACCTGCTGGCTATCGATAACGGAACCCAGAGCGTACGCGCGCTGCTGTTCGACCTTCAGGGCAACCTGATCGGCAAGGGCAAGGTGGAACTGGAGGCCTACTACTCGACCCAGCCCGGCTGGGCCGAACAGGACCCGGACTACTACTGGGCCAAGCTCGGCGAAGCCTGCCAGATCCTCTGGCAGCAGACCGGCATCGACCGTTCGCAGATCCGCGGGGTGTCCCTGACCACCCAGCGCGGCACCCTGATCAACGTCGATGCCCAGGGGCGGGCGCTGCGCCCGGCGATCCTCTGGCTGGACCAGCGCCAGGCCGAGCTCGAAGGCAAGCTCAAGGGCCCCTGGAGCTGGTTGTTCAAGTTGATTGGCGCCGAGGCCACGGTGGATTACTTCCGCGCCCAGGCCGAAGCCAACTGGGTGGCGCAGAAGCAGCCGGAGATCTGGGCCGCCACCGACAAGTTCCTGCTGTTGTCGGGGTTTCTCACCCATCGCCTGACCGGCCATTTCGTCGATTCGGTGGGGTGCTGCGTGGCCTACCTGCCGTTCGACTACAAGCGCCTGCGCTGGGCCGCCCCCAGCGATTGGAAATGGCAGGCCCTGGCGGTACGCCGCGAGCAACTGCCGACCCTGCACAAGCCCGGCGAAACCCTGGGTCGGATCACTGCCGAGGCCAGTCGCCACACCGGCATTCCCGAGGGCCTGCCGCTGATCGCCGCGGGTGCCGACAAGGCCTGCGAGGTGCTGGGCTCCGGGGTCCAGGATTCCACCACGGCCTGCGTCTCCTACGGCACCACGGCCACCATCACCACCACCCGCTCGCGTTACCTGGAGGTGGTGCCACTGATTCCGCCGTATCCGGCAGCGGTGCCGGACCACTACAACTGCGAGGTGATGATCTTCCGTGGCTATTGGATGGTCAGCTGGTTCAAGCAGCAGTTCGGCCTGCGCGAGGTGCAGCAGGCGGCGCAGCAGGGGCTGGAGCCTGAGCAGTTGTTCGACGCCCTGGTCCAGGCAGTGCCCCCGGGGTCCATGGGCCTGACCCTGCAACCCTACTGGTCGCCGGGTATCCGTGAGCCGGGGATGGAGGCCAAGGGTGCGATGATCGGTTTCGGTGACGTGCACACCCGGGCGCATATCTACCGGGCGATCCTCGAGGGCCTGGCCTACGCCTTGCGCCAGGGCATGGAGCGCATGGAGAAACGCTCGAAGCTCAAGATCACCCGCCTGCGGGTGGCCGGTGGCGGTTCCCAGAGCGATGCGGCGATGCAACTGACCGCCGATATCTTCGGCCTGCCGGTGGAGCGCCCGCATGTCTATGAGGCCTCGGGACTGGGCGCGGTGATCGCCTGCGCGGTGGGGTTGGGGCTGTACCCGGATTTTTCCACGGCCATCAGCGCCATGACCCGGGTCGGCGCGGTGTTCGAGCCCCAGCCCCAGGCTCGGCAGATGTACCAGCGGCTCTACAGCCAGGTGTATTTGCGCATGTATCGCCAGCTCAAGCCGCTGTACCAGAGCATTCGCGAGATCACCGGTTATCCGGCCTGAGATCGGCCCGGGCAGCGGCAAGCGGGGCTGGCTCCAGGGGGAGGGCGTTTGCTGCTAAGGTGGCGTCTTTCCCCTGCTGCATGATCCCTGATGCATGGCGAAGCCATCGCCGTGCCGGCCGCCCCCTGGAGTCCGAGATGCCGCTGACCTGCCTGCTGCGCTGCAATGACCTGTCCCGCACCCGTGAGCATTACCAGCGGATACTCGGCTTCGCCGTCAGTGATGGCGCGGAGTCGACGCTGTTGGTGCAGTTGCAGGACTGTCGCCTGACGTTCACCGGGCAGGACCTGTGGGGCAGCGCCCCGGGCTGTACCGGGACCCTGTATTTCGCCCTGGAGGATGTGCAGGCCTATTTCGATTCGATCAAGGATCGGGCCGATATTGCCTGGCCCCTGCAGGACATGCCCTACGGCACTCGCGAGTTCGGCATCCGCGACTGCAACGGCTACTACCTGGCGTTCATGCAGGGCCAGCCGGTTCCGGACTGATCCGGTCCGGGTAGGCGGGCGTCGAGGCTCGCCTGTCATCGCTCCATGCTCCCTCGCGCCAGGTCGCGCCCGCGTCCTGGCAAAAAAAGCCAAATCGGCCTGTGTTCTCTTCGTTCCTTCCTGCGTCGCAACCTTCATTGTCCATTGCCCACGCCGGAGTCGTACCGATGCTTTCGCCCAGAACCCTGCCCACCACTTTGTTGGGCCTGGCCCTTGCCTGTCCGGCCATGGCCGAGCCCGGGGGCCTGGAACTGGCTCCGGCGCAGGTCCTGGGACAAGGCCAGGAGGACGCCGGGCAAGGGGCTGAAGAAGCCCGGGCGCGGCTGGCCCAGGTTCCCGGCGGGAGCAACCTGGTACAGATGAGCCGGCCATTGCAGGGCCGGGTGGCCAGCAACCAGGACGTGCTGGCCTACCAGCCTGGGGTCTATGCCCAATCGGCGGGCAACGAAGGGGTGAAGATCTCGATCCGTGGCTCGGGCATCAACCGTGCCCCCGGGGCCCACGCCTCGGGGCTCTACACCATGCTCGACGGCCTGCCCCTGACCGGCCCCGGCGGTACCCCCTACGAGTTGCTGGAGCCACTGTGGGTCGATCGCGTGGAGGTGCTGCGTGGGGCCAACGGTTTCGACCGCGGTGCCCTGGCCCTGGGCGGCGCCATCGACTACATCAGCCATACCGGCTACGACGCGCCGCTGTTGCAGGTGCGCTACGTCACCGGCAGCCACGGCTACCAGCAGCGCCAGGTCAGTTCCGGGCAAGTGCTGGGGGACTTCGACTACTACGTCTCGCTGACCGATTCCAATGCCGACGGCTACCAGCGCCATACCGCCAGCGACAGCCGGGGAATCGTGGCCAACTTTGGCTATCGCTTGAACCCGAACCTGGAAACCCGTTTCTACCTGCGCTACCGGCAGACCGACAACGACCTGGCCGGGCGGGTGACCAAGCATTCCATCGAGCATTCCCCCAGGGCGGCCAACCCGACCTATGTGTCCCGGGACGACCGGCGCAAGCAGCCGGGCAGTACCTTCGTCGGCAACAAGACCACCTGGTACATCGATGACGATTCGAGCCTGCAGGCCGGCCTGGTCTACCACGACTACCCCATGGACCTGCGCGAAGGTACCAACCGCCTGAAGGTGGCGTATAGCGATGTCAGCGGCACCTTCGACTACAAGCGCCGCGACACCCTCTGGGGCCTGGAGAGCCGCAGCACCCTGGGCCTGCGGGTGACCAAGCACCTGCCCAACGACGGCGCCAGCGAGTTCGTGCGTATTCCTAGCGACAAGACTCCCGATAAAGCTCCTGGCACCCGGCTACGCAATTTCACCTACCAGGGTTCGGACAGCGTCCTGCATGTCAGCAATGACTTGGAGATCGCCGACGACCTGTGGCTGACCACCGGCCTGGCGGCCATCTACACCCGCCGCGAGAGCGCGGTGACTTACCCCGAGGGCGGCGGCAAGACCAGCCTCGGCGACTGGGACTATGCCCCGCGCCTGGGCCTGCGCTACCAGTTGAACCGCGATGTGCAGCTGTTCGGCAACCTCAGCCGTTCGGTGGAGGCGCCGCATCCCTGGTCGCTGATCTATAGCTCCAACTCCTACTTCCAGAGTGGTGTGGCTCAGGGTACTCAGCGCGACCCGATCAAATTGCGCAATCAGACCGCCACCACCCTGGAGTTGGGTGGCCGTGGCGACAGCGCCCTGGGCCAGTGGAGCCTGGCCTGGTACTACGCCCAGGTTCGCCATGAACTGTTGTTGGTATGGCCAGATGCCAACGCCACCAGACCTTATGAAGTCAACGCCAGCCCCACGGTGCACCAGGGGGTGGAGGCCAGCCTCGAGAGCGAGCTGTGGTCGCGGCCCGGAGTGGGGCGCCTGCGCCTGCGCCAGGCCTATACCTTCAGCGACGATCCACGCTTTGGCGGCAACCGCCTGCCGGGCCTGCCGATGCACTACTACCAGGGCGAGTTGCGCTACGACTGGCCGCAGGGCTTCTTTGCCGCCGTCAACACCCAGCTGGTGTCCAAGGTGGCGGTGGACTACGCCAACAGCTACTACGCCGACCCCTATGCGCTGTTCGGCGCGACCCTGGGCTACAACGCGCCGAAGAACGACTGGCAGGCCTGGGTCGACCTGCGCAACCTGACCGGCCAGCGCTATGCCGCCACCGTCACCCCGGGCTACGACGACCAGGGCCAGGATGCCGCCCGTTCGACCCCGGGCGAGGGCATGGGGGTGTATGTCGGGATGTCCTGGAGCCTGCGCTAAGGCCGATGGTTGTGCCGGTCGCGACGGCGCGCCGTGTCAGTTGCGAAAGTACAGCTCATCCAGTTGCCGCCGGCGTATCGCCAGGTACTCCTCCCAGACCTTGGGGAAATCCTCGTCCCGGGTCAGGGGGAAGGTCAGGTAGATGAACTTGCCGATCACCCGGATGTACTGGCGCTCACGCTTGAAGGTCGGTTGTTCGCAGACCGAGACGCTTTCATCGTAGCCAGGATGGTGGTGGTAGATGTTCACCCGGTGCGGGGCAAGCATGGAGCGGGCGAAGTCCAGCACCCAGCCGTGGTCCGGCCCCATGGCCAGGTAACCCTGGGTGCCGTCTTCGGAGAGGCTGATGCAGGAGCGGGCCTGGGTGCCATCCTCGTCATTGACCAGCACGATCTGGCTGTCGAAGTAGCCGATGCGCTGTTGCCCGGGGCCTTCCAAGAGCAGGCTCCAGCCTTCGGCGCCCATGCGAAATTCGCCACGGTAGGTGAACCGGGCAGTCCAACCGTTGGCCAGGGGAACATGGTGGTTGTTCATCGGTGTCCTAGGGAAAAAGGGTCGGCAGTAGGGTACAGGGCGCCAGCGAGGTTTGACGAGGCCGGACTGTTGGTGCCGGGGCGCGCATCCATTAGCATGGCCGCCGCGCAATTTCAGGAGAAACACCATGCACGCAGGGGATCTGCAACGGATCTACGACTTGCTGGCCGGATTGCTGCGAGCGATCCAGGACGGCGAACCCAGTGCTTTGGCGCAGTATGGCATCAGCACCGCGATTTATGAGGAAGTGCTCGAGGAACTGGAGGCTGGCGCGGCTTGCCTGGCCAGTCTCGCGCTGCCCGCCTGGGAGATGGCGCTGGCGCCCGACAGGAGCGGGCGAGTGGATTTTGACTGCTACCCGACCCAGCAGCCGGGCACGCTGCGGGTGACGTGCCGGTTGTGGTCCGCAGGCCGGTCCAGCGAGCTGAGCCTGACGGCCGACTATTGCCCAGGCCAGGCCGCTTCGCCGCTGCAGTTCAGGCTGCTGGAGGTGCAGTAGCCGCTGCAGGTCAACGCGGTGTTCGATAAGGCTATCTAGCTTGCCCCGAGTGCTTTACATTCGCCGCCCTGACGAATGGACGTCAGGCCAGGTGTGAGAGTTGATCGGGAGGATCAGGCCGTTATGCACAGATTTGCACACATGATCGATGACCAGTGGGTCGAGCACAGCTACCCGCCGGTCTTCGAGATTGCGCCCTTCAACGGCGGCGAGCGGGTGGTGGCCGGCGTGCCGGGGTCCGATCCGCAGGTGTTGCTCAGCCTGGCCCGTTGCCTCACCCAGCCGCTGCTGTTGCTGTTCGTGCTGCACACCAGCCGCGAAGACGTGCCGGTAGGCCGCTACATGAGCCCGATGTTGTCCCTGGCCGAGGTCGCGGATTTCATCGATGAGTTCAAGCCATTGCTATGTGGCGACAGCCGCTTCGATTTCTGGGTGCACTCACCCGAAGACCAGGCCACGGTGGTCTGGGACCGGCACAACCTCATCTACGCCTACGGCCCGCTGGAAAGTTATGCCAGCGCTCTGTACGGCCTGGGGTTCGGCCATGGCGAAGCGCAGATTCCGGTGCCCCACATGCATTACTACCATCCGCAACTGGATGAGCTGTGCAGGCAGTTGATCGCGCGGTTCGACTGGCAACATTCGCCGCTGCAGCCTGTGGATGAGCAGTGAGGCCTTGAGCGGGCAGGAATGAGGATCGGGGCCATGGCGGCCCCGATTGCGTTTTTTGCGTTACTGCACGGCCAGCTTGGGCGTGCGCGGCGGCACCAGGCGCTTGCTGCCGGTGGACTCGTAGGCCGAGGCCAGGCGCAGCAGGTTCGCATCGTCATAGGCCCGGCCGGCGAAGGTCAGGCCCACCGGCATGCCGATGTCCGCCATCACGCCCATGGGCACGGTGACGGTGGGCACGCCCAGATGGCGGATGGCGAGGTTGCCGTTGGCCACCCAGATGCCGTTGCTCCAGGCGATGTCCGCCGACTCGGGGTTGATGTCGGCATCCGCCGGGCCGACGTCGGCGACGGTGGGGAAAAGCACCGCGTCCAGCCCTTGGGCGTCCATCCAGTCTTCCAGGTCGAGCTTGCGGGTCTGCTCCAGGCCGCGCAGGCCGTCGGCCAGGGTGGCGATCTGGTCCCAGGTCTTGAGGCCGCGCTTGGCCATGTTGACGTACTCGTCCATGCCCGCCGCCAGGTCATCCTCGCGGTTGGGCAGGGTGCCCGGGTCATGGGGGAAGATCTGTGGCCCGTCGACATCGGCCAGGCGGTTGAGCTTGGGATCGTCGTTGGCCCGCAGGAAGTCGTCGAAGGCCCAGCCCGAGAGCTCCCACAGCTCGTCATGGAGGAACTCCTGGCTGACGATGCCGCGATTGAACACGGTGGGCGCGCCGGGGCGATCGCCTTCGCAGTTGGATACCAGTGGGAAGTCCACTTCCAGCACCTCGGCGCCAGCGGCTTCCAGGGCCTGGCGCGCCTGGCGCCAGAGCTCGATCACCGAGTCGCGGGTGGCGATGCGCTGGCCGGTGGGGCCGCCGATGCCCGGCTTGGCACTGGTACCGGCCTCGGCGTCGGCATTGATGTACATGCGCGGCACGCCGAAGCGCTTGCCCTTGAGGGCGCCGGCGTCGGCCGCCAGTTGCGGGTAGGAAGCGGGGCGCACGCCGGCCACGGCCGGGATCGGCACCCAGGGCTGCAGGCGCCACAGGTCACCGCGTTTATCCGGGTCTTCGGCGACTACCACGTCCAGTACCTCCAGCAGGTCGGCCATGGTCCGGGTGTAAGGCACTACCACGTCCATGGTCGGGGTCAGCGGCCAGTTGCCGCGCACCGAGATCACGCCGCGCGAGGGGGTGTAGGCGCAGAGGCCGTTGTTGGAGGCCGGGCCACGACCGCTGGACCAGGTTTCCTCGGCCAGGCCGAAGGCGCTGAAGCTGGCGGCGGTGGCGGTGCCGGCGCCGTTGGACGAGCCGGAGGCGAAGGGCGCGGTCAGGTACTGGGCGTTGTAGGGGCTTTCTGCGCGGCCATAGACCCCACGCTGCATACCGCCGTTGGCCATGGGCGGCATGTTGGTCTTGCCCAGGCAGATGGCGCCGCCGGCGCGCAGGCGCTCGATGGTGAAGGCGTCGCGCTGGGCCACCAGGTTCTTGAAGGCCGGGCTGCCGGATGCGGCGGTCAGGCCCTTGACCAGGTAGCTGTCCTTGGCGGTGTAGGGGATGCCGTCCAGTGGCCCGAGGAGCTGGCCCTTGGCGCGGCGGGCATCAGAGGCTTGCGCTTCCTCCAGGGCCTCGGGGTTGCGCACCACCACGGCGTTGAGGGCGGTGGCAGTGGCGGGGCCGTCGTATGCATCGATCCGCGCCAGGTAGGCCTGGACCAGTTCCACGGCAGTGGTCTGGCCGGACTCGAGGGCGGCGCGCAGTTGGGCAATGGAGACTTCGGTGACTTCGATCATGCGGGTTCTCGTGGTACGGCTTGGCACGGCAAGGGTTGAGTCGGGGCTTGGGTTGATGCCTGTCAGTCAAGCGAGGTGATCTTTTGTAGGAGCGCAGCTTGCTCGCGAGGGTCGTGAACGGTAGCGCCTGTTGACTGGGTAAACCCAGCGCTCTGAAGTCCATCGCGGGCAAGCCTCGCTCCTACCTTGCCTTGACTGATCGGCATTGGGGCTTGGGGGCCTTTTTAGCATCAAGTGCCCGTCAGCGGAATCTCCGCTCGATCGCAGGTGCGCACTTTGGGCCAAAAGGCCGGGTCATCTGGCATGTGGGTCGATATGGGCCTTTACCCGCCAGGCATCCTGGCCGGCCTGGGGGATCGGCTGGCCGACAAAACGATAGCTGCCCAGGTTCTGGAGGATGGTTTGGTCCAGGGACGTGTCGCCGGAGCTTTCCAGCAGCTTGAGCCGCGGCTCAGCGGAGCCGGGCACGAACTGCACCTCGACCACCACGGGCTTTACATCAGGTCCGAACTTGAGCTTGCCGAGCGTTCGGTGCTGGAGCAGTCGCAGCTTGAGGCTGAGCCGGCTCCTGGCTGAGGCGGTCCAGACCTGGTTGTACCGCGCTTGTTGCTCGGCATTGAGCTCCAGGCCCTGGTCACGCAGCCGGTCGATGCCTTTCCAGGCAGCGTCGCCGCTCTGCTTGAGAACGCTGAAGTACATCTGCTGCGCGCCTGGAAGATCCTGCGGGCCGCCTTTGCCTTCTTCCATCAACCTGGCCAGGGCCAGGGTACTTTCCCTGCTCCCCACCGCCGCAGCACGCTGGTAGTGATTCCTGGCCAGGAGGTAGTCGGCCTCTTGTTCGTCCAGGCGCCCGAGATGGTGGTAGGCCCTTGGGTTTGTCTGGGCCTGCGAGAGATACAGGGCTTTGGCCCGGGCGGTATCCTGCGCGACTCCATGACCGCGTTCGTACAGGGTGGCCAGCAGGGTCTGGCACATCGAGTTGCCGGCTTCGCCCTGGCGGCGGATATAGTCGAGCATTTCCCGGGAGATGGACTCCTGGTCGCGGTAGTGCCAGCAGCGCAGGCCGACCATGGAATCGTTCTGCACGCTGGTAGCGCTCTGGCAGCCGCTGAGCAGTCCGCCGAGCAGTGCCAGGACGACAATCCTGTTCATGGATGGGGACCGTTGAATTCGCCCAGGTAGTCCAGGGACAAGGTGGATGGAAGCGCAAGCGATTGCCCGAAGTGTGCAATGCCAGCGTGGGCAACGAGGATGAAGTGGCTGTACTGCAAGAGAACGAGCCAGTGCAGCCGTTGCCTCTGGGCGGCGCTGCGGATCATGGACTCCAGGTACTCTAGATGGCCTTGCTGGGGGATCAGCTCGACAAAGTCGGAGTCGATAGACCACCCCAGTTCCTGGCGCAGTCGCCAGCTTGGATTGCGTGCCTCCCAGGCATGGTACTGGGCATCCGTGGCGTCGGGGCCGGGTTCGGCTTCCCACTGTTCGAAGGCGAACAACGCAGCTTCGGTGTCATTTGCAAAGCGTGCGGCAAACAGGTGAAAAGCGAAGTAGTCGTCGCATTCCGACATGGACATGGCTCCTGGCAGCTTCAGATCACGCTGGCGCGTTGCAGGTGGCTGACGTGGCCCAGGCCGGACGCGTTCAAGCGCGCGACCAGGTCTTCGCGGGCCGGGCCGCCGCCGTTGCGTAGGTACTCCAGCTCCGAAGCGGTGATCACTACCACCGGCACCAGGGTCACCGGTGATAGCGGCATGTCCGGCAGATAAGTAGGGAAGCTGGCCGTTGGACCGCCAATCAATACACCGACGCAGTCGTCGTTGCTGACGAAATGCTCGGGCAACTGCTCGCACATGGCACGAGACTGGCTGACGCCGGGCAGCTCCAGGGACAGCACGCCATAACGCTCCAGGCGCGAGACATAGCCGCCGGCATCGGCCACGGTATTGGCCACGCAACGCAGCAACTCGAAAGCCCAGCTGTCGGCGAAGGGATAGACATCCCCCTGCGGGCCCTGGGCATGGGCCGGAATATCCGGTGTCTCGATAAACAGCTCCATTTCGAAGCCGTTGCCCTGGCCTTCACCGTCGTCGAATGGATCGGACAGGCCCTCGGTGGCCAGGATGATGCTGTTGGGGCGACGCACGATGCGGTAGGCCTGGCGGGTGGAGGGCCAGTGGGGGCCGCCCATGAAGCTTGGGCTGATGGCAAAGCCCAGCACGTCCTGCTCACAGGTACCGATGGTCTGCCAATGACGTTCGAGGCAGGCGGCGCCAGCGTCCATCAATGCGATCAGCTCCTGCTCGGCACTGCTTGGCTGGTCGTGGGCAGGGGTGTCGACGGGGCCAGGCTCTGGCGTGGCCAGGGGCGGTACGGATTTGGCAGGAGCGGGTTTATTGAAGATGGAAAGCAGTTTTTGCAGGAAATTCAACGGGCGATCCTTGCTCAAGAGTGTTGTCTGGGCGCGCATTGTGCCGACTCGACACAGCCCTGGATAGCCGTTTGAGATGGCAATGTGCCTTGTGCCGTTACTGCTTGGCAATCCAGACGTCGGATCGATACATTCGCCGGTGCATGCAATGCATGGCATGGGTGCAGGCCGATGACCGTTGCATGCGCAATTTTGCAAAGCATTCACAAGGATTTTGTATGCCGTTGATTTCGCAACGTGTTGAGTTGGCTCGCAATGGCGCCAACGACAAGGTGATCTGCCGCATGGCCTCCGGTTGGGCTGTCATGGGGGATGTGCAGTTTCTGCCGGGTTATTGCCTGTTGTTGCCCGACCCTGTGGTGCCGAGTCTCAACGATCTGGATGAAGCCGCCAGGACTACCTACCTGCTGGACATGGCTCGCCTTGGCGATGCCGCCTTGCAGGCCACTGGGGCCCTGCGCATGAATTATGAAATCCTCGGCAACTCAGAACCTGAGTTGCACTGTCATGTTTTCCCGCGTTACGCCTCGGAGCCGGAACACCTTCGCCGGATGCCAGTCTGGTTCTACGATTGGAAAACGGCCGTTGCCTACTCCGAAGAGGACCATGGCCAGTTGCGTCGGCGCATTGCCCAGCTACTGGGGCACTGAATCGAATGAGCCCTGGCCCGGTGTGAGGGCGCTTGCCGGCCATCGCCTCGGTGATAACGGGATCGAAGGCCGGTGACCGGGGCCGCGACGCGGGATCGCCGCAGCCCCTGGATCAGGTGCAGCGGTTTATTTATCCAGCAGCTTGAGGATGTCCTCGTACAGGGCCCTGGGTATGAACACGCCTTGTTCCTCACTGCGCCGCCGGGCGTCGTAGCGACGTTGCGATGGCAGGCGGGCGCCCTGGTCGACAATCGCGGCGAACATCTCCTCGGCGCGCCTGGCGCCTTCCTCGGCGTTGCCATTGGCGAACAACTGCGGGTCGAAGGCCAGGATCAGTTCCCCATGAAGGGGAGTAGCGCCGACGCCGTTGTCGAAGGCCATCGACTCCATGCTGGTCATGTCATTGATCAGGGCACCTGCCAGCAATTCCACCATGGCCGCCAGGGCCGACCCCTTGTGGCCGCCGAAGGTCAGCATGGCGCCAGACATGGCGGCCAGCGCGTCGGTGGCCGGCTGGCCCTGGTCGTCGACAGCGCAATGTTCGGGCAGTGGTCGGTTGGCCCGGCGATGCAGCTCGATGTCGCCGCGGGCAATGGCGCTGGTGGCGAAGTCGAAGACAAAGGGATTGTGGCCCACGCGCGGCCAGCCGAAGGCGATAGGGTTGGTGCCGAAGACCGGCTTGCTGCCCCCGGCGGGGGCGACCCAGCTATGGCTGGGCGTGAGGGCCAGGGCTGCTAGCCCGTGTTCGGTCACGGCCTCGATTTCCGGCCATAGGGCCGAGAAGTGGAAACAGTTGTTGATGACCATGGCCGCCACACCCACCTGCCGGGCTTTTTGCACCAACAGCGGCAGCGCAGTTTGAAATGCCAGCAGCGAGTAGGCCCGGTGCGCATCCGCGGCCACGATGGCCGCGGAACGTTCGGTGACAGTCGGCAGTGCCTGAGGGTCGACCTGGCCCTCGCGCATGGACTTCACGCAGACCAACAACCGGTACAGCCCATGGGAGTGGCATTCGTCGGCCTGCCCGCGGGTGATGGTGCGGGCAATGGCCTGGGCGTGGGCAGCGCAGAAGCCGTTGTTCGCCAGTACATCGTTGGACAGTCGGAAGGCTTGGTCGAGCGACAGATTAATCAAGTCAGACATGAAACGTATCCTTGGATCATGGGTGAACGCTGGATAGACGAGGACTGCGCCGAGTGGGTGCAGCGCAGGCCTCTGTCGTCACCTCTGGCAGTGAGCCGTCAGGTTTCGCGCTGGCCGTTGACCAGGCGGGAAAGGCCCAGGGGATTGGCCTGCTGGATGGCCGGTTGCAGCAAGGTGTCCGGGAAGTTCTGATAGCAGACCGGTCGCAGGAAGCGGGCAATGGCCGCGGTACCGACCGACGTGGAACGGGCGTCGGAGGTGGCTGGAAACGGCCCGCCGTGGACCATGGCGTCACAGACTTCGACGCCTGTCGGCCAGCCATTGACCAGGATGCGCCCGGCCTTGCGCTCCAGGGTCGCCAGCAGGGCCCGGGCGGTCTCGGTATCGGCCTCGTCCAGATGCAGGGTCGCGGTCAACTGGCCCTCCAGGTGTTCGGCCACTTGCCTGGCCTGGGCGATGTCATCGCACTCGACCAGCAGCGAGGCCGAGCCGAAGATCTCTGCCTGCAGGGCCGGTTGCTCAAGAAAATCCCTGGCGCAAGTGACGAACAAGTGCGTCTGGCACTGGTTTGGCCCCGTGCCCTCAAGGCCTGCGCCCACCAAGCGCGCGTCGGCGTTGCTGGCCAGCTCTTGCAGGCCATGGCGGTAGGCCTTGAAGATTCCGGGCGTCAGCATGGTCTGGGCGGGACTGCGTTCGACAGCCTGCCGGGCGGTTGCGAGGAAGGCGTCCAGGGCTGGACCCTTGATGGCGATGACCAGTCCCGGGTTGGTGCAGAACTGACCGGCACCCTGATTGAGGGAGGCGATAAAGCCCTCGGCCAACGCCGCGCCACGGTTGAGCAGGGCATGCTCGAACAGGAAGACCGGGTTGATCGAACTCATCTCGGCATACACCGGGATCGGCTCGCGACGTGCCTGGGCCACTTGGGTCAAGGCTATGCCGCCGCTGCGCGAACCGGTGAAACCTACGGCCTTGATCCTGGGATCGCTGACCAGGCCCGTGCCGATTTCCACGCCGGAGCCGAACAGCAGCGCAAACACTCCCGGTGCCAGGCCGTGCTTGGCCACAGCTTGCTGGATCGCCTGGCCCACCAATTCGCTGGTACCGGGGTGGGCACTGTGCGCCTTGACGATCACCGGGCAGCCGGCAGCCAGCGCCGAAGCGGTGTCGCCGCCGGCCACGGAGAAGGCCAGGGGAAAGTTGCTGGCGCCGAACACGGCGACCGGGCCCAGGGCGATATGCCGCTGGCGCAGGTCCGGGCGGGGCAGTGGCTGGCGCTCGGGAAGCGCTTCATCGACCCGCACGTCGAGCCACTCGCCGGTGCGTACTGTGCGAGCGAAGGTGCGCAGTTGGAAGCAGGTACGGCCCACCTCGCCCTGGATGCGTGGGCGAGGCAAGCCCGATTCCGCCACCGCGCGATCCACCAGGGTGTCGCCCAGCGCCTCGATCTGTTCGGCGATGCTTTCCAGGAACGCCGCGCGCTCCTGCAGCGAGGTTTCGCGGTAGCTATCGAAGGCCGACCAGGCCAGCGCACAAGCCTGCTCGACATGCTCGCGCGAGCCACCGGGATAACCCGGCTCCAGTACCTGGTCGGTGGCTGGGTTGATGGCCTTGATCGCATCACGAGTACCTGGCACGGCTTGGCCGCCAATCAGCATATTTCCTGTCAGACCCATATCGGCCTCCTGAGGTAATGAACGTCCACCTGCCGGTTTTAAAGAATGCAGTGGCAGAGGAGGGGGAAATGAAAGCGGTGCGCCTGGGCGCACCGCTTCAGGGGAACATCTGCCGGGTGTCAGGCCAGGTTGTGTTCTTTGCTCCAGTTGGCGTACCAGGTACGGAACAGCGTGTACTGGGCCTCGGCATAGTTGCGCTGGGAGTCGCTCAGGGCATCGGTTTCGTTGAAGTGCAGGGTGTATTCCAGGTCGCCGTTGAGCACCATCAGGTGCTTGTAGTACAGCACCAGGTCGCAGCCCTCATCGAACGAGGACAGTACGTGCAGGGCCGACTCCAGTTCTTCGGCCAGGCGCCGGGCCTTGGCGTCGCCCTTGGCAGCCTGCTTGCTCAGGGCCACCAGGTGCAGCACTTCGCGAGGCAGCGCGTTGCCGATACCGGTGATGGAACCGGTGGCGTTGCAGTTGACGAAACCGTTCACCACATCGGTGTCGACACCGACCATCAAGGTGACCGCGTCATCCTTGGAGGTAATGAACTCAGCGGCATAACGGCTGGCTTCGGCGCCGCCGAACTCCTTGAAGCCGATCAGGTTCGGGTGCTCGCTGCGCAGTTCGAAGAACAGGTCCGCGCGAGTGGCAAAGCCATAGTAGGGGCTGTTGTAGATCACCGACGGCAGGTTCGGGGCTGCTGCGAGGATGGCCTTGAAATGCGCCTTCTGTGCGACCAGCGAGGCACCGCGGGACAGGACTCGCGGAATCACCATCAGGCCCTGGGCGCCGACCTTGGCCGCATGAGCGGCGTGGGATACGGCTTCCCGGGAGTTGACCGCGCCCGTGCCGACGATGGTTGGGATACCGGCCGCTACCAGGCGGGCAACGCCTTCCTGGCGCTCGGCTTCGGTGAGCAGGGGCCAGTCACCCATCGAGCCGCAATACACCACGGCGCTCATCCCCGCTTCGATCAGCTCGCGACCCTTGCGGACCAGGGCGTCGAAGTCGGGCTTGCGATCCGGGGTGCAGGGGGTCATCAGTGCGGGAATGGTGCCGGTGAAAATGTTGCTCATGACGCTACCTCATAGTTTTTAGGTGGTTGTAGCTACATCTATGGCACTGGCCATGAATGGCTGGGGACCTGTTCCAGTGGTCATAATCGAATATCGTATACGTTATATAATCGATGCCTTGGGAAGTAAAGCCTCGGTTGTCATTTCAAATGGCGGCGTTCTGGGTAAACGGCCTGGATTGCAGGGCTCATCAAAGCTTGCAGGCCAAGGGGCTCTTCCGTGAGCCGGGTCAGGGCGAGGGGAGTATCAGCGACTGGAGACCCGCGCCGCCGACGCCTTGTCCACCTCGCGCAGCGACATGCCACGGGTCTCCCTGGCGGCCGCCACGGCAATGATCGAGATCACGGCCGATGCCACCAGGTACCAGGCGATCGGCGTCGAGCTGTTGTATTCCTTGAGCAGGGTAATGGCGATCAGCGGTGCCAGGGAGCCGGCGAGAATGGGCGCCACCTGGTAGCAGAGGGACAGGGCCGTATAGCGCACATGGGTCGGGAACAGTTCCGACATCAAGGCGGAGTAGGGCGCATAGGTCATGGATTCGATAGCCAGCCCCAGGGTGATGGCGGCCATGATCAGCCAGTCGTTCCCGGTATCCATCATGGGGAACCCGACGAAGCCCCAGAAGCCGGTGAGTACCGCACCGATCAGGTACACCGGTTTGCGCCCGATGATGTCGGACAGGTAGCCCATGAAGGGAATCATGAAGAAGTGCAACAGGTGGGCGCCGAACATCAACAGCAGGATTTGCGAAGTGTCTTTGTGCACGACCAGCTTGAGGTAGGTGATCGAGAACGTGACGACGATGTAATAGAGGATGTTCTCGGCAAACCGGGCGCCGATGCCGATCAGCACTTCACGCCAGTATTTTGTGACGACCTCGACCACGCCCAGCTGCTCTTTCTCGATCTTGTGCTGGCGGGCCTGGGCTTCCTTGAAGATGGGGGCGTCATCGACCCGGGTGCGGATCCAGTAGCCGACCAGGACCACGACGGCGGAGAACCAGAACGCTACGCGCCAGCCCCAGTCAAGGAACTGCGCTTCGCTGAGATTGGATGACAGAAGCAGCAGGATCACCGTTGCAATCAGGTTACCGGCCGGGACCCCGGCTTGCGGCCAACTGGCCCAGAATCCGCGGCGGTTGTCCGGGCTGTGCTCGGACACCAGCAGTACCGCGCCTCCCCATTCACCCCCGAAGGCGAATCCCTGGATCAACCGCAGCAGCACCAGCAGGATGGGGGCGGCGTAACCGATGCGTTCGAAGGTGGGCAGGCACCCCATCAGGAACGTGGTGATACCGACCACCACCAGGCTGATCTGTAGCAGATGCTTGCGTCCGATCTTGTCGCCGTAATGACCGAAGACCAGCCCGCCGATCGGCCTGGCCAGGAAGCCTACGGCATACAGGGCGAAGGCCGCGATGATGCCATCCACCGCGCTACCGGTCTGGCGGAAGAACAATTGGCCGAACACCAGGGCCGAGGCGGTGCCGTATAGAAAGAACTCGTACCACTCGGCCACGGCACCGGCCATCGCTGCGGCCACCACTCGCTTGATCCCGGCGGGGGCCTTGCCCGCCGTTCGTTCCAGTTCGCTGGCTGTTGCAGAAGTCGTCGAGGTCATCAATGTCGCACTCCGATAGATCTTGTTAGAGGGGGTTGCCTGGGCACTGCGCCAGGCCTGGCTGTTGAAACAGTCGTCATATACTGTATTTCGTATACGATATATTTCAAAGCAAGATTGACGCCAGAACAGCCAGCCGCTCGCCATCGAGCTGCAAGCCTTGATTCTGCGTGTGTCAGATGTTGGCCTCGATGCAGGCCATGGGCGCGAGGGTGTTACGACAGGTGGCACCCGCCATGGGGATGCCACCTAACGGAGCAACCAGTAGCGGTCAGTGGGGCAGGTGTTCGTACAGGCTCTGGCAGACGCCGTTGATGTGCTCTTCGATCAGCTTGGCCGCGAGTTCGACATTCCCGCTGCGGCAGGCGGCGACGATGTCCTTGTGCTCGTGGTCGGCGCGATCCTTCCCGGCTGAAAGGCTCATCTGCATGCGCAGGTAGCGTTCGATCTTGTCGTGGATCGAGCGGATCAGGTTGACCAGGAAAGGACGCTGGGCCGGTTCGTACAGGCAGGCATGCAATTCCCAATTGAGTTCGGCCCAACGGCCGATGTCGTTCTCCCCGACGAACTCGGCGCAGATCGCTTCGGCCCGGGCAAAGGTTTCTTCGGTCATGTTGGGAACGGCCAGGCGGATCGCCTGGACCTCCAGTAGCACCCTCACTTCGAACATCTGGGCCAGCTCTGGCTCGGAGATCTTGGTCACCAGGGCGCCGCGATTGCGATGAAAGTCCACCAGCCCCTCGGCCTCCAGGCGCTTGAGCGCCTCGCGCACCGGAATCTTGCTGACATTGAACACCTGGGCGATGTCGTCCTGGCGCACCGGTTCGCCTTCAGCCAGGTGGCCGGAGATGATGGCTTCACGCAGGTGCTTGGCAATGATTTCCGAGGTCGAGGGCACGACGCCAAGGTTGGGGGCTTTGTGAAAGGGCAGGGGCACGAGGGTTACCGAGTGAGGATGAATGCGAATATCTTATACGAAATGCCGTGGGGGCCAAAAGATGCGCCGCTTACGCGCACCTCCCGGAATCAGCTCGCGATGATCAAGCAGGCCAGCTTCGAATCAGCAGGGCGGGATCGGAACGTCTTGTTTCAAACTGAAGAAAAGGCATCTTTCTTGGGCATGAAGAAGCGAGCGAACAGTTCGGATTGGGACTTGATGTTCAACTTTGCGTAGATGTTGCGGCGGTGAACCTTGATCGTTTCGGCCGACAGGCAGAGTTTTCCGGCGATCTCCTTGTTGGAGAAGCCACTGAGCAATAGCCTGAGCACGTCGCTTTCCCGCGTGGTTATCTGCGTGCCGAGTTGGGTAATGGTTTGCGACCATAAAGGCGCGCTGGTGAGGTGCTTCTCTTCCTCGATCTCGAAACTCATGCGCTGATGCATCAAGGCGATCACCCATGGCTTGATGATATCGAGCATGGTGATCTGGTCCTGGCAAAAGTGAGTGCTGCTACCAATGGAGATGCATAAGGTCCTGTCCCCGTCGAGTTGCGCGTTGTACTGCACTTCATCTACAGAAATGTATTGTGCAAAGTACTTGTGGTAGTACTCGGTTTCGAGGAAATACTCAGGAACGATATCCAACAAGTGAAAGAAACCACTTTGTGGGTTCTCTCGATTGGCTATGTAGAAAGGGTCCAGCAGATAAAGCCCCTTGACGTAACGCTGGGTAAATGCGTCCACCTCTTCGGCATCTGCTACTTCGGGGAGACTGACAACCTGAACTTGTTTGCTGCTGAAAATCAATACGACCCAGTTATCGACTTGTACATATTCATTCAATGTCCGAATAAGCGAGCTCCAGAACTCTGGACGATTCAACTGCATGATCAGTTTTCCAATCGATCGATGCCAGGCCAGGCTATGAAGGTCGAGCGGCATTTTCTACCCCTTTAGGGTTAGGGAGTCGTGGGCTAGAGGTAAGTATTCGTAGGTATTTACTATTCGTTAACCCCCGGTATATTCACGTTCGGGTGTTAACGATGGCCATGAGGGCACATCGGCTTGAACAAGGATGTTGCATGAGAAAGCTTCGTTTGCGAACCATTTTTTCGGCTGCGTTGCTGTGTGCGGGGATAAGCACATCGGCGGCCGCTGCAGAACCCGGGATGTACCTGTACAACTGGTTCGGGCTCCTCGCCCCACAGACTCCCAAGGAGTTCGAGCGGGACGCTGGCATCAGGATTCACATGGATGCGTTCGACAGCGCTGAAATCATGCAGAGCAAGGTCATGGCCGGGCGTACCGGATATGACGTGGTCGTGGCAACCTCCAACGTGTTGCCCAGCCTGATCCAGGCCGGCGTCCTGCAGCCGTTGGATCGCAGTCAACTGAGCAACTTGGCGCATATCGACCCAGATCTGCTGGCCCAGGTCGCGGTCAACGACCCAGGCAACCGTTATGCCGTGCCTTACTTGTGGGGAACCACGGGCATTGGCTATGACGTCGATAAGGTCAAGGCGGCGCTGGGCGATGATGCACCGGTGAATAGCTGGGACCTGATATTTAAAGAAGAAAACATCAGCAAGCTCCAATCCTGTGGCGTGGCGATGCTCGACTCGCCAAGCGAGATCATCTCGATTGCCTTGCATTACCTGGGACTTCCCAGCAACAGCAGAAACCCGGACGATTACCAGAAGGCTCAAGCCCTGCTGTTGAAGATCCGTCCCTACATCCTCTATTTCGACTCGTCCAAGATCGACACCGACCTGGCTGATGGCAATATCTGTGTTGTCGTGGGATGGGCCAACGGTGCCCTTGCTGCACAGGCCGTTAATGAAAAGGCCAACACCGGCCGCAAGATTACCTACAGCCTTCCTCGCGAGGGGGCACTGGTCTGGTCGGAAAACCTGGTGCTGCTAAAAGACGCTCCCCATCCGAAGGAAGGGCTGGCGTTCATCAACTACATGCTGCGCCCGGAAGTTATTGCCAAGACTTCAAACCATACGCTCTATCCTAATGCGAATAAGGATGCCACGGAGTTTGTCGAACAAAAGTTGCGGGACAACCCATGGATTTATCCAGACCGGAAAGTCGTTGCTGAATTGGTTCCGCTTGAGCCATTACCCTTGAAGCTGGAGCGAATTCGCACGCGGGTCTGGACCAAGGTGAAGAGTAGTATCTGATCCGGACCGATCATCTCAATGATTGTTCTTTGCAGGCTTTCACCCTCTACGAAAGCTTGCAAAGAGTTAAAGCAGCAAGTCGTTTCGATAAGAAGTTACTGGGAAATGCAAGGCGCTCCTCGCAAGTGTCTGCATGTCGTTGAACAGTCAATTACTTGTAATTGTTTACTGTTGTTCAAGCCCTGTTGGTCGCAATGGTGGCGAGGCAGTATCAGATTGATTCGCCCTGGACGTGGTTCTTCAAGTAGAGCCATGCCTGCATTGCTGTCCGCGACAGCATCAACTCAACACTTCATCCAATACGAGAACAGTGGATGCCCAGACCAGCCCATCAGACATGTTTCAGTTTGACAATCGACGGTCTCGAGCGCGACGTTCAAGTGCTCGCATTTAGTGGTGAGGAGGCAATCAGCAAGCCTTACTTCTTCAATATGGAGTGGCTTGCAAACCCTGGCCTGGACCTGGAAAGCCTGGTCGACGCCGAGGCGTTTCTGGGTTTCGACCCGCAGGGTAGGGGAATTCATGGGCGGATCTACCACATCGAGCGCAGTGGCGATCGCTACCGAGCGGTCCTCGTTCCGCACCTGTCCTATTTGCGCCACCGCATCAATCGCAGGGTCTATCAAGGATTCTCGGTGCCGAAAATCGTCGCCCTGATACTGGAGGAGCACGGCATCCTGGGCGATGCCTATCGGTTGGAGCTGAAGGCGACCTATCCCCAGCGTGACTACCGCACCCAATACGATGAAACCGATCTGCACTTTATCCAGCGTTTGTGCGAAGAGGAGGGGATTCACTTTCACTTCCAGCACAGCGCTCAAGGTCATGTACTGGTATTTGCCGACGACCGGACGGCTTTTCCCAGGATCGGGCAGGCCACGGCTCTAGCACAAGAGAACGGCTGGGTGGCTGGCGAACACATCCAGGTTCCGGGTGCGCGCACCCTGGAGCGCCGCTACATGGTTCATCGCCAAGTCGAGGGGCAGAGCAAACAGGTCTACCTGCACAGTGGCCATGTGGTGGAATGCTCGGATTGCCCAGGCCAGGGCAACGATCTATGGCTGCTCACCCAGGTCTTCCATGAAGGCCGGCAACCCGAGGCCTGGGACGATGGCGTCGAGCCCGGCGACGATGTGCTCCAGGGCTATCGCAACCGTTTTACAGCGCTGGCGTGGGAGGTGTTCCATCGTCCGCCCGTGGTTCATCACAAACCCCAGGTTCCAAGCAGCCAGGTCGCGGTGGTCATCGCCCTGGAAGATGAAGAGACACCCGGTGAGCCGCGCCCTGGACGGGTCAAGGTGCGGTTTCCCTGGGACCGTGAAGGTCGCTTTGATGACAAGAGCAGCTGTTGGCTCGTTGGCGCCGCCAGCGAATGCGGCCAGGTGAAACCCTTGCAGGTCGGAGAGGAGGTCACGGTCACCTTTGTTGACGGTGACCCCGATCAACCGCGGATCGGCGGCTGCCAGTGCTGTCGCTGAAAGGACCAGCACATTGCCTTGTGCGCGACCTGGTATTCACCGAGCGGCGAATGTTTTACCCGTGACGATGATCGAGTCCTCTTGCAGGTAAAGGTCGGTGATGTCGTTGATCACGACGTCGAGGCCGACTGAATTCGGAAACAGCGAATAGAACAAATCAAAGTACAGGTAGTCCCGGATCAAGCGCGCGGCCAGGTCGGGATGGTTTGTCAAAAGTGTCCTGAAACCTGGGTAGTCGATCGCTTCCAGCTCCGGGATGTCGATAAAGCCCTGGGCCAGGTCATCGCTCTGGCATTGGGCGGTAAAGCTGTCGGCGTGGTCCAGGAAATCCGGCGGGAGTTCACTGTGGCGGATGCGCAGCTCATAAGGGGTTGCTGCGATGGCCAGCGCTTCGCCGAAGCCCAGGCTGCGATAGCCGACGCTCTTCGGGTCGATGACTTGACCGGCCAAGGTGAATTTCATGGGGTGATTCCGATTTTCCAATGGGGTGAGCGTTTGTCGACCTGATCCTTGTGGGGCTCCCCGAACCCGGCGGCCGCAGGGTATCGAAGCGTGCGCATTCTCACATTGCTACCTATGCCCATGCCACTGTTCACATTCTGTCATCCACTCTCTGGCAGTATCGCCAAGCCTTACACCACCCATGACCATCCGCAACGGTTCAAGGAATGCAGTCGCGAAATCCAGGCGGTCCAGCACCGTGGAGCACCTACTACGAGCATCACAAGGAGCGTCCGGCCTCATCGCTGCTTCAGGCTGCGATGGCGCTTGCAAGCCCTTCGACAGGTTCGGCAAGAGCCATTGACCTGGGGTGCGGCGCTGGTAACGAAACCCGTGCCCTGATGGCGGCAGGGTGGGATGTCCTGGCGATTGACCAGGAACTTGGTGCAATCGAAAGGGCCAGGGCCATCGGCGCAGGCTTCCCATGCCGCGAATGCGTCGCTGTCGTGCAAAGGTTCGAGGACCTTGTGGCATTGCCGGCGGCCTCATTGATCCATGCCGGCATGTCGATGCCATTTTGTCATCCGCAAAGCTTTGAAAAATTCTGGACCACGGTCAGGGCTGCCCTGCTTCCCGGAGGGATCTTCGTGGGCCAGTTCTTTGGCGACAGGGATGGCTGGGCGGGTGATCCGTCGAGAACGTTTCATTCCGAGCCAGAGGTTCGTGCCTTGTTTCTCGATTTCGACTTGATCCACGTCCAGGTCCACGAGTACGACGGCCCCAGCCTGCGAGGGACCAAGCATTGGCACCGGATTGACGTGATCGCCCAACATCCCCTGTAGCCGCTGCCGAGCCTGTGAGGCTGCGATCGGCCGCCCAGCGGCCGTGGCTCCCTATGTATCTGGCCCAACGCGGCGCCCGGCCTGGTGGGCGCTGCGCACCCCTGCACAGCCTGCGGCAGCGGCTACACGAGCCTGTGCGGTGGTTGTAGCCCCTCCATATATCCGACCCAACGCAACCTGCGGCAGCGGTTGAATTGCAGTGATGGCAGTTTGATTTTCAGGTTGTGAATGAAGCTTTTATGACAAAAGTTCGGTAGCGCATAGCCACTTGGGTCTTGGGTATGTAACGCGCTTGAGGGGGCCGCAAGGCCACTTTTTTAAGCCGAGGCGGGATGCCGGGAGTGAGGCTATGGGGACTATGGAACGCTACTCGAAAGTGGGCATGCAGGAGCTGGACCAACGGCTGTCGAAGATTGTCGAAGCGGCTCGCAAGAAGACGGTCTCGGTCTATCGCTATGGCGCTCCGTGGGTCTGGATCGTGTCCCAGGATGATTGGCAGGGGGCCTTGAAGGAGGTGTCCAGCTACATCCCGCCGGGGCATTCGCTGGTGTTGCTGCGCCCGCAGATCGAGGAGTTGCTTGATCAGCAGGGCGACCTGTTCCTGAGCCTCCATGCCGAGGCCGGTATGTTCATCGCGCCGCGTACGGTGATGCACATCCTGTTGTTGCAGCTTTTGTACTCGGTCCAAAGCGAACAGCAGCTTTACGAACAGCTCAACTACAACCTGCTGTTCCGCTGGTTCGTCGGCCTGGGCCTGAACCAGAAGGTCTGGAGCTTCAGTGTCTTGAGCCGCGACATCGCCACGCTGCTGAACAACCCGCAGGCCGTGCAACTGATCCACAAGATCATCGGTGAAGTGTTCTGCGGCGCCCTGCTGCAGATGCCGGAGTTTTCGCTGAACTTCGCGCTGCTGCATACCTGGCTGGCACGCCACGACAACACCACGATCACCAGCAATTGAATCGGCCAAACGCTGTGCAAACGGCGACGGCAATGCGCGTGCGCGCGCCAATTTTCAGACTTCTAGGGGGCGGTGTGGAGCATCTGGGCAAATCAGGACGACCGGGCAGTGGCGGGCGCTGGTGGCCGTTGTGCGGTTGGTTGACGCTATTGGCGCTGGCGCCGGTGGTGCAGGCCGAGGAGGCCGGGCAGGCCGCCGTGGCCGAGACGGCACCAGCCAAGCTGGTGGACGTCAACGAGTACTTCGTACGCGGCAATACGGTGCTCGATGCCCGGGCGATCGAGGAGGCGGTGTACCCGTTCTTGGGCCCGCAAAAGGCCTTGAGCGATATCGAAGGCGCTCGCGATGCCTTGCAGAAGGTCTATCAGGCCCGGGGCTACCAGTCGGTATACGTCGAACTACCGGAGCAGAAGGTCGAGGACGGCATCGTCTACCTGCAGGTCAGCGAGACCAAGGTCGGTCGTGTGCGGGTCGTGGGCGCCAAGCACTATTCGCCGGTGGAGATCCGCGACCAGGTGCCGGCGCTCAAGGAAGGCCAGGTCCCGGACTTCGCCACGGTGCAGAGCCAGCTGGCCGGCCTCAATCGGGGAACGGGGCGCCAGGTCATGCCGTTGGTGCGCGAGGGCCAGCGCCCGGGAACCATGGATGTGGACCTGCAAGTGGAGGACCAGAATCCCTGGCGCGCCAGCCTCGGCCTGAACAACGACTACAGCGCCGACACCGAAAAGCTGCGCTCGGTGGCCAGCGTCGGCTACGACAACCTGTGGCAACTGGGCCACAGCGTGTCCCTGACCTTTTTCACCGCCCCCCAGGACACCGAGAACGCCAAGGTCTGGTCCGGTTCCTACACCGCACCGTTGACGGATCGCTGGAGCCTGCAGTTCTCCGGCTACCAGTCCGACAGCAACATCGCCACCATCGGCGGCAGCAATGTGCTGGGCAAGGGCCACTCCTATGGATTGTCGGCGATCTACACCCTGCCGGCCTCGGGCAACTGGGCCAACTTGTTTTCGCTGGGGGTGGACTTCAAGGACTTCAAGGAAGAAGTGCGCCTGGGCAACAGCCGCGATGAGATCCCGCTCAAGTACGCCCCGCTGACCTTCGGCTACAACGGTTACCGCTACAGCGAAAAGTCCCAGCTGGGCCTGGGGTTGAACCTGGTGATCGGTACCCGGCGCTCTTTCGGCTATGGCAGCGAGGCCCACGAGTTCCAGTTCAAACGCGATGAAGCCAGTGCCAGTTTCTCGGTGCTCAAGGGCGACCTGAACTTTACCTACACCTTCGACAACGATTGGCAGTCGGCATCCAAGAGCGCCTTCCAGCTGGCCTCGGGGCCGCTGGTGTCCAACGAGCAGTATTCCGCCGGCGGTGCCACGTCGGTACGCGGTTACCTGGCCGCTGAACGCACAGGGGACGAGGGCTACCTGTTTTCCCAGGAGCTGCGCACGCCGTCCCTGGCCAAATTCCTCGGCAGCTACGTGCAGGAATGGCGCTTCTACGCCTTCGCCGAAGGTGCCCGCCTGAGCCTGCATGAGCCCCTGCCGGAACAGGACGACGAATACAGCCTGGCGAGCGTCGGCCTGGGCACTCGCGCCAGCCTGAGCAAGTGGCTGTCCGGCAGCCTGGACTGGGGCTACCCGCTCAAAGACGGGCCCAACACCCAGAAACACGACCCGCGCGTGCACTTCAGTGTGCAGGCGACGTTCTGACTTTTTACGGAGAACCTCTTCCATGCAACGCTTATTCCTGAGCCTGTTGATCTGCCTGGGCTTCGTGCTCCCGGCCACGGCCCATGCCTGGTGGCAGGACGACTGGCACTACCGCAAGCAGATCACCGTGGACACCACGCCCCAGGGCGCCGGCATCAACGAGGCCTTGGGCCGCACCGCCTTGCTGGTGCGCTTGCACACCGGCAACTTCACGTTCGACGGGGTCAAGGAAGACGGGTCCGACCTGCGGTTTGTCGCCGCCGATGACAAGACCGTGTTCAACCATCAGATCGAGAGCTTCGACCCATTGATGGGCATGGCGCTGATCTGGGTCGATGTGCCCAGGGTCGAAGGTGGCCAGCGCCAGGATATCTGGATGTACTACGGCAACCAGAAGGCCCCGGGTACTGCCAATGGCCAGCTGACTTTCGATCCCAGCTACACCGCCATCTACCATTTCGATGGCAGCAATGGCACGCCCGCCAAGGACACCACCGCCTACGGCAACACCGCGCAGAACGCCACTGGCGCGGCCATCGAGGGCGTCATCGGCCGTGCCTTGCAGTTCAGCGGCCAGCCGCTGCTGTTGCCGGCCAGCCCGTCGCTGCAGCACAACGCCGGTGGGGCGTTCACCTTCAGTGCCTGGGTACGCCTGGACCAGGCCAGTGGCGAGCAGCTGTTGCTGGCCCGTCGCGAAGGTGCCTCCAGCCTGCTGATCGGGGTCAACCAGGGCGTGCCGTTCGTGGAAGTGGATGGCCAGCGCGCGGTGTCCACCCAACCGTTGAATCCGGGGCAATGGCAACACCTGGCCTTGAGCGGGGAGGGCAGCAAGCTCGCCCTGTACGTCAATGGCCGCGAGACCGCGAGCCTGGCCCAGGCCATCGCCAGCTTCAACTCGGTATTGGCCATCGGTGCCGACCTGCCGCCGGCCCCTGGCGCCGAGGCCAGTCATTTCCTGCCGTTCACCGGGGCGCTGGACGAGTTGCGGCTGTCCAAGGTGGTACGACCTGCAGCGCTGATTCTTGCGGATGCAAGTTCCCAGGGGGCCGAGTCGAAGCTGGTGGCCTACGGCGTCGATGAAGAACAGTCCGGTTTCGGTTTCGGCAGCCTGGGCTTCCTGCTCAAGGCGGTACCGATGGATGCCTGGGTGATCATCCTGGTGCTGGTGGCGATGATGATCCAGTCCTGGGTCATCATGCTGCGCAAGAACCGCATGGTCAGCCGTGTCAGTGCCGCCAATGCCTTGTTTCGCGAGCAGTTCGCCAGGGTCGGCACGCGCCTGGAAATGTTCGCCGATGACCAGGCCCTGGCCGAGCGCCTGGAGCAATCCTCGCTGTGGCGCCTGTACCTGGTGGCGGTCAAGGAGATCCGCACCCGCCGCGAGCAGGGCGCCGATACCTCGTCGGTGTCGGCGGCCACTATCGAGGCCATCCGCTGTTCCATGGACGGGGTGCGCACCCGCGAGAACCAGCAACTGAGCGCCAAGCTCTCGACCCTCTCCAACGCCATCGCCGGCGGCCCCTACATCGGCCTGTTGGGCACGGTGCTGGGGATCATGGTGGTGTTCCTCGGTACCGCCATGGCCGGCGACGTCAACATCAATGCCATCGCCCCGGGCATGGCTGCGGCCTTGCTGGCCACCGCCATGGGCCTGTTCGTCGCGATCCCGGCGTTGTTCGGCTACAACCGCCTGATCACCCGCAACAAGGAAGTGGGGGCCGACATGCGGGTGTTCGTCGATGAGTTCATCACTCGCCTGGCGGAACTGCATGGCGAGAGCCAGCAGCACGAGAACGCCCACTGGCGCGTCAGCCACAGCAACGCATCGGTCCCGGCCTGAGGAGAACTGCCATGGCTTCCGTGAACGCCTCCCATGACGACGAAGACGATGCCGCCGTCGACAGCATCAATATCACGCCCCTGGTGGACGTGCTGATGGTGGTGCTGGTGATGTTCATCCTCACCGCCACCGCCCAGGTCTCGGGCATCCAGATCCATCTGCCCAAGGCCAGCGCCTCGGTGTCCCTGTCGGAGGCCAAGACCAAGGCCATTTCGGTGAACGATGGCGGCCAGGTGTTCCTCGACGCCTACCCGGTGACCCTGGGCGAGCTGGAAGAGCGCCTGCGCATCGAGAAGGCGCAGAACCCCGACTTCCCGATCATCGTCCGCGGCGACGCCACGGTGCAGTACCAGAAGGTCATCGAAGTCCTCGACCTGCTGCGCCGCCTGGAGTTGTCCCAGGTCGGCCTGGTCACCGGCAAACCCCAGGGCTGAGTCATGACCGCACAACAACCGATCCAGCTACCGCCCGTTCAGCGCAAGCCGAGAGTCGTGCGCGTGCTCAAGTGGGGAGTCGGGCTCCTGCTGGCTGGCGCTGCCGCCTGGCTGCTGTGGCAGTGGGCCAACGACATGGCCGGGGTGCGCCGGGAAGCGCCGAAGGTGCCGACCATCATCCCGTTGCCGCCACCACCGCCGCCACCTCCACCGCCGCCGGAAAAGCCCAAGGAGCCAGACCCGGTGGAAGAAAAGGTGCCGGAGCCCGAACCCACGCCGACCCCCGAGGAGGTCAAGCCGGAGGAAGAGGCGCCGCCATCGCCGGCGGACGACCTGGCCAACCCGATGCAGATCGACGGTGATGCCCAGGCTGGCAACGATGCGTTCAACATCGGCGCCGGCAAGGGTGGCGGCATGGCCGGCTCCGGTGGCGGCGGCCTGGGCACCGGAACCTACAAGCAATACCTGGCGGCGACTTTCCAGCGAGTGCTGCGCGAGGACCCTGAGCTGCGCAAGAAGGCCTATGCGCTGCAGGTGGACCTGTGGCTGGGCGCTGACGGCCAGGTCACCCGGGTCGTGCTGGCCCATTCCAGTGGCGATGCCCAGACCGACGAACAGGTACTGGCGGCACTGCGAGCCACGCCGCGCTTGAAGGAACGCATGCCGGCTTCCCTGACCTTGCCTGTGCGCCTGTCCCTCAAGGGCCGGCGCCCGGATTGATCGAACCTCTTTTGCAGTTTCTACAGGAGTTGTGTGCAGATGATTTCCACCATGAATCGATTGACCCTGGCGCTCGGCATGGTTGCCCTGACCCTGGCCGGACAGGCCACGGCCGCCGCGACCGCGCCCTCGGAGAACGCCACGATCAACCTGATCCGTCTGTTGGTGCAGCAGGGAGTGCTGAAGCAGGAGCAGGCCGACGGGCTGATTGCCCAGGCCGAAAAGGAGGCCCAGCAAGCCCGCCAGGCCAACGCTACAGTGGCTGCGGTGGCCGCCAGCGGACCTGCGGCAGCGCCGGGAGACGTGCGGGTGCAGTACGTACCGGCGATTGTCCGCGACCAGATCCGCGACCAGGTCAAGGCCGAGGTCATGGCCACCGCCAAGCAGGAGAACTGGGCCCAGCCCAATACGTTCCCGGATTGGGTCTCGCGCATCACCTTCGATGGCGACATTCGCCTGCGCAGTGAGTCGCGGTTCTTCGCCGACAACAACAGCAACGAGATCGTCGACTACGCCAAGCTCAACGACAGCGGCCCCTACGACGTCAACAAGGACACCAACAGCAAGCTGCCGCCGCTGCTCAACACCCGTGAAGATCGTGACAACCTGTTCCGCCTGCGGGCCCGCCTGGGGATGAAGGCGGTGATCTCGCCGGAATGGACCGCCGGCATCCGTATTGGCACGGGGTCGGACAACAATCCGGTGTCCACCACCCAGACCCTGGGCGGCGGCTTTGGCAAGAAGGACATCTGGCTCGACCAGGGCTACCTGACCTGGAAGGCCACCCAGGACCTGACCCTGACCGGCGGGCGGATCGCCAATCCGTTCTATTCCACCGACATGCTGTATTCCAACGACCTGAACTTCGACGGTGTGGCGGCGATCTTCAACCACAAGCTCAACAGCGACTGGGGGCTGTTCGGCACGGTCGGTGCCTTCCCGGTGGAATACACCAACGACACGGCCACCAGCAACGGTTTCGACAAGAACGAAAGCGATACCAAGTGGCTGTTCGGCGGGCAGATCGGCGCCAACTGGAAGATCAACCGCAGCAACAGCCTCAAGGGCGCACTGGCCTACTACCGCTTCGACGATATCGAAGGCCAGCGCTCCAGCCCCTGCAAACCATGGGCCGGCGCCCCGGGCTGCGATACCGACGGCTCGCGCGTGGCCTTCATGCAGAAGGGCAACAGCGTATTCCTGTTGCGCAATATCGCGCCCAACCCGGCCACTCCTGGCCTGACCCCGCAGCCGCAATATGTGGGCCTGGCCTCGAAGTTCGACGTGCTGGACCTGAACCTGGCCTGGGACACCGAGCTGCCGGATGACCTGCACCTGCGCACCCAGGGCAACTACATCCACAACCTGGCCTACGACAAGGCCGAAATGCTCAAGCGCAGCGAAGGCCAGATCGTCAACAACATCAATCGCAATGGCGAGTTCGAGAGCGGCGCCAATGCGCTGATGCTGCAGTTCACCCTGGGCAACGCCCTGGAAATGAAGAAGGCCGGCGACTGGAACCTGCTGGCTGGCTACAAGTACATCCAGCCCGATGCCTTGCCCGATGGTTTCAACGACTCTTCGTTCCACCTGGGGGGCACCAACGCCAAGGGCTACTTCCTGGGCGGCAACTACGGCATCGACAAGAACATCTACGCCACGGCCCGCTACATGAGTGCATCGCAAGTCTATGGGCCGCGTTATGAAGTCGACGTCATGCAGCTAGAACTCAACACGCGCTTCTAAGCGCAGGGAGGATGGTTATGAACAGCCGGACAAGGGCAGGGGCCCTGGGCCTGTTGCTGGCCTGTGGCGTGTTGGCCAGCGCGAGCGCCACGGCCGAGGGCATGGAGGAGCGCCTGCGTACCCAGTTGCGCAGCACCACTCAGCAACTGCAGGCCTTGCAGAGCGAGCAGGCCCAGGCGGCCGCCGCGCGGCTGGCCGCCGAGAATGCGGCCAAGGAGGCTCAGGCCCAGGTCAAGCAACTGAGCGCCGAACTGGCCAAGGTCCGCGGCGTGGCCGAGCAACTGGCGGGCCAGCAGCAGAACCTGCAGAGCCAGGCCCAGGCCCAGGCTGTGGCCAACAGCGAGCAGCTGGGAAAATTCAAGAAAGCCTACGACGAACTGCTGGTGCTGGCCCGCGGCAAGGAAGCGGAGCGCGCCAAGCTCCAGGCGCAATTGAACGAACGTGACACACAAGTGCAGCAATGTGCGGTCAAGAATCAGCAAATGTATGGCATCGCCAAGGAAATCCTCACCGCCTACGAGAAGATCGACGTGGCTGAGGTGGTGAAGATCCGTCAGCCTTTCGCTGGCAGTGCTAGGGTCAAGTTCGAGGAATTGGCCCAGGGCTTCGGTGATGACCTGTACCAGACTCAGTTCGACGCTCCCCGGGCGGCGAGCGCTCATTGATTACCAAGGAAGATATGAACATGACTCAAGCAACCTTGATTACCAGCGTAACCACCGACAGCCTGACCGAGCTTTTGCAAGGCGCCGGCTACAGGGTCAACCAGACCGAGCAGAACGGCATCGTGCAGTTGCTCAGTGCCAGCCAGGGCATCGGCTATGCCGTGCGCTTCGGCAATCCGGCGGGGGAGTCGGGACACTATGTGGACTTCACCTACAGCTGCGCCCTGCGGGTCCAGGGCGAGCTGCCGGCCGGGCTGGCCGAGTTGTGGAATGCTTCGCGGCGCTTCGCCCGGTTGTCGCTGCAGGGTGAATTCCTGGTGATGGAGATGGATGTGGTGGTGGCCGGGGTCAGTGACACTCACCTGCGCAGCCAGCTGGAGCTGTGGGATCGCCTGCTCCAGGAGTTCATCGTCTACCTGCGCGAGTACAGCCAGCAGGCCGCTCGCCTGCAGGCCCAGGCCGAACAGGGCGATGCGCCGCAACCTGCCAGTGCTGAAGAGGTAGCGGCCCTGTGAAGAAGCCGACCCTGGTGGTCGGTGCCGGGGCACTGACCTTGCTCGGCCTGGCGCTGGGGCTGGCCTTGCGGCCGGGCAGCGACCCGGTGGCGGCCCAGCAGCCGGCATCGGCGCTGCTGCAACAGTCCCAGGCCAGTGGCCCGGCGGTGGCGCGCCTGGGCTCCCAGCAGGTCGCGGCAACGGAGCTCAAGGCCCTGTTCGCCAGCCTGCCCGAGGCGTCCGGCCAGCAATTGCGAGCCAATCGCCCGGCCCTGGAGGCCTGGATTCGCTCGCGCCTGGCGGAAAAGGCGGTACTCGAGCAGGCCGATGCCCAAGGCTGGCGCCAACGTCCGGACGTGGAGCAGCAGACGCGCGCAGCCACCGAACAGATCGTCTTTCGCGACTATTTGCAGTCGGTCAGCCAGGTACCGGCGGACTACCCCAGTGCGGCCGAGTTGCAACAGGCCTATGACAGCGGCAAGTCGGCCTGGCAGACCCCACCGTTGTACCGGGTCAGCCAGATCTTCCTGGCGGTCAACGAGCCCCAGGCGCTGGAGCAAGTGCGGCGCCTGGCCCAGGAACTGAGCAAGAAGGCGCAGGCGGCCCCGGCCGAGTTCGCGGCCCTGGCCGCGCAGTACTCCCAGGACCCGGGCACAGCCCAGCGCGGTGGGGACTCGGGCCTGCAACCCTTGCAACAACTGGTGCCGGAAGTACGTGGCGCAGTGGCCCGGCTCAAGGTGGGTGGGGTTTCCGAGGTGGTGCAGAGCGCGGCGGGCTTTCATGTGCTCAAGCTCACCGAGCAGCAGCCGGCACGCACTGCCAGCCTGGATGAGTTGCGTGATCAGCTGACCCAGGCCCTGCGTGCCCAACGTCAGGAACAGATCGCCAAGGCATACCTGGAAGGCATGCTCAATACGGCGACCCTGAGCATCGACGGTGCAGTGCTCAACCAGGTCCTGGAGGAAAAACTGTAGAAAACGGCCCATGTGGGAGCGGCACAAGCGGCGCCGGCCATCTTGCGAGGCTCGGCGCCGGCCGTCTCCCCATGTCCTCTCGACGGCGGGCCTACGACCGCCAATACCGGCGCAAGCCAAGGAAGCAACAGTCAACAAGACAGGGAGTCATCGATGTCATTTCTCGAACCTGCTCCACTCCTGGGGGGCGCGCCCTACACCGTTCCCCAGGAACCCCGGGAAGCCTGGCTGGCCCTGGCCGCCGGGATCGATCCTGAGGTCGCCCAGTATTTTCTGGTCAGTGCCCGTTGCGGTTGCTTCATGCAGGCCGCCCGCAGCCTGAACATCAAGGCCACGCTATTGCGCAAGCAATTGGCCTTGTTGGAGGAACACTTGCGGCGCTCGCTGTTCTGCTACCAGGGCAACGCCCTGAGCCTGAGCCGCGAGGGCCTGCAACTGCAGGCGCAATTGATCGCCCTGGCGCACCAGCGACGCTTGCCAGTGGTGGAGCAACCCCTGATCCGCCTGGCTGTTGCGGAAACCATCCTGCACGACATTCTTGGGCGCGACCTGATCGCCTTGTTGCGGCGCAATGCCAGCGCACGCCTGGAGATCATTTCCATTGACAGCGATCTGTCGCTGCGTGCCCTGAGCGCCGACCTGGTGCTGTGGCTGGCCGCCGAGGATTCCCCGCTGCCGGGCCCCAGTTTCGCGATCCGCGAGCCCCAGCCCCTGGCGCGCATCGGTTATTTGCCGCATATCGCCAAGCGCTACTCCCGAGTCGCTGCGCGCCCGGACAGCCTCGATGACCTGACCGACTACATGCTGGTGCAGTGGCAGCACGATCGCCAGATCGAACCCTTTCGGCCCTGGAACAGCCTGGTGGAGCAGCGGTTGGCCGGGGTGGTGCATGTGCATTCCTATGAGCTGATGCTGGAAATGATCCGTTGCAGCGCCTGCATCGGCCTGCTGCCGCAGTACATCAGCCGTTTCGACCGTGGCCTCACGGCCTTGCCCGGGTTGTTCAACGAACACATGCAACGTCGCGCCTGGCTGGCGGTGAACGCCGAAGTAGAGCATGAGGAACAGGTGCAGCAATTGGTCGACCTGATACTGCACACCTTCACCGAGCGCCAGGAGTGGTTTGTCTAAGGGCCATTCATGGTTGGAGTGTTTCGACGTGCTCGCAGGCTGCCCATTGATCGGCGGCACCTTGCCGGAAGGTGGGGTGTCGTACGCAGTTGCGGCTGTCGCCACGGGAGGTGGTTGGTTTTGCGCTGAAGCTTAAGTGCAAGCCTGTATCGGAACATCCCACGTCGCCATACAGGCAATCTGGCATTCACCTGTCTGGCCAGAATAGCTTCGGGAGTTTTACACTCGGTGGCCATTTGTATAGCAAGGACGACTGCACCATGGCCAACGACCACCCCCGGATCATCATCGAGCGCGCCACCGAAGCCCATGTCGACGGGCTGACCGTGCTGTACAGCACGCCCAGTGTGGCGGCCCAGACCCTGCAGATGCCTTATCAGTCCCGCGAGCTGTGGCGCCAGCGCCTGATCCAGCGGGCTGACAACGAGCGCCTGGTGTCCCTGGTGGCCCTGCATCAGGGCACGGTGATCGGCAGCTGCAGCCTGGAGCAGATGGCCCGGGTGCGCCGCGCCCATTGCGCGAGCATCGGCATGGGGGTGTCGCCGGAGTGGCAGCGCCAGGGCATCGGCAGCCGACTGCTGGCGGCGGTGCTGGAGGTGGCGGACAACTGGATGAACGTGCACCGGGTCGATCTCACGGTGTATGCCGACAACCTGCCGGCCATCGGCCTGTATCAGAAGTTCGGCTTCGAGAGCGAAGGCCGCCTGCGTGATTACGCGGTGCGTGGCGGCCAGTTTATCGATGTGCTGAGCATGGCCCGCCTGCGGCGCCCGGCCTGACTCATCCTTGCCGTCGGCTGTGGCAGCGCTCGGCCCCGATGGGGACGTCGCTGCCGCGCTTGTGCCTTTCGAAACACTCGGGGCGGCGCTGTGGGTCAATCCCCCAGGGCGAAGGCCACCGCTGCCCGGGCATGCAACTCGGTGCTGTCGAGCAGGGGCAGGGGACTGTGCTCGGGCTTGAGCAACAGGCCGATCTCGGTGCAGCCCAGGATCACCGCCTGGGCGCCCTGGGCCTGCAACGAATCGATCACCTGCTGATACACCCGGCGCGACGCTTCGCTGATGATGCCCACGCACAACTGTTCGTAGATGATCCGGTGCACCTGTTGGCGCTGCGGCGCATCGGGCACCAGCACCTGCAGGCCATGGCCGGCCAGGCGGCTCTTGAGAAACTCCTGCTCCATGCTGAAGGCGGTGCCCAGCAGGCCCACCCGCAGGGTGCCGGCGTCCAGCGCGGCCTGGGCGGTGGCATCGGCGATATGCAGGAAGGGCACCTCGATGGCGGCCTGGATCTGTTGCGCCACCTTGTGCATGGTGTTGGTACAGAGCAGCACGCAGTCGGCGCCACCGGCCTGCAAGCGTCGGGCGCCATCCACCAGGATCGCCGCCGCATCGTCCCAGCGCCCGGCATGCTGGGCCTGTTCGACAGGGCCGAAGTCGAGGCTGTACATTAGCAACCGCGCCGAACGCAGCGGCCCCAGCCGGTCACGTACCTGCTGATTGATCAGGCGATAGTATTCGGCGCTGGATTCCCAGCTCATGCCGCCAAGCAGGCCGATGGTGCGCATGGGCAACTCCTCTGTAGTGCTGTTGTGTGAGCTTCAGTTTCGCGCTGCCACGGGTGGCGATCTATCAGGAAATTTCATATGCCCGGAGTGCTCGAACATCGCCTGCTGGATGCCCGCCTGGTGCTGCAACTGCTGCCGGCCGCGGCCTACAGCGCCCGCGACCCCGTGCAGTGGCAGACGTTGGGGGTGACCCTGGAGCGCCAGCGCGGAGTGCATGCCATCGACTCCGATCACCGTGAGGATTTTGACAGCTGGCCCGGCACCCTGGCCCTGACCCCAAAGGGGGTCGAGGTGTTTTCCGAGTCGCTAAGCGGCGGTGAATACCTGCTGGCCCGCTGGCAGGGCGAGGCACCCCTGATTGCCGGCGCGCGACGTGTGCAATGCCCCGGGCATGCGCGGGCTCTGGCCCTGGGCAGGGAGATGCGCCGCCTGCTGCTGGCATCTGTGCGCGATGTGCTGGCCCTGGAGCAGTGTGCCCTGGCCTTTATCGGCCTGTCCCAGGAGCAGGCTGGCGCTGTCGCGTCGATGCCGCGACTGGAGCTGGTGTTGCAGCAGATTGCCGATCAGTACGCGCAACCGCTGTCCCTGGCGCAACTGGCAGTGACCTATGGCCATAACGAACTGCGCCTGCTGCGGGATTTTCGCCGGGCGGTGGGCATCACGCCCCATGCCTGGATCACCGAGGTGCGGCTGCAGGCTGCCCGCCGCTTGCTGGCACATGGCGACCTGCCTTTGGCGGCGATTGCCCAGGATTGCGGTTTTGCCCATCAGTCGCACCTGGGCAGCGCCTTGCGCCATAGCCTCGGCATGACGCCCCGCAGCTATCGCCAGCGCTTTTGCATTTCCTAGCGCGGGCTCGCCGGCAAGGGGCGCCACTTGCCCGGTACGCATCCTGGCGGCCCATGCGCCGGCAAGCCGGCGGCTACATTTGCAGGTTGATCCAGCCCGGCTTGGCTTCCTCCGGGGCTACGGCGTCGACCTTCTTGCCGGTGGCCAGCTCCACTCGGCGGGCCACCTCCGGGTCATCGGCGAAGGGGATCAGGCTGGCGTCATCCAGGCTCTTGGCGCTCTGGTGGCGCAGGCAGTACTCGATGCAGAGGTAGAGAAACGCCACCCCCAGCAGGTTGAACAGAATGTCCATCGTGTGGTGCTCCCGAGATTGGCAACGCCGGCCCCTGGGGCCGGCGTGCAGGGGGTGGGTCAGGCGATCTGGGCGTCGTTCAGTGCCAGCCGGCTATCGGCCACGCGCACGGTGCGCCAGGTGTTGTAGGCCATCAGCAGCATGCCGCTGAGGAAGAACACGCCGCCGGCAAACCGCACCACGAAGCCCGGGTGGCTGGCCAGCAGGGCCTCGACGAAGGAGTAGGTGAGGGTGCCGTCTTCGTTGACCGCACGCCACATCAGGCCCTGGGTGATGCCGTTGACCCACATCGAGGCGATGTAGAGCACGGTGCCGATGGTGGCCAGCCAGAAGTGCAGGTTGATCAGCGGCACGCTGTACATCTGCTCGCGGCCGAAGACCTTGGGCACCATGTGGTAGATGGCGCCGAAGGTGATCATCGCCACCCAGCCCAAGGCCCCGGCGTGCACGTGGCCGATGGTCCAGTCGGTGTAGTGGGAGAGGGCGTTCACGGTCTTGATCGCCATCATCGGGCCCTCGAAGGTCGACATGCCGTAGAACGCCAGGGATAGCACCAGGAACCGCAGGATCGGGTCGGTGCGCAGCTTATGCCAGGCGCCCGAGAGGGTCATCAT